>Ga0105237_10000103_pt1 | contig 118661 bp, 108 predicted proteins | sample KBSC24metaG_FD_81520 | JGI IMG/M metagenome (GOLD analysis project Ga0105237, IMG submission 81520) | Corn rhizosphere microbial communities from Kellogg Biological Station, Michigan, USA - KBS C2-4 metaG | ecosystem: Host-associated > Plants > Roots > Rhizosphere > Soil | place: Michigan...
CACCGCCATCTCGGCGTTTTCACCGGTGGGCGTGCGGATGCATCCCAAGTCATCGCAGACGAAGGAAGCCGACACAGCACGGCGAAGGGAAGTGCCCACGAATACCGCAGCAGGAAGTGGTGCTATTGAATCCGCGTCTGATGCCCCGTTGCCTGAAACCGCCCTCACGTTTGTCCGTAAGCCCAATCCGGCTGTCATGGCGACGGTTACCGCGGATCGTCGCCCGGTCTCGGTAGCGACTTGGTACCTCATCGAGGATGACGGACTCCTCATGCTGTGCATGAACGCCGACCGCGCCCGCCTGAAGGTGATCGACACCGCCTATTTGGACTCCATTCAGCAGACCCTTCACTTTCACCGCCGAGCAGGACCGACTACAGATCGACACGTGCATAGTGACTCAGGGCCAGCCCTTCGCCGCTACCTCAAGAGTGTTTCGTCAATCGCCCTATTAGGGGCGCCGGCTCCGCTGGCCCCCGCATCAGTCGGCCGGGCCGGGCCTCGGTTGGCACGCCGTCAAGGAATGTCACCTCGCCGCGTTTGATCGTCATCCGATACCCTCTCGCGCGCTGGACCAGGCGCATCCCTCCCGCGGGCAGATCGTAGACCGCATCGGGTGGCGGCAGCGCGAGATCGTGCTCGTCAATGAGGTTGAGATCGGCAAGATAGCCCGGCATCAGCACACCGCGATCGTTCCAGCCCATCTGACGCGCGTTGCGCTGCGTGTAGCCGTTGACGGCCGTTTCCAGCGGGATGGACCGCCCCGAACGGATCCCTTGCGGCCAGAGCGAAAGGGCTGTCGTCGGAAAGCTGGCATCGCAGATTGCTCCACAATGGGCGCCTCCATCGGAGAGGCCGAACAGCGCGAAGTCTGCGCTCATCATCTCGTGGACATCATCGAGGCTGCCGTGCGCGTAGTTCAGCGAAGGCATGTAGAGAAGCCGGCTGCCCTCCTCCTCGAGCATCACCTCGAGAGTGTGTGCCGCCGGATCGCGACCCAAACGGATTGCCTCGGCGCCAAGCGACCGATCCGGCGCCGGCTCGTAATCGACCGGATCGGCCATGCGAAACAGCCGGCCGAAACTATCAGCCATGACCGCGGCGAGCGGATGGCAGCTGGGTTCGCGTACCTCGCTCAGCAGCCGCTGGCGGATCGCGGGCTGCCGGACGCGGGTGAGGCGTTCCTCGAACGAGAGGTCCGCCAGAGTAGCCCAGGTCGGCGTGAATGCGAATGGATTGCTGCTTGTCCGCAGCCCGACGATCGCGCCAATGGCCCTTGCCGCCACTTGCGCGCGAACGTCGTGGCCCCTCTGCCTCAGTGCCGCGATCCGCTCGAACATCCAGCGCCAGCGGTCAGGTAGGTGCCCGACCTGTTGCACGGTAAGCGATAGCGGGCGGCCGGATAGATCTGCCATCTTTTCGATCAGGTTGAACTCGTCGTCGGCGAACGCCTCGTCGGCGAGCAGATAAGCGTCGGAGATCAGCTGGATCACGCCGCGGCCACATTTACCGATCGCCCGCGCGATGGCCAGCAGCTCTTCGTCCGGCGCACGGTATGTCGCTATAGTCTCGCCGGCCTTGGTGCGGTGCACCATGGTCCGCGAGGTCGAAAACCCCAGCGCACCCGCGTCGATGGCCTCGACGACCAATTGAGCCATCGTGCGCATCTCCGCGGCGGTGGGCACAGCGGAGGGATCACCGCCGGGCTCGCCCATCACATAGGCGCGAAGTGGTGCGTGCGGCATGTGCGCGCCGACGTCGAGGACGAAACGGCGCCGGTCGAGGGCGTCCAGATACTCGGGAAAGGTCTCCCAATCCCATGTCAGGCCCTCCGTGAGCGCGGTGCCTGGAATGTCCTCCACGCCCTCGAGCAGATCGATCAACCACGCATGTCGATCGGCCCGCGCAGGGGCAAAGCCAACACCGCAATTGCCGAACGCGACACTGGTCACACCATGCAGGCTGGATGGCATCAGGAGCGCGTCCCAGCTCGCCTGGCCGTCATAGTGCGTGTGGATGTCGACGAAACCGGGTGTGACCAGAAGCCCGCGCGCATCGGTCGTCTGCGCCGACTCCGCCGCGACGTTGCCGACGGCGATGATCCGGTCACCACTGATAGCGACGTCACCGACGAACGGCGGCGCTCCAGTCCCGTCCACGATCCGGCCGCCGCGGATCACGTGGTCAAGCATTGCTGCCCGTCGCAGGCGATGCCGCGTTTGCGGTCGCGGGTTCGCGCTTGAGGCTGTCTGGGATTCCCTTGAGGCTGATGCGGTAATTCAGCCGCCGCTTGCCCGGCGCGTCACTGTACTCAATCGGCGTGGCGCGGTGCATCACGCTGAAGTTGTCCCATATCAGCACGTCGCTCGGCATCAGTTTGTACCCGGCCCGGAACTGCGGCTGAACGGCGTGGCGGCGCAGTTCCAGGATCAGTTCGCTTCCTTCTCGCTGTGTCATGCCTTCGATTCCATACGCGGATCCACCAAGCCCGTAGAGCGCCTTGCGGCCGGTGTACGGATGGCGCTGAACCAGTGGGTGGGTGACGGGAGGGAGCCGGACGACGTGGCGCAAGAACTCCGGCGGAACCTCGCTCAATGGGCGGATCGTCTCATCGGGAAGCGGCATGGCCGCACTCGTCGCATGACTAACTATCAATCCGTCATAACGCTCGCGGTTCACCGTGGGCAGTGCCCGGTAGGCGCCGACAAGGTCGGCGAACAGCGTCTCCCCACCCTTCGCCGGTGCCTCTACGCCGTAGAGCATGGTCGCGGTGGCGACCTCGCGCTCATAAGAGCTGTCGCAATGCCAGTGATTGGCGACGTTGCGCACGTGATCCGGCGTTGCAGCGCCGTTGCCCTGAACGATCATCTCGGGATATTCGTCAAGCGTGTTCTTGCGGGATATCAGCTTCACCGGGCGGCCCCATCGTGTTCCGAACTCGATGTATTCGGCATTGCTGAGCTGCTGATGGGGAAACACGATGAAGCGGTTCTCGAGTAGGGTCCTGGCGATTTCGCCCAATTGGCGATCATCGACCGAACGAACGTCGACGCCGTCGATCCAGGCACCGAAATTTCCCGGCAGACGACGAACAGACAAAGTCATCGCACACCCCTTCCATCCACGACCCGCGTCGCATCATGCGATTTCGCCGACATCGCTGATGTCCCTTTTCGGATCACGTCATCGCCAGCAACACAGTCGTTTTCGATTTGACTAGCCGCGCTCGGGAAGGCCATCTTCTCGGGCCAACCCCCGGTGACCGTCCGGAACATCGACTCGGCGACCCCGGGCGACAGCGGGGCTGAACGAACGATGTCTGCCATATTCGAGCCCGATTCGACGCTTGGGCGCCCCTGCGGGCGCCACTCCCACGGCAACACGAAATTAAGGTTATATAGTTAACGCATTTGGCGCAAGCAAGGCACCATCTTGGGTGGGGTAGCGGTTGCTCGCACGAGCAGGTGAGTGACGCGCTCTCCATAATCTCGACGAGGTCTCCACGTACACAGGATTCGCGCCCGAAATCGTTGACCGAGAAGCCTATCGACCGTCGGTTCGCCGGATCACTAGTCACTGGCCGGCAGCGGCGCGGCTTCCTTCACGACTAGTGGTACAACCCCGATAGACAAAGTTCCCTGTCCCGGTTTGGTCACTAAGAGTTCGGCGCCGTCGGTGGCAACATAGCGTTTGCCCAGTACTGTGCCGACGGCAAATTCTGGATCAATACCGACGTGGTTCGGTCGAGCGTCCAACGCCACCATCGGCGCGCCGCCGCAACGCAGATCGCTCAGCGACTGCCCCGCACGGACGACGATCACTTGAGTTTCATCGACTTGGCTCTGTAGTCGAGATCCATTCTTATGCACCATGTTTCCTTTCATACCGTGGGCGGGCCTACGGTACCGGAGCGCCGGCCGTCAACCGCTCGACAATCTCGCGCCGCAGAATCTTGCCGGTGGCGTTAGTGGGGAATTCGTCGACGAATACGACCCTGTCTGGAGTGCGTGATCCACGCAGGCTGTCGCGTACGTATTGGCGCAGTGCATCTGGATCTGGCCGCGAACCGGCCGCTGGGATTACCACCGCGACGATCGCTTGACCCCAATGATCATCTTCAGCCCCGACCACCACGACATTGCCGACGTCCGGATGCTCCACGAGCACATCCTCAATCTCAGCCGGCGCGATATTCTCACCGCCCCGGATGATGGTGTCGTCAGACCGCCCACCCAGGAACAGATACCCGTCCTCGTCGACGGTGGCCAGGTCCCGGGTTGCGAACCAGCCAGCTTCGTCAAGTGCGGAGCCTAGTCCGCTGTATCGCGATGCGACTTGGCCGCCACGGACGAACAACTCTCCGGATGTGCCCGGGCCGACAACGCTACCGCGATCGTCGCGGATCTCAATCTCGATACCGGGAACAGGCCGCCCGACCGAACCGAGGCGCCTACTGAATCGTTCGTCGTCGCCGCGCACTGCGTCGCGATGATCCTCCGGTGTCAGTATCGCTATCGTCGAGCTCGTTTCCGTTAGTCCATAGGCGTTGACGAAGCCCACATTGGGCAGCAACTCCAGCGCTTTGCGGAGCAGCGGCAAGTTGACCTTGGCGCCACCGTAGGCGAGGTTTCTCAGCGTTGGTAGCCGATGATCCCCTTCGGCGAGAACGCCAACAACGCGGTCGAGCATCGTAGGCACCACCGTGGCGTTGGTGACATGCTCGCGTTCGACCAGGCTGACCCACTCATACGGATCAAATTGCGTGAGATAGACCATCTTTCGACCCGCATACAAGTTGGACAGAGCCGCGCCGACACCGGCGATGTGATACGGCGGGACACAGATCAGCGCCGCGTCCGCGGGATCTGCCGATGCGAAATCGACTGTCGTGGTCACATAACTGGTTAGGTTGCCGTGGGTCAACTCGACAGCTTTGGGAGCCGATGTGGTGCCTGATGTGAAAAGCACCACCGCGACATCGTCGGGGTCGGGGAAGTGTTCACATGGCGGCGCCGACGCAGCGCGTTTCACAAACTCGTCAGAGCTCACCACCCGCACTTCGGATCCAGCGGCCACGCCCAGATAACCTTCATCTGCCACCACCAGCGGTGCAGGCAACCGCGCGATCAACTCTGAGATCCCTCGGTCGGACAACCGATAGTTCAGCGGAGTGAACGGCCTTCCCGATCGCGCGGCCGCGAACATCAGAACCGGCAACATCAGACCACCCAGTCCGACGTAGACGACGTGCTCACAACCCGAGGCTTCCAGTACACCCGCTCCGCCGCGCGCCAACGCGTCGAGCTGACCGGCAGTCACTCGCTGATCATCACAGACGATCGCCTGCCGCCCAGGATCCGACGACGCGGTCATATCAAGCAGTAGCGCAATACTCATCGCGAATCACGCTGCCGACCTTGGTTCACCTCTGCAGCCTAGGGATTCCATCGAAATCTGACAAGTGTGCCGGTTTAATGCTACGAATGATCCGTGTCGGATCATCGTCAAACTGCGTCCACGGAGGGAGCCCCCGCGGCTGGTCCGCTGGAAGGTCTGCGGGTAGTGGAGCTGGCTGGCATCGGTCCGGGACCCCACGCGGCGATGATGCTGGGCGACCTCGGTGCTGACGTCGTGCGCATCGAACGTCCGACGCAACCCGGTAACGCAGGTATCCGCGACTTCATGACGCGCAACCGTCGATCGGTTGCAGCAGACCTCAAGACGCGCCAGGGCTGCGACCTCGCGCTGAAGCTCATCGCCAAGGCTGATGTGCTACTCGAAGGGTTCCGACCGGGAGTCGCCGAGCGACTCGGGCTTGGGCCGCAACAATGCTTGGCCATCAGCGAAGGCCTCATCTATACGCGCATCACTGGCTGGGGGCAGACGGGCCCACTTCGACATCGAGCCGGTCATGACATCAACTACATCGCGCTCACCGGCGCACTGCACTCCATCGGTCGCCCGGGTGAGCGTCCAGTTCCCCCTTTGAATCTCGTCGGCGACTTCGGCGGGGGTTCGATGCTTGCGGTGGCCGGCATTCTTGCCGCGCTGTGGGAGCGGCATCGATCCGGCCGAGGGCAGGTGATCGACGCGGCAATGGTGGACGGTTCCAGCATTCTGATGCAAATGATGTGGACCATGCGCGCCGGCGGACTCTGGTCAGATGAACGTGGTACGAACCTGCTCGACGGTGGAGCACCGTTCTACGATACCTATCTCTGCGGCGACGGCCGATACGTCGCTGTCGGATGTATCGAGCCACAGTTCTACCGTGCCTTCATCGCCGGGCTCGGCCTGGACAAGTCACTGCTGCCCGACCAGAACGACCAGGCCCGATGGCCCGATCTGCGAGCCAAGATCGGTGCGGCGCTGGCGACCCGAAGCCGCGACGAGTGGGCACGGCAATTCGCCGACAGCGACGCATGCGTGACCCCGGTACTCTCCCCCGCCGAGGCTCTCGACAACGCCCATCTCGTCGAACGTGCGACATTCGAATATCTCGATGACATACCGCTGGCCGCATCCGCTCCGCGCTTCTCCAGAACGGCGAATGCTCCATCCACTCCGCCGCGCCATCCTGGAGAGGACACAGATGACGTGCTGCGAGACTGGTGTGCACAGACCACGCCGATCGTTGAATCACCGAACACATCCGCTTCTGAAGTTCCGACGGAAGTTCTCGATGATCGGCAATGGAGAGGTGGGAAATAGATTATGTCGGAGGTAAATTCGGGCTCGGCAAGCCGCATCAAAGTTGTGAATCTGGCAAGCGAGATCGCGGGGGGTTACTGTTCACGACTGCTCGCCGATGCCGGCGCCGAGATCGTCCGGATCGAAGATCCGCAGGGCGATCCACTTCGAGCATGGTCGGCGACCGGATCAACCGTCGCATCAGATGACAATGGAGCGCTGTTCCAATTCCTTGCGGCGGGGAGCATTTCAGTCGTTGCCGATGATCCTGAAGAACTGCTACCGACTCTGCGCAACGCTGACGTCTTCATCTGGAGCCCACATTCAACGATCGCGCGCACACTGACGCCCGAACGTCTGCGTGAGCTCAACCCCATGGCGGTGGTAACCGCCATCTCCGACTTCGGCCTCACCGGACCGTGGTCAGACCGCGCAGCGACCGAATTGACATTGCAGGCGATGTCCGGCGGACCGGGACAGCGCGGGGTTACCGAACGGCCACCGCTAGCCGCCGGCGCCCGACTGGGCGAATGGATGGCCGGTATGTTCGCCGCCGTACACACGATGGCCGCTGTCTACGGCGGCGGCGCCGACCTCGTCGATGTGTCGGTTCTTGAATCCCTCATTCTGACAACGACGGTCCACCCCGTGTCGTGGTACACGATCGCGGGCTACCCCATGAGGCCGATCCGGTCCCGGAATCTGCCCGACATCCACCCCACGCGTGATGGCTACATCGGCTTCATGGTGGTCACCGGACAGCAGTGGCTCGACTTCTGTTCCCTTGTCGACCGTAGCGAGTGGATGGATGACCCCGACTTGGGAATCATGGCCAACCGGGCGCGGCGGCGCGATGAGTTGGTAAGCGCGATCGATACGTGGACATCCGAACGCACCAGCGCCGAGATACTCGAGATCGCGGATCTGTTGCGGGTGCCGGCCGCGGTGGTCGGAACCGGCTCGACCATCCCGTCGATGGATCATCTTGTTGCACGGGGTGCCTTCGAACACAACGATTCTGGTGACTTTCTTCAGCCTGTGATCGCGTGGCGTCTCCATGGAGTCAACCAGCCCGATCGCGGCGCTGCACCGCGTCTCGGCGAGCACGACCTGCCTAAATGGTCCGCTGGTGCCCTCGGCGCCAAACGCACCAAACCTTTCGAGGGCCTACGAGTGGCCGACTTCACCGCCAACTGGGCCGGACCGATCGTCGGCCACACTCTCGCCCTGCTCGGCGCGGATGTCATCCATGTGGAGGGCGGCAAGCGGCCCGATGCGATCCGCAATAACACGTGCAAACCCATGACTCACCCAGACTGGCCGGAGTTCTCCGGACTGTTCGCGGGCACCAACACCGGAAAGCGGTCGGCGAGTGTCGACATGTCCACCGAATCCGGTCGCGAGATAGCACGCCAACTCATCGCAAACTGCGACGTCGTGCTGGAGAATTACAGCCCACGGGTGATGGAATCCTGGGGACTGTCGTGGGAGGACGTGCGCGCGATCAATCCACGGGCCGTCATGGTACGCATGCCCGCCTACGGCCTCGACGGCCCCTGGCGTGACCGTGGCGGCTATGCCCAGACGCTGGAGATGATCTCGGGTATGGCCGCCACCACGGGCTGGCCGGATTCGACCCCTGAGATTCCCAACGGGCCGTGTGATCCCATCGCAGGCAGCCATACCACCGTCGGACTGATCGCGGCACTTCGCGAAGTAGCCGCCGGTGGTGCCGGCATCCTCGTCGAATCGCCGATGATCTCCGCCGCATTGAGCGTGGCCGCCGAGTCGGTCATTGAAGTGAGCGCCTACGGAAGCGAAATGGCCAGGCTAGGAAACAGATCGCCTCGTCACATTCCACAGGGCATCTACCCCACCGCCGACGAAGACCGGGCCGGTGTCGGCGATCGGCGCTGGACGGCTATCTCGGTGACCCACGATGCCAGCTGGATGGCATTGTGCGAACTGATCGGAAGGGTGGATTGGAGCGGATGGTCACCGGCGGAGCGGAGTGAACATCACGATGACATCGACGAAGAGATCCGGTCCTGGACAGCAGTTACACCGACAGCAGATGTCTTAAATGCGCTCGCCGAGGGGGGTATCGCGCACGGAGAGGTCATGCTCGGACACTTGGTTCCCGAGCTCGAACAGCTCCGGCATCGGGCCTTCTTCGAACAAGTCGCTCACGCGAAGACCGGCGTCAACACCCATGCCACGTTATCGGCGAGATGGGCATCGATCACGGGACCGATCCTGACTAAAGCAGCCCCTCTGCTCGGAGAGGATGATCAAGACGTCTGGGTGAACGAGGTCGGCATCAGTCGCGATCGCTATCAACAGCTGCGCGACGAGGGCGTGATCGGTCGAGGCCAGATGGCTGCCAAGGCGTGGTGATGCGCAGCTCGACAGTAAATCAGTTATATTATTAACTGTATATATGCAACAGTCGAAGCCCACGCTGGCGCCGGGCTACATTGTCCGCCATTCTTTATAGTTAACTCTTTTACTGTTTAGTACCATAGCCGTGCAGCGGACAACCGACGGAAGGATCGAGTGTGAGTACTACCCCCGGCGAATTCGTTCCCAGCGCACGGGTTAACCCCCTTGCCACCGGACTGACCTGGGAACAAATGGTTCCTGGATCCACCTTTCGCACATCGACCCGCACCGTCACCGAGTCCGATCTCATCCAGTTCATTACATGGGCCGGCTTCGCCGACCCATTGTTTCTGGACGAGACGCACGCATCTGCGAACGGATACTCCGGCCGGGTTGTTCCTGCGGCACTCACCTACTGTCTGGCCGAAGGCCTGGTCCTCCAGACCAATGCCCTCACAGGTACCGGGATGGCGTTTCTGGGCATGGATTTTTCAGTCCGGGGACCGGTTTACGTCGGCGATACATTGCACGCGGTGGTGACCACCACCGAATCCAGGGCGACCAGCAAGCCCGGTCGTGGCCTCGTTCGATCGATGGTCAGCGTGCGGAATCAGCACGATGCGGAGGTGCTCGCATTCCATCCACTGCGCCTTATCCGCGGTCAGCCGGCGGATACGGGACCGTAGAGCCACAGGAGTCGACGGCGAGCCCCGCAATGCTCAATCTGCTCTATTCAGTTATATATATTGATATATGATCGAATGGTGACGGAGGACACAGTGCGTACACCGGTGACTGTCGCGACGGTGCCAGCCCTGGGGCCCCGCACCGACGATCCCGGAGCGGGAAGCGCCCCCTATGCACCACCTCGGCACCGAGTACTCGAGTTCGCGAGGCTGGCGGCCCGCAACGGGTGGGACATCACCGCCCTCATGCCTGGGCCGGACGCAGCGGCAGCGTGGGTGAACACACCCACCTCGATGGCCTCGGCAGCAGCGATGACACGAATCCTGGATGCACTATCCGATGCCACCTCCGATGACCTGCTCGGCCTTGGCGCCGCCGCGGTGCCGCGTGGCACCTTCCGGGTGCTGTCATTCGCGCTCAGTTCAGCTCCATCGCTGGGTTGTGCGTTATCCGAGCTGGTCGAGTTTCAATCGAGTTTCCCTGGTCTACCGCGGGTTTCGCTGACCACTGCCGAAGACACCGCGACATTTGCGGCTCACCTGACCGACATGTCCCAGCCGGCTGACCTTGTCGCCGACGCATTTCTGGTGTTGGCGCACCTGACGATCAACTGGTTCATCCGTCGGCCGCTACCCCTGCGATCAGTCGACATTCCACACCCGCGACCACGCGGGCAGTCCGATTACCACTTGTTTTTCTCCGGCGCCGAACTACGTTTCGACACCACGCTGCCAGCATTGCAATTTGACTCGGCGGCGCTGTCTGCACCCGCGCAACGCGACCGCCACGAGGTCGACCAGCTCATTCGCAGCGGGCTGACCGGGTTGGTGGGTGAGTTCGAATCGTGCCAGTCATACGCTGAGCGGGTTCGTCAATTGATCGAGACGAGCCTGGGGCGCACCCCGATCGCAGCAACCGACATAGCCCGCTCGATGCGGATGAGTCGGCAGACATTGCGCCGCCGACTGCTCGAAGAGCACACATCCGTGACCAAGATTCGCGACGAAGTACTACGTGACTGCGCAATAGCAGGCCTTTCACACGAGGGTCAGACGGCGGCCGCGGTAGCCGAGCGACTCGGTTTCTCCGAGCCCAGCGCATTCACCCGCGCCTTCCGACGATGGACCGGCGTCACGCCAATCATCTATCGGCAGGGCTAAGACCCTGCGGCCACAGTGGCCGCGGGTCTCACTGACCGGGAACCAGGAGCTGCTCCCAGGTCTTGTGCACCGGTGCATCAGCCGCCAAATCCTGTTGTCGGTAGAACCGACCGTCAGGACCCACAAACCCGCCATTTACCGGGTCATAACCCGCAACCGCCAGGGGCGGGATCGGTTCGGCAGGTGGCAAGGCAGACACCGGAACATCTTGGGGCACCGATTGCCCGGACAAGGTCGCATTGGGATCCCCCTTCCACGCATAGCCTTCGTTGAGCGGGACGTACTGCTCGTCGCTCTCGCACATCTTCACCGTAGGAGCGCGCTTACCCGGTTTCGTCTCACACGGGGTGTTGCGGACACCTCGCACGTTGAAGGCCGAGTCCTGCGGCACACGACAATAGACATCACCGGCAGGCCGATCCGGCGCATCCTCGTACACCGGCCCGCGCTGCTGTTGCACCGGAAGGAATCCCGTCGTACACGGCGGTGGCACATTGACGTTGAGATTGAAACTCAGGAAAGCCCCTTTGTAGGGTGTTTTCGAGTCCTTGTTTGCCACGCCCGCAGCCTGCATGATGCCCGCCCCCTGCGGCAACAGGACAAGTAACTGTTCGAGCCCATCGCGATAGGTGATTCCCACTTGATTGACGCTGACGAGGTTGGCCAAGACCACTGGCAACGTCGGATTCAGCTTGTCGAAAAGCTGACGGATCTGGTCGGCAGCGTCCGGTCCCTTCTTCAGAATGTCCCGGACCCCGCTGTCGTTGTCCTTCAGCTGACGAGTGATGCTTGCGAGGTGGGCGGCCCACGCATTCACAGCATCGGAAGAGTCGGTCTGGGTGTCCAGCACCGGCGCGGCACCGTCGATGAGATTCGTCAGATCGTCAAGGTTCTGCCGGGCATCGATGGCAAGCGCAGTGGAGCCCCGCACAATGCGACCAATCTCAGGTCCCAGACCACCGAAGGCGACATACGACTCGTCGATCGTCGTCTTCAGATTGTCCCCGGGGATTGCCAAGAGGCCACGGTTCGTCGCGCCGAGCAGCTCGTTGATATCCGGTGGCACGCTTGTACGGTCCACCGGAATCACGTCACCGGCCTTCAGTGCGGGCGCACCACCATTGCCCTGAGGGACCAGTGCTAAATACTGCTCGCCGACCGCGCTCTGGCTGTGCACCTCAGCCTTGACGTTGCCGGGTATTCGCTGGTCCGCCTTCAACGACAGAATGGCTTCGGCACCGGTATCGGTGAGCCGCACATCTTCGACCTTGCCTACCTCACCACCGAGAAATGTGACGTTACCGCGTGCGTAGAGACCCGCCGACTGGGGCAGCTCCACGGTGACCTGATAACGGCCAATGCCGAACAACATACTCGGCAGCTTTGCGTAGCCGAGTCCCATCACCGTCAACGCCGTCAACGCGACGATGGTGAAGATCACCAGTTGAATTCGTATTCTTCGCGATAGCCGCATCAGCGTCCCTGGTCCATGTGATATGGGGCCACCAGTGGGTTGCCCGCCGTGTAGGGACTGGGCATCTGCCCGATCGTTCGACCCCACTGCATCTCCAGTTCCGTCAGGTTGCCCTCGAAACGGGTGCCGGTGAAGAACGATGCATCGAGCCGGCTCAGGGTCAGGTCGATGATCGCTGACAAGTTGGCATAGTCACCGCGGATCCACTTACTCAGCGTGTCCTTGGGGAATGGGAACGTCGAATAGACTCCCAGGGATCGGGTCAACGCCGGACCCGCATTGGCGAGCGCCTCCAGCACAGGGCCCAGCTCGCGCAACTCCTTGACCAGATTGTCCTTGGTCTGCGCTGTCGCACTTGCCGTCAGTGTGCTGAACCGGCCCAGCGCCTCGAGGGTTTCGGTCAACTGATCACGGCGGTCGGCGAGAACCCGCAGCGCTGCCGGGATTGTCCGCACGGCCCGATCGACCACCGGCTGCTGCTCGGCGAACTGGCCCGCGACGTCATCGAGATTTTCTGTTGCAGTAATTATGTCGTTGGTCTGCGCATCAGTCGCCGCGATAAATGTGTCGAGCTGCCCAAGCAGCCTGCGCAGATCGTTTTCCCGACCCGCGAACGCGGTCGCCAATTCGCGCGTGATGTCCTGGATTTGCCCTATGCCACCACCATTGAGCACCGTCGACACAGTTGCCAGAGTCTGTTCAGTAGATGGGTAGGCTGCTCCTGACGTTAGGGGAATCACCGAACCGTTGTGCAGTTTGCCCTCTGGTGCAACACCTTTCGGAGGCGCAAGTTCGATGTGCAGGGATCCCAACAGGCTCGTCTGGCCGACAGTTGCCGTGGAATTCGCGGGCAATGTCACACTCGGATCGATCGTCATGGTCACCAGCGCGTGCCAACCCTGGCGTTCGATCTTTGTGACATTGCCGACGGTGACATCGCCGACGCGGACCCGCGAGTTGCGCTGGATGTTGTTGACGTCAGGCATCTGCGCTTGGATCGTGTAAGCCCCAGCTCCACTGCCCTCCGTACCGGGGAGCGGCAGTGAATTCGCGCCCCGCCATTCGCAGCCACTGAGCACCAGTGTGGCCGCGAGGAGCAGACCGGCCAACCGGGCGCACAGTAGCCCGCGCGCGCTCATCGCTGTCCTCCTGGCGGGGCCATCATGCCCTCGAGACCCGTCGCCGGGTTGACCGGTTGCGCTTCGGCAGGAAGTGGCCCCGCGTTGGGGTCAGGCGGAGCCGGGGCCGCGGCGGGCACCCCGCCCGCCGATGGCGTTGATGGTGGCACGTAGTCAGGACGAAGCCAATCCTCGCTATAGGTAACCTCATTGGGTCTCGCCGTGGCCCCTACGAAGAGATCTTCGCCAATCGGCGGGAAGTTGTACTGTCGATTCTTCACAATCGGTGCCAGGTACTGGGCACACAGCTTTGCCGACTGCTCGGCACCAAGCTTGGAAGCCGCTTCAATCGCCGAACACAGGAACTGCACCGGACTAGCGAAGTTGGTGACGGCGAGCACCCCCGTCAACGCGCCCTGCGCAGGCTGGTAGATGTTGATGAAGTTCTGGAATGCGTTGGGTGCCACGTGCAAAAGCTGCTCGATGTCGTACTTCGACTCATTGAGCATCGTAGTGACGTCACCGAGTTTCTGTGACGTCGTCGCCACCGTATCCCGGTTCTCGGCAACGAACGTCGTCACATCACCGATGGCGGAGTCGATATCGGCCACTGCCCGTCCGACCTCGTCCGGATCATTGGACAGGACACCGGATACAGCGGCCAGGTTTCGATTGAGCTGGCGTAACAGATCAGTGCTGTCCTGCAGCGCAGTGATCAAGACGGAAATGTTGCGGACCGTGGAGAAGATATCTCCGCTGTGGTCACCGAGGGCCGAGATCGCCTGGGACAACGAGAGAATGGATTCGCGAATATCTCCGCCATGCCCCCTTAGATTGTCCGCGGCGGTGTTGACGAAAGCTCCGAGCGTACTTACGCCGCCCGGCTGCGTAGGCTGCAACATGTCAGTGAGCTTTTCGAGCTGCCGTCGAAAATCGTCCCATTCCACCGGGACTGCGGTGCGCTCGATCGGGATCACCGTACCTCCCTGCATGACTGGGCCACCGGTGTAGGCCGGAGTCAGCTGAATGGCACGCGAAGTCACCAGTGACGGCGCCAGCACAACAGCATTCGCATTGGCTGGGACCTTGTTTGCGTCATCGTAGGAAAAACTCACCCTGACCCGATCAGCCTCGGTAGCGATTCCGTCGACCTTGCCGACCGGCACGCCGAGAATGCGCACCTCATCGCCCACATACAACCCGTTGCTGTTGCCGAAATACGCCACAACATGTACCTCGTCCTGCCGAGCGACGATCCCACGAATCAGCAGGGCTCCGGCCACAACGACCACAACCATCAGCCCTACCAACATCATTCGCATCTTGGACCGAGTCATCATCGATCACCTCCAGCCTGAACGGGCGGGACATCCGCTGCTGGCGGTGGCACCTCGTTGGGTGCTGGCTGATACAACGAGCTGTCGGGATACCTCGACTCCTGACCCGGCAGCGGAGGTGCAGGCGGGCCCGGCGGCGGCCCACCCGGAGCGGGCGCGGGCAATGGCTCACGGTACGGGTAACGGGGGTCGCCTGGGTTTCCCGTGATGGCATCCGGCAGATTCATGTTCGGTGGGCCGCCCTGCCCGGTCCTCGGATACGGCATGGGTAGAGCGGGAGTGGCCGGCTGACCGACCTGCGGATCCGAAAGGCGCGACGGCGCCATCACGTTCGGGTCAAGCCCGAGGTCGGAGAATGCGGCGTCGACAAACGGCTGGATGAACTGCCCGGGGATCAGGTTTGCGAGGTACGCCTTGAAGAATGGCCCCGACGACACCGTCTCGCCGAGCGACAGCGCGTAGATGTCGAACCGCTTGATCGACTCCTGCACTTCCTTCTTACGGTTGGCCACCATCGCCAGGACACCGTTGAGCTTGTCCAGCGCCGGTCGCAGAGTCTGGCGATTCTCGTTGATGGTGCCCTTGATCTGCTGAACGACCGAAGAGACGTTCCCCGATATCGCATCTAGTGCGGCACTCTGGGATCGAAGCTGTAGCAGCAGCGAATCAGTGTCACCGATGAGGCCCACGATTTGGTCACTCCGGTGTGCCAACACAGCCGTGACCTTGTTGGCATTGGCAAGCAGGGTCCGCAAATGCTCGTCGCGCTTGTTCAGTGCGTCCGCGAACCGGCTGACGCCGTTGGCCGCGGCTTTGACGTCCGGCGGCGTGCCTGCAAACGTGTCGGTGAGAGTGACCAGCGACTGTGACAGTTGGCCGGTGTCGAGTCCGCTGATGGCTTCGGTCAGATCCCCCAGTGCATCGGGTAGTTGATATGCCGACCGGGTGCGCTCCAGCGGAATCGGACCGTCCTGACGTCCCCCGCCCCGCGGGGTGACCTCAAGGACCTTGGCTCCCAGTAAGGTCTTGGTTTTGACCGCGGCCTCGGTACGGTCACCGACCGGAATGTTCCCGGCCAAATCGAAATGAACCAAAACCTTTGGTCCGTCCAACGAGACCGCCGTGACCCGTCCCGCACGCAGACCCGAAACCTGTACGGCCGCCCCCGGCGTCAAGCCACCCGCTTCCGCGAAGTACGCCGAGTACGATTTGTCGCGATTGACGAATGGAAGTCGGTCATAGTTCAGCACCGCCACAGTGGCCGCTATCAGTAGAGCCAGGCCTGCCGCTGCGATTTTCGCGGGATTACGTTCGGAGAAGCTTTTCATTTTGGCGTGCACCTACCCGTATCTTGACCCGCCAGCTTGATGTAAACAGGTTGTCCGCCTTTACCGTTCACCTTGAGGATGATGTCGCACAGGTAGAAGCTGAAGAAGTCCCCGTAGAGTCCCTGCCTGTTCAGGAGGCGATACGCATCGGGAAGCGTGGCCAACAAGTTGTCGACGTAGTCGTGGTCCGCTACGACCAGCCCGGCCGTGCGATCTGCCTCATGGACAACCTTCTGAAGCGGCGGGCGCGACTGCGCCAACAGGTCGGCGACCCCGACCGCAGCCCCATTCATACTTGCGATGCTGTCGGCGATCCCCTGCTTGTGCGCGTTGAGCCCATCGACCAACTGCGACAACGACATCACTGCAGTATCGAATTGCTGACTCTGGCTACCGAGCGACCCCAACACAATATTCAGGTTGTCGACCACATGACCGATCAGCTCATCACGGTCCGCAAGAGTGTTGGTCAAGCTGGCGATGTTCGATAGCAACGACTGCACGGTCGATCCTTCCCCCTGGAACGCCGCGATGAGTTGGCCTGACAACGCATTGACCTGATCTGGATCGAGCGCACGGAACAGTGGCCGAAATCCACCGATGAGTGCATCCAGGTCGAGTGCCGGCGAAGTCAGCGACACCGGAATGGTGCCGCCCGGCTTTAGCTGGGAGGTACTACCTGCGCCCTCCTCCAGAGCCAGGTATCGACCGCCGATGAGATCGTCGTAACGAATCGCGGCACGGGTGCCCTCGGTCAAGACCATTGAATCATCAACGCTGAATGCCACAGAGGCGGTCATGTCCGGGTTCAGCGTGATGTCCTTCACCTTGCCGACCTCGACACCCGCGATCCGAACGAATTGCCCTTTCTCCAAACCGCTTACGTTCTGGAACTCAGCGTTGAACATCCGTTCGGGGTTGAAGCGCAGTTGAGCAAACACCGCGAACATCGCGAAGATGAAGGTCGCGCAGACGGCCACGAAAACGATCAGTCGCCTGATCGCAGCGGGCAGATTATCTCTCACCGACAGCGTCTCCCCACTCAGATTGGCTTGCGGTCATTGAGTTGGCTCCGGGGCGGGGGGAGGCGGCGGGTCGGGTAACGGCGTCGGTTGGACCTGTGCCGGAAATGGCGGGGTGAATGGTTCAGACCCCGGCGGTAGCGGGCCAGGCTCTCTCTGCGCGCCGGGCTGTGGAGCGGGGGGGAGTCCCGGCCACAATGGCGTGCCATCGGGTGCATACAGCTGAGCTCCATACGGCGGAGCGCCAGGAAAAGGCTGCGGACCCGGAGCTGGCCCATCGAAGTTGCGGACGCTCGGCGGGCGCGGGTTGGCGCGCGTGACCGGGAAATAGTTGGCCCAGCCAGGGAATCCGATGCCCGGGTTCGGCCGCTCGTCAAGTCCCGTTCCCCACCCGGTGTTGGTCACCAGGTAGCGCATCGGCCAATTCTTGGACACGTCGGGCAGCGAGCCACAGCTCGGCTGGCCTCCGGGTCCTCCCTTGGCTCCAATGATCGGAAGATTCTGGGGGTATTGGTAAGGATCATCTCCAAGTAGCAGTGCCGCGTCGACCAGCAGCGACTTGCCGTTGAGACCACCGGTTTCCGGGGTGCCGATCTCAAGGGTCTTCATGGCCCCGGTGAGCGTGCAGGTGAGCTGTGGGCTGTACTTGTCGAGCAATGCAGTCGTGGGCTCCAAGGTGTTGATCGCATTGACGAAGTTATCGAGATTCGGACCAAGCAGCGTGGCCCCGCTGTTGGCGAATCCGGTCACGTTGAGTAGCAACGAATCCAATGCCGCCGAATTCGAGGTGAGCGTCTCGCTGGTCGTCGACGCGGCATCGATGGTGGCAATGATGTGCTGTGCTGCGGCAGCGTATGTCGCGCTGGCCGCCGCGAGCGAGCGCCAGTCCCGTCTCACCTGATCCTGACGAGCGTTGATTGCGGCCAACACCTCGTTCGCGCCCGTGGTCGCCTGGCCGATTCGTTCGCCCTGGCCCCGGAGGCCGTCGGCGAAAGCCACCAGAACGGCATTCAACTTCGCCGGCTCAATCTGATGGAGCACATCTGTGAGGTTCTGAAACACGGTGTTGACTTCGGTGGCCACGTTTTGCGATGGAATGGTGGCACCGGCCGCAAGCCGCGAGTTCACTGGTGTGTCCGGATAGACGAGGTCCACATATTTGGCGCCGAACGCGGTAGTCGCCCGGATGCGTGCCGTGACATTCGCTGGTATGAAACGGATTTCGTCGGGGTCAATGTTGAGTTTCAATTGCACCTGGTCGGGCAGTGATCGGATCGTGCTCACTTGCCCGACCTGCACACCGCGCAGCTTCACCTTCGCTCCGGAGTCCATGACCAGCCCGGCACGGTCTGAGGTGAGCGTCACCGGCACGTAGGTCTGGAAGCCGCCGGAAAACGACAACATCGAGACAGTAACGAGTGTCACGACGAACACGACCAGAAACAAGGTCCACCAGGCCGGCTTTATGCGGTGCAACATTGCGATCATCGGTGCCAGCTACCCGGACAGATTCAGGTTGCCGGACTGGCCATAGATCGCCAGCGAGACGAAGAGCGTCACGAATACCGCCGATACCAAGGATGTCCGGACTGCACGCCCGACTGCCTCACCGACACCTGCCGGTCCACCACTGGCGTTGAAGCCGTAGTAGGTATGCACCAGCATCACCACGATAGCCATCGAAAGTGCCTGCAGGAACGACCAGATGAGATCGACGGGATTGAGGAAGGTGTTGAAATAGTGGTCGTAGACTCCGGTCGACTGACCATAGACCGCGGTCGTCCCGACCCGGGTGGACACGAACGCCATGATGACGGCCACGCAGTAGAGCGGGATGACCACCACGACACCGGCAACTACGCGGGTGGAGGCAAGGTAGGCGATCGACTGGATGCCCATGACCTCGAGAGCATCGATCTCCTCCGATATGCGCATCGCACCCAGTTGAGCCGTAGCACCGGCGCCGATCGTTGCGGCCAGCCCGATTCCAGCTACCAATGGACCGACGATTCGAACATTGAGAAATGCCGAGATGAATCCGGCCAACGCCTCGACGCCGACTTGCTGCAGCTGGCTGTAGCCCTGGATCGCGATCAGCGAGCCCGCCGACAACGTGAGGAACCCGACGATCACGACGGTCCCACCGATGATCGCCAGAGCCCCTGTACCCAAACTCATCTGAGCGATGAGGCGGACCACTTCAACCCGATACTTGCGCATCGCCACACCGATGCTGACAACCGTCTCGGCATAAAATCGGGCCTGCTCCCCGACCCGATTCCACCCGCCCGAGAACTCGGCAATTGCACGTATCGGCCTTCCGTGCAGCGTGCTCGGCGCGCCCTGCGTCATGTGGTGGCCTTCACCGCGACGGCAGTGGCCAGCACGTTGATCAGGAACAAAGCCATAAACGTGTAGACCACCGTTTCATTGACGGCATTACCGACTCCAGCCGGACCTCCCCCGACGGAGATTCCCTTGTAGCAGGCGATCAGGCCAGCGGTGAGACCGAATATCGCGGCCTTGAGTAGACAGACAACGACCTGTTGCCCACCCACCAACAAGGTCAGCCCAGCTGCAAATGCGCCGGGCGTGACGTGCTGAAAGAACACCGAGAAGAAAAAGCCCCCAATGATTCCGACCATGGTCACCAGGGAAGCGAGCAAGAACGCCACGAGTGTGGCGGCCAACACGCGGGGAACCACCAGCGCCTGGATGGGGTTGATCCCGAGCACGCGTAGCGCGTCCAGTTCTTCGCGGATCGTGCGCGCACCGAGGTCTGCACACATAGCCGTCGCGCCGGCACCTGCAATCACGAGAACCGTGACGATCGGACCGATCTGGGTGACTGCACCGATGGCCGCGCCGGTGCCTGAGAAATCGGCCGCCCCGATTTCCACCAGCAGGATGTTGATGGTGAAGACGGTCAGCACGGTGAAAGGGATTGACAGCATGATGGTGGGGAACAGCGACACCCGCGCCACAAACCAGGTCTGCAGCAGAAACTCACGCCAGGCCCACGGCGGCCGGAACAGCTGGATGAAGGTATCCAGCGACATCGCCAGGAACTCGCCGACGGCGATCATCGGCTTCGGCGCGCTGGTCATCAAGGCCATGTAGGGACCGTCCTTCGCACACCGGTGCTGACTACCACCACATACCCTCTCTGTCTGACTTCGGCCACCACATCCGAAACGGTTCGCTCACGATACGAGCTCTAACGCCGTAACCGGGATGACCAAATACGCCAATCTTCTTGATAGTTCGCTCCACGTGCCGCCGCCTGTCGATGATCTGACCAAAGACTCGAGACACCGCACCAGCCGGCGCCAATATAGCGAACTAGTTAACTGTATGTAGGATATTCGACATGGTTGATGTGGTGCTCGTGGAATCGGTCAGGTCGCCGGTGGGAAAACGCAACGGCGGACTGGCTCATCTCCCAGCTCCGGACCTGTTGGGCGACGTGCTCTCCACCGTCCTCACCAGGGCCGGCGTCGAATCCCACACGGTCCGCCAAGTCGTCGGTGGTTGCGTGAATCAGGTCGGTCAACAGGGCGGCAACGTCATCCGCAATGCCTGGCTGGGCGCCGGCCTTGACATCAGTGTCGGCGCCAGCACCGTCCATGCACAGTGCGGCTCAGCCCAACAGGCATTCACCCTCGCCTACGGGATGGTCGCCGGCGGGATCATCGAGTCGGCGATCGCCTGTGGAATAGAGGCCATGAGCCAGGTGCCGATCAATGCCACCGTACTTCCCGAGTACGGAGCGTCGCGATCCGAGCGCTATCAGCAGCACTTCGAGGTCACCACGCAGTTCCAAGCCGCCGATCGCATTGCGTCGGCCTGGGGTCTGACCCGCGAAGACCTCGACAACTTCGCCGTCAGTTCCCAGCAGCGGGCCGCCTCGGCCCTCGCAGCGGGCCGCTTCGCCGGCCAGATCGTTCCGATCAGCGTCCCGACGGGAATCGTGGCCACCGACGAGGGCCCGCGCGCCACCACGCATGCCGGCCTGGCCGCACTGAAACCGAATCGAAATGGCGATATCGATGCCCTGCACACCGCCGGTACGTCGTCGCAGATCTCCGATGGCGCGGCGGCGGTGCTGATGATGGCTGCCCCGCGCGCAGAGCGTCTCGGGGTGCAGGCGCAGGCACGCGTGGTCGACTCACTGTTGGTCGGTACCGCCCCGGTGATGATGCTGACAGGCCCGATCGCCGCAACCCGCCAGATTCTAGAGCGCAACGCGCTGACCCTTGATGATCTCGACGTCATCGAGGTCAATGAAGCATTCGCCTCGGTCGTACTGGCGTGGGCACACGACCTGAAGTCGGACTTGTCGAATGTCAATGTCAACGGTGGGGCGATCGCTCTCGGACATCCGCTCGGGGCAACAGGATGTGTTCTGATCACCAAGTGCCTGGCTGAACTCCAACGAACTGGAGGACGGTACGGGCTTGTGACGATGTGCGTGGGTGGCGGGATGGGAACGGCGACTCTCATCGAGCGGCTCTAGACCCTTGCAGGACATCTCAATTCAGCGCGGAGGATGATCCACAATGCACATCCGCGAGCATTCGATCCTTGCTCCTGACCGGCCCGCACTGCTGCTATATCCGTCCGGGGTCTCGATCACGTTCGCCGAGGTCGAATCGCGCAGCAACCGCCTCGCTCACCACCTGCGCCGGCGCGGCCTGCATGTCGGACAGGCCGTCGCGGTCCTGATGGACAACAACGAACACTTCCTCACCGTCATGTGGGCGGCGCGGCGGGCCGGGCTGTACTACGTCCCGGTCAGCACCCACCTGACCGCACCGGAGATCGCACACATCGTGCAGGACTGTGGGGCCGGAGCCATCGTGGGTTCGGCCGCAACCGCCGCCCAGTGCGCCGCAGTCGTCCAGCATCTGGATTCACCGCCGGATATCCGGTTGATGGCCGACTCCGACCTGACGGGCTGGCAGCGCTATCCCGAATGCGTGGCCAACGAGCCCGACACACCGATCACCGACGAGTCCGAGGGCGACCTGCTGCAATACTCATCGGGCACCACCGGCCGCCCCAAAGGAATCCGGCGACCGCTGAGCGAAGCGCCGCCGGAAGCAACCGCCAGCCCCATTGCAGGGTTATTGGATGCGCTCGGATTAGGTTCTGAGAGTTGCTATCTGAGCCCGGCGCCGCTCTACCACACAGCGCCGGTAGTGTGGTCGATGAGCGCCCAGTCGGTAGGGGCGACGGTGGTCGTCATGGAACGCTTCGACGCCGCGGGCGCACTCGACGCAATCGAACGCCACCGGGTCACCCACGCACAGTTCGTGCCGACCATGTTCGTTCGGATGCTCAAACTCCCCACGACGACCCGCGCGGCGCACGAGCTGGGTTCGCTGCGGCGAGTGGTGCACGCCGCAGCCCCATGCCCCGTACCGGTCAAACACGAGATGATCCGGTGGTGGGGGCCGATCATCGATGAGTTCTACTCGTCATCCGAAGGCGCCGGGGTCACTTTCATCACGGCGCAGGAGTGGCTCGAGCGACCGGGATCGGTCGGGCGGCCCGTGCTCGGACGGGCGCACATCCTCGATGAGAACGGGATCGAACTACCCCACGGGGAAACCGGCGAGGTTTTCTTCGAAGGAGGTTACTCATTCGACTATCTCAACGACCCGGCCAAGACTGCCGCCGCCCGCAACATGGCAGGTTGGGTGAGCGTCGGCGATATGGGCCATCTTGACGGCGACGGCTACCTGTACCTCACCGATCGCCGCCACCACATGATCATCTCCGGCGGAGTCAACATCTACCCGCGGGAAGCCGAAGACGTCCTGGTATCCCACCCTGACGTGCTCGATGCGGCGGTGATCGGCATACCCGATCCCGAGATGGGACAGCAAGTCACGGCGGTGGTTCAGCCGGTGAACCCGTCGGACGCCACCCCCGCCTTCGCCGGGGAACTGCTGTCGTGGGTCCGAGATCGATTGGCGCACTACAAATGTCCGAGATCAATCGTATTTGACGCACAGCTTCCCCGAACCGCAACCGGCAAGATGTTGAAGGCCGAAGTCGTCGCCCGACACTCGCCCCTTGAACCTAATCAGTAAACTATATTATGGTATAGGACCACAGCTCTCACCTCGCAGACGGGATAGCACGCATGTCAGTCAAACAGGAGCCTGTCGCCGAGGGGCTTTTCACCTGGCCCGCCGAAGAGCCTCGCCTCATCGCCTCGAAAAATGGTGATGTATTGAGCTTCCCCGCCCGGCCCGGCGAAGAGCAGGTGCACTTAGCCCGCCGAGGCACCCTGTGGGGGTTCACCACCCAGCAGTTTCGGCCACCGGCACCGCCCTACGACGGCAACGACACTCCTGAGACCTTCCAGCCGTATGCCCTCGGCTACGTGGAACTTCCGGGTGAGCTGCTGATCCAGACCAGGTTCACCGAGGCAGATCCGGACAAGCTCCGGTTCGGACAGGAAATGGAGTTGCGCATCGTGCCCTACACCACCAGGCCGGACGGCACCGAGGTGCTCACCTACGCCTTCGCCCCTGTGGCGGACGCATCATGACCGATGTGGCGATCGTCGGCGTCGGACTGCATCCGTTCGGCCGGCACGGCGACAAGCTCTGTCTGCAGATGGGCGCCGATGCGGCGCACAGCGCCCTGGCCGACGCCGGAACCGATTGGACAGCAGTGCAGTCGGCGTTCATCGGAAGTTACGTGGTGTCCAACCCTGACGCGATCGTCTCGTGGATGGGGTTGACCGGCATCCCAGTGCGTGGTGTGTTCAACGGGTGCGCCACGGGTGGTACGTCGCTGCAGATGGCCGTCGACGCCATCAAACACGGTGAGGCCGACGTCGCCATGGCCATCGGACTCGACAAGCACCCGCGCGGGGCGTTCTCGGCAGATCCGTCGGTCGTCGGACTGCCGCAGTGGTACGGACAGACCGGTATGTTCCTGACCACACACTTCTTCGGCACGAAGATCAACAAGTACATGCACGACCACGGGGTCTCGCAAACGACGCTTGCGCGCATCGCGGCCAAAAACCTTGCCAACGGGGCGATCACCCCGCACGCCTGGCGGCAGAAGCCGGTTTCGGTGGAAGATATCCTGAGTTCGGAGGTGGTGAACTATCCGCTCACCCGCTACATGTACTGCAATCCCGACGAAGGCGCCGCAGCCGTCGTGCTATGCCGCGCGGACATCGCGCACAAGTTCACCTCAACACCGGTATATGTCCGGGCCGCAGTGTTGCGCTCGCGCCGGTATGGCGCTTTCGAATTGCAGAGCCCTTCGCTGCCTCTGGAAACCGCGCCCAGCCCCAGCGTCGACGCCTCCGAGGCAGCCTACGAGGCCGCCGGCATCGGACCGGAGGACGTGTCGGTGGCCCAATTACAGGACACCGACGCCGGGTCCGAGCTGATCCACATGGCGGAGAACGGATTCTGCGGCGACGGCGAGCAGGAGAAGTGGATTGCCGAGGGGATGACTGAGATCGGCGGCAAGCTCCCGGTCAACACCGACGGCGGCCTGATCGCCAACGGTGAGCCGATCGGCGCATCCGGCCTGCGGCAGATCTACGAGATCGTGTTGCAGCTGCAGGGCCGGGCCGGCCAGCGCCAGGTGCCCAACGATCCCCAGGTCGGCTACACCCATCTCTACGGCGCCCCCGGCGCGTCCGCGGTGTCGATCCTGTCCCGTTGATTCCGATCCCGAACACCGAGGGCGGGCGACCTATCCAGGTCTCCCGCCCTCGGTGTTCGACGCGTCAGTAGCCCAGGCCGCGGCCGACGATGTCCAGCATGATCTCGTTTGTCCCGCCATAGATGCGCTGCACCCGGGAATCCCGCCACAGCCGGGCGATCTCGTACTCGTTGATGTAGCCGTATCCGCCGTACATCTGCAGACACCGGTCCAGGATCCGCCACTGTGCCTCGGTGGTCCACCACTTCGCCCCGGCCGCCTCGTCGGCAGTCAGCTCACCGGCATTGACCGCCGTGATGCAGCGATCGACATAAATCTGCATGACGTCAAGTTCGGTGTGCATCTGGGCCAGCGCGTGCCGGTTCACCTGGAAGGTGCCGATCGGCTGCCCGAACGCCGTCCGGTCGCGCGCGTACTGCTCGGTGAGGTTGACGGCGCGGCGCGCCTGCGCGACGGCGTGGATCGCGATGCCGAGGCGTTCGGCGGGCAAGTTACGCATCAGGTGATAGAAACCCCGGTTCTGCTCGCCGAGCAGATTGCCTGCCGGCACCCGAACTTCCTCGAAGCTGAGTTCGGCTGTGTCGGCGGACTTTTGGCCGATCTTATCCAGCTTGCGACCACGGGTGAACCCCGGCATTCCCTCCTCGATCACCAGAAGGCTGATACCGCGATGCGGCTTATCCGCGTCGGGATCGGTGCGGCACGCGACGACGATCAGGTCGGCCAGCATGCCGTTGGAGATGAACGTCTTGGTGCCGTTGAGGACGTAGTCGTCGCCGTCACGACGGGCGGTCGTCTTCATCCCCGCCAAGTCTGACCCGGCGCCCGGTTCGGACATCGCGATCGCCGTGACGTGCTCACCGGAGATGAAGCCGGGTAGCCAGCGCTCCTTTTGCTCGTCCGTGGTCAAATCCCGGAAGTAGCCGGACAGGATGTCATTGGAGACACCCAACCCGAGCCCGACCGCGCCGGACAGCCAGAACTCCTCGGTCATGATGGCGTTGAAGCGGAAGTCGATGATGCCTGCGCCGCCGTATTCCTCCGGCATCTCCCAGCCCAGCAGTCCCAGCTTGCCGGCCTCGATCCAGGCGTCGCGATCGGAGTAACCGCGGGCCTCCCATTCATCGGCGTGCGGCACACACACTGTGTCGAAGAACGACCGGGCGGTGGACCGGAACTCGTGATGCTCGGGCTCGAAGATATTGCGTTCCATAGTCTTCCTCAGCTGAATCGTGCCGGCGATACTACGTCGAATGCTATAAACATCTATCTATTTCGACAACAGGCCCAGATTACTCTGCGCTACACCTTGTCAAATATGTAGCTACTGACGTAGCGTCGTTGCGACCGGGTGACCTGGACTACTTCCAGCACCTGTATGTGACCTGCGATGCGCCGGAGGTGGCCATGAAGATACCGAATTCGCCGAGCCGACTGGACTCCCGACTCGAGCGGCTGGGCGCCTGGTCGGGTGTCGCGTGGTTGGTGTTCAGCTCGATCGGGTTCGGCGGCTCCGGGCTGTTGCCGGTCCACTCCGCGGCACAATCTCCCGAACAGATCGCGACCTTCATCTCCGATCACAAGTTCCAGATCCTGATCGGCATGATGGTGCTGCTGATGGGCAGCTACACCTTTTTGATGACCTGGTCGTTGGCGTTCGCTTACCAGGTCAAGAAGTACGCCAACCCGTCGCCGCTGGCGTTCTATGTGCTGGTGATCGTCGGCATCAACGGTGGCATTATCGGAATGCTCTGCGGGACAATTGGTTCGGCGATGGCGTTCCGGGCTGACTCTCTGCCGCCGTCTGTCACCCAGGTCCTTTACGACATGATCTGGTTCCTGTTCCTCATCCCGTGGCCACCGTTCATGCTGTGGCAGTTCGTCTCCGGTTTCGCGATCCTCAGCAAGGACAACACCGGGGCGATGTTCCCCCGCTGGACGGGCTATTTCTGCCTATGGGCCGGCGCGCTCGAAGTGTTCTCCGCGCTGTCCGTGTTCTGGTATCGCGGCCCGTTCAGCTACAACGGCCTGGTGACGTTCTGGGTGCCCGGCGCGTCGTTCTTCTCCTGGGTGATCGTGCTCGCCATCGTGCAGATCAAGGCACTCGCGCGGATGCGGCGGGAGGCCGCCGTCGCGCCCGACTCCCCAGTGGAGACGCCGACATCCGACCCGGTTCCGGCCGTCGCACGCGTCTGAAAGAGATCCTGACAATGAAGAGGTCTTCCCGATGAACCAAGAAGAAGCCACCCTGCCCCCCGCCGGATCCGGCGTCGACGTGGTGGACGCCGGCAACCGCCACCGGACTCCCGCCGAACCCGGCATCTGGGTCTTCATCCTGCTGGACATGCTGATCTTCACCGAGATGTTCGTGATCTTCACCTGGTACCGCGCCGAGAACCGCGACCTGTTCCACGGCGCGCAGCAGGCGGTGGACCCGTGGTACGGCCTGCTCTACACGATGCTGCTGCTGACCAGTTCGTGGTGTGTGGTGATGGCCGTCAGTGCGGCCCGGAAGCGCCAGATCGGACTGGCCGGCCAGCTATCCCGATGGGCGATCGGCCTGGGCGCGGCCTTCGCGGTGATCAAGCTCGTCGAATACGGCACCAAGCTGGCCGCGGGAATCACACCCGTAACCAACGACTTCTTCATGTTCTATTTCGTGCTGACGATCATCCACCTGCTGCACGCCACGGTCGGCCTGGGTGTGCTGGTCTTCGTGCGCCGCCAGATCCTCACTGTGACAACTGATCCCGCTCCCGATGGCCGCGACCGCATGCGGGTCATCGAGGCCGGCGCCGTCTATTGGCACATGGTCGACCTGCTCTGGATCGTCCTGTTCGCACTGTTCTACCTGAGAGGCTGAGACACCGTGAAACAACTGGCCCGGCAGAGAGCCACCGTCGTCTTCGCATTGCTCATCGTGCTCACCCTAGTGTCCTTCTGGCTTACCGTCGGACACGGCGGCTCGGGCTTCCACGAGGCACAGAAGGCGATCTGGACACAGGTGATCGTGCTAGCGTTCGTCAAGATCCGCTGGATCCTGTTGGACTTCATGGAATTGCGATCGGCACCGATCAAATTGCGACTGCTGTTCGAAGGCTGGGCGGCTGGGCTGGCGGTCGCCCTCATAGCTGTCAATTTGCTTGTCGGGTAGTAACTTTCAGAGCTTCGGGGTGACCAGGGCGGCCATCACATAGGTGTTGCACAGCTTGAGCAGGTAGGCCGCGCTGGCATCGCCGTCGAGAAACAGCCACGACAGGCAGACGTGCAGCAACCAGTTCACGGTTTCGTCCAGGTCGAGATCTGCGCGCATCTTCCCAACGACCTGGGCGGTCTGCAGATGGGATCGGACCACCTCGCCAGCGCGCGCGACAAAAGCGTCCGATGTTCCCGCGGTGCGAAATGTCTTGCCGTCATAGGTCACTGCCATGGCGGCCAACAATCCGGGATTCTGCCGGGTCTCGTCGATGGCCGCCACCATCGCAAAGGCCAAGTCCTCGGGAAAACGATCCGAGGTGGCCAGCCGGGCCGCGGCCCGTTCAAAGATCGGCAGTGACCGCCGCTCGACCACCTCGGTGATCACCGCGTCACGATCGGCGAAGTGGCGGTACACCGTCACGCGGTGAACCCCGGCGCTGTCCGCAATATCGGCTACGCTGACCTTCTCGATGCCCGTAGACGCAAACAACGCCTCGGCGGCAGAGATGATGCGATCCCGAGTGGAATTCTCCCGCCGCCGCGCCGCACGTCGCTCGCGTTTCACATCCACACCTCCATTTGAACACAGACCGCAGTTCCCGGGGCTGCCGCACAGCCGTCCCCCATTTGCGGCACACTCTTGACCCGATTTGCGTTGACTACACATACTCCATTATGTAGCTGAACATACCCGCCGATCCCTCTGAGGTCCCATGTCTGAACTGGCAACCGCCGTATTCGCCGATGAGCAGCCCTACTACCGGCCCACCGGAAACGAGGTCGAGGTGTTCCTCGCCGCCCATCGCCGCCGGCTGCCAGTGATGCTCAAGGGGCCGACAGGGGTGGGCAAGACCCGCTTCGTCGAGGCGATGTCCGCCACCCTGGGCCGGGAACTCATCACGGTTTCCTGCCACGAGGATTTGACCGCGGCCGACCTCGTCGGGCGGTATCTGCTGGAGGGTGACAACACGGTGTGGACCGACGGCCCGCTTACGCGGGCCGTTCGGGCCGGCGCAATCTGTTACCTCGACGAAGTCGTCGAGGCCCGCCAGGACACCACCGTGGTGCTGCATTCGCTGACCGATCACCGCCGCATCCTGCCGATCGACCGGCTGAACACGACTTTGCAAGCACCGCAGGATTTTCAGTTGGTCGTGTCGTACAACCCCGGGTACCAGAGCCTCCTCAAGGATCTCAAGGACTCGACCCGGCAACGCATGATCGGGATCGAGCTGGGCTTTCCGCCCCCCGAGGTCGAGACGGACATCCTGAAGCACGAGGCAGGGCTGACCGGGCACCGCGCCGAGCAGCTGGTCCGACTAGCCGGCGCCATTCGGCGCCTGGATGATCCGGGGCTGCGCGAAGTGGCTTCGCCGCGGACGCTGATCGCGGCCGGATCGCTGATCGTCGACGGTATCGACGCGCGCACCGCGGTGTGGTCAGCGGTTGGTGTGCCGCTCAGCGACGATCCGCATGTGCTGGCCGGTCTGCGCCAGATCATCGACAGCTATATCCCCGACTGACAGTCGCGTATTTGATCGCTACATATTGAATTACTTGTAGCGCTAGCGTAGCGTCAGCCGGGTGTCGGCACGTGACCTAGGCAACATTGTGTCCAGCGGAGTGACTACCACCTCTCCGTTGAGCGCGGTCGCGCAATACGCGCTGCTGGCCTCTGCGATCGCGGGCCGAGCCGTCGACGTTCGTCCAGCCGGCACCGATCCCGCACACACCGACGGCACTACCGTCTTCGTCCCCGACCAAGTACCGCCGCACCGGATTCCACACCTGATCGCGCTGCATGCCGGCTTACTGGCCATCGGAGCGGACCAACCGAATGTGTTGCGCCGCCTCACCGCACGCACAACCGGCAGGTACTTCGCACTGGAAGCTGCCCGGGCCGGTGCCGAACTGGACCGGTTGCTACCCGCGCACATGCTCGACTTCGGCGCGGTCAATGCCGTGACATCGTCGGCAGTACAGTCGTTTTCGATTGCACAAGGGCCGTCCGAGATCGCACTGCTTGACCGGCGCTGGGGCGAACTGCGTCCCCGCACTCTCGCCGCGCACACGTTGAAGGCCGAGCCACCCGCGGCGACCGAAGACCGGGCACCGCGGCAACAGACGCCGGCCGGCCTCGAAGAGGAACTCGAGGACGATGAGGAGACGGAGCGCTCACATCTGCTCCGGCTGATGACCTCGCCCCTTGGCAAGGACACCTGGGCGTCGAAGCTGTTCAATTCCCTTGCCGGAACCAAGAAGAAGACCACCCCCACCCCGGGGTCACCCACCGAGGCGATGGTGACCCGGCACATCTACGGGCGCCGACTGCACGGGCGCGGCGTCACCGTGGGCACCAGAGCGCCGGCCGGGGCGACCGGCGCCGGACCCGGGACAGGCGAAGGACTGCGGTATCCCGAATGGGACACTTTTCGGTCGTCGTACCGCGACGACTGGTGTACGGTCCGGGAACTGCCGGTGGCCACCGGCACCGGGACCATTCCCGACCAGTCACTGTTGCGTCAGCCGCTCGGTCGCATCCGACTCGACCTGCGCCGGAGCCGGCATGAAACCATCGGTGATGACCTGGATCTGGACGCCGTGGTGGCCGCGCGCAGCGATATCCGCACGGGCCGCCAGCCCGATGACCACCTCTACACCTCGATGCGGCGGCTGCAACGAGATCTAGCGGTGCTCATCCTGGTCGACGTGTCGGGATCCACCGATGATCCGGCGCGGGGATCGGCGGGCAGCGTGCTCGACGCGCAACTCGCCGCCGCAGCCCGGCTGGCACGGTCGCTGGAGGCGCGCGGCGACCGAGTTGCGTTGTACGGCTTCAATTCTCGTGGCCGCTCTGATGTGTACCTCTACCGCGTCAAGGAGTTCGGCCAGCACAGCGACACCCGTTGGCTGCACAAGCTCTCCCACCTCGAGCCCGCCGGCTTCACCCGCATGGGTGCCGCGGTTCGGCACGGCGTCTCGATTCTTACCGAGCGGTCCGGGGCGGCCCGGGAGATCCTGCTGGTGCTGTCCGACGGCCTGCCGTTCGACGACGGCTACGAGGGCCGCTATGCGAGCGCGGACACCAAACGCGCCCTCGCCGAGGCCCGCCAGAGTGGGGTGGGTTGCCTGTGCTTGTCACTGGGAGCCGGGCAGGACGCCCGCGCCCTCGAAAGGGTATTCGGCTCAGCGGCATTCGGTGGCGCCGACGACATCACCCACTACGGCAGCCGCCTCAACACGTTGTTCAACGAGGCATTGCTGGCGGCCGAACGATCTCACAGACGTGGACAGCTCCAGGGAAAGGGAAGACATGAGCACACTCGATGATCCACCACTGAAGGGCCGTTCCGGCCTGGACAGCCCGGTGGCCCAGAAGACCACCCAGCCGGTGAAGGTGTGGGCCTGGATCGGCCTCTTCTTCGTCCTGCTGCAGCTCTACATTTACGTCGATTGGGTCAGCGGCCCGAACTTCGCGCGCACCCACACCGGGGCCGACCCGGTGCCCGGGATCGTCAAAACCTGGGCTTGGTTCGTGCAGATCTCCACCGTGTTGACAATGGTGGCCGCAATCGCCTGGGTGGTCCGGCAATCATTGCGCGAACGCCGACTGACCTTCGACGGAATGCTGCTGATCGCGTGGCTGAGCGTGATGTGGCAGGACCCCCTGCTCAACTACATCCGGCCGACGTTCTTCTACAACGCCTACCTGGTCAGCTTCGGCTCGTGGGTGGAGTCGGTGCCGGGCTGGATCAGCCCGCACGGCGGTCGACTGGCCTCGCCGCTGCTGCTGTCCGGCTTCGGCTACATGAACTGCCTGTTCTTCAGCATCGGTATCTGCGCTCTGATGCGCTTCGCCAAGAAGGGCATTCCGTCGATCGGCGTCCCCGGCCTGCTGCTGGTCGCGTTGGCGGCCGGGTTCGTCATGGACATGGGCTACGAAGTGTTCATGTGCCGCACCACACTGTACGCGTATCCCGGCGTGGTGCGTTCGCTGTCGCTGTGGGGCGGCGAACGTTACCAGTTCCCACTCTACGAGTCGTTGTTCTGGGGCTTCGTCTGGGCGGCCGCAGGCGCGCTGCGCTATTTCCGCGACGACAAGGGCCGCTCCATCGTGGAGCGCGGCGCCGACTCGCTGGCCGTCACCGATCGCACCCGCACGGTGATCCGCACGTTGGCGATCGTGGGCTTCCTCAACGTGATCTACGTGCTGTTCAATATCGCCATCAATTTCGCTGCGCTGCACATTGATTCGACGCCGACGGGCTACCAGACCTGGATGCGCACCGGCCTGTGCGGTGCGGGCACCGAGTACGCCTGCCCCGGCCCCGAGGTCCCGATCCCGATGAGCCCGGGAGCGGTCAACCAGCCGAACCCCGTCTCGACGGGCTAGCACCGGCCGTGGGGAGGTGCGGCCCACACGCGCGCCTCCCCACCAACCCAACCGATCCACCCGAGCACCCAGGGATTTCTGTGAAGAACACTGCCGGTCAACGCGTTCGCGTCGGCTGCTACGTCGAACCCATCACCCCGCTGTGGAGCATGCGGGCCAACATCGCGATGTCGCGGGCAATGGGTGCCGACGACATCTGGTTCGGTGACCACGCCAAGTCGATGTTCCCGGCCTCGGCCTGGCGCGCCGACATCTCGCCGATGGCCCGGGTGATTCCGTCCCTGGACGCCTACCTCGATCCCACCGTGGCGATCGCCCGCTCAGTCGGTCGCCTCGGACCTCGGATGGGCACCGCAGTCACCGATTCGGTGCGACGCACGCCGGCCGATCTGGCGCGGGTATGGATGTCGCTGCACCACCTATCGCGGGGCCGAGCCGTCCTGGGTATCGGGTCCGGCGAGCACGAGAACACCGTCCCGTTCGGTCTGGAGCTCGAACCGCGGGTCGGGAGGCTCGAGGACACGCTGATCGCCATCCGGGCGGCGTGGGAGTCGCAAGGCAGGCCAATCACCCACTCCGGAAAATTCCACCGCTGGACCGACGCTACGTTCGCGCTGCCGACGTTGCGCGGCACCACACCGCCGATCTGGGTGGCGGGGCAGGGCCCGCGGGCTTCGCGGATCGCGGGTCGGCACGGCGACGGCTGGCTGTTCATCCTCAACGCGGGGACGGCCACCTGGGAAGAGGCCGCCGCGCAGGTCGTCGTGGGCGCGCAGCAGGCGGGTCGCGATGCGGACACGATGACCCGCAGCGTGATGTTCGCCCCGATGTTGGCCCGCGATTCGAAGGCGGCCGACGAGCTGGCCCGCCAGCCGATGGTGCACGCCATGGTGCTGACGTTGCCCGGTCAATCCTGGACCGCTGCGGGCGCGACACATCCGCTCGGTGTCGACTTCGCAGGTTTCTCCGAGCTCGATCCTGCCGTGTTCGAGGCCGGTCAGCTCGCCGAGCACGGCCGCGGGATCACCCAGGATCTATTGCGGGCCCTGGTGCCATTCGGCACCGCTGACGAGGTGTATGACCACCTGACGCCGCTGATCGACCAGGGGGTCAACCACATCCTGCTCTACAGCGGCGCCAGTGCTGTCAAACCGGCTCTGGCGGCAGGGCATATGGCCGAGCAGCGGCGGCTCATGGCCAAGCTCAAAGCAACCGGGTCCAACCGTCTTGTCCCGCAGACGGTCGACGCGGTACCCGCTGCGGTTTCCTGATGCCCGGCATCGTTGTAGACGCGCCGCGCGCCGGGGTCCTTCGTATCGCCATCGACCGGCCACGTCAGGCGAATGCGCTCGACGACCATGCCGTCGAGGCGATCCACAACGTGCTGTCGGCGGCCGACGACGATCCCGAGTGCCGGGTGATCGTGCTGTACTCGGCCAACGCCTACTTCTGCTCGGGCTTCGATATGACCGGCTACGACGGCGACCCCGAAAGCCGCGGTGGGGCTGCCTCGGTGGTCACTCAGATGGACCGGTTGGCTGATCTGCCACTGCGGATGCGCACCGCACGGCAGGTGGTGATCGCTGCGGTGCGCGGACCGGCGATCGGCGGGGGATTCGCGTTGGCGTTGGGCGCTGATGTGGTGATCGCTGGGACGTCGGCCACGTTCACCCTCCCCCAGACCCACATCGGCGTACTCGCCGCCGAAATGGGAATCAGCTACCTACTGCCAAGGATCGTCGGGCTCAATCGCGCCGCTCAGATGATGCTGTTCGGGACACGCCTGAATGCTCAGGGCGCCGTCGCCGCAGGTCTGGTGTGTAAGGTGCGCCCCGACGACGAGGTGGACGAAGCGGCACTGGAGATGGCCACAGAACTTGCCAATCGCAGCGCCAAAGCCCTAGCCGGAACGAAGCGAATGTTGCTGGCGGGCATCCAATCCGGACACTTCGAACAGACCATCCGCGCCGAAACCCAGTCTCAGGTGTTGTCCAACTACTGGCCCGAGCCCCGCGCCGCGATCGCCAGTTTCCGCGCCCGCGGCGACTGAGTCTTCGTCGGCCACGAACGCGCCTTGCCACGACAAAAAATCGACGGTATTGTCAAGTTTCTGTGACGTGCATCTCGTCACGCCCGCACCACCGTGGAGGTAATCGTGCTCAAGCTTTTCAGCGTCGACGACCACATCGTCGAACCGGCGGACGTCTGGACCAAGCGGCTGCCGTCGAAGTACCACGACCAGTGCCCCCGGGTGGTCGAGTCCGACGGCCGCCAGTTCTGGGTCTTCGAGGACCAGCGCTCTGCGACCATGGGTCTCAACGCGGTCGCCGGCAAAGATCCCGCTGACTGGGGTACCGACCCCGTCCGGTTCGCCGACCTGATACCCGGCTGCTACGACCCGGTCGCCCGAGCCGAGGACTTCCGCGCCGACGGCATCGTCGGCAGTGTGCTGTTCCCGTCGTTGCCCGGCTTCGGCGGCAGAGTGCTGTCCCAGTTCGAGGACAAAGAGCTGGCCCACCTCTGCGTGCAGGCCTACAACGACTTCGTCATCGACGAGTGGTGCGCCGCGGCACCAGATATGTTCGTGCCGACCATCATCACCCAGCTTTGGGATACCGAGCTCGGCGCCGCCGAGATGCGTAGATGCGCCGAAAAGGGCGCTCGCGCAGTGTCATTCCCGGAGAATCCGAGCTATCTCAAACTACCGTCGTTCCACACCGAGCACTGGGATCCGATCTTCGAGGCTTTCGAGGACACCGGGATGGCCTGCTCGATGCACCTGGGTTCCAGCGGACACATCCCGCTGCCGACACCGGATTCACACTTCAGCGTCGCCATCGCCGGCTCACCCGCAGTGGTCGGCGTGGAAACGCTGGTCGATCTGCTGTTCGGCACGCTGCCGCACCGGTTCCCCGACGTCAAGTTCGTGATGACCGAGGGCGGCGTCGGCTACATCCCCTACGTGCTCGAGCGCGCGGACTTCGTCTGGACCAAGCACCGGGTGTGGGCGCCGTTCCCGGACACGAAGCCCTCCGAGGTGTTCCATCGGCAGTTCGCGGTATGCGCCGTCAATGAAACCTTCGGGCTCAGCGAGCAGGCGATCGAGGCGATCGGCATCGACAACGTCCTGTGGGAGTCGGACTATCCGCATTCCGAGACAACGTGGCCGGCAAGCCAATCCGAGGCTGCGAAGGTGCTGGGCCACCTGACCGACGAGCAGATCGCCAAGATCACTTACCAGAACGCCGAGCGTCTGTTCGACTTTCCGGTCTCCGCCCCCAACGGCCAGTGCCCACCTCGATCCCGGGAGATCGTCGCAGCGGAGGTCGGCGCGAAAACCCGCAACCGGCCGCCCGCTCTGAAAGTCGAGCAGGATCCGAACTTCGCCAACCTCAAGGGCGACCAACCCGACGCCAGTAACTTCGTATCCGGCGCAACCGCCGGCGCGGGAACCCGCTAGCACCGACTACGTAGACCCCTCGCCGAGCTCCCGCTCGGCGAGGGGTTCGTTCGCTACTCCGCAGTGCTGTACCCGGGATTGTTGACCGCCAGGCGATCCGCGACCAACCGGCGCAAGGCCGTCGCGACATCGACACCGCGGTCCTCGAGTGCGCCGTCACGGATAGTTTTGGCCAGTTCCGTTTCGGTCGCGAAACCCAGTTCGCGCAGCGCGGCCTCAGGATCGAGGCCGCTGCTCAGCTCACGCTCGACCATCCGGATCACGTTGGCCGCCACTCTGGCATGGAACTTGACAACACCCTCGGTGGCCTCAGCCACCTCGGATTCGAGGAACTCGGCGACCGCCGCGAGGAGCTCTGCGGCGGTGGGGTGTCCATACGGGGCATTCACGCGATGCGCCGATCGTCCAGGAGCTCCAGCAGGTCCCATTCGGTTTCGCAGACCCGCCGACCGATCGCGGCCAGTTCGATCGAGCGGCTCTGCCCCGAGAGGTGCCGCTGGGCCTGTTGGCAGCAGATGATCCCCCAGCGCAACGTGGACATGACGAGCCACCACCGCATCGTGTCGCGATCAACGCGGACACCGGCCGCGTCCTCGTAGCCCTGCAGGAACGCCTGGATACCGCCAAGGCCGCCGGCGCCAAACCGGGACGGCGCACCGTAGCGCCAGGCCCGAATGCAGAACCAGGCGAGGTCGTCGTGGAAGTCGCCGATGTGCACCAGTTCCCAGTCCAGAACCGCGGCGAGGCGGCCGCCGTCGACAATCAGGTTGCCCATCCGGAAGTCGCCATGCACCAGGCGCGCAGGCGCGGGCTCGGGGCGATTCGCCACCAGCCACCGCAACGCCCACTCGAACGTCGCAGTGGTCGTGCCCAAGTCATCGAGCTGCGCCCGCCAAGTCACGAGTTGGTCCCGGTGCGGCGCCCCGATGCCCGTCGTATCGGCGCGGTGGATAGCGGCCAGCGCCTGCGCGCATTGCCGGAGGAGACCCGCTCGGGCCTCGTCGTCGAGACCGCGGAGGATCTTGCGTGCGATAGTCTCGCCGGCGATCTGATCGCAGATGAGATACGGCTCGCTCAAAGCGTCGGGCGAGCCGTCGGCGATCAACACATGCGGAACCACGGCTCCGGCGGCTCCGGCGGCCCACTGCGCACGCGCCTCGAGTTCCATTCCGGCGTGCAGTTCGTCGGGATGGCCGCTTCGGAGGATCAACCGCCGCCGCGCGCCTGGCGTCCGCGCCAACAAAGACCATATCCCCCGCCGGGCTCCTCCACTCACAGTCTGTACATCCTCGATTGTGACCGGATCACCCAGTACAGGTTCCAATATCGCCGGCAGTGATATTCGCAGACTGTCTGCGTTGATCACCGCGACGCCCTCCCGAAGTCGAACATTCGTTGGGCGATACGACGAATCTGGATCTCCTCACTGCCCTCAGTGATGCGATAGCGCCGATGATGGCGATAGATGTGTTCGAAAGGCTGGTGGCGGGTATAACCCAGGCCACCGAACACTTGCATGGCGCGGTCGGCGGCCTCACATACCAGCCGGTTGGCGCGATAGTTGGCCATCGCCACCTTGTCCGACACCTCCATGTGGGGCTTCCGGTCCAACTGAGAAGCCGTGTAGTGCACGAGAAGCCGGACCATCTGAGCCTCGGTCTGCAACTCGACCAGCGGCCACTGAATGGCCTGGTTGACCGCCAGCGCCTTGCCGAACACCATCCGCTCGCTTGCATACTCGACGGCTTGATCGATGCAGTACTGCGCCGCACCGAGACTCGCGGCGGCCTGGCGAATCCTGTTCTCGTGCAGGAACGTCTGCGCCACGTCAAGTCCGCGATCCAGCTCCCCGAGCACCGCGCTCTCGTGCACATACACCTCCCGCAGCTCGACTTCGCCATGGTCGCTTGGCATGTTGAACGTCCACCAGTAGAACGGCACATCGAAGCCGGGTGCATCGGTCGGGACGACGAACGCCGTGATACCCCGTGCCTGGCCCGGTTCGCCCGAGGTCCTGGCGAAGATCACGGCGTGGCTCGACTGGTGCACGCCGGTCATGAATCTCTTACTACCGTTGATCAGCCATCCGCCGCTCGTACGTCGCGCACTCGTCTGCAACCAGGTGGCGTCCGACCCGTGGCCGGGCTCGGTGAGACCGAAGGCCATGGCGCGTTCACCGGTGATCAGCGCTTCGGACCAGTCACGGCGTTGCTCAGCCGTGCCGAACCGCTCCATCATGATCACCCGCGGAAAGTTTCCGACGATCGAGGATTCGTTCTGCAAGTCGTTGTGCAGTCCCAATCCCTTAGCCGCCAGGTGTTCCCGAATAACGGCCATGTCCAGATTGCTGCCGCCACGACCGCCGACCGAGGCGGGCAATCCGTAGCGCAACCAACCAGCGCGATCTGCGCGGCTACGCATCTCGGCGAGCAGGTCCTCCCACTCCCCCGCCGGCACTCCCCCGCGTTCGATGTCGGTGCGTGCGAACTCGCGACGATGGTCGAAGTACTGGATGTTGCTGAGCTCGAGTGGCCTGATCTCCCGCTCGATGAATGTGTCCATCTCTCCCAGTACTGCTGGAAGATGTTCCGGGAGTGCAAATTCCACGCCAATATCTCCTATTGCAGGCCGTACCGTCAACGCACGGTATTGACCGCGGCCAGTTCGGCAAACACCTCGTCGTTGTGTTCCCCGGGCGCGGGCGCGTGCCGGCGGACGGCATACGGTTCACCGTCGACTATGGCCGCGGACCCGATATAGGACACCGCACCGGCCACCGGATGCTGCCCTTCGACGAACACATTGCGCGATGCTATGTGCGGATCGTCGGCCACCTCATTGACGCTCTGATAGGCCGCGACGACCGCGAACCCATGTTCGGCCGCCAAGGTGAGCCACTCGTCAAGGGGCTTACTGGCGATCACCTCGGCCACCAGTCGACGTTCATCCTCACTGCCCCAGTCCACCGCGCTGTTCGAGACGTCGTCCTGTCGGCCGACCAGATCGTCACGTCCCGCGGCCGCCGCCCAACGGTCCCAGAACCGCTGCTCGATGCAGCCGAACAGCACCACCTTGCTGTCGGCAGTCTCGTAGAACTGGTAGCGCGAGCCGGTCATCTCGCCGTTGGCCCGGGCCGCCATGCCAGTCCGGTCGGTGATCCGATGATCGTTGCGCTGTATGGCAAGTGGTAGCCACGCAGTCAGCGCGGTCGCATCCGACGCCGCCACGTCGACGTAGGCTCCCTGCCCGGTTTGGCGGGACCGAAGTAGTGCGGCAACTGCATGCAGAGCAGCATGTAGGGCCCCGACGCTGGTGGCTTCGCCACCCAGGTTCGCGCCGTCCACCTCGGCGACCGCGGTGTGCAGCAGGCCGTCCTCGCCGCGCCGGACCGTGTGCGCACCGACCAGAGCATTCATCATCATGCCGTGGGGCGGGATGTTCGCGTACGGTCCGGCGGCACCGAATCCGGTGTGCTGCACGTAGACCAGCGCCGGTCGGCGTTCGAGCATCGCGGCGGGTCCGATCCCCAGACGGTCGCACACCCCGGGCCGGTTGCCGTCAACGAAGACGTCGGCGGTGTCGATCAGCCGCCAGAACGTCTCCAGATCCGTGGCGGACGTCAGGTCCAGCAGCACCGACCGCTTGTTCTTGTTCACCTGCGCGTGCGGCACGCTGACCCCGGGCACGATCTGGCCCAGGAAGTACCTCAGGTAATCGCCGGCGGGCGGTGCCTCCACTTTGATCACGTCGGCGCCGAGGTCGCCGAGCAGCATGCCGACGGTATCGCCGTTGAGCAGCACCGCCGATTCAACGACTCGTACCCCATTGAGCAGATCAGTCATCTGGGTATCCTCATATCCTTACTCGAGCTGTTATCTCAGTTGCAGTTTCGCGCCGGCCCGGCGATGTTGCGGTGCGCCGAACACGGGCGCCAGGAAGTGTCCCGGCGCCGCGGCGACGACCCCGGGGATGGCGTTGACGAACGCGGCAACAGACGTGAACGACTGGGAGTCCATCCACACCTCACCGTCCGGATCGTCGGTGTGGCCGCCACGCCGGATCCCACCGGCGAACGACATCCCACGGACGTACCGGATCTGCAATGACGGCGTGCCCTCGACGGTGACGATCCAGTCATTGTCGGCCACCCAGTCCGGGATCTTCAGATCGCAGACCCACCGGCAGGTGATCGTGACAAACGGGGCTCCTTCGATCATCCCGGTCCAGGAGAACTCGGTCCCGGCGACGGTGCCCCGTTTGACCGGCGCCGTGGTGTTGGTCAGATCGCGGTCGGTGACCGCGAAACGCGCGTCGACGACGACCTCGTCGAGGTGTTGTCCCAGCTGGGCGGCCACCGCGTACGGGGTCTGGCGGTACATGTGGTCGAAGAGCGCGATGATCTTATCCCGGGGAAATTCGTCGGGCTTGCCGCCAAAACCCAGTAGTGGATATACGTGCGCATCCAGGTCGGTGCAATCCATCCGCTCGAGGATGTCGACGTGCGCGACCTCCAACGTGTGTCCCGCAAGCGTGGTAGCCAGGCGTTCGGCGACGAACCCCGGCGACGAACCTACCGCCAGCACCGAGCTGCCGCCTGTCTCGCAGGCTTGCGCAATCTCGACAGCATATTCCGCGCTGATGCCCAACGGGTAGAAGTAGTCATGCGCCAGCAGTACGTTCTTTCCGCTGGCTAGCAATCGCGTTGCGTCGGAATGGCTCTCAGTCGGGTCCAGTGACGTGAGTGGTGTGAATATCACGACGTCAGCAGCCAAAGCATCTATCGCGGCGCGGTCGCGCGTCACCGTGAGGCCGTGCGCGGGGAGCCCCACGAGCTCACCGATGTCGCGCCCCTCCTTTGACTCGGAGTACGCGAAGACTCCGACTACGTCGAACTCGTCGGGCCGCTGCAACAGGGCCCGAAGGGTGAAGCCGCCCAGACGTCCGGGGCCCCACACGACCACTCGATAGCGACTCATTTTGCCTCCCGCAGCGCAACTCGACGACATCATCGTTATTCGACACACTAGTCGGTTATAAACCCGTTTCGGAACCGGTCGGCAGCCACTTTCTCGACGCGTGCCAAATACTTGACAAGTGCGTCGATTCAATCCTAGGCTCGCGCTGTGACGCCGACCACTTCGTGTCGTGCGCTTCCAGTACGCTGACTGCGAGGAGCGAATCGATGCTCGACTACCCAGACGGAATCTCCCGTACGCTGACAGCGGCCTCTTACGGAATACGCGAGCCACACCGGGTCGCCATCATCCAGGACTGGGGCGTGGGCCTGCAGCCGCTCTACGACCAGTACGACGCAACGCAATTGGCATTCGAAGAGGCTTACGAATCCGGGCTCATCGATCGCCCCGTCGAGTTGAAGGTCGTTGAACTCGAAGGTCTGCCGTACGCTAGAGCCACCTCCGTGCTGGATGCTGTCGACGCCACCGTGCGCGAGTTTGAGCCCATTGCCATCATCGGCCCCCATACCTCGGAGAACGTGCCGGTCGTCAAGCCGTACGCGGAGAAGATTGGCATTCCGTTCATCAACATGGCCGGCGCCCTGGATGTCGGTGGCCCGTGGAGCTTCCTGACACCGAACGGCACCTTCTCCGATGAATCCATCATCATGGTCGACTATGCCGTCGACGTTTGTGGTGCGTCCCGGATCGGCATCATCCGGGAAGAGAACGTGCTCGGTGACGAGTACGCCCACTACATAAAGCGGCACGCCCGGCTGCGCAACATCGCGATCGTGGCCGACAAAGCGGTTGGATCGTTCATCGACGAGGAGGGTGGACGGGCGGCTATCGCTGCGATGCGCGACTCCAACGCCGATGCCTACATGTACGTCGGCTTCGGTGCCACCGCCTTCTCGGTGCTGGCCGCCTCACAGGAGTTCGCGCGCAACGGCTACGACGTGCCCAGGATCACGATGTCGATCTTCATGGCCACTATCGAAGGCCTAGGTCCCTACAGTGGCCAGCTGGATAACTTCGAGGGCTGGGTGGGCGTCGACCAGTACGACGAGAACAACGAAACGTTCATGTCGATGCTGGATCGCTTCGAGAAGCGGTTCGGCCGTCGGCCCATGCACTGTTACACCGCGCAGGGATTCGACATGGGAAACGCTGTAGCACAAGGCCTTTCACTGGCAAAACCGATGTCGAGGGACGGCCTGCGCCGGGCACTGGAGCAAGTCCGCCGGGTACCTGCGACCGCCGGCGGTCCGGGCAACTGCATCTCGTTCGGTCCCTACGACCATCGTGGCTACAAGGGTGAGTTTGTCGTCATGCGCCAATACCGGGACGGCAACAACACACTGGCCCCGAAGTCTCAAGGCTAACGGGACCACACGATCCACCATCGGCGGCAATCGCCGCACCACCACTCCACCAGATTTGACCATCGCCGACCAGACCATCACGTCGGCTGGAACGGAGTTGCCGGAGTCGCCGAGTGGCGGCTGCTGCACGGGGAGTCCGCCGCGAATCTCGCGACTCTCACCACAATCCCGTGGAATGGCAACGATGCGACCTTGAACCTCCCCGCACCCTGCCGGCGTGTACCAAATCGAGGCACTCGATGCCGCCGGTCAGGTCCTTGGACAGTCGGACCGGGTGTAGGCATCCTGAAAGACTCTCCACCGCCTTGCTGGCCGCGGCTCGCCGCTACGGTACGTAAACGCTGTCGTGCAGGAACAGCATCCGCCCCACACAAAGGATCACCGGCTGCGCGATGAAGATCGCGATGTTCATCGTGATGATCCACACCGCCAGGCGGGCGAATTCGCGCGGCCAACCGGACGTCAGCTGATGCAAACGGAAGAACTTTTCGTTCGGGTAGTTACCGGCCGAGTCCGCTCGCAGCGTCAGGCTGATGATGACGGCGAACAGCAGGAACGGGATCGCAGGCCACACAAGGGAAATGGAGCCGCGGGCTGAATGCCACGCCAGACCAACGGGTTCGATGTAGGTGTACCAGCCGAGCATCGTCATCAGGCGCTCGCCCAGGATGTCGGCCAAGTAGAAGCAGAACAGGCACGACACCACCAACAGCACGGTCTCCCAGACCGAGGGGAATATTCGCCGCAACCGGGCCTTAAGCGCGGGAACAACCTTAATGAGGATCAACGACTCGGCGCCGAAGAACACGCCGTAACCCCAGACCACCGAGATCGGTTTCCAATAGGTCTGATACCAAGTCGAGGTCCAACCATCGAACAACATGAGGTTGCGGTTGTAGACGAGGTAGGTGCCCCAGTCTGCGGGCCACTCGATCCAGAACATCGTGGTGCCAGCGATGAACAGCAGCGCCGAGATCGAGAATGTGCGGCTTCGCCGGGTGCGAACGGCGATCAACACCAACAGGGTGAACCAGATCGCGGGATACACGTAGTCCTGCACCCATAGGCCGATTGCATTGTCGAGCTCATGCGCCGGATACTGCGGCGTGGTGTTGGTCGCGCTGTTGTCGGTGGCCACGAAGGTGGTGACGACGATCGTGGTGAGTATCGCGACGACGATCCACGGTGTCGCCTCGATCAGACGCTGGTTACTGGAACGGCGCTCGGTCACCGTCACGACGTCATTCAACACGTTGACGCTCCTTCACACCGGCCGATTCGTGTGACAATAGCCACATCGTAGGAAAATGACAAGACTATCGGTTTTCGGCATTACGTATGCAGATATCTGTGTGCACCAACGAGATCCGAGAATTTCAGGATTCAGGGAATGAGAATGACCTTGCCGGTCAGCCCACCGTGCTCGACCATTTCATGTGCCGACGCGGCATCGGAGAGCGGCAGCTCAGCTGCCACCTCGACGTGGACCAGACCCTGGGCCACGTCATCCACCAAGCCGCGCAGTCGCGCACCGTCGGGACGAACGCCAACCGCGACGGGCGTGACGGGCAAGACCGTCACATCGAACGGGTCGGTGGCAACGGTGACAATCGCGCCACTCGGTTTGACGGCACGGGCGAGCGCGGTGGCCGCCGCGCCGCCAACAGTGTCGATCACCGCGTCCAGCGGCGCTCCCGGCCAGGGATTGCCGTCCATCGCGATGACCTCGTCAGCCCCGAGTTCGCGTGCGGCGTTGACGTAACTCGGCCGCGCCGCCGCGATCACGGCGGCGCCGGCCGCCTTCAGCGCCCGTACCGCGAAACGCCCCACCATTCCGGTCGCGCCGATCGCCAGGACCACGTCGCCGGCGGCCGGCCGCAGCGTCCGCTCGATCATCTGGGTCCCGGTCAGCGCCGCACACGGGATCGCCGCTGCCGTGGCGAACGGTATGTCGTCGTCGATCACCGCCGCGTATTCGGCAGGCACCCGGACCAATTCCGCGTACGCGCATGGGCGTAAGGGATCGACCATAGCCGCAACGTGGTCCCCGACTACCGGTGTGACCACGTCCTGGCCCACCGCAACGACAACGCCCGCGACGTCGCTGCCGAGTACCAGGGGGAAGGTGTAGTCGACGAACCCGGCCAGTCGACCGTCGCGATGCTTGTAGTCGGCGGGGTTGACACCAATGGCCAGGGCCTTGATGACGATATCTCCGGCGCCGGGCACCGGATCGTCAACGTCCTCATAGCGCAGTTCGTCCGGGCCACCATGCCGGTGAATTACGACGGCTTTCACCGTCGTCAGGCTAGGCTTATGCAAACGTTTTTGGGAGAGGTGAATTCGCGGATTCCGTCGAACCCTCCTATCCGGCCCCACCCACTGTTCTTGATCCCGCCGAACGGAGCCGACGTCAGCAAACCGAAGAATCCATTCACCCAGATCACACCGACGTCAAGACATTTGGCGACTCGGTGGGCGCGCTTTAGGTCATTGGTCTGGATATAGGCAGCCAGACCGTATTCGGAGTCGTTGGCGAGCGCGAGGGCCTGTTCTTCTGTGTCGAACGGCATGACGGCCACCACCGGTCCGAAGATCTCCTCACGGGCCAGCGCCGAGGCGTTGTCGACATCGGCGAATACGGTGGGGGCGACGAAGTAGCCGTTGGCCAGCTCACCGCCGAGGCGCTCCCCGCCGGCCACCAACCGGGCGGTGTCGGACTTGGCCTGTTCAATCACCCCGATGATGCGGTCGGCTGCGCCTTCGCTGATGACGGGCCCGAAGAAGGTGGACGGCACCAGCGGATCGCCGACCTCGAGCACGCCCAACAGGCCCTTCATCAGCTCCAGAACCTGTTCGTACACGGGCCGCTCCACCAAAACCCGGGTGCCGTTGATGCAGCCCTGACCGCTGCCCTGCATGCCCATAACCGCCTGCAGCGCAGCGTTGTTCAGGTCGGCGTCGGCAAAGATGATGTTCGCCGACTTGCCGCCGAGTTCCAGCCCGACCGGTTTGATCACCTGTTCGGCAGTGTGCAGCACCTTCTGCGCAGTGGCAGTGCTCCCGGTGAAGTGCACTTTGTCGATGCCGGGGTGAGCAACCATGGCCTCGCCGCCCACCGGGCCCGCGGGCACGACGTTGAGAACGCCGGGCGGCAGGCCTGCTTCCAGCAAGATCTCGCCCATCCGGATCGCAGCGTACGGCGAGAGCTCCGGCGGCTTGAGGACCACACAGTTGCCGGTGGCCAGCGCCGGCGCAACGGTCATGCCGATCGCATACACCGGCCCGTTCCACGGGATGATGATGCCCACCACGCCATAGGGTTCGTGGGTCACGTAATCCAGTGCAGGCGCAGGCCAGGTCGGGACCACATCGCCGACGAGCTTGTCGGCCCAACCCGCGTTGTAGGCGAACTGGTCGGCCGCAAAACCGGGGCCCGGCGTGGCCGCCAGCACCGGCATGCTGTTGTCGATCTGGGAGATGGCGGCGAGTTCATCGGCATGCTCACGTAGGGCCGCCGCCAGGGTGAACATCAACTCCCGCCGCACATCTGGGGACATCGCCCGCCAGGCGGGCAGCGCCGACCGGGCAGCGCTGACCGCGGCGTCGATCTCGGCCGGGCCGGCCAGGCCGATCTCACCCGTCAGCGCTCCGGTGGCGCCGTAATGATGCGGGAACACGCCACCGCTCGTGTCTGTGATCCGCTCACCACCGATCAACAGGCTGGACTTGGGCAGCAGGTGCAGCGGGGCTTCGGTGACCGTCACAACGCACTCCTCATGGTTCTCCTACACAGATGACCGTGTGAAGCCCAAGCTACAGCCGATCAGGTTGACTTGACAAGACCGTCGATTATCGCAGCATCGACGAGGGCAGCACGCAAAACCGATGGACATGTCAGGATTGGCATATGCCACGGACATCGCCGCGCCCGCAGACCCAGATGCGTCGCCTCGCCCCTGCCGCAGACCTCGGGGCCAAGGGGCAACGCACCAAGGACAGGATCCTGGACGAAGCCGAGAAGCTGATGCTCGCCAAGGGCTACGACGCCACCACCATCGGTGACATCACCGATGCCGCCGACATCCGAAGGGCGTCGTTCTACACCTACTTCACCTCCAAGGAAGACGTCCTACTCACACTGGGCGCCGACGCCGAGGCGGCGGGAATCGCGGCCGCGACGAAACTGGCTCAACTGACACCGGAATCGACGATCGACGATGTCGCGACTTGGGTCGAGGAGTACCTGAAATTCTGGGACGAGCACGGCGCCTTCATCTATGCAGCCTTCCAGGCGGCTTACGCGCACCCCGAGTTGAGAAGTTGGAGTATGAAGGCGGAGGTGGGCGGTGCCCGGGTTCTGGCCAAAGCCCTGGTGAATCTGCGCGGCGGAGTTGTCCCGGACGGTGTCGATCCCCTCGTCCAAGGCCTTGCCCTGCAGTCGATGGTGGAGCGGTTCTGGTACCACTGGCGCGTCACTGGCGCAAGAGTCCGGCAACGGGCCATCGCCCGCAGTCTGGCGCAGTTCATCTGGGCCAGCGCCCATCCGGCCGAATGAATTTCGACGATTAACGGATAAATAGATAACTAGTTTGCTATTTTCAACCCCGTCGAGGAGGCGGGTGTTGAGTCCGGGTTTGGCAGGCAAGGTCGCATTCATCACGGGTGTCGCCCGCGGGCAGGGTCGCGCACGCGCGCTGGCCCTGGGGGCCGAGGGTGTGGACATCATCGGCCTCGACCGCGCCGAGGACATGGACACCATGGGCTATCCCCTGGCCTCCGAGAGCGACCTGGCGGACACCCGCGAACTGATCGAGAAGGCCGGCGTCCGCGCGTTCCTGGACGAGGCTGACGTTCGTGACCGCGCCGATGTCGAGAAGGTGCTCGATGCCGGTGTCCGGGCCCTCGGCCGTCTCGATGTCGTCGTCGCAAATGCCGGTGTCGCACCACCGGCACACAGGTTGTGGAAGATCCCCGAGATCCAGTGGGACGACGTCATCGCCACCAACCTCACCGGCATGTTCCACACGCTGTCCGTCGCGGTCCCGCACCTACTGGAGACACCGGGCACCGGTTCGATCATCGTCATCAGCTCCGGTGCCGCATTGAGCAACGTCGCGGGAATCACCGACTACGTCGCTACCAAACACGCCGTCGTCGGCCTGGCCAAGTCGCTGGCCAATGAGCTTGCCCGCGAACAGATCCGGGTAAACGTGATCGCGCCCGGCACCGTCGACACACCCATGGTCACCGAGAACCGGACCCAGTTCCGGATGTTCCGCCCCGACCTGCCCGACCCGAGCGTCGATGACGTCGCCGAAGCCTGCCGACGAATGAGCCCCATGGGGCTGCCCTGGCTCGCGCCCGAGGACATCGCCAAAACAGTGGTGTATCTGGCCGGCGACGACTCCCGTTGGGTGACCGGCACCGTGCTGTCCGTTGACCAGGGCACCGTCAACACCCCGTGTATCGAGGAGGCAATACATTGAATGTGACCGTCAACACCCCAGAGGCCGGTCTAGGCAAGCCTGGGGCGGCATTACTCACGCTGACGAGCCTTCTCGGTGGGGTTGCCCTGCTGGTATATGCAGCCCAGAGCGGCGGCTCTCTGGAGAATCCGGTCGGCTACCGGGTGTGGGAATACGGCATGATCGCGACGGCCCTGGCCATCCTGGGCGTCGGCATCGTCGGCTCGATCCGCGAACGCCGACTGAGCCGGACCTTTCTGATTGCCGTCTCCTGTGCGACTGCCTTTTGGCAGGAGACCTACGGCGACTGGGGCACATATCTGCTCTACAGCGACAAATTCCATACCTACGGCTGGGGCCAGGGGCCGTACACCTCACCGGTGCAGTGCTGGTGGTTCATTGCCGGGTACGTGGTGTTCTACTCCACGCTGATGATGTCGATGCGCACCGTGGTGGCCGGCATCAAGCAGCGCTGGCCGAACGTGAACCCGTACCTGGGTGCCACCCTGGCGTGCTTCCCGGTGTTCTACATCTTCGACTTCCTGATGGAAGCCACGGTCACCGGACTCGGGTTGTGGCGATACACCTACATCTTCGGACCGGGCCTGAGCGTCGGCTCCGGTACGTTCCCGCTGCTGTGGCCGATCGTCGAACAGGTGCCCTTCATCGCGCTGGCCGCGTGGGCGATGACCTGGACCAACTCCGAGGGGCACGACGTCTTCGACTTGGCAGCGACCAAGGTACTGCGCCGCCCACCGGGGCAGCTGGCCATCCTGATGTCCTGGATCGCGCTGGTGAACCTGGTCTTTCTGGTGACCACGATCCTGCCGTTGATGCTGCTACGGGTGGTGGCCGGCGGCCCGTCGGTCCTCGTGCCCTGACTCAAGACACGTGCCAGCCGGTGTCCGCAGCGATCTTGGCACCGTTGATCAGCAGTGCGCTGTCCGAGCAGAGCCAGACCACGATCTCGGCGATCTCGTCAGACTCGCTGAGTCGGCCGATCGGTTGCACCGTCTCGACCCAGTGTCGCTGTTCAGGCGACATATACGGCAGCCCGCGCTCTACGATGCCGGTGTTGACATTGCCGGGCGCGACCGCATTGACCCGAATGTTCTTGTCGGCGTTCTGCAGTGCGGCCACCGTCGTCAGCCCGATGACTCCGTGCTTGCTGGCGGTGTAGGCCGGTCCGGCGATGTTGCCCTTGTAAGTCGATTCTGAGGCGACGTTCACGATCACGCCCCCGCCGCGCTCCAGCAGCGCCGGGATCTCGTATTTGAGGCAATAGAACACGCCGCTGAGGTTGGTGCGGATCACCGCGTCCCACGAATCACCCGGGTAGTCCTCGAGCCGATCGAACGGCATGATGATGCCTGCGTTGTTGTGCGCGAAGTCCAGACCGCCATAGGTTCGCACGGTGAACTCGATCAGGTCCCGCACGCCGTCCTGTTGCCCGACGTCGACGCCGAAGAACTCAGCCTGTCCGCCGGCCTCGCGTATCAATTCCACTGTCTGCACACCAGTTTCGGCGTCGATGTCGGCCACCACCACCTGCGCGCCACACTGCGCGAATCGGCGGGCAGAGGCCCGGCCCATGCCGTAGCCGGCGCCGGTGACCAGGGCTACCTTGCCGTTGAAGTCCAGCTGCACCATCGCTTTCACGCCCACTAACTCCAGCTCCACTTCGGCGACCGCTTCTCGCGGAACGAGTTGCGGGCCTCCGGTGAATCGGAAAGCAGGCTGGTGCGCGCGGTGAAATGCTGCTCGAACGCATAGCCCTCGTCAAGGCCCATATCCTCGGCGCGGTCCATCGACTCCTTGGCGATCCGCAGCGCCAGCGGGCTCTTCCCCGCGATCTCGACCGCCAGTTCACGGGCGGCGGCCTGCACCTGATCGGCGGGCACGAGCGCGCTCGCCGCTCCCAGTCGGTAGAGCTCCGAGGCGGATATCCGATTGCCCCGGTACGCCAGTTCACGGGCCTTGAAGTTGCCGAATAGCCGCTGCATATGCCGGTACCCGCCGGCGACGCCGACGTTGATCTCGGGCAGCGACAGCCAGGCATCCTCGGATGCGACGATCAGATCGCAGCATGCCACCAGGACCGCACCCGCACCGATCGCGGCACCATTGAGAGCACAGATCACCGGCAGCCCACCGGAGCGGATCCCGGTAAAGCAGTCCCGGGCCACCTTCCCGGGGTCGATCAGATCGGCCACCGTCTCCCCCTCGGCCAATTCGCGTCGGGCATAACGACGTTCGGAATCCGACAGGTCAGCACCCGCGCAGAACAGACCCTCGCGGGCCGACGTCAGGATCGCCACCGACGCCTCGGTGCCGGCGCCCAGCCAGTGGAACACCGCGGCGATCTCGCGCATCATGACGGTGCTCAGCGCGTTGACCTTGGGCCGGTCCAGCCGGACCGTCGCGACCTCGTCGGCGATCTCGACGCGGACGAATTTGGTGTCGGCCGCCACTGTCTGGGTCACCGAGTCAGACCTTCGCGCTGCGCTCGACGAAGCTCTTGGCCATCGCCCCCACCTCCGGCGAGGAGAACGACTCGGTCTCGGCCGACAGGGCATACGGCAGCACGTCGAGGGTGGCCCGCTGCAGATGCAGGTTCAACGCCCGTTTGGTCTCCTGCAACGCCTGCGGCGGCTGCGCCACCAGCTTCTCGGCCAGCGCCAGCGCCTCGGCCATCAGGTCGTCGACCGGTACCACCCGGTTGGCCAGGCCCAGCTGCACGGCCTCGGCGGCCGGGATGCGGTCGCCGGTGAACAGGTATTCCTTGACCTTGAGCAGGCTCATCATGAACGGCCAGGTGACCACGCCGCCATCGCCGGCCACCAGGCCGACGTTGACGTGAGTGTCGGCCATGTAGGCCGTGTCGGCCATCAGCACCAGATCGCAGGCTACAGCGATGCTGCAGCCCAGCCCGACCGCCGGCCCGTTGATGGCGGCGATCACCGGTACATGGCAACCCAGCACGTGATCCATCAGCAGCCGGGCGTTGCGCATGCTCCACCGGCGGTATTCGACGTCCTCGACGTTGCGGATGAAGCCGGGGATATCACCACCCGCCGAGAACGCCCGTCCGGTCCCGGTCAGGATCACCGCGCGCACGTCCTGGTCGCGCAGGATGTCCACCCAGACATCGACGAACGCGTGCTGCAATTCGTCCGTGAAGCAGTTGCGCCGCTCCGGGTCGTTGAGGGTCACGATGCTGATTGGACCCTTCTTCTCATACCGCAGCAGGTCACTGGAAGACGACATCTGGGCTCCTGTGTCTCGAAGGCAACACCACGTTAGCCTATATATGTTTACATGTTTACGGACAGTGGTTGATTTTGTACCATTGTGGACTAGAAACATGCAATGTGGCAAGGCTCCGGCCAAGGAAGGCGTCATGACGGACATCCAACAGCGCACCGAGGCGTCCAGCCCGTACGGCCCGTGGGACGCGGCCATGGACGAGCTGATGAGCTACCGCTATGTCGCCTCCCGGCCCCGGCGCCTGGATCGCACTCACGGCGACGGTCGGATCGCGTTGCGCCCGGACCTGCGCTCCGCGTCGGGAGACGCTCTGGCCGCCCCGCTGGCCATTGCCATGCTCGATACCGCCGGCATCTGCATCGACCGTATTTGGATACTGGCGCTCACCCAGATCAATGTGGCCCTACTGGACGGCGCCCGGGACGTCGAGGAGGTGTTCCTCGACGGACAAGTGATCAGGGAAGCTCGTAGCCAGATCTTCACCGAGGCAAGGCTGTACGACTCTGCGGACCGGGATCGCGCCATCGGGTTCGGCACGGCCAACTGGTCAGTCATCGTCGACACTCCGCCGGGGCACGTCTACCCTGAGCCCGGCACCGGCATCGAGGGACTGGCCGAGGTCCCGCCGCTATGGGAGGCCTACACAGGCCGTCGCCGCACCGACGGGCTGATCGAGATCCCCGGCCTGTCACCCAAGATCGGTACCGACCGGCTGCACCACGGCCCTATGCTGGTGGTCACCGAGGCCACCGCGCTGGAAGCAGCTGCAGAGGCCACCGGCATCAACGCGCTAGCGATCGAACACCTCGCGCTGACGATCGTCGCACCCGGACGCACCGGACCGTTCGTCTCCACTCCGGTGTTCGTCTCGGTTCGCGGCGATGTGATCGGCGTCCGCGTCGAATTGCGCGACCGTGGCCAGCAGGATCGACTGGTCGCCACCGCGTTCGTGAGGATGCGGCGCACCGAATGACCGCCACACCGATTCGCGTGGCACACGCCGGAACGGGACCACCGGCCGGGAAGCGTTGCGCGGCGTCTTGGCCCATCCCAACGGCCCTGTTGAGCATGTCGGATTCTTTCTCCCACATCCACATTCAGGAGATCGGGGTCTACGACCACTACGCCGTCGAACCCGTCATTCGCGGGGTGATGGGCTTCGGACAATCACCGTCCTACGACGCCCCACTGGTCGGCGGTGGTGGCTTCGCGAGTTTCTGGGGCCCGTTGGTGCGCCAGCTCGCCGACCGGCTCCACATCGAATTGGACGATATGTCGATCATTTCCAACCACGCGGTGTACACGAGGACATCGCGACATCGGCAGGTCCAATGGAAGCGGGTACGGCGGTCGCGCGGCGGATCGCCTGCCAAGCTGGATCGGCGGGCGCCCGGTGATCACCGCCGAGCGCATCACCTGGATGGCACCGCACGTCGCCCCGGAGTGGCCGCGATTCGACACGGTGTCGGCGAATCCAACTACCGCATCGTCATCGACGGTAGTCCCAACCTTCGCTGCGATCTGGACCTCGGCCGCAACGCGGACGTCTGGGGCTCGGTGAGCGCGACGGCGATGCGGATGGTGAACCTGATTCCGGCAGTCGTGCAGGCCTCGCCGGGGCTACTGTCGGCGCTCGACCTGCCGCTGCTGCCGGGGCGGCAGCTGAGCCCGGCCTGACGATCAGTTCCGCATATACGCGCCTGCGGCGACGTTGATTATCTCGCCAGTGATGTTGCGCGCGCGCGACGAGGCGAGGAACGCGATCACATCGGCGATCTCCTCCTTGGACGGCAGCGTGCCCAGCGGTCCGTAAGTGTCAGGCCGCTCCAGGAGTTCGGGATGGTCGTTGACGAACTTGGTCTCCCGCACGATACCCATCGTCACGCTGTTGGCCCGGATGCCGTACGGGCCGCCTTCGTGCGCCAGCGACCGTGTGAGCGCATTCATCGCGCCCTTGCTGACTGCGTAGGCGGTCTCGATGCCAGCCCCACCGATGTCCGGAGCGTAGCTGCCGACGTTCAGGATGACCCCGCCTCCGCGCTCGCGCATCGCGCCCATCAGCTGCCGGGCCAGGTACCAGGGCCCGTTGATGTTGACGCCCATCACGAAATCCCAGTCCTGCGGATCGAATTCGAAGATCGGCTTGACAATATTGACCGCCGCGTTGTTCACCAGGACGTCGACACCGCCGAACTCCTCCACGACAGCGCGGCACACGTCGTCGATGTTGTCGCGGTCCCCCGCGTCCAGCACATGCCCCCGGACTACGGTGTCGGGGTAGTCCGCGGCAATGGCCTCGGTGACCTGCTTGGTACGCCGTTCGTGGATGTCGGTGACGATGACACGCGCACCACCACGGGCCAGCCGGCGGGCGGTCGCCTGCCCGATGCCGATGCCGGCCGCGCCGGTGATGAGCGCCACTGACCCGGCGAACTCCGTGGTGTCCACCGTGCTCACACTCGGGCTCATATCTGCCGCTACCTTCCGCGCAACGTATCGAGAAACGTCTCGATGATCCGCTCTTGGGCCGTCGCGGACAGTGGCTTACGGCCACGGGACGCAATCGACCGGATGAACAACACACCCACCAGCGCGTCGCCCGCCCAATGGCAGTCGACCCGATCGGGCAGTTCCCCGTCGGCCACCGCCCGCTGCAACAGCTCGGTCAGCCGGACAGCCGCCTTGGACATGACCTTGTCCTGGTACTCGGAGAAGAGTTCGGGATACTGCGCGGCGTCCACCACCAGGCGCAGATGGATCCCCAGCAACCGGGGTTCCATGAGTTCCACGATGCGGGCGACGATCGCACGCAGTTCTGCGAGGAACGGTGCGTCCGGGTCAGGCGTCGGCCATTCCAGCACCCGCTCTACGGTCTCGACGATGAGCTGGTCGCGAGTCGGCCAGCGCAACAGCAGACTGGGCCTCGACACCCCTGAGCGCCGGGCCACACTGCGGACGCTGAAACCACCGAATCCGTTCTCCGCCAGCTCGGTTGCCGCAGCATCGAACACGCGGTCCTCGACCGAGGGGTCCCGTGGACGTCCGCGCGGCTCTGCCGCCGGGTTGCTTTGGTTGGAAGGCATGCCGCCAACGATATCGACATCGATGCCGCGAACGGCTCGCCTCTCAGACATCGCTGACCGCCGCCGTCGCAGCCAAGGCCGCGGCGATCTTGAACTTCTGCGGTTTGCCCGAGGCGGTCATCGGCAGCTCGTCGGCCACCTGCCATAGCTGTGGGCGCTTGAACCGGGCCAGCCGGGCCGCGGCCCAGTCGGCTAGTTCTGTCTTCGATACAGGGGTACCGGTGCGCAACACCACTGCGGCGCCGACAATCTCACCCCACCGGGCATCCGGAACTCCCACCACGGCGGCCTGCGCGACGGCCGGGTGTTGTTCGAGTACCGTCTCGATCTCACGCGGGTAGATGTTCTCGCCGCCGCAGACGATCATCTCGCGCAGCCGACCGTGGAAGCGCAGCAGTCCGGCGGTGTCAAGCGCACCGAGATCACCGGTGTGCAACCAGCCGTCGGCGTCAAGCACCTCGGCGGTCGCAGCTGGGTCGTCGAGGTAGCCCTGCATCCGGATAGGTGTGCGCACCAGAATCTCGCCAATCTCGCCGGCATGGACCGAACACCCGGTCACCGGATCGACGATGGAGACCTCGCGCAGAGGCAGGGGCCGGCCGACCGTGGTGGCCTTGATGACCGGATCATCGTCGAGGGCGGTGGCGGTGATGGCTGGCGCCTCGCTCTGGCCGTACATCACCGAAGCTGCCGCGCCGAAACGCCCCTCGATCCGCTCGATCAGCGTCGGCGGGATGGAGGCGCCGCCGACCATCATCAACCGAAGCTCCGGCAGTTCGATGCCGGCCAGCTCCCGATCATCCAGCAAGCGCAGATAGTTGGTGGGCACACCGGCCAGCATGGTGGCGCCCGCCTCGACCGCTGCGGCGCCGAACTCTCGCGGGGTGGGGCTGTTCAGCAGGACGTAGCGCGCCCCGATCGCGGCCAGAGCCACAGCGTGCGCCAGCAGTCCGCCGACGTGGTGCAAGGGCAGCGCGCTGCAGCACACCTCGTGCTCACCGCAACGCCAGCCGGGCAACATCGTCAGCGCGGTGTTGACGCACACCCGATGGGACAGCATCGCCCCCTTGGGCTTGCCGGTGGTGCCCGAGGTGTACTGAACGACAAAGGTATCGGCGGGTGCCGCCCGATCCGAATGCGGCTCAGCTACCGTTGCAGCGCACCAGCTTTCGTCCCTATCGATGTCGTAGGTAGGCACCCCAACGTGCTTAGCCAGGGCCACCAGGTCGGCACCCCGATGTTCCCGGGCCGCCAATACGACAGCGGCGCCACAATCGCTGACCACATCCACGACTTCGCGCCGGGTCAGCGCGGGATTGATCGGCACCAGCACACGGCCCGACAGCGCGACGGCCCACAACGCGACATACCAGCCGGGGCCGTTGGGGGCGTAGACCGCAACCGGACCCGGCACCGGCGCGTTCGCCAACCGCTGCGCGGCCGCGCTGGCACGCTCTTGCACCTGTCGCCAGGTTAGACCCACCAACCGGCCACCGACAGGCCATTGCACAGCGATGCGCTCCGGCCACTGGCGGACCGCATCCTCCAGAAGTGCGCCCACCGTCGACTCGCGCCAGCCCCAGTCCGGCTGAGCGGCGGCGGCCACGGCGGATCGACGCGTGCTCATCCCTCGAAGAGACTCATCCCGTTGTCGCGCAGGAAATGCTTGCGGTGTGCTTCGTCGAGACCTTCGACACGGTTGTACATCTCGGCGGGTTCCCGCAGCCCTTCAGCGTGGGGCCAGTCCGATCCCATCACCAGGGAATCGGTGCCACCGAGCTCCCCGGCCAGGGCGACGGTGTCGTCCTCGGGGTAGGGCACCACCTTGACGTGCTTGGCGAAGATCTGGCTGGGCCGTTCGGTCAGCGGACCACCCAGCCAGGGGCCGAGCCGTGCCATACCGCGGCTCTTGTCCATGTGCCGGACGAAGTGCGGAACCCACGATGCGCCGAACTCGCTGACCAGGACGCGCAGGTTGCGGAAGCGGCCGAACACGTTGTCGAAAATCAATGCCGAAAGAGTGTCGGTAATCGGCCGCTCGCCGTAGCTGTTCTGCCACTGCCACGCCGAGAAGTGGAAGGGTGGGCCCAGCTTCCAGCCCCAGTCCGCGGCCACGTTCTCCTGGTAGTAGAACTCCGAGATGTGGTAGCAGACAACAGCTTTGGCCTCATTCAGCCGCGACCAGAACGGATCGAAGTACGGATCGCCCGGGCTGCGGCCGTAAGCCGGTCCGGCCGGCAAAAAGACGAACCGGCAGCCCGCGTCGAGGATCCGGTCCAGCTCCTTGCAGGCGCGGTCGAGGTCCCGCATCGACATGATGGCCGGGGCGTAGATGGTGTCCTTGTAGTTGAAGCCCCAGTCCTCGTCAATCCAGCGGTTAAAGGACTCGAAGTTGTCGTAGAGCGGATCGATTCCCTCGAGGAACGGCTCGGCGAGCAGCGCCCAGCCACCGGGATACATGATCGACTTCTCGATCTGCTGCTCACCGAGCTGGATCAGGCGGGCGTCCTTGTCGAGGTATTCCTTCTGCATGGGCTCGAAGAACCGCTCGGCGTCCGACGGATCGCCCGAGGCGCGCTTGCGCAGCATCTCGGCCAATGACCCCGGCACATAGGCCATGTCCAGGTCATTCTCCATCGCCGTAACGATCCGATTGTTCGCCAACAAGATCTTCTTGCCGCTTGGGGTGCGAATGGTGCGTACCGCGGTGTCCATTTTGTTCTTCGGCATGAAACGGGTGAAACAGTCGTCCACTTCGTACGAGTGCTGATCGAGGTCGACCAACTTGTAGGGCAGCGGACCGACGGTGTCCTGAATGAGTGCCATGAGCGATTCCCTTGATGGTGTCCCGAAGCTTCCCGGTGAGGCTTTCGATTTTTATACCATGGTGGAATATATAATCGGTCGTCGCGTTACGTCAAGACGAATCTGTAGCCGGATGGGGTTCGATGATCGCAAGCACCCGGCGGACTGTCGCAGCCTTCTGGGCACGACGGTGTCCATTCACCCGAAACTCGGCAATGCAGTTATCAACTCGCGCCCTACAAGATCCAGGTGGTGTTGCTACACGAGCAACCGATTCACCGGCAACAGCACGCCTGCCGGCCGTCAACCGTGCCATTGAGGAGTTCGAGCGCGGTTTCGTGGCCGGCGAAGACCTGGGGCCCGGCCGCCGCGGCCGGATGACGTCCCGGTCCACATCACCGAGCCGGCTCAATCGTCAGCGAGCAGCGGTGCGAGCCTGTTGCAGATGTTCTCGATATTGCGCATGACCATGTCCTCGGACATGCCGCCGATCGATGCCCACAGGAACACCGTGTCGACCGGAGCCCCGGTGGTGTCTTCCCGGATTCGTTGCGCGACGAATTCCGGAGTGCCGAACGCGTAGGACTGCAGCGGCGCCATGTCGGTCGCATTGACAACCTTGGCCAGGTCAACCGGCCGGGGTTCGGGACGGCCGGTCCCTTCGACCATATGACGCCGGTACGAATTCAGTTGATACGCGAGATGCTCGGAGAAGATCGGCCAGTCATGCTCCGGATCGTCGGTGGCCCAGGCACTGAACCCGCCCGACATCACGCCGGCCGATTCCGGTAGGCCGGCTTCGGCCAGGCCCTGGCGGTACGGCTCCCACAGTGACGGGTCCGGCGACAGCAATCGCTCGCCGAGCCGACCAGCCCGGGCAGCACCCTGCGGACCCTGATACCCGAGCCATATGGGCAGCCGATCCTGCACTGGCCCGGGCCGCACACCGCCGGGGCCCCAGAGTCGGCGCAACTCACGCACGGTGTCATCGGTTCGCTTGTACTTGGCCGCCATCGGGACGCCGAACAACTCGAACTCCGGCACCCGGTAGCCCGCGCCGACCCCGAGGTCCAGCCGCCCGCCGGAAATCAGGTCGACCGTCGCCGCCTGCTCAGCCAGCTCGGCCGGATTGTGCAAAGGCGCAATCACAATCGCCGTTCCCAGTCGGATCGTAGATGTCCGGGCCGCGACCGCGGCGGCAAAAGTCAGTGGGCTGGACAGATAATCGTCGTCGAACAGGTGATGCTCGGAGAACCACACCGAGGGTGCGCCCAGCCGTTCAGCCTCCCGACAGGCCTCCAGCGTGAATCCGTATAGCCACGACGGATCGCGGCGCCACTGCGTCGGATTTCTCAGATCGAAATACACACCGACCTTCATCGGATCTCCCACACCTTCCGCCGTGACACCACGGCCGACATTTTAGATACCAAGGTGGAATATTATTCCGACACTAGGTCAGGAAAAGGGAGGTGTCAATTACCGGACGTCAACGGAAAATAGCTGGACCACACCGAATTTCGGCGGTCAGCCGAGCAATTCCAAGACCGTCGACATCTCGGCGCCGGTCAATACGTACTCCTCAGCCTTCTGCAGGTGCCGGTTCCACAACTCGGCGGCCTTGTCTGATTCACCGGCCTTGATGAGATCAAGGACCGCACGATGTGTTTTTGACGCCCGACGGCCGGCCTGCTCATGGCGGACGCCTTCGGTCGGCTGCAACGAGCGGTTAGCCTTCTCGATGATGTGGTGCAGCATCTCGCTGACCATCTGCAGCGTGCTGTTCCCCGCGAGTCGTGCGATGGCAGCATGGAACTCAGTCCGCAGATCCACCCCGTCGGCGCCCTCGGAGCCAACCTCGCGCTCGAGGATGGCCTCGAGCTCAGCGATGGCACCCTTATTGCGAGATGTCGCCAGTGCCACCACCATTGGTGTCTCGATCGCCGCACGAGCATCGTAGACGTCCTTGAGCGTGACGTCCTCGTACTCCAATATCAGCCCGGCATAGCGCGCTAGGGTGGCGCGCTTCGGACGAGTGAACCGGGCGCCCCCACGCACTCCACGCTGTACCTCGATCAGCGACTCGGACTCGAGCACCCGGAACGCCTCCCGCAGTGTCGGCCGCGACACCCCGAACCGCTGCATCAGTTCGGCCTCTGGCGGCAGTAGCGCACCCTCGGCAACCTCACCCTGGATGAACATCCGGCGAAGCTGATCGGCGACCCTGGCGGCCATCTTCGGCTCCCGCAGGCTGACCACATCCATGTTGACGTCGCTGGCCACACCGTCCCCTTCGCCGAACTTCGTTAAACAGACAAGTGTTTTATAGTTTAACGCAATCTTCGTTCCCGGGACCGGTGGCTAATATCCCATCGCCCGACCCATGAGATCCTTCATGATTTCGGTGGTGCCGCCGTATAGCCGCTGCACCCGGGAATCGCGCCACAGCCGGGCAATTTCGTATTCATTGATATAGCCGTAACCACCGTGCATTTGCAGGCACCGATCGATGATCTCCCACTGCACTTCCGAGGTCCACCATTTCAGCCCGGCCGCATCGGCTGGGGTCAGCTCACCGTCATTGGCGGCCAGGATGCACTGATCCAAGTACGTCTGCGCGGCATCGAGCTTGGTCTGCATCTCAGCCAGGAAGTGCCGGTTCACCTGGAACTTGCCGATCGGCGTGCCGAAAGCGGTGCGCTCCAGGGCGTAAGCCTTGGTCAGATCGAGGGCCCGACGCGCCGCCGGCAGCGCGTAGCACGCGACGCCGAGTCGTTCAATCGCGAGGTTGGACACCAGGTGATAGAAGCCTCGGTTCAGCTCGCCGACCAGATTCTCCTTGGGTACCTGTACGTTTTCGAAGAACAGCTCGGCGGTATCGGCCGAGTACTGACCCACTTTGTCGAGCTTGCGGCCCCGCTCGAAGCCGGCCATGCCGTCCTCGATCATTAGCAACGAGACACCGCGGTGCCCGGCGGACGGATCCGTCTTGACGGCGGTCAGCACCAGGCTGGACAGCAGCCCGTTACTGATGAAGGTCTTCTGGCCGTTGACCAGCCAGTGGTCACCTTTGTCCACCGCTGTCGTCTTGATGCCGGCGAGGTCGGAACCCGCCGCAGGCTCTGACATAGCGATGGAACCGATGTATTCACCGGAGATGAACTTCGGTAGCCACCGATCCTTCTGCTCGTCGGTGGTCAGATCGTTGAGGTAGGGCACCAGGATGTCGTTCTGCACCCCAAAACCCATGCCCACCGCCCCACTGAGGAAGAACTCCTCAGCCACGATCTGGTTGAACCGGTAGTCGGTAATCCCCATGCCGCCGTACTTCTCCGGCAGCTCCCATCCGATCAGGCCATGCTCGCCGGCCGCCAGCCAGGCTTCTCGACTCACCTTCCCGACGCGCTCCCACTCCTCGTTGTGGGGAACACATTCCCGTTCGAAGAACGTTCGGGCCGTCTTCCGGAAGTCCTCGTGGACCTGGTCGAAAATATTGCGGCGCAAGGGAATACCTCCGTATGAGATCAGCGGCAGACGACGAGTGGCGGCAGGCCGTGGCGCGCCGGATCGGCGGCGAAAACACGGTCGGCGAGCTCGGATTCGAGCTCCTGGTGTGATCCGCAAAGCGCGTCGATTTGGAAGCCCCGCCGCACGTAACGGTGCAAATCATGTTCGGCAGTCAGGCCAATGGCACCGCAGGTCTGCAGCGCGGTGGCCGAGACCGTCCGGTGCGCCCGCCCCGCGGCGGCCTTGGCTGCCAGTGTCAGGGTCGCCCCGCCGTAGGTCCAGGCTTCGCCGAGCAGCGCACGTGCGCCGGCAAGCACCGCGGCAGCTTCGGACAACCCGTGCCGCAACGCCTGGAACGATCCGATGGGTGCACCGAACTGGACCCGCGTCGACGCCAGTTCAGTGGCGATCTCGAGCATCCGGGCGGTCATCGCATTCAGTTCAGTCGCCAAGCCGCGGTGAGCGGCGGCCACCGCGTTCGCCCAGGGCAGCACGGCATCGACCAGCTCCGCCGGTGGGGTTCCGGTCACCTCGGTCCATTCCACCGACGGATCGAAGGTGTCCATCCGGGTCGCGACCAGCTCGCCCGCCGCCACGACACCAAGTTGCACGGCGCCGGTCGCGGTTCGGACCGGAACGGCCAGCCGGCCGGCCAGTGGTCCGAGCACGATGCCGTGCAGCTGCCCGTCAGCCACGGAAGTCGGCCAGGTGCCTGAGCCGATCATCGGCAGGACGATCGCATCGACAGGGCCGCCGAGCGGACCCTCGAGTTCGGCGATCATCGTGCGAGACAGGCAGTCCGTATCGGACAGTGCCCGACCCTGAGCCCGGAAGATCACCTCAACGGAATCCACCGGATATTCGGATTCGATATCAGCCCAACCGAGTTCGGCTAGGCGCGGCCCGATGGCGGTGTGTTGACCACCAAGGTCGGAGAACAGCCGGAACACGACGTCCTCGATCATCGGCCACGATTCGTCATCTGTGCTCACTTACGACCCTCCTTCGGCAGTCCAAGGATGTGATCGGCCACGATGCCGCGCTGGATCTCGGCGGTGCCCCCCATGATGGTCGCGGCCCGCGAGTACCACCAGTGCCCGCGCTCTGTGTTCAGCTCGCATCGACCATGGCCACCGGAGCCGGTGATCAGCCACGCGCGGTCCAGGTCCAGGATCAGATCGCTGACCTCTTTCTCGGTGCGAGTGAAGAGCAGCTTGTCGATGCTGCTGTCGGGCCCGATCTCGGTTTGAGCCGCCAGTCGCCGCACCGTGCCGGCCGAGCGGGCCTGGGCGGCCAATGCCGCGGCGTACACCCGGCCGAACTGGGCACGTTCAGCGGCGCCGAGGCCAAGTTTGTTCATCCGGTTGCGCAGTCGGCCGAGTTCGGTGAGCAGTTTGGTGGCAACCCCGTAGCCATAGATCCCACGCTCATACTGCATCAGGTACATCGTCACGCCCCAGGCGCCGTCGACCGGCCCGATCAACCGCTCCTTGGGCACCCGCACGTCGTCGAAGAACAGTTCGGCGAGTTCGCGACGCCCGCTGGCCATGGTGATGGGCCGGACCGTCAACCCCGGGGTGTCCGCATTGACCAGGAACATCGTCAGACCCCGATGCCGGCTCTCGACAGTGCCGGTACGGGCGAGTACGACCAACCGTGTCGCGGTGGGCCCGTCGCTGGTCCAGATTTTCTGGCCATTGATGACGAAGTTGCCATCGCCGTCGTCGACGGCCCGGGTCCGCAGCGAGGCCAAGTCACTGCCCGACTCGGGCTCGGAGAACCCCTGGCCCCACCATTCGGCACCGCTGAGGTAGCGGGGTAGGTACTCCCGCGCCAACGGGGGGGCGAACTTCAGCGTGGCTGGGCCGAGCGTTTCCAGCGACCACTGCTGTCGCGGCACCGGCAGCAAGGCGACCGCAAGTTCCTCATAGAAGACTGCGCGATGCAGTTCACTGCCACCGAATCCGCCGGCGTCCTCCGGCCAGCCGTAGCGGTTCCAGCCGGCGGCGTACAGCCGGGCCAGCACCTCACCATCGTGGCGCATCGAGTCTTCGAGGTTGTCGAACGCCGCGCCACGCCAGTCGCCGATCCAGTCGGCATCGGCCAGGAACGCACGCAGCCCCTGTCGGTAGGACGCCAGGTCGTTGACGAAGTCGCCTTCGCGACCGTCCACCGCCCCATCCACTGCCGTAGACAACCTGCACCTCCTGGTTTAAATCGCTAAACAGTTATCTTTTTTGATGCTAGCTCATGGGCAGCGGCCCGGCCAGCCCCCGTGGCAGTGTCCCCCACAACCAGCTGGCCGCGCGGCCGATCTCGCCGAATGTCAAGGCCTGCCCGTCAGCGGCGTGATATCGCGGACCGCTGTCGGTGTAGCCCTGCACCTGCGTCAGGGTGCCGCCGCTGACGCGCAGGATCTGGCCGGTCAGCCAACCCGCCTCGGCGGACTGCAGCCAGGCCACAACGGCCGAACTGCGCGCCGGGTCCAGGCCCTGGTCGTCGGCCCGGTTGGCGAAGAACTGCTCACTCATCCGGGTCACCGCCAGCGGTGAGATGGCATTCGCTGTCACCCCATAGCGTGCCATCTCCATGGCGGTGACCACGGTCAGGTTGGCGATCGCGGCTTTGGCCGCGCCGTACGCGCTCTGCCCGACATTGCCCCACAACCCGGCACCCGAGGTGGTGTTGACGATCCGACCGGCGACCGGCGCACCGCGCTTGGCCTCCGACCGCCAGTAGTCGCATGAATGCTTGGTGACCGCGAACGTGCCCTTGAGATGCACAGCGATGACGGCATCCCAGTCGTCCTCGGTCAGGTTGGTGATCACCGCGTCGCGCACGATGCCGGCGTTGTTGACCACCCCGGTCAGCGTGCCGAACGTCGACACCGCGGCGTCGACCATGTCCTTGACGTCACCCCAGGAGGCAACGGATCCGGTGTGCGCGACAGCTTTCCCGCCGGCGGCCTCGATCTCGGCGACCACCTTGGCGGCCGGGCCGCCGTCCGAACCGCTGCCGTCGCGCCCTACCCCGGGATCGTTGACCACGACTGCCGCACCCCGGGCTGCCAGTTCCAGACAGTGCGCGCGTCCGATACCCCGACCGCCGCCGGTCACCAGCACCACCCGATCCGCAAGTTCCGCCATATCCATTCTCCAATCCCTCAGCATGCAAAGAGTTCTGCGATCGCGGCACGACGACGCGACCAGTCAGCCAGCCGCAGGTCGACGTGGCCGTGCTCGGTGACGATGACATCGACATCGTGGGCGGCCGTCGAGACCGGCCGGCTAAGCTCCTCGACCAGCGGCCCGTTCCCCGCTTCCCCGGCCGGCACCGCGATGATCGACAGCCCGCCGGTGCTCATCCGGGCTGCAGCGCAGTAGTCGGGATGGCCACCCACTCCGCCGAATACCTTGTCCCCCAGACCTTCCACGTTGATCTGGCCCAGTCGGTCGATTTCGACGGCGATGTTCACAGCCATCAGCGGCACGCCCCGGGATAGTCGGGTCAGGTCGTGGGTGTATTCGATGCCTCGCAGGACCGGTCGGCCGTCGGCCCACTTGTACAGCCGCTCGGTACCCACCAGATACGTGGCCGACGGCTCGCCGATCAGCAGGCCGCGCTCGTCGAGATCCACCACGGCGTCGGTCAACATGCCCGAGTCGCACCGCAGCGGCACCTGGGTACGCCGCAACAGGGCGGTACCCAGCGGCCCTGGGCCGTACTGGATGCGCGAGCCCTCGGGGATGAGCGCAAGCACCCGGTCTGCCAGTGCCTCATGGATGGCGTCCGGCTCCCGGTGCCAGTGCTCGGGGCCCACTCCCGCCCTTCCGATCACCCGTATCTGGGTGGGATCCAGCGGCGGCAACGCACTTGCCGAACACCCGGCTTCGTCGACCACTGCAAGTACCCGAACCTCGGCATCGACCAGCACGCTGAGGTAGGAAACCTCACTCCCATACCGTAATTCGCCCCCCCTGGAGGCGAGGCGACACAGCACCAGGTCGGGTCGCAACGGTCCGAGCAGCAGCGCCGGGAGGGCGGACAACCGGGTAGGCAGGAACCGGGCGACGGGTGAGCGCAATACCGCGCGGGCACCACCGCTCGGCATCAGCGACACCACCTCGGCGAAAGCGTCGGGATCCAGGCCGGACGCCTCCGCGGCGAGCCAGCCCAGGACCAGCCGGATCCCACCGACCTCGCGGGCCGCATTGCTCAGTGCGGTAAGGACATTGGTACCGTCGTCCAGAGTGGTGGGCATACCGGCGCCGTCGCCGAGCGCCACCGTCATCCCGGGCCGTAGCTGGCCTGCCAGTGTGTCTTGGACCTCGGCACTCACCGAGGTCACCGAGGTTCTTTGGGCAGGTTCAGCACCCGCTCACCGAGGATGTTGCGCTGCACCTCGCTGGTCCCGCCCAGGATGGTCTGGGCCCGGCCGACCAGCATGTGCCGCACCAGTTCGTCGTCGTCGGCCCCAACGCACACATCGGTGCCGAGCACCTGGGTCGCCAGATCACCGAGATCGCGGTCGGCTTCCGAAGTCATCAGCTTGAGGACCGAGAATGCCGGTGATGCCAGGTCGCCCGCGTGCAGAGCACGCAGCCAGGTGTAGCGCAGCAGCCACATCCGGGCCCACAGTTTGGTCATGTCCCGACGCAGCACCGGGCCCATCAGGTTGCGCTCGCGGGCTGCGCCGACCATCTTGTCGAACGCCTCGAACATCGCCACCGCCTGCGAACCCAGCGTCAGCCGTTCCCGGCCGAGCATCGCCAGCGCCACCGCCCAGCCCTCGCCGACATCGCCGACGCGCAGGTCGTCGGTCAGCTCGAGGCCGTCGAGGAACACCTCGTTGAACTTGCTCTCGCCATCGATCTGGCGCAGCGGTCGCACCGAGATCCCCGGAAGGTCCATCGGCACGGCGAACATGGTCAGGCCTCGGTACTTGTCAGTTCCGGTGCGGGCCAACAGAATTCCATATTCGGCCATCGCAGCCGCTGAGCTCCACACCTTCTGGCCGTCGACCCGCCAGCCGGTGTCGGTGCGCTCGGCGCGGGTCCGCACCGACGCAAGGTCCGATCCGGCGCCCGGCTCGGAGAACAGCTGTGTCCAGATGTGTTCACCCAGCCGGATCGGCTCGAGATACCGCGCCTTTTGTTCGGGTGTACCGAACTTGATCAAAACCGGGCCGACCAGGTCCGGACCACAGATGCTGACCTGTCGCGGTACCCCGGCTCGCGCGCACTCCTCGGCGAACACCGCCTGGTACATCGCCGAGGCGTCGGCACCGCCGTATTCGCGCGGCCAGTGCAGGCAGACGTACCCGTGGTCGGCGAGGTAGCGATGCCAGCTCCGAGCTGCCGGACCGTCGGCGGGGGTCGGCGTCGGGCCGTAGTTGCGCAGCCCCTCGGGTTTCGGTGCGACCGTGAGGAATTCGCGGAACTCGCGTTCCAGCTGCGGGCGGTCGGTGGTGGTGGTGTCCAGGGTCATCTGTGTCCTCGTGGGAGTCCGTCAGGGCAGGCCGGCGATCGCACCGAGGCGGTCCCAGTGCTGACCCGGCAGGCCGAAGATCACCTCGTCGGTGCGAGCGCGCTTCATGTACAGTCCGGCGGAGCCTTCCCAGGTGAACCCGATGCCGCCGTGGATCTGAATGTTGGCGTGCGAGGCTTCGCGCAGGGCTTCCGAGCACACCGCCTTGGCCATCGCTGCACGCCAACCGAATTCGTCGTCGGGGGCTTCCAGTGCGGCGTGGGCGGCCGATCGTGACATCTCCAGGCTGACCAGGATGTCGGCGCAGCGGTGTTTGATCGCCTGGAAGCTGCCGATCGACCGACCGAACTGTTCGCGAGTGCGGGCGTAGTCGGACGCGATCTCGAGTACGCGTTCCAGGGTTCCCACCTGTTCGGCGGCCAGCATCGCCACGGCCCGGTCCGCGCAGCGTTCGACGATCGCCGCGGTGTCCACACCATGGCTCAGCATCGTCGCGGCGGCGCCGTCGAACTCCAGCATCGCCATCGGCCTGGTGCCGTCCAAGACATGTTCGGCAGTGACGCGCAGGCCATCGGCACCTGCCGGTACCGCGAGGATGGCCAGTCCGTCCCCGGCATCCGCCACGACGACGAAAAGATCGGCCGCGGCGCCGTGCAGCACGTGCCGGGCCGAGCCCTGAACCCTCCATTCATCACCGGAGGCGCGCGCCGTCAGCGCGACCGAATCCCGAGCCCATACCCCACCGTCCCCGGTCAACACCGTGGCGGCGGTACGTTCACCATCCGTGAGTTGTTCGACCATCTCAACAGGTGCGCCGGCCTCGATCAGCAGGCCGGTGGCCAGCACCGCCGAGGTGACCAGTGGAACCGGTGCCAGCACACGACCGAGTTCGTGGGCGACCACGCCGAGTGTGGACGCGTCCATCCCGGCGCCGCCGTACTCCTCGGGCAGCGCGATCGAGGTGATCCCGACCTGCTGGCACAGCACGGCCCACAGCTTGGCGTCATACCCGCCCTCTGGGTGGCCCGGTTCGTAGCAGACCTCGCGCACCCGCTCCTCGGACGCCAGCCGTTCGCACGCCGCACGAACAGCCTGTGCGAGCTCGTCGCGCTCGTCGGCAGAGATCGCTGTCATATCAATCGGGTTCCCCGTCGTTCGGGCTGGCAATTATCATTGAACTGTATATCTATTTATATCTATGGGTCCAACGGCGGGTTCACCCGACTTCGATCACCATCGTCACGCCCATACCGCCTCCGGCACACAGCGACAACACCCCGAGACCACCGCCCCGGCGGCGCAGCTCGTAGATGGCGGACGTGACCATCCGGGCCCCCGATGCGGCAACAGGATGCCCCAGGCTGATGCCCGAGCCGTAGACATTGACCTTCTCCTCGTCGAGGCCCAGTTCCCGGGTACAGGCCACCGCCTGAGCCGCGAACGCCTCGTTGATTTCGAACAGCGCGACATCGGCCAGCGCGTGACCCGCCAGTTCCAGAGCCTTGGGAATTGCGGTGATCGGCCCGCTTCCGGTGTCCTTGGGCGGAGTCCCGACCTGAGCCCACGACAGCACCGATGCCAGCGGATCGGTCGCATCCCCCGGCCGCACCAGCGCCACGGCCGCTGCCGCGTCGTTGATACCCGACGAGTTGCCTGCAGTGACAGTGAATCCTTCGATCTCGGGGTGCAGCACCTTCAAACCAGCCAACGCGGCCATCGACGCGTCGCGGCGCGGGTGCTCGTCCTCGGCGAACCGGATCACCGTCCCGTCGGCCTGCGGCACCTCGATGGGCACGATCTCGTCGACGAACGAGCCGGCATCGACGGCCTTGATCGCACGCTGCTGACTGCGCAACGCCCAGGCGTCCTGATCCTCCCGGGTGATGCCGTACCGCACGGCGCAGTTGTGCGCGACGGTGATCGACATATCCAGCGCGGGCGCCTCCGGGGTCGGGCGGTGTGACAGCGAGAACCACGGTTCGTCGTAGTCCTCGGGCGACTTGCCGGAGGCGAAAGCACGCCGTTTTCGCGATACCGGTGCCGTCGACAGCGATTCTGCGCCACCGGCAAGCGCCGCCCGGCTCATCCCCGCGGCAATCTGACCGGCACCCATCGCAATCGCGACCAGGCCGGACGCACACTGCCGGTTGACCGCCATGCCCGGAAGTCCCGTCAGGCCTAGGTCAACCGCGGCATAGCGGGCCAGATCGCCACCGCCCTGCCACACCTCACCCACGATCAGGTCGTCGAAGTCGGAGCCGGTCCGCCCAGAGCGCTCGATCGCCGCACCCAGCACGGGTTTCAACAACTCGATGGCATCCATGTCGCGCAGCGTGCCCTTGCGTGCGGTGCCAATCGCCGTCCGTGCCACGCCGACGATATCGGCGATCGATTTCGATGCTGCCATGACTCTCCTCGTGGTATACCGTTATATAGCTAACTATATTACTCCTTGAGTATTCTCGGGAACGGAAGGGATGCCGGCAACCGTGAAAATGATCGGCTCGATCGACGAGGCCATCGAACTAGTCGGCCAGGAACTTGGCATTGGGCAGTGGAAGCTGATCGACCAGCACCGGATCGACGAATTCGCCGAGGTCACCGAGGACCATCAGTGGATCCACGTCGACACCGAACGCGTCAAAGCCGAGACCGCACAGGGCAGCACCATCGCGCACGGCTTCCTGACACTGTCCCTGATCCCCGCCTTGAGCAAGGACAACTACAGCTTCGAGAACCGCAAGATGGGATTGAATTACGGTCTCAACAAGGTCCGCTTCCTGGCCCCGGTGCCGGTCGACAGCAGGGTTCGGGTGCGCTCCGAACTCATCCACGCGGCCCGGATCTCCGACACCGCCGTCAACATCACCATTCGACACACCGTCGAACTCGAAGGCTCCGAAAAACCAGCGGCCATAGCGGAATTGGTCACCCGAGCCATCTGGTGAGAACCCGATGAACCGCCCAGCCACCGACCTGCTCAGCCGTATCCAGCGCGTGGAGGACCGCCTCGACATCGAGCAACTCGCCGTCCGCTACGCACTAGCGGTCGATGATCGGGATATCGAGGGCTGGGTCGGACTGTTCGTGCCCGATGTCCGAGTCGGACGCCACAACCGGGGCCGCGACGCACTGCGCGAATACATCACCCCGCAGCTGCGCTCCTTCTACCGCTCGATCCACCAGATCGCGGGCCACCGCGTAGAGCTGATCACCGACGACAGCGCCGTCGGCACAGTGTACTGCCGCGCCGAGCACGAAGTGGGCGAGCAGTGGATCGTCGTCGCGATCCGATATGACGACACCTATCGCAAGATCGACGGCAACTGGTACTTCGACAAGCGTATCGACCGACACTGGTACGAAGCCGATGTCGCCACCAGCCCACAGTCCGTGGGCTGGCATGGCTGGCCCAGCTCCGCAACGCGCCCATCGGTGCCGCGGCCGGTGCCTGCCTGGGCAGAATTCTGGGCCGGCGTCGACACCACAACTCTGACCGGCTCCCCCATCCCCGAGAAGGAACGGACTGCACCATGACCGCCGAAGCCACGGAACTGCCACAACGTATCGCTGCCCTGTCAACGTCCGACCCGCAGTTCCAGGGCGCTCACCCGTTGCCGGACGTGACCGCGGCGATCAATGCCGAGGGCTTGTCGGTCCAGCAGGTCGTCGAGACGGCGATGCTCGGCTACCTCGACCGCCCAGCCCTGGGCGAGCGGGTCCGGGAGATCTACGTCGACGACGAAGGGCAGCAGCGGGTTCGGCCACTGGCTGAGTTCGAGACCATCACCTACCGCGAGCTGTGGAGCCGTGTCGGGGCGATCGCCGCCGAGTGGTCCGGCCACTCGAGCGCGCCGTTGTCCGCGGGCGGCCTCGTCGCGATCCTCGGCTTTGCGAGCACCGACTACACACTGGTCGACCTGGCCTGTCTTTACGCCGGCGCCGTGTCAGTGCCCCTTCCGGCCGGCGCGCCCGCACATCAGCACCTGGCGATCATGGAACAAACCAACCCAACGATTCTCGCGGTCAGTGTCGAATACCTTGCCGACGCCGTCGACACGGTGCTGGCGGGCGCCGCCTTGCCGCGTCTGCTCGTCATCGACTACGACCCGCGTGACAGCGGGCAGCGTGGCGTTGTCACCGCAAGCATCCAGCGTCTGGCCGACGCCGACAGCACAACAGTGGTCAACACCCTCGCCGACGTGTTGGAGACGGGCGCAGCCCTGCCGCCGGTGCCGCTGCATACCCCCGATCTCACGATCGATCCCCTGGTCACCCTCATCTACACCTCCGGTAGCACCGGAACTCCCAAGGGCGTCATCTACACCGACCGGATGGTGCGCACCATGTGGCTGCGGCCGGCCATCGACCCGGTGATCGGCCTGACCTACATGCCGATGAGCCATCAGTACGCCCGCGGCTGGGTTGCCCGCATCCTGGCGCATGGCGGCATCGCTTACTTCGCCGCCAGCAGCGATATGTCGACCCTGTTCGAAGATTTCGCGCTGGTGCGGCCCACCACCTTGAACCTGGTCCCGCGCGTCTGCGATCTGATCTACCAGCAGTACCTGTCAGAGAAGGACAAGCGGATCGCCAACGGTGACACCCCCGAATCCGTCACCCCCGCCGCGATGTCCGAGCTGCGCGAGGACATGCTGGGCAACCGCGTGCTCTCGGCAATCTGCGGCAGCGCGCCGCTGACGCCGGAGATGCGCGAGTTCGTCGAGTCCTTCCTCGATGTCCCGGTATCGGTGGGCTACGGCTCGACGGAGATGATGGGTGTTACCCACAACACGGCAATAACCCGGCCCAACGTCATCGACTACAAGCTGATCGACGTCCCCGAACTCGGCTACTTCAGTACCGACCGGCCGTATCCGCGAGGCGAACTGCTGGTGAAAACCACCACCATGATGCCCGGATATTACCGTCGGCCCGATGCGACCGCCGAGGTGTTCGACGCGGACGGCTACTACCGGTCCGGCGACATCATGGCGCTCATCGGCCCCGATCAGCTCGAGTACGTCGACCGACGCAACAACGTCATCAAGCTGGCGCAGGGCGAGTTCGTCGCCATCACCAACTTGGAAGCGATCTATTCGGCAAGCCCTCTGGTGCACCAAATCTATGTGTACGGCAGCAGCGCACGGGCGTTCCTGCTCGCCGTCGTCGTGCCAGTCGCAGGTCTCGAGGGCGATGACGATTCCCGACGGGCGCAGATCCTGGCCTCACTTCATCAGCTCGGAAAAGACAACGAGCTCAACGGATACGAAATCCCCCGCGAGATCATCCTGTCCAGTGGACCGTTCACCATGCAGAACAATCTGCTGACCGGTGGCGGGAAACTGGCTCGCCCGCAGCTGCGGGCCCGGTTCGGCGACGATCTCGAGGCCCTGTACACCCGGATCGCCGAGGATCAGGCCGGCGAGGTGCGCGCCCTGCGGGCCCAGGCCGCCAGCCTGCCGCTCGACGAGGCGGTGCGCCGGGCAGTGTCCGCAACCCTGGGCATCCCGGCGACTGAGGTCGATTCCGCCGCCGCGTTCATCGACCTCGGCGGCGATTCGCTGTCGGCACTGAGCCTGTCGCGATTACTCCGTGACATGCTCGATGTCGAGGTGCCGGCAGGCGTCCTGACGGGCGCGACCTCGAATCTGGCAGGCGTCACCGCGTACATCGAGCGCCGCCGCAGCTCCGCGACAGGGCCCACTTTCCGCAGCGTGCACGGTACCGACGAAACCCAGGTCGTGGCGGCAGACCTCACGCTGCCGAAGTTCATCGATGCCCAGACCTTGCGTGACGCCAAGTCGCTACCCGCCCCCGAGGGGCCGATCCGGACCGTCTTGCTCACCGGCGCAACCGGTTTCCTGGGGCGGTTCCTGGCACTGCTCTGGCTCCGCCGGCTCAGCGAGGACGGAGGCACGCTGGTCTGCATCGCTCGCGGCTCGGATGCGCTCGAGGCGCGGAAACGTCTGACCGCAGCGTTCGAGAGCGATCCCGGACTGCTGGCGGAGTTCTCGGCCCTGGCCGAGGATCACCTCGATGTGGTTGCCGGCGATGTCGGCGAACCCGGGCTGGGCATCGACGCGGCCACCTGGGCTCAGCTGGCCGCCGACGTCGACCTGATCGTGCACCCCGCCGCGCACGTCAACCACATGCTGCCCTATGACCAGCTGTTCGGCGCCAACGTGGCCGGCACCGCTGAGCTGATCCGGCTAGCGATGACGTCGAAACTCAAGGCAATCAACTACATTTCGTCGATGGGAGTCGCCAGCGGGTACATCGAACCGATCGGTGAGCACGACGATATCCGGGTGATCAATCCTGTGCGCGAGCTCGACGCCGCCTATGCCAGCGCGTATTCGGCCAGCAAGTGGGCCAGCGAGGTGTTGACCCGCGAGGCCAATGACTGGTGCGGTATCCCGGTCACTGTGTTCCGGCCGGACATGATCCTGGCGCATCGGCACTACGCCGGACAGCTGAACGTCCCGGACATGTTCACCCGCCTGATGCTCAGCCTGGTGACGACCGGCCTGGCGCCCCGCTCGTTCTACCAGGAGTCCGCTGAGGCCCGGCCACACTACGACGGTCTACCAGTCGACTACATCGCCGAAGCGGTGACGACCATCGGCGCGGCCACCACCACCGGACACCACACCTACAACGTGGTGAACCCGCACGACGACGGGATCTCGCTGGACCAGTTCGTGGACTGGATGATCCTGGCGGGCTGCCCGATTGAACGAATCGCGGACCACGCCGAGTGGGTGGCCCGCTTCGAGACGGCGCTCAAGGCGCTACCCGACCGGCAGCGGCAGAACTCGGTGCTCATGGTGCTGGATGCGTTCCGGTGGCCCATCGGGGTTACTCCCGGCTCCGAGGTACCGTCGGATGCATTTGAAGCGGCATCGAATACTCAACTGGGACAGGATATTCCGAGCCTGTCCCAGGAACTCGCGGTGAAGTATCTGGCCGACCTCGACCACCTGTCCCTGATCTGAATCAAGGCAGGGGGGCAGGACCGGCCACTGTCAGGAATTCCTCGTTGGAGCGCAGACTGGCCGGGGCGATGATGCGGCCGGTCAGCCCCTCCGGCTTGCCGAGCGTGATCGGCACCAGCATGCGGCGAGCGAACCGCCAGCCGAGTTCCATCCGGACCAAGTCGTCCTCGTAGAGGCCGAGGAACTGCATCGGTCGGCCGTCGGATGCCCGGCGAGCCCACTCGGTGATCTGGTGCCGGGCATGGGCGCGGTCCCCGCGCACGGTGATCAGGCCCAGATGCACTGACTGGAACACGAATTCGAGTCCGCCCGTGGTTGCCCGGAGAGTGTCGGCAACCGCTTCGCGCCCCACGGCGTCCGCGGTGGTCGGCGATGCCAGCACGCCGTCGTCGGCATAGCCGGCCACCGCCTCGTCGATGTCACCACGCGAGATGGCTTCGGCGTACCCCACCACGAGATTCTGGATCGCGATGACGTCGGCGGCCTGCTCCGGTGTCGGCTCCGGGATCAGCATCGATTCGCCTCGGGCGTCCTCACGGCACATCCCACCGGAACACGCGAGCGGCGGCGTTGCCGTGGGTGATCTTGGCCAGCTCGTCGGCTGGAATCTCTCCGAAAGAATCCGCGGACCGCGTCCTGACTGTGCGGCCGATGACTTTCCGGGTGTGGCGAATCCGACTTCCACATCAGATTGTCCACCCCGATCAAATGCCGGTGCTCAACCGCGAAACGCTCGTCGACCAGCGGCACCCACATGCAGCGATGGAAGACCTCCGACGGCAACTCACCATAGCCGTGCCAGGTCGACATCCGCTCGAACTCGAAGTCCGCACGCTCAAGCAGATAGGGTAGATATCCGGCGCCAACCTCGGTGATCACCCATTTCAAAGTCGGGTAGTCGCGGGTGACCTTGGCGAACATCAGCTCGCTGATCACCTCACCGCCGGTGATGATCGGCGCCCCGACAACAGCCTGCATAAAGCTGGATTCAGGCGTCGTCACGAAGCTACGCCCGCTGGCCCCGCCGTGCAGCGAGATCACAATATCGGCCTCGCTCAAGGCCTCCCACATCGGATTCCACACCGGGTCGTGCAAGGTAGGCAACCCGAGCGCATAAGTGTTCTCCGGGAACGTCAACGCCCGGGCACCGAGCGCTCCACAACGGCGAATCTGCGCCGCCGCCAACTCTGGGCCCCACATCTGACAGATGATGGTGGGCACCAACACTTCCCGATCAGCAGCCCACCACTCATCGAGCATGAAGTCGTTGTACGCACGTACCGACAAGTCGGCCAGCACCTTGTCCTTGGCTTCGTGGAATCTCCGGCCGGCGAAGCCCGCCGCAGTAGGAAACGTCACAGCGCCGACGATGCCGTCCACACGCAGCGCCCGAGATCGCTCCGCGGGGTCATAGCACGCAGGCAGCATCTGGTCGTAGTTGATCGTGCCCATGTCCCACTGCTCCCGCGGTACCCCCGCCAAGGCGAACATCTTGAGCGTCGGGAACGACAGATCCTCGTAGAACCAGGTATCTACACCGTCGACGCTACGCATACGCAGGCATTCGTCGGCATACTTGGCCGGCAATCGGCTGGTCCACAGATCTGGCGGCTCAAGCAGGTGGTCGTCGACGCTGAACAGCGGCACACCGCCGGCACCGGTGAGTGCCGGCGAAGAGGCCGGGTCGGCCGCAGTCATCATGTTGATCACTGGTTTAACTCCTCAATCGCGATGGCACTTTCCGGGCACCCCTCGACGGCCATCCGGGCTGCTGTCTCCAGACCGGTGGGCACTTCACTCTTCAACACGTACGCGTGTCCGTCGTCGTCGGAGGATCCGATGAGCTCGGGCGCGTTCATCACACAGATCGCGTGGCCCTGGCATTTGGCACTGTTGACTGTTATTCGCATCTCAGAACACCCTGTTGTTGGAGCCCTGATCGACGGGCATGACGATGCCGGTGACGTAACGCGCTTCGTCGCTGGCGAGGAATACCACCGCATTGGAGATCTCGACCGGATCAATCCAGGGCTTGCCCATTGGCATCATCATCGCGAAGATGTCGACGCAGTCATCCAGCCCAGGGTTCTCGAGATCGGGACGAAATACCTTGAACTGCGCTTCATTAGCGGTGACCATCGGGGTGTCCACAGTGCCGGGGGCGATCACGTTGACCCGGATACCCTCACGCGCCACCTCATTGGCCAATGTCTGGGCCAGGCCGACCACAGCATGTTTGGAGGCGTTGTAGTCGCCCAGGTTCTGCGGGCTGCGCAGACCGGCACCCGATGAGGTGACGATGATCGCCCCACCATTGGCGGCGGCCCGCATCGGGGGCACGGTGGCGGCGAGGGTGTTGAACACCCCGGTCAGGTTGATGTCGATGACATCGCGCCATTGCTGCGGTGGGATCTCCCATACCGGGCAGCCAGGTGGGGAGATCCCAGCGTTCGCGCACACGATGTCGAGACGGCCCAGCGTCGCCACCCCGGAGGCGACCGCCGCGCGTACGGCATCGGCGTCGCGAACGTCGACTTGGGTGAGAATCGCCTGCCTGCCGGTCTTCTCGATCAGCAGTGCCGTCTCGGCGAGATCCTCCGGACTGCCCATGGGATAGGGCATCGATCCCACCGGTGTCACCGCGTCGATGCCGATGATATCGGCACCCTCTTCGGCCAACCGAATCGCGTGCGAGCGGCCCTGCCCGCGCGCGACTCCGGTGATGAACGCGACCTTGCCTTCAACCCTGCCCATTGCTGACCCTTCTGTGACGACAACCATGCCGGCGACGTCGTCCGAGCGTATCCACGGAGTGCCGCTCTTGACAAGAGTGTCGATTAAGTGGGCAGCTATGCCTTGGGCCCGCCGGCCACGTAGAGTACTTGCCCGGACACGAAACCTGCTGCCTCGCTGACGAAGAAGGACGCCGCGTGCGCAATATCGTCGACCTGGCCGGCCCGCCCGACCGGGATCATGGCGGCGCGCTTGGAGACGTAGCCGTCCCAGTCCTCGCCGACCCGCTCAGCGGTGGCCCGCGTCATGTCACTGGCGATGAACCCCGGCGCGATGCAGTTGGCGGTCACCCCGAACTTGCCGAGTTCGACGGCCAGTGTCTTGGTGAACCCTTGCAGGCCCGCCTTCGCCGTCGAGTAGTTGGCCTGGCCCCGGTTCCCCAATGCCGACGTGCTGGACAGGTTGACGATGCGACCCCAACCGGCGTCGACCATGTCGGACTGCACCGCGCGGGCCATTAAGAAGGCACCGCGCAGGTGCACGCCAATCACCGAATCCCAGTCGCCGTCGCTCATCTTGAACAGCAGGTTGTCTCGGGTGATGCCGGCATTGTTCACCAGAACCGTCGGGGCACCGAGCCGGTCTCGCACCCGGTTCACCGCCACCGCCACGCTGCCGGGGTCCGATACGTCGGCGGCCACGCCCAGGGCAGGCACACCGGTCGCCCGCACCGCCGCCACGGTCTGCGCGGTCGCGGCCTCGTCGAGATCGAGAACGGCCACCGCGTGGCCGTCCGCCGCGAGCCTGGCGGCGATGGCCGCACCGATCCCCCGGGCGGCCCCGGTGACGATCGCCACCCGCTGTGTCATGTCAGTCATCGTTGAATTCACCTGTCGTGCGTTCGTATTCGTCTGTGAAGTCGCTGGGCCGCATGGTCGGCTCCGGCAGTTCGGCGCCGACGATGCGGACCGGGTCCAGATCGTCGGGCAGCGTGCGGAAGTCCGGCGCCCGCTTCTCCAAATAGCTGTCGATGCCCTCCCGGAAATCCGGCTGGACCGCGGCGAATCCCATCGCACGGTAGGTCCGGCCCAGCGCCGAGTGGAAGTCGGTTTGCGCATCGACGTGCAACTGCTGTCGGATGACGGCCATCGACTGCGGTGAGCAGTTGGCAGCCATGTCCGCCGCGTACGCACGTGCGACGGACATCAACTCGGCGGGTTCCGCCACCCGGTTGACGAGCCCGATTCGGGCAGCCTCGTCGGCGTCGAACACCCGCCCGGACAGCAACAGGTCCGATGCGTGGGCGGCACCGATCAGGCGCGGCAACAACCACGTCATGCCGAATTCGCCGGCCAGCCCGCGCCGGGTGAACGCAGTGGTGAACTTCGCCCCGCGCGCCGCGAACCGGACATCGCACAGCAGCGCCTGCATCAGACCCATCCCGGCGCAAGCACCGTTGACCGCCGCGATCATCGGCTTGCGCACCCGCCACGGTGCGATCGGCGAACCTCGGTCCGACACGTCCAAGCGCTGTCCGGCAATACGTTCCAGCCGGCCGCTGTCGACGCCCGGACAGAACGTGGTTCCGGCACCGGTGACGATCAGAACCCTCACCAACGGGTCACGGTCGGCTTGCTCAAGTACCTGAAAGTATCGGCGCTCCATATCCGGGTTCCACCCGTTGCGCCGGTGTGGCCGGTTGAGCACGACCACCGCTACGCCGTCGGCACCGACCTCCAGCAGGACCGGATCCTCCTCCGGTGTACATTCACCCTGCGCTGCGTCTGCCATCGCGGTGCGCTCCTTCGCTCTCACCCCTTGTCGCTGGACAATATCGTGACGGCCGACGCCGCGGTGGGACCACCGATGTTGTGTGCCAGCGCGATTCGTGCGCCATCCACCTGGTTCTCGGCCTCGCCGCGGAGCTGGTTGAACAGCTCGTAGCACTGCGCGACGCCGGTGGCGCCCGGCGGATGCCCCTTGGCCTTGAGCCCGCCGCTGGGGTTGATCGGAATCGACCCGCCGACGTAGTGCTCGCGAGATTCGACCAGCTTGTACGCCTCGAACTTCTCGGCGAAGCCCAGATCCTCGTAGGCGATCAGCTCGACACCGGTGAAACAGTCGTGCACCTCGGCCACGTCGATGTCCGCCGGGGTGACGCCGGCCATCGCCATCGCGGCCTTGGCGGCCCGGACCGTCGGCGGGAACGTCGTCATATCGGGTTTGTGCTGGTGCATCACCCGGTCCAGGCCCAGCCCGACGCCACGCACCCACACCGGACGGTCGGTATAGCGGTCGACGACGTCCTCGGAAACCAGGAACACCGCGGCAGCACCGTCACTCTGCGGAGTACAGTCGTAGAGCCCGAACGGATCCACCACCATCGGGGCCGCCAGCGCTTGTTCGACGGTGATCTCGTAACGCAGTTGGGCTTTCGGGTTCTTGAGCGCATGGAAATGGTTCTTCACCGCAACGGCCGCCATGTGCTCTTTGGTGGCCGGCGACTCATGCAGGTACCGGTTGACGTGCAACGCGAAGTTAGCCGGTGCGACCAAGCCCAGCGGGTAATCCCAGGCGTTGTCGCGGTTCATCGCCGCCCACTCCCAGAAGGTCGCCGACGACTCGGTCTCGCGGACCTTGTCCGCTCCGACCACCAGCACCACGTCGTACATGCCGGAGGCAACGCCCATGACACCGTGCCGGATCGCGTCATTGCCGGTGGCACATGCATTTTCGACGCGGCTGACCGGAATTTCAGTGAGGTCCAGCGTGTCGGCCAGGATGCCGGTCGGGAAGCCATCGGTGGTGGCCAGTTCGCCGAACCACGCCGCCTGGATGTCAGCCTTGTCAATGCCCTTGTCGACGCTGGCGGCGGCCTCCGCGTAAGCCATCGGCACCAAGTCCTTGACACCGAGCCCGAAGTGCTCGCCGAATGCGGTCATCCCCGCACCAACCATCGCCACTCGTCTCATGCCACCGCTCCTTCACCCGTCGTGACGTCTTCCTTGCCCGGCCAGAACATGTAGCCGTAGTCCGGAATGCCGGTACGCATCGCGATCCTCCGGAATACCACCGACCCGCGGTCGCCGATCTTCATCACGCCCAGCGGTGCGCCGGTGACCTTGAGCAGTACTCGGACCGGGCTGCCGTCGAGCTGGATCAGCGCCAGCGCATAGGGGCTGGGCAGGTCGGGCACCGGGAAGGCGATGGACGCCTGCGTGTAGACGGTGCCGGACCGTGGCAGGGGCTGCATCCGGTAGGTCATGATCGCGCCCTTGGCGTCTACGCGAACGCGCGGCGGGAACAGCGGCGGTCCGTCTGCATCGCCATCGAAAACGGCTGCTTCCCAACGGATCTTTGGTTCGAATGCCCGCGCGTAGGAAGCCAGGGATACCGGGATGCCGTTGCCAGGCGCGGTGCGGAATTTCGGCATCGGCTGGACATCCGGCTCGTCCCGGGTGATCCGGGTGTGTCCATCGGCGAGTTCTGCGACCGCGACGTTCGCCTGCTCGACAGCCACCAACATGCCCGAACGGCCGGCCTCCACAGCGTCGGCCAGCAGTCGCACCGCAGCCACGCCCGAGGATCCTGCCGACTCCAGCGCGTCGGCGGTATCCGAGAAGTCCTTCAGCTGAGCTGCTTTAGTACCGGAGACCGCCGCGAGCGCGGGGCTTCCGGTGATGCCGAGCCGGGACAGACTCACACCGACACCGGCCTCACGCAACAACCGGGGATCGTTGTAGGCACGTTGAGCACCGTTGTCCTGACGCACCACGACCGGCAGACTCCGGTTCTGCCGGGCCACCGGTGCCACGCCAGTGCCGCCGCGACCCAGCAGCACCGCGGCGCCACCGGTTTCGTCGGCCGCGATCACCAAGGTTCCGGGTTCACCCTGGGTAATCTGGTCGAGCACAGCAGGCCCACCACCGAGGACCTCGGTGACCGGCACATCGGCCGCGAGCGAGAGCGCCGCCACCAGGACTCCGCCGCTGCCGCCTTCGAGCAGCGGGAAGTTGCGCGTGACCATCACCACCCGTGTGGCCGTCGCGCCGCGGTCAGCCACGCGCCCCGCCGCCACCGCCATCGTCAACGCGTCCTCGTCGGGCCCCGCTACTCGTTCGCCGTCCTGTTCCCACGGCGGCAGGTAGGTACCGATCGCGACCACATGTGCCATTTTCTCGTGCCCTCACTTAGCGCTATCCGTTCTGTCGATTAATAAGGTATATAGTTATCGCATTACGCACAAGCCTGGGCTGAGGTGGAATGGAATCGTTTGAAGCGCTGTGCGCCGGCGAACCCGAGTTGAAGAAGCTACGTGGCGCCGTCCGCGAATTCCTCGACTCCGACCGTGCCGAATTCGGCTGGCACCCGGCGGTCGACTCCTGGCTGTCGTCCTGGGACGAACAGTTCTCCCAACGACTGGGCCGAGCCGGATTGCTGGGCCTGACCATCCCGGTGGAGTACGGCGGGCGCGGCCTGAGCCATCTGCACCGTTACGTGGTGACCGAAGAGCTATTGGTGGCCGGCGCCCCGGTGGCCGCGCATTGGGTCGCTGACCGGCAATACGCTCCGGCCCTGTTGTCCTACGGCAGCGAAGCCCAACGCTACGAACTACTTCCGAAGATCGCCGCCGGGCAGTACTACGCCGCCATCGGCATGAGCGAGCACGGCGCGGGGTCAGACCTGGCCTCGGCGACCACCCGGGCAACGCGCACGGACGACGGCTGGATCCTCAACGGCACCAAAGTGTGGACCAGCGGTGCTCATCACGCGCACATCATCGTGGTCTTCGCCCGCACCGCACCCGCCGATCCCGAGCACCGGCACACTGGGTTCAGCCAGTTCATCGTCCCCGCCGACACTGCCGGGGTGACCATCAGCCCGGTTCCGCTGATGACCGGCGAACATCACTTCAACGAGGTGTTCCTACAGGACGTCTTCGTCCCGGACACCGCTGTGTTCGGAACTGTCGGCGAGGGCTGGCACCAGGTGACCGCCGAGCTGTCCTTCGAGCGCAGCGGGCCCGAACGCATCCTGACCACCACTCCATTGCTGCTGGCCGCGGTCCAGGCCCTGGCGTCGAACACGCCGGACGATCACCTGAAGGCGGCGGTCGGCGATCTGGTGGCCCGGCTGGCCTCGCTGCGCCAGATGTCGGTGTCGGTCGCCCGCGTGCTGATGAACGGTGAGTCCGCGGCCAACCACGCCGCCTTGGTCAAAGATCTGGGCACCACGTTCGAGCAGGAGTCCGTCGACCTGATTGACGACCTACTCACATACGCGCCACGCGAGGCGCAGGCCGATCCGCTGCTGCACGAATTGCTGATGACCGCGTGGTCGCACAAGCCGGTCTTTACGCTGCGCGGCGGAACCAATGAGGTGTTGCGCGGCGTGGTCGCGCGCGGAATGGGGTTGCGGTGAATAGTCCATTGACGGGCGGTGTACTGGCGGCGCCGGCGAGCGGCGCCGGCGATACCGCGGAGTTGCGCCAACTCGTCCACGACATCGCCCGCCAGGCCTACGAGCGGCGATTCGGCCACCGCGGTGTCCCCGACGAGCTCGACAGCGCTCTGTGGACCGATGTGGAGACGACCGGACTGACTCGGCTGACCACCACACTAGACCTCGGCGCGGGTCCCGAGGAGGCTGCGGTCGTCCTGCACGGCTTGGCGCGCTGGGCCGGCGCGGTCCCGGTCGCCGAGACCGATCTGCTGGCGGGGTGGCTCGCGGAGCGCGCTGGCATCGAGGTGCCGGACGAGGGCCCGCTGACCGTCGCCATCGCCGACGGAACACTGGACGACGGCCGGGCAGCCGGACAGGCGGCCGACGTGCCGTGGGCTCGGGACTGCGCGACAATCTTGGTCGTCCTGCGCACACCGACCGGAGTTCTCGCGGGCCGGCTGCAACGTGCCGATGCCACGCTGACGTCCCGCCACAATCTCGCCGGCGAACCCCGCGATCACATCGAATTCGACATCCCAGCAGGCACATTCACGCCGCTGGAACCAGCACTAGTCGACGAGCTGATCCGTCGCGGCGCCTGGGCGCGCTGCGGGCAGATCATCGGCGCACTTGACGCAGTCTCGCTGTCGACAAAAGCGCATGTGTCGGAACGTGTTCAGTTCGGTCGGCCGCTGGGCAAGTTCCAATCCGCCCAGCAGGCACTGTCGATGATGGCCGGCAATATCGAGCGTGCTCGCGCCGCAGCGACTCTGGCGGTTGGAGCCGCTGCCGAATACGGATTCGGCTCCGCACAAACCGATTACGCGTTGACCATCGCGAAGGTGACACTCGGACGCACAGTGGGTCCGGCGACCACCATTGCTCACCAGCTACACGGGGCGATCGGCGTCACGGCCGAACACCATCTGTGGCTTTTCAGCATGCGTGCGCTGAGCTGGATCACCGAATTCGGGAGTACAGCGCACTATGCCCGCCGAATCGGCACAGCGGTGCTGAACTCCGAGAATTCCTGGGATGTGCTGATCGGCAACGACTTCGGGCAATGGGAATCTCTCAACTCACGAGGAGCACAACAGTGACAATTCACGACGGATCCTCGGCGATCGTCACCGGCGGCGCCGGGGGTCTCGGCGAAGCAACCGTACGACGGCTGCACGCCGAAGGTCTGGGGGTGGTGATCGCCGACCTGTCCGAGGAAAAGGGCAAGCTACTGGCCGACGAGCTCGCCGATCGTGCCGTCTACGTTGGCACCGACGTCACCGACGACGGCACCCTGGCCGGCGCCATCGCCGCCGCCCAGCAACTGGGTACTCTGCGCTACGGCGTGATTACGCACGGTGGCTTCGGTGGCCCACCGGAGCGCATCGTCGGGCGCGGCGGAAATCCGGCGGATATCACCATGTTCCGCAAGACCATCGAGATCTACCTAACCGGCACCTACAACACCCTGCGACTGGTGGGCTCGGCCATCGCGAGTGCCGATGCCGGCGCCGACGGGGAGCGCGGAGCGCTGGTGATGACATCGTCGATTGCCGGCTACGAGGGTCAGGTTGGCCAGGGCGCCTACGCCGCGGCCAAAGCCGGCGTGATCGGTCTGACGCTGGCCGCCGCCCGCGACCTGTCCGGTGCCGGTATCCGGGTCAACACCATCGCGCCGGGCACCATGCGGACGCCGATGATGGAGACGGTCGGCGAGGAAGCACTGGCCAAGTTCGCGTCCGCCGTGCCGTTCCCGCACCGGCTCGGCTCTCCCAGCGAATATGCCGACGCGGCAATGTTTCTGCTGTCAAACCGGTACGTCAACGGCGAGACGCTGCGCCTCGACGGGGCTCAGCGCTTCCAGCCGAAGTAAAACCCACCGCCGGCAGTATCAGGGTCTCGGGACGCGGCGTACGCAAGCGCCGACGACGCTTTGACCGCTGGTCGCCCGAATCAGACCGAGTGCGGTCAGCGCGTAATCGGTTGTCACACCGTACTTCACACAACACAGGCCCCGGCGTTGATGGCCACATTGCCGCCGATGGAGAACATCTCGAACGAGGACGGGCCCGGGGGAAAGCGCGCCCAGATACTCATCGGTCACCATGATCGGGATGCCATCTCGCAAGCACGAATACCCCTGATTGTACGAAATAGATTGCGCCAGAATTATTTCCAGCCCAACACCCATACCTCGATGATCATCGGGTTGGGGTCACAGTCGGCTGAGTGCGCTGCCCGCGTAACCGCTGGGCAACGGCTTCCAGGGCGCGCAACCGTTCGGACTGTACAGTAACCTCAGCGCGGTCATCGGGGTCTTCAGATCCCTGCAGGCCGGCCACGATATCCCGAGTGCGCACGAGCTCCTTGTAGAGCCGAGCGTCGGCTTCCTGGAAGGTGATCAGATCCATCTCTTCGGAGAGCGGGTCGTGAGCGGGCGCTTCTTCGTGCTCCGTCATTCGGGTATCTCTGCGCCGACCGGTGCCACCGGCGTGAACGTCCCCGGCAGTTTGGTGTACCCACTGACCTGACCCAGCGACGGATACAGTTCGGCTCGCGACATGTCGACCTTGAGGTCGGGCAACCGGGTGAGCGCGCGCACCAAGACCTCCTGGAACTGGACCCGGCCGACGTTCGACCCCAGGCAGCGGTGGGCACCCAGCCCGAAGGCCTGATGCCGGTTTGGCCACCGGTCGAGCTGCACCTCGTCGGGATTGTCGAACACCGCCGCGTCCTGATTGGCTGAGGCCCAGGAAATCAGCAGGCGATCACCGGCCTCCAGCTTCTGCCCGCCCAGCTCGGTCGGAGTGGTGACGGTCCGGCATAACGCAGGCGCCGGGGATGACCAACGCAAGAACTCATCGGTCGCCGTCCGCAGGTACTTCGGGTCGTGCACCAGTCTCGGTCCCTCATCCGGATGCTCCGACAGCCAGGCAAACGCATGCGCCAGCAGGCCCGTACTGGTGTCGACGCCGCCGATGAACATCAGGAAGCAGATCTTGAGGGTTTCCTCCTCGGTGAGCTTGCGCCCCTCGAAATCGGCATGCACCAGATAGGACAACACGTCGTCGCAGGGATTATCCCGGCGCACTGCCAATTCCCCGACCAGGGACTGCAGCACCCCGAACACACCCTCGGTGGCACGCTGATTGCGTTCGGTTCCCGGTGCCGTCCAGGAGATCTCGTGGAACGGCGTGGCGACTTCCTCCCAATTGTCCAGCGGCAGGCCGAGGATGCGCATGGTCAGGATCGCCGGCACCGGACTGGCAAGATCATGAACCAGATCGCAGTGTCCATCGGAGCAGAACCGGTCGATGATCGCATCGGCGGTCTCGCGTATGAATGGCCGCCACTTTTCCGACGCAGACGGTGAGAACAGAGGATTCAGCAGCTTTCGGTAGGCGTGAAATAGCGGCGGATCGACTTCCAGCGGGATGAGCTGCATCGGCGATCCGGGAATAGTGCCGGCACCCTTGTAGCCCTTACGTTCCCCGGTGACGTCGTTGTCCGAGGAATAGGTCTCGTCGTCGAGAGCCACCTCACGGACTTGGTCGTAGCCAGATACCACCCAGTAGCCGCCGTTTGATTCGGTCCACGCAACGGGACAGCGTGAACGCAGGTCGGCAGTGATCCCCCGCCAGCCTTGGGCGAACTCTTCGGAGAAGTGGTCGAACTCGACGACCGGCCGGTCAGTCTCTGTCATCGTTGCTCCAGGTGAAATACAGGTCGGCAGCAGGATCTGGCTCCTGCCGCCATCGAATCAGCGTCATTGTGATGGTAGACACGTTCCGGTATATATGACAAGTGCGTCGGTTTTGATCACGGACATACTCCGGCGAATCAGTTATATGGTAAGAGGATATTGACCCCAGTGTGAGGAGCAAGATGTGAGAAGACTCGAGGGCAAGGTCGCATTCATCACCGGCGCGGCACGTGGTCAGGGCCGCGCGCACGCAGTGCGACTGGCCGAGGAGGGGGCCGACATCATTGCCGTTGACGTCTGTCGCGATCTGGAGACTGTTCCCTACGCGCTGGCGACCCCCGAGGATCTCGAACACACCGCCAAATTGGTGAGCGATACCGGCGCCCGGGTGGTCACCCGGATCGCCGACGTCCGCGATATCGGCGCCCTGCGCGGGGCCTTCGATGAAGGTGTCGCCGAAATCGCCAATGGTATCGACATCGTGGTGGCCAACGCCGGCATCATGCACTACGGCGACGTGCCCGACTCCGTCGACGACGTCGCCTGGGACACCGCGGTGGGCGTGATGCTCACCGGCGTGCGCAACACCATCAAGGTGACCCGCGACGCTTTGGTCGACGGCGGCAAAGGCGGGTCGATCGTGATCATCAGCTCGACGGCCGGGATGAAGGGCATGTCCGATGGCTCCGGCGGGGGCGATGGCTACGTGGCTGCCAAGCACGGCGTTATCGGTCTGATGCGCACATATGCCAATGTTCTTGGTCCGCACAGCATCCGGGTCAATACGGTGCACCCCACCGGCGTGATGACGCCGATGATCGAGAACGAGGCATTTGCCACCTGGGTCGTTGATCACCCAGAGATCGCCGACCGTATGCGCAATATCCTCCCGGTACCCGCTCTCGAACCCCGCAACATCAGCGACGCCGTCGCGTGGCTGGTCTCCGACGAGGGCAAGTACGTCACTGGAGTCACACTGCCCGTCGACGCCGGGTTCACCACTCGGATGTGACGACGGTGCCCGCACTCCGGCCGTTTCGTATCGACACTCGTTGCCGAACCGGGAGTGCGTAGACGGATGGGGGCAGGGGCCTGCCACTGGCCTACGCGCAGGATTTGGCGGCCTACTGGGCCGACAGGGATGACTGGCGGGTACGGGACACCGGCCCAATCGGTGCTACCGGTTCGTCACCGAGATCGACCGCCTGAAACTGCATTTCATCCACCACCGCTCCCCCGAACCGGACGCCGTCCGGTTGCTCATCACGCACGGTTGGCCGGGCACGATGGCCGAGTTCCAGAGTGCGATCGGCTCGCTGACCGACCCGGTGGCCCACGGGGGCGGGCGCAGGACACCTTCCATGTGGTGTACCCGGCGCCGCTTGGTTTCGGGTTCTCCGGCAAGCCGACCACCACCGAGTGGGGCGTGGACCGGATCGCCGGCGCGTTCGACCAGTTGATGAAAACACCGGGATACCAACGCTTCGGTGCCGAGGGCGGGTACTGGAGTTCGGCGGTGACCCGCGCCCTGGAACTGGGGCAGGACCGTGCGTGGCCATCCATCTCAACCTGCCGGTTGGCCGCCCGGCACCGGAACCGGAGCTGACTGCCGATGAGCAGGCGATCCTCGCGCGCACCGCCCGCGTGCTGAACGACGAGCGCGGCTATTCGGCGCAGCAAACGACGCGACCGCAGGCCCTGGGTTTGGGCCTGGCGGATTCACCGGTAGGCCAAATGGCATGGATCGTTGAGAAATTCGCGGCCTGGATGGACTGCGGAGGAGATCCCGAAAATGTCGTGCAGCGCGACGAACTGCTCGACACCTGATGCTGTACTGGCTCACCAGTTCCGCAACGTCGTCTGCCCGACTCTACTGGGAGAGCTTCGACCACGTCGCACCGAAGGGTCGTGTCGAGATACCCACGGGTGTCGCCGATTTCCGAGCGAAGTCGCCCGGTCACGGCGCAGCTGGTGCGAAGACACATACAACGTCGTGCACTGGACGTCGATGCCGCGTGCCTGACCACCATTCAGGCCCAACCCCTTACACAGTCAGTGAGACACGCCCGCTTTTTCTGGTCAACGCACAACACAATCGCGTTGCGTGGGGATTGAGGTACAGCCCGACAACGTCGCGAACCTTGGCCTCCAGTTCCGGGTCGGTGGAGAACTTGAATGTCTGCCGACGCCACGGCTTGACCCCGTAATGACGCCATGCCCGGGCCACCGTGGCATCCCGGACACCGAGATGGCGACCCAGCAGCCGGCTCGACCAGTGCGTCCCGCCAGCGACTCCGGACGGCCTTGGGCCGACCACTGCGGCAGGGATACTGGCGTGTTCGGCTATCCCGGCGATGGGGGCGTCGCCGCAACTGCGCTGGAACACGGACCCCGTCGGCGGCCTGCAGCAGCTCGCGTATCCGTGTCTCGTTGCGCGGCCGCTCGGACGCGATACCCCGCGGGTCAACCCTTCCCTGTCCGTGAAACCGTCTCGGCCAGTGCGGGGATATCGGTGGCGGGCGGCACATGGCCGCCGCCATCGATTACAGCAGGCGCTGTGCGCGGGTCAGCACGTCGCGCAGGATTGACTCCATCTCGTTGAACTCGTTCGGCCCACAGATCAGCGGCGGCGAGAGCTGCACGATTGGGTCGCCACGGTCATCGGTGCGGCAGTACAACCCGGCATCGTAGAGTTCCACGCTCAGGAAGCCACGCAGCAGCCGCTCGGCTTCTTCGTCGCTGAATGTCTGCCTGGTTGACTTGTCTTTGACCAGTTCCATCGCCAGGAAGTAGCCGGCGCCGCGCACGTCACCGACGATGTCGAGGTCGGTCAGTTTGGAGATCGTGTCGAAGAACAGGCCTTCGTGGTCGCGGACGTGCTGCAGGATGCCGTCGCGTTCGAACACGTCGAGGTTGGCCAAAGCGATTGCCGCGCAGACAGGATGGCCGGCGAAGGTGTAACCGTGCGCAAAGCTGTTGTTGCCCTCCAGGAACGGTTCCATCAGCCGGTCCGAGGCGATCATCGCACCCATCGGGGCGTATCCCGACGTGAGTCCCTTGGCGCAGGTGATGATGTCGGGTTGGAAGTCGTACCGGATGGCGCCGAACCACTCGCCCAGCCGGCCGAATCCGCAGATCACTTCGTCGGATACCAGCAGCACGTCGTAGGCGTCACAGATCTTGCGGACCTGTTGGAAGTAGCCCGGCGGCGGAGTGAAGCAGCCCCCGGCGTTCTGCACCGGCTCGAGAAACACCGCGGCCACGGTGTCGGGTCCCTCGGCCACGATCGCGGCCTCGACTTGGGCGGCGGCCCATCGGCCGAACGCCTCGAAATCGTCGCCGTGTTCCGGAGCGCGGTAGAAGTTGGTGTTGGGCACGTGCACGGTGGCTGGTACCAGTGGTTCGAACATCGCCTTGTAGGCCGGCATCCCGGTGATCGACAACGCGCCCTGGGTGGTGCCGTGGTACGACACCTGCCGGCTGATGACCTTGTACTTGGTCGGCTTGCCTATCGTCTTGAAGTACTGCTTGGCCAGCTTCCACGCCGATTCGACGGCTTCGCTGCCGCCGGAGGTGAAGAAGACCCGGTTCAGATCGCCCGGGGCGTAGCTGGCTAGACGTTCGGCCAGCTCAACCGCACGTGGGTGCGCGAAGGTCCAAATCGGGAAGAACTCGAGTTCGTTGATCTGGCGTGCCGCGGCTTCGCCAAGTTCGGTGCGGCCGTGGCCGATCTGGCTGGTGTACAGGCCCGAGAGCGCATCGAGGTACTTCTTGCCCCGATCGTCCCAGACGTAGGCGCCTTCGCCGCGCACGATCACCGGGACGTCGGCGTCGGCGAAGCGTCCCTGCCGGGTGAACTGCATCCACAGGTTGTTCTTGGCGCCCGGCTGAATTGACTGAGTGTGGGTGCTCGTTTGTGTCGTCATTGTCTTTCCTAGCGTGGTTGGCGTGGGGGTGGTGGCGGGGTGCGATCGGGAGCTAGGGGATGACCAGGATCTTGCCTACCGCGTCGCCGTCCTGCAGTCGGCGCAGCGCGTCGCGGGTTTCTCCCAAGCTGAACTGTGAATCGATCACGGGCTTTATCTGATTGGTGGTGACGAATTGCAGCATGCGCTCGAGTTCGGCGCGGGTGCCCATCGTCGAACCCCACACCTGCAGTTGCAGGAAGAACAAGCGATTGAGATCAGCCGACGGTGCCGACCCCGTGGTGGCGCCGCAGGTGATCACTGCACCACCGGGTTTGAGCGATCGCAGCGAGTGCGCCCATGTCGCCTCGCCCACGTTGTCGATTACGACGTCGACTTTCTCGGGCAGCTTCGCGCCCGTCTCGAAGGCCTCGTCGGCACCCAAACCCATTGCCGCCGCACGCTTCTGCTCGCTGCGGCTGGTGACCCACACCCGGATCCCGGCTGCCTTGGCCAACACCACGGCCGCGGTGGACACCCCGCCGCCGGCGCCCTGGATGAGCACCGTCGAGCCGGGCTGCAGCTGCGCCTTGACGAACAGCATGCGGTACGCCGTCAGCCATGCCGTGGGCATGCAGGCGGCGTCTTCAAAGCTCATCGACGCCGGCTTGGGAACCAGGTTGCGGCGCGGCACACTGATTTTCTCGGCCAGGGTGCCATCGTGGACCTCCGAGAGCAGCGAGCGCGTGGGGTCCAGGGTGTCGTCGCCGAACCAGTCCGGCGAGCAGATGACCGAGTGCACCACGACCTCGTTGCCGTCGGCGTCAACCCCGGCTGCGTCACCGCCGAGGATCATCGGCAGCTGATCGGCGCGCAATCCGACCCCACGCAGCGACCACAGGTCGTGGTGGTTGAGCGCGGCGGCCTTCACCGTGACCGTCGTCCACCCCGCTCGGTCGACGGGCTCCGGCCGCTCTCCCACTGTGAGACCGGCAAGCGGGTTGTCGGAGTCGATGGCTGACGCGTACGCCGCGAGCATGAGGAACCTTTCGTTGAATTCAAAACCTGACTACGTGATTAGTTATGGTGACGCAAACAGCATCTCGTCGTCAACCCTTGCTCTCTGCCATCGCATCGAGGAACCCGGCTCAAGACACCCGTCACGATGGTCATAATGCCAGCAAAAGTGGCATTATCGGCCCCTCTATCCATGGGCGGGCAGTCTAGACTCGGCCTGCCATTGTGGCCGAGAAGCGGGCTTGCGCAACAGACAATGACCCGGTTTAATAACTGAGTACTCAGTAAGTAATGTGGCGACTCGTCGCGACCAGGTGGCCACTCGCATATCAACGGCCCAGTAAGAGGTGTCTGGCCCATGAGCCAACGCGCGGCGCACGCCGAGGAACGTCCGGGCTGCAGCGAGGCGCACTCCATCGACGTGGTTTCCCGCCTCGGACACTTGCCTCATCGACTGGACGGACCCCGCATGACTGCCCTCACCGATCACGACCCGACGCTGCGCCGCGACCTGTCCGCGCTGTTCTCGCCGTCGTCGATCGCGATCGTTGGAGCCAGTAACGACCCAGCGAAGTACGGCAACTGGCTGGCCGTGCGCGCGCTTCGGGACCGCGTGGCCCGGCCGGTGGTATTGGTGAACAAGACCCGCTCCCGAGTACTCGACCATCCCGCGGTGCCGTCGTTGAGTGCAGTCGACGGCGACGTCGACCTCGCGGTCATCGCGGTGCCCGCCGCGGGATTCGAAGAGGCGGTGCAGGACGCCATCGCCGCGCGGGTCAAGGCAATCGTGGCAATCACTGCCGGGCTCGGCGAGACCGGCGCCGAGGGCCTAGCGCGTCAGACTGCGCTCGTCGCCCGCCTGCGGGCGGCCAACATCTCGCTGCTGGGACCGAACTGTCTCGGCGTACTGGACAACACCACCGGCCTGGACGCCACCGTCAACGAGTTTCGGCCCGGCTCGGTGTCGATCATCTCCCAAAGCGGCAACGTCGCCATCGATCTCGCAGAACGCCTCAACGAGATTGGCCTCGGGGTGGCACGGTTCGCCAGCCTTGGCAACGGCGCCGACCTGGATGTCGCAGACCTCATCGAAAGCTGCGTCGATCACGACGGCACGTCGGCCATCGCGGTGTACTGCGAGGGCTTCGGCGACGGACGCAAATTCGCCCGCGCCGCGGCCCGCGCAACCGATGCCGGCAAACCGGTGGTCCTGCTGTCGGTGGGGCGTGGGGCGGCGTCGGTGCGCGGAGCCGCCTCACATACCGGCTCCATGGTCACCTCCACCGTCGTGCTCGAGGCCGTATGTGAGGCCACCGGCGCAGAATTGGTGTCCAGCCCGTTCGAGATGGCGAACCTGCTGCAGGCCTTGGTGCGCACCAACCCGCCCGCAGGCGACCGGGTGGCCGTGCTGGCCGACGGCGGCGGCCACGCCTCACTGGCCAGCGACGCCGCCGAGGCGGAAGGGCTCCGCGTCGAAGAGTTCTCCCCCGATCTGTCGGCGAGCCTGCGCACAGAACTGCCACCGAACGCGGGCGTGTCCAACCCAATCGACGTCGCCGGCGGCGGCGAACAGGACATCACCTGCTTTGCCCGCGTCGCCCGGCGCCTGGTCGAAAGCACTGAAACCGACGCCATCCTGATGACCGGATACTTCGGCGGCTACGCCAAATACGACCCGGCGATGCTGCCACACGAGATCCAGGCCGGATATGACATCGGCGAACTGGTAGCGGAATCGAACTCCACCCTGGTCGCCCAGACCGTGTTCGTGCAATCCGCGCCCGCAAAGGCCTTGCGCGAAAGCGGAATCGCGGTCTACCGCAACGTCGAACACGCAACGTGGGCGATCGGCCGGCTAGCCGCACGCGCACGTGCCGAACGGTCGCCGCTGCCGCTGCTACCCGCCGCCGCACCAGCCCTGACCGACACCGGATACTGGCCGGCCCGCCGCGCCCTGGCCGAGGCTGGGATCCCGTTCGTGCCCGCAGCCCAAGTCGCCACCGAGACCGAACTCGAAGCCGCCGTCAGCGAACTGCGCTACCCGTTGGTGCTCAAGGCCCTCGGCGACGAGCACAAGTCCGACAAAGGCGGCGTCATCCTCAACATCGGTGACCACGAAGAGCTGATCCGGGCCTGGAACGACGTACAGGCCCGACTGTCGCCACCGACCTGTTCGGTCGAGGAGATGGCCGACCTGTCCGAGGCTGTCGAGGTGATCATCGGCGTGCGCCGTGACCCAACCTTCGGCCCGGTCGTGCTGGTCGGTCTGGGCGGCGTTTACACCGAACTTGTCAAGGACACACGCTGCGCTCTGGGACCGGTGACCGCCGAGCAAGCCCGCACGCTGCTGCTGTCGCTGCGCGGGTCGGCGCTGCTGACCGGATTCCGCGGCCGGCCGACCGTTGACCTCGACGCCGCCGCGGACCTGGTCGCCACCGTGTCGTCCTACGCCGCCGCCCATCCAGAAATCGGCGAAATCGAATGCAACCCCGTCGCCGTGACGCCCCACGCCGCGGTTGCCCTCGATGCCCGCATCATCCTCGATCCGCCATCACGGTGACACCGACATCGAAGAGACGCAATCCAACTCGTTCGAGGAGCCCGAGGACATGCCCGACGTTGTGCTGTATGAAACCGACGGACCCATCGCCGCCGAGGATGCCTCGTTCGGCGAACCCGACATCCAGTACGGCTCGGGGCCGGTGACCTTGCTGATGCCGTTCATCCTCGGCCAGAAGAAGACCAACGAACTCTTGTTCACCGGCGACCGAATCAACGCCAAGGAGGCGCTCAGCGCCGGCCTGATCAACAAGATCGTCCCTCAAGGCGAATTGCAGACCGCCGCACGCAAACTCGCGCTGCGGATCGCGCCGACACCCCTAGAGGTTCTGCGGCTGACGAAGCTGACCCTCAACCGCGCATACGAGGCCATGGGTCTGCGCACCGCAGTACAAAACAACGTCGACATCTCCGCTCTCATCAACGGCGCCAACACCCCCGAACAACAAGAGTTCGACAAGCTCGCCGCCGAGCACGGCCTCAAAGCCGCCCTCGCCTGGCGCGACCAGCGTTACGGCACCGCCTGAGCGTCCAGGCCCGACGCGGTCACCGACTTTTGCACCCCCGAAGGAGTAAGGGACTTTGAGCACATACGCAGTAACGGACCCGTCGACCGGCGAGCTGGTCAAGCTTTACCCGACCGCGACGGACGAACAGGTCCGGCAGGCGATCGCCGCGGCGGACCAGGCGCACCGCCACTGGGCAAAGAACACCGCTGTCGCCGACCGCGCAGCGTTGTCTCGCCGAGTCGGCGAACTACACGAGGAACGCAAGGACAAGCTGGCCCGCATCATCCAGCGCGAGATGGGCAAGTCACTCGCGCAGTCCGTCGCCGAGGTGGAGTTCAGCGCCGCGATCTACCACTATTACGCCGACAACGCCGAGAGCTTTCTCACCGACGAACCCATAGATCTGCTCGATGGTGACGGATCGGCAGTGATCCGGCGCAGTTCAGTCGGAGTACTCGTGGGCATCATGCCGTGGAACTACCCCTACTACCAGGTGGCCCGGTTCGCCGCACCAAATCTCGTACTGGGCAACACGATCATCCTCAAGCACGCACCGCAGTGTCCCGAGTCATCGGCAGCCGTAGCGCAGATCTTCACCGACGCCGGCTACCCCGAGGGGGCTTATGTCAACGTCTATGCCACCAACGAGCAGATCGCCGACGCCATCGCCGACCCACGCGTACAAGGGGTTTCGCTGACGGGGTCTGACCGTGCTGGTGCCGCCGTCGCCGAAATCGCAGGGCGCAACCTCAAGAAGGTCGTCCTCGAACTCGGCGGCTCCGACCCGTTCATCCTGCTTTCCTCCGACGATCTCGACGCCACGGTCGACGCGGCCGTCAGCGCAAGACTCGAGAACTCCGGCCAATCGTGCAACGCCGCCAAACGATTCATCGTCGTCGAGGACGTCTACGACGAGTTCCTTGCCAAGTTCACCGCGAAGATCCTGGCGCAGACCGACGAACTGGCCCCGCTGTCATCGGTGGCGGCAGCCGACGTTCTCGCCGAACAGGTCGATCGGGCCGTCGCCGACGGTGCGACGCTGACCTCCGAAGGGGCGCGCGCGGGCGCGCACTTCCCACCCGGAGTACTGACCAACGTTTCGCCGGAATCGTCGACGTTCACAGAAGAACTCTTCGGTCCGGTGGCCACGGTCTTCAAGGTCGCCGACGAGCAGTCAGCCATCGAGCTGGCCAACGACACGCCGTTCGGCCTGGGTTCGTATGTGTACACCACCGACGCACAGCAAGCGAGACGTGTCGCCGATCAGATCCAGGCCGGCATGGTTTTCGTCAATGCCGTCGGAATCGAGGGTGTCGAGCTGCCGTTCGGCGGCGTGAAGCGCTCCGGCTTCGGCCGCGAACTTGGCCGGTTCGGCATCGACGAATTCGTCAACAAGAAGCTCATACGCATCGCCGATTGATAGACGTGCGGCCCACTTCGGCGCGCCTGTGGCGACAGGCGATACGGGAACGACAGCGCAGGGTCCAGAGTGTCGTCGCCGGTCCAGTCCGGTGCGTTGATCACCGTATGCACCGTCACCTCGGTGCTGTCCCCGTCGATCTCGGCGGCGTCGCCGAAGGGGATCATCGGCAACTGCTCGGAACGGATGCCCACCTAGCAACTCCAGAGATCGTGGGTTGAGAGCGGCGGCCCTGACCTTCACAGTGGTCCAGTCCTCCCGTGCCACCGGTTCGGGACGCTCGCCGACGGCCAGGCCGGCAAGCGAGTCCGCGGGATCGATCGTGGTGGCGCTCGCGGCGAGCATGCCGGTCAGCCTATCGGTGTGAGATGTGAAACATACTGGTGGAGACGCATTTTCAGAAAATCAGCGGCGAGGCATGATCATTACCGGTACCGGTGCGTGGCGAATAATCTTCGACGCCGCCGAACCGAGGAACACCTGGGCGACCGGCCCTGCAGCACCGGAACCGAGCAAGAGGATGTCACCGTGCTCCCAGCCGATGGTGTCCACGGCCTGGCTCCACTCGGTACCCGCGCCGACCTTGACCTCCACGTCGGGCAACGGGACATCGGCCGCGACCGCGTCGAGTTGGCCGAGTATCGATTGCTCGACCTGGTGCGCCCACTGCTGCACGACGAGGTCTTCGGCCGTACGCGCAACGGCGCCACCGAAGGTCGCGGACGCCCGCACAGTGAACGAGGTGATCCGCATCCGCACCGACCATCGCAATGCCAATTCAGCGGTGGTGGCTATCAACCCCACCGCATCTGCCGCGCCGCCGTACGCCGCGGTGAGCCGTTGAACCGGTGTTAGACCTGGCGGGTAACCGCGAGGCGCGATGGCCACCGGAACGGCTGCGGTGTGAACCAGCCGGTCGGTCACGCTTCCTAGCGCAACCCTGCCCAGCAGTCCCGACGACGAGGACCCCACCACCACCATGTCTGCGGCATGCTGTTCCACCAGCTCCATCAAACCTGCTGGTATGGAGGATGATTCGTGAGTGACGATCGATACGTCGAGGTTGTGCGAGATCGGATCGATCAGTTGCGCCAGCGACTTCGTCGCGTGCGCCGCCACCTGAGTCTGGAACTCCTCTTCGACGGGGCTGACGCGGGCGGCAGGTGCGCGCTCGGCGATGACAGCAGCGACGATCTTCTCGCCCGTGGATCGGGCGAGCTGGGCTGCCAGGTTCACCGGCGCGCTGCCCTGTCTGCTGGCACTGAAGCCCACGATGATGGTCATGGCGCGATCTGATCTGCGACCGCAGGGGCGGCGACCACGTGGACCACCGGAATGGTGCTGTAGTCGGACCGGGCCCGATCGACCACCTCGAATCGGTGCCACACGGAAGCTTCTGGTGGCGGCGTGGAGATCACGATCTGATCCGGATTGAACGTGGCGACGGCATCTGCGAGCGCGCGCATCGGCCGATAGTCGCCGACGGCACCGTCGGCCTCCAGGCCGTGGGTACGCAGCGCGGACAGTGCGCGTTCGAGCCTTTCCCGCGCTTCCCGCTCAGTGGCCTCCAGGACGTCGTAGGGGCCGTGGGTCGCCGCCACTCCGGTCTCGATCGAGCTGGCGGGAACCACGACGTGGTAACTGGCCGCGTGGTCGGCACCAATCCGGCGCAATTCGTCGAGCAATTCGGTCGAATCGGCAGTTTCGTTGGCCAACACCAAAACTCGGTTCGGCTTCGCCGCCGGGACCGGTTCCGGGGTCACCGGACGACGATTGATGAACCACTTGTTGCCCAGGTAGAACACGATCACCACCGCCCAAGACACCACCCCGAGCACCAATTGGGAGCGCTGATCCTTCTCGATCATCATCTGCAGCAGGATTGCGGCGATTCCCAGCACGGTGAGGATCGACAGCGCGGGGAACAGCCACATCCTCACCGTCAGGTGCTCAGAACCGTTCCGGTAGCGCAGCACGATCTGCGAGATGGCGATCAGCAAGTAGATGATCAGAATGAGAGCGCCGCTGGAGTTCACCAGGAAGGCGAAGATGGTGTTGGGAGACACTGCCGCAGCGATGATGCACACGAAACCGACCACCGACGAAGCCAGGATCGCGACCGCTGGGACGCCGCGTTTGGTCACCCGCACCAGCGACGGCGGCGCCTCCCGCCGCGCGGCCAGGACGAACAACATCCGCGAAGCGGTGTACATGCCCGAATTGAGGCAGCTGAGCACCGCCGTCAACACCACCGCGTTCATCAAATGGTCCGCGTACGGAATGCCCATCTTGGTGAACGCGGCGACGAACGGCGAAGCCGCACTGGTCTTGTCGTTCCACGGCAGGATGACCGCCAGCAGGAAGATCGAACCGACGAAGAAGATGACGATTCGCACGACGACGGCGTTGGCCGCTTTCGCAACCGCTTTCTCGGGGTTCGGCGATTCGGCCGCGGCGATGGTCGCGACCTCCGCCCCGGTCATCGAGAAGATCACCGCGAGGATTCCACCGATGATGACGCCCGACCCGTTCGGGAAGAATCCGCCGTGGGCGGTCAGGTTCGAGAAGTCCATCGACCGGTGCGGCCACAATCCGAAGACGAAGGCAGTGCCGATGATCAAGAACGTGATGATCGCGGCAACCTTGATTCCGGCGAACCAGAACTCGAATTCTCCGAACGACGAGACCGATAGCAGGTTGCTCGCGGTCATTGCGACGAGCAGTATCAGACCGCCCAGCCATAGCGGAATACCCGGTATCCAGTACTGGACGATCTTCGCCCCGGCGATGGCTTCGAAGCCGACGATGATCACCCAGTAGTACCAGTAGAGCCAGCCGACCGAGAACCCTGCCCAGTTCCCGAGAGCGTTACGGGAGTAGTCGGCGAACGATCCGGTAGACGGATTGGCCACCGCCATCTCTGCCAGCATGCGCATGACCAAGAAGACCAGCAAGCCACTGAGTGCGTAGGAGAGGAACGCGCCAGGGCCCGTCTTCTGAATCACGACACCGGAGCCGACGAACAGACCGGCGCCGATCATCCCGCCGATGGTGATCATGGTCAGCTGGCGGTCGCTGAGCCCTTTCTTCAGGGCGGGTTGTGCATCCATGGCACTCTCCAATGCTGGCGAAGGTGTGGCGCCGCACAGCGCCGGTGGCGTAGATCTCGCCCACACGCACCCCTGACTGTGAGCCAGAGCACGTAAGTGAGCCTCGTATCACTGTGATGCGCGCCTGACGCGTAGGCAAGAGCCATTTCGGCACATCCATGTGCACTGGGCGCACATCGCTGGATATGGTGAACAATGCTCGATCCCGATGACCTTCGATACTTCCTCGACGTGGCCCGAAGTCGGCGGCTGGTCGCGACAGCGAAGAGCCTGGGCGTCACCCATACCACCGTCGGCCGGCGCATCAACGCACTCGAGCGAGCACTCGGCAGCCGTCTGTTCGACCGCGACCCCTCAGGGTGGGTGCTGACCGACGCGGGGCATGCATTGCTGGTCCACGCCGAGACGATCGAATCCGCATTGTTGGCGGCGGCGGAGGGCGCCGCCGGAGCCGGCGGACGCCTATCGGGCACGTTGCGCATCGCCACCCCCGATGGATTCGGTGCCTTCATCCTGGCACCCAATCTCGCCGACCTCGCCCACCAGAACCCCGAACTCGAAATCGAAATCGTCACCGCGACACGACATGACATGCTCGCCACCCGGGGGTTCGACGTCGCGGTCACGCTGGAGCGGCCGAGCCCGCGTTCGGTGCAGATCTCCGACCTTGCCGACTACCGCCTGGGCCTCTACGCCACACCCGGATACCTACAGGACCATCCCCGCGTCAAGAATGTCCTGGACCTGCATCACCACACGCTGATCGGCTACGTCGATTCCGTCCTCGATGTTCCGGCGTTGCGCTTCCTGGACGAGGTCCTGCCGGGACACCGCACGCACGTACAAACGAACAACATCACCGGCCAATGGAATGCGACCGCGGCGGGATTGGGGATCTCCGCCCTCCCGCAGTACATCGGGGATCCCGATCCGCGCCTTGTTCGAGTGCTGGCCGACGAGGTCAGCGTGCAACGCAAATACTGGCTCGTCGTCCCTTGCGAGTTGCAGCGCCTAGCACGAGTGCGTGCAGCCATCGCCACGTTGCGCAAGATCTGCGCCGAACACCGCGGATTGATCAGTCGCACCGGCCCATATTGACAGCACAAGCAGGCAAGGCCACCCCGGTGATACGGCGATACAGACCATCGCGCTGCCCTGGCGGCCGAAGCTGACGTGATGAGTTCGTGGTTCGAGTCGGCTCGGGACACCCTGGGCACGCAATGGTGGCCGCCGCCGGTGATCGGGACGGTTGTCGCGGTCATGTAGCCGCACGCAGAAGCAGCCGCGGCGCATCGCCTATCGGCATGGCTGGATGTGCTGCTGGTCAGCGGTGAAGCCGAAGCTGAAGCACCTGCCCGACGCCATCTCCAGTTCGCTCTTTTGCGGTGACGTCGTTGACGGTGGTCGCCTTGCAGTTGGCCAGTAGTCAGTTCTCGCCGCGAATGCTGCGCACGTTCACTAGCGACACCTTCATTTACGGCACGCAGGCCGTCTGACCGGACTCGGTGAACTGTTCGCGGCCAACGAGAGTCGTTCATTGGGCCAAGGCGGCACAGCCTATCCGAACCTACGGCCGCCGGGGCTGACCGCCACGTGTGGTGCGCTTTGCGCTAAACCCCGCACTCTGCCGGTGGGACCTGTCGAGCATGTCACGACGGCAGGTATTCACTGCTCCAGCTCAGACTTACCTCACCGGCCTCAACCATCTGGGTCACGTCTGCGTCGGAATACTGCAGAGCAGCAAGTATTTTCGTAGTTGAGTTACCGTACTTTTCAGACGGGGCAGGGGCGACTATCGAGGAGTCAGAAGGGCGCACCGCCATGGGGTCGAGCTGGATCACCGTGTGACCACTAGGGTGGTGTTCGAACCGGGAGAACGAATAGCTTCCTCCGTTGGCGACACCGGTTTCGCCGTCTGCCTCTCTGCAGTACGTCTCCCGCAGCCAGCCCATGTCGACACATCGTGCGGCGCCGATATCAGCGGAGTGCAGAGCATCTTCCCACCACCGTGCATCCTGAGACAGGAACGCCGCTGTAAGGAATTCCTCGCGGTCCTTGACCGCAACGGTATCCAATTCAGCCAGTACAGTGATCTTGGCTAGCCGCGCGAGATCCCCTTCTGCTGCAGCGAGCATGACGGTTTCACCGTCCTTGGCCTCGTAAAGCCGTTCCAGAGCTCCGTAACCCAGAGCGTTGGGTCCGCTCGGCTCATTGAAGGGGAACCGCCCGTCGAAGTCGAAGAAGAAGGGGATTTGCGCGAGACCCGTAAGCGCTGCCAGAGATGTCCGCGGCCGGTCGGCCCGTCCGGTGACCTGCCTGCGATAGAGGGCCACCCCGATTCCCAAAGCCGCCGCGAACCCACACATGACGTCGATGGTCCCGACGTGTGCGTGCTCTTCCGGGGTTTGCATTGCGCCGCCGAAGCGCAGCATGATCCCCGTGGCAGCTTGGATGAGGTCGTCATAGCCCAGGTAGTTGGTCCGAGGCCCCGCAAGCACACCACCGAAGCAATCGAGTTGACAGAAAATGACCTGGGGGTTGATCCTCTCGATGCCGTCGCGGTCCAGGCCAAGGCTTTGCACCTGACTGTCCGTGGCGTTCCAGACCACGACATCGACCGAGCGAATCAGGTCTTCCAACACCCGCTTTCCGCTCGTCGTGGTGAGGTCGACGAGTGCGGAGTGCTTACCACGCATATGCGTCAACCCGAAGACGACGGTGTTCCACGGGTCATAGAGCGGGCGGGCAGGATCGACCTTGATGACCTCTGCACCGAACCGCGTGAGAAACCCGGCGGAGTGAGGGCCGGCGATCACGTTGCAGAGGTCGAGTACTTTGACTCCCTTCAGCCACGGCTGACCGCACCTATCTTCGCTGCCTGGGCGCGGCGGCCGCGGGCTCTGCTGAAGTGCGTGCAAAGCCTCGTCCACCGTCGCCCCTCGCCGCGGCAACGGGCACGAGCTGCCCAACGCGCTGTCGGTGAGCCAGACGATGGGTCCGGGCTGCGTCATCTGCCCGTACTCCGGGTCAACAACGTCGACCGCCAGTCGGGTTTGACGTACGTGGGGGTCGTTGATCCATTCCCGGAGCCAACGCTGCGACGCGCCGGGGAACTTGCCCTCGCCGAAGATGCGCTCCCATTCGTCGGCGGCCTTGGTGAGAAACACCGACTTCATACGCACGGCGATTTTGTCTGCCCATTCCTTTGGAAGCGGGTACGACCCTAACGATGCGCCGGTTGTCCACTGCGACTGTGGAAGATAGACGTCGTCCTCTTCTTCCAGTCCCGCAGCAATGAGTTCGTCGTAGATTCCCAGCGCCTGAAGGCATCGCTTGGCGTGGTTTCGATGGCTGGGGCATACGACGTAGAACATCCGGCCGTCGGCGCATTCGTAGTTTCGGTAGAACGGGTCGAGCAGTTCTTGCAGATCGCCGTAACTGATATCCAACGGAAGTAGTTCGTCGCGTCGACGCTCGATCTCCAGTTCCCGTTGAGTCTTGTATCTATCGGGGTAATTGTCGACGTGCAGCGAATTGTAGGCCAGGCCCTCCATGACCGCACTGGCCAAAGGCACCTCAATATGGTCCCCTTGTCCGGTCCGCTGACGCGAGAACAGAGCGATCGATACCGCTGCCGCGGCCATGGTCGTCGCGTACGCCGACGCGAGGGGAAGTGGGGAAAACGATGGGTTGACCCCCATCAGCACGCGATTCAAACCCATGTCGGTGAAGACACCCGAGGCCGCGGCGATCACTGATTCGAAAGCGCGCCAATCGCGTCGGAGTTGGTCATTAGATGCGAATCCGGGCAGCGACACGGTGATCAGCTGCGGCATCGCCGAGCGCGCCTTCTCGAAGTCGATGCCGAGCCGTGACATCACCCCGGGCCGAAAGTTCTCGATGATGACGTCGGTTTCGGCGATGAGGCGATGCGCGTCGGCGAGCCCTTCGTCAGTCTTGAGATCGAGCGGGACGACGAGTTTGTTGCGATTGAGTACGGCGTTGGCGGGACTGTCCCACAGCGGGCCGTTCGGGTGTTCGACCCGAACGACCCGTGCACCAAGGTCACCGAGGATCATCGCGACCGCCGGCCCCGCGATGTACTGCCCGAAATCGAGGACGTTGACCCCGGCCAAGGGGAGATTCTCTCGCTCGGGTGCGGCGGAAAGGCGGTGGGATTCAGTCATGTCGATCGTCCTTTCACCACTATTTGCTATTTGCGCAGTCGATTCACGCCTCGAGCGACTGCAGTCATGCGTTGTGGTTCCGTCGTTGAATAATCAGACGCGTGGGCGGTGGTATCACTCATGGGTGGGCATGGCGAAGTCAGCGCGGACCTGGGTGTCGTTGGGCCAGCGGGTGGTGGCCGTCTTGTTGCGGGTGTAGAAGCGCACGCCTTCGGGACCGTGGATATGGTGATCGCCGAACAGCGATCGTTTCCACCCGCCGAAGGAGTGGAATGCCATAGGGACGGGGATCGGTACATTGATCCCGACCATGCCGGCCCTGACGCGGGACAGGTAGGTGTGTGCGGTGTTGCCGTCGGCGGTAAAGATGGCTGTGCCGTTGCCGAATTCGTGGTCGTTCACCAGGGTGAGTGCTTCCTCGAAAGATTCGACGCGCACGATCGACAGGACGGGCCCGAAGATCTCCTCGAGGTAGATACGCATCTGGGCGGTGACGTGATCGAACAAGGTGCCGCCGAGGAAGAATCCCGCGCCAGCCGTGGCAGAGATGTGCTGGCGGCCGTCGACGACCAGTTCGGCGCCTTCCTCAACGCCGAGGCCGATGTAGGAGGCGACTTTGTCGCGGTGCACGCCGGTGACAAGCGGGCCCATTTCGACATCGGGGTCGACGCCGGGCCCGATCTTCAGGTCGGCCAGCGCAGCAACCAATCGTTCGCGCAGTGCGTCGGCGGTAGCCTGTCCGACTGGCACGGCCACGGAGATAGCCATGCAGCGCTCACCAGCCGAGCCGTAGGCGGCGCCCATCAATGCCGCGACGGCTTGGTCCAGGTCGGCGTCGGGCATGATCACCATGTGGTTCTTTGCGCCGCCCAGCGCTTGGACGCGCTTGCCGCAGGCCGAGGCTGTGGTGTGAATGTACTCGGCGATCGGGGTAGATCCGACGAAGCTGATGGCTTCGACATTCGGGTGGGCCAACAGTGCGTCGACGGCAACCTTGTCCCCATGGACGACGTTGAAGACCCCGTCAGGCAGTCCAGCCAGGCTCAGCAGCGCGGCCAGTTCCACCGACAGCGTGGGGTCCTTCTCGCTGGGCTTCATCACGAAGGTGTTGCCGCACGCCAGGGCGACGGGGAACATCCACATCGGGACCATTGCGGGGAAGTTGAACGGGGAGATCCCGGCCACGACGCCCAGCGGTTGACGGAAGGTGAGACCGTCAACGGCGCGCCCGACGTTCTCGGAGAATTCTCCTTTGAGCATCTGCGGTATGCCACAAGCAAATTCGACGACCTCCAGGCCTCGGGTCACCTCGCCGCGGGCATCGGAGAGCACTTTGCCGTGTTCTGCAGTGATGATTGCGGCGAGCCGGTCGGCGTGCTGCTCGACGAGGTCGCGAAACCGGAACATTACCCGTGCCCGCACATGGGGCGGGGTCGTTGACCAACTGGGGAAGGCGCGTACGGCGGCAGCGACTGCGGCGTCGACGTCCTCGACCGTGCCGAGGGCGACTCGGCCGGTGACCTGTCCAGTTGCGGGGTTGAAGACCTCGGCGCGCCGGGCCGCGTCACGGGCGTCACTGTGGCCGTCGATGTAGTGGTTGATATCGGCGATGCGTCCGGCCGTGGTGGCGGTCGTTGCTGCGGTGTCGATGGTAGTGCTCACGAGTATCGGTGCCTTTCGGTATCAGCTGTAGATCTGGGCGTAGAGGTCGCGGATCTGTTCTTCGGTGGGGATCAGTGGGTTGTTGTCGGGTGAGCCGGAAGCCAGGGCCTGCTGGGCCATCAGCGGTATGAGGCTGTCCCACTGGGACTTGTCGATGCCGTAGGCCTTCGGGGTGGGCACGTTCACATCGGCGCACAATTCGCTGAGCGCAGCCACAAGATTGTCGGCCGCGGTGGCGTCGGTGTCGCCGTCGGTGGCGACCCCCAGCGCGCGGCCGCAGTCGGCGTAGCGGGCTTCGTCTGCACGCACCGAGAACGCGGTGATCGCAGGGAAAAGCATTGCGTTCGACAAGCCGTGCGCAACGTGGAAGTGCGCCCCGATAGGTCGGCTCATCCCGTGCACCAGTGCCACGCTGGAGTTGGAGAAGGCGATGCCCGCCTGGGTGGCCGCGAGCATCATGTGCTCACGTGCTTCGGTGTCGTTGCCATCGCGGTAGGCCCGGCGCAGATATTTGCCGATCGTGGTGACGGCGACCAGGGCCATGCCGTCCGCGAACGGGTTGGCCCTGCGGCTGACGTAGGCCTCGATGGCGTGGGTGAGGGCGTCCACGCCGGTGTCGGCGGTCAGTCGGGCAGGCATCGACACGGTCAGCTCGTAGTCGATGATCGCTGCGACCGGGAGGAACGCCAGGCCCGGGCAGAGCATCTTCTCGTCGCTGACGCCGTCGGTGATCACCGTGAACTGCGTTGCTTCCGAACCGCTTCCCGCGGTCGTCGGCACCGCGATCACCGGCAGGGCGGGTGCTACGTTGTTCCGCGGCGCCTTGTAGTCGCGCATTTGACCGCCTTGACGTGCCAACAGCCCCAAAGCCTTGGCGGTATCCATCGGACTACCACCGCCGAAACCGATCACCGCATCGGAGTCGTGTTCGGCGATCGCGGCCAGCCCGGCTTGGAGAGAGTCGGTGGTGGGGTCGGGCACGGTGCCATCGAACAATCGCGGCGTCAATCCCGCCGCCTGCAACGTCTTGATCATCTGTTTGGCGGCACCGGTACCGACAAGGAACGCGTCCGTGACGACCAGTGGCCGCGACAGTCCGAGACCGGCGACGACCTCGCCGATCTGATCCACGGCGCCTGCACCGACGCGCATTATCCGAGGCAGTGCAATGGGTGCAACCATGACGGTGTTCTCCTAGGGATCATCTCGACGATGCGGGGGGCCAACCGACCGTGACCTTGCATTACAATAATATGGACTTATTGGCAGGTCAATACCTGATTCGTGATGCGACACAACCGGACGTCAAGCACAACCCCCGATGCCGCCGCGCACCAATATGCTGGTATCCACCGAGAATGGAGGGCCGATGCCGATCGCCGAGGATGGCAGCGACGCCGCTGCAGCGGCCGATGAGGACCCCGTTGCCGCAGCCAACCGTGCCGCCATCTTGGAGGCTGCACAGCGGTTGATCGCCGTGCACGGCATCGAGAAAGTTCGCTTGCGCGACATCGCCCAGGAGGCGGGGGTGTCGATCGGCAAGATCCAGCATCTGTTCGATACCCGCGATGTTGTGATCGACGAGCTGCTCAAGACCACCAGTGAACGCCGAGCCGCGGAGTGGTCGCATGTGGCCGACGGTATCGACGACCCTAGCGCGAGGATGATCTCACTTCTCGAACATGCTGTGGCAGAACGTGAACGATGCCTGATATGGCTTGCGACGCTGTCGTTGGCCAGTCGCCAGCAGCAGTACCTGCTCAGCGTGTCGCTCACATACGACACCTGGCGAGCAACCCTCACCGAGGTGATCGAATCCGGGGTGAGTGCAGGCGTGTTCGCCCCAACGGCCGCAGTACGCGACGTCGCCGATGCGATCATCTGCGTAATCGACGGTCTGATGACAACGGTCGCTGTCGACCTGAACGGCTATACCGCTGAACGGAATTCACGCCTGTTGCGCCACACCGCAGGACTGCTCCTGGCCAGCTCGTTCGACGAGGCGCAGCCCTGATCCGCGCACACTCCCAGTCAGGTGGCTCGGCCTGCCGCACTGTCGACGGGGCGAAGACGATCCTTCCGGCCATGCCAGTGGTGGCGAGCTATTTCACGCCGCCGCTGCGCCGGACAGCGGCGGCACCGAGTCGATGAGCGGGCAACGCCGTTGGTGTCGACACAGGGTCAGTTTTCAGACGACGCCGACACGAATCTGGGGGCGAGCGCAGAAGGGCGCGACCACGGCGACCAAGCGTCCGAATCCTGGTTCGCGCCCAGGTGCCACGTGATCGAAACCGCTGGTAGACGTAGCCACCGTCGCGACTGATTCTGCGGCCACCGGACGACGATTGATGAACCACTTGTTGCCCCGGTAGAGCGAAATCACCACCGCCCAGGACACCATCCCGAGCACCAATTGAGAGCGCTGATCCTTCTCGCATGGGCATGAAGCCGGGCGAGTTCCACGCGCGTGTCGCGGCCACGACCGAGATGGCTGCCGGAGTCGGCATTGCCGCTGGGCTGCTGACCCCGATCCCCGCGGCTGGATTCCTGGCCCTGATGCTCGTCGCGGCCTCGACTGTGCACCGGTCCAGTGGCTTCTTCATCGTCAAGGAAGGCTGGGAGTACAACCTCGTGCTTGCCACCACTGCCGTAGCCATCGCCACCGTTGGACCGGATGGCTTCAGCCTTGATTACCCATTGTTGGACGCGGCCGGCGTCTACAACTATCTGCACGGCTGGCCGGGCATCGTCATCTCACTCGTCCTTGGCCTCGCGGGCGGCATCGGTCATCTGGCGATCTTTTGGCGTCCGCCTGCACGAACCCGCTCTGAGTACCGCACACAAACCCGTGCTCGACCGAACGCCCAACCCTGAGGTGGTGTTCGGAGTCGAACTGCACCGCTGCGTCGGCACGGCGCTCGCAGTGCGAAAGCTGATCACTGCGCTCTGTCAGCAAAAGCCGCCACAACGCGGTTCCTGACAGCCGGTGCGGCCTGGACTTACTTCTGTTTGCTTTTGCGACTGCGTAGCTTCGGCCCTGGCTCGGTGGCATGGACCGCAGGTAAAACCAAGGTATCGATGACTTGGCGTAGGAATCCGGCATCGACGGTCAGCCCGGTGATCACTCTCATGAGTCCCATGGCCGTCATGACGTCGGCCACCAGTGACCAGTCCCGGTCTGCGACCTCACCACGCTGTACTGCCTGACCCAAAATGGCGGTCACGACGCGGCGGCCTTTGAAGACCATCAGTTCATCGAGCGCTGAGGCTAATTCGGGGTCATGGGCGGCCTCCATCGCGACCCGAAGGACCAGATCGTTAGAAATCAGCTCGTCGTCAGTACGCACTGCACGCTCGACGATCACCTTGAAGTCACCCTCGAGGCTGCCGGTGTTGGGTATGTCATCATCGAGAAGATCGGGTCGCCAGTGGAGAAGAACGTCGGTCATCAATGCCGCTTTCGACGCCCATCGCCGGTAAATCGCCGCCTTTCCGACGCCGGCCCTGGTCGCTATGTCGTTCATGTTGGTACTGCTGTAGCCGTGCTCGGTGAGCTCGGCCAGTGCGGCATTCAGGATCGCGGGATCGCGTGAGCGGTCCAGTCGCCCTTCAGTCCGCTGACGCAATTTCGACTCGCTGCCAGTTGTCATAATCCAATCCGCCTGGTGCACGATCCCCCGACAGCATCGCAGACACTTGCACCGTCATGCCCGAGCGGGGCGGAGACTCACGAATTCGGCGTGGACGGCGCCAGGCCTACGCGACTCATGACGTGCTGGCTTGCGGGATCGGTGCGGTGTGTGGCTCATCGGGATCAGCGGCCGGCGCGGGCGGGTGGGTGATCTTGAAGGTGTTCAGGGGCCACCAGAACCAACGCCCCAACGCTGCCGCGATCGACGGTGTCATGAACGACCGCACGATGAGGGTGTCGACGATCAACCCGATGCCGATCGTCATCCCCAGCTGTCCGACGACGCGCAGATCGCTGACGATCATCGACATCATTGTGAAGGCGAACACCAGGCCCGCCGCGGTGACGACGCGTCCGGTGGCACCCATGCCGCGGATGATGCCCGTGTTGAGCCCGGCGTGGATCTCCTCCTTGAGACGCGAGACCACCAGCAGGTTGTAGTCCGACCCGACCGCCAGCAGGATCACCACCGACAATGGGATCACGACCCACTGCACCCCGAGACCCAGGATGTCCTGCCACAACAGCACCGACAATCCGCAGGCGGTACCCAGCGACGCTGCCACGGTCCCGACGATCACCAGGGCGGCCACGACGCTGCGGGTGATGAGCAGCATGATCGCGAAGATCAGGATCATCGAGGCGATCACCGCGATGGTGAGGTCGATCTTCACGCCGTTTTGCATGTCGCTGTACATCGACGCGGTGCCGGACAGCGAGACCTTGGCCGTCGACAGCGGCGTGCCCTTGACGGCATCGGCGACAACGCCTCTGAGATCTCGGACGTGGCTGATGCCCTCGACCGAGGCGGGGTCGCCCTGGTGGGTGATGATGAAGCGGACCGCCTTGCCGTCGGGCGAGACGAACATCTTCAGTCCCCGCTCGAAATCGGGGTTTTTGAACACGTCTGGCGGCAGGTAGAAGAAATCGTCGTTCTTGGCCTGGTCGAAGTACAGGCCAATCTCGGTGGCCCCCTGCGCCAGTTCCTGCTGCTGGGCCTGCGTGCCGGCCATCACGCTGTGCGTGGCGACCATGAAATCACGCATCTTCGACATCGAGTCGATCGTGGTTTGCAGCACCGGAATCATCTGCGGCAGAAGCTGATCCATCTTGTCGAGATCAACCGTCATAGCGGAGAACTGATCAGTCAGCGTGTCGATTCCATCCAGCGCGTCGAACACGGATCGCAAAGACTGGCAGACCGGGATGTCGTAGCAGTGCGGTTCCCAGTAGAAGTAGTTGCGCAACGGCCGGAAGAAGTCGTCGAAGTTCGCGATGTCGTCGCGCAGTTGTTTGGTGGTCTCCACGATGTCCTGCGTCTTGCCGACCAGGTCGTGGGTTGTCTGGGTGAGCTGGGTAGTGATCGCCAGCATGCGCTGCATACCGGCGATGGTCTTCGACATCTCGTCGGCCTGTTGCAGCATCTGCGCGGAGTTGTCGTCATTGAACTTGGCAGCCTGCAACGTACCCGCGTTCTGAGCACCCAGAAGGAACGGAATGGAACTGTGCTCGATCGGCGACCCCAGCGGGCGGGTGATGGTCTGCACGCGGTCGATGCCGCGCATATGCACCACCGCCTTGGCGACCCGATCGATCACCAGCATGTCAGCCGGGTTACGCAGGTCGTGGTCGGCCTCGAGCATCAACAGCTCAGGGTTCATCCGCGCCTTGGAGAAGTGCTTCTCGGCGATCGCCATAGCCTGGTTTGACGGCATGTCGGCCGGGGTGAACTTGTCGTCGTTGTACTGCGGCACATAGCTCAGCAGACTGACGAACCCGAGGATCGCGATCATGGTGGTCACCACGATGATCGGGATCGGCCAGCGCACGACGGCCGTTCCGACCTTGCGCCAACCACGGGTCGAGAGTTCACGTTTGGGGTCGAGCAGCCCGAATCGGGACCCTACCGTGAGGATCGCGGGCGCCAGCGTCAGCGCAGCGGCGACGATGGTCAGGATCGCGATCGCGCAGGGCAAACCCATGGTGTTGAAGTACGGCAACGTCGTCATCGTCAGGCACATGCAGGCGCCGGCGATCGTCAGGCCCGAACCGATGATGACATGCGAAACACCGTGATAAGCGGTGTAATACGCGTCTTCGCGACTTTGCCCGGTGGAGCGAGCCTCCTGGTAACGACCTAACAAGAAGATGACGTAGTCGGTGCCGGCCGCGATGGCGAGCATGGTCACCATGCTGACGGCGTACGGGGTGAGCCCGATGATGTTGAGGTTTCCGGCCGTTGCGGTCACACCCTGGGCGGCGAACAGTTCGATGCCGACGATCAGCAAAGCCAGCAACATCGTCACCAGCGAGCGATAGACGATCAACAGCATCACGATAATGACCAGAATCGACAGCAGCGCCATGACGGCCAAGCTCTTGTGCCCGGCCACACTGGTGTCGGCGACCAGCGCGGTATTGCCCGCCACATAGGCCTTCACACCGGGTGGCGCGGGCACTGAATTCACCATGTCGCGCAGGGCTGCGACCGATTCGTGGCTGGGCGTAGTGCCTTGGGCGCCATCGAGGAAGACCTGGACGTAGGCAGCCTTGCCATCCTCACTCTGGGAACCGGCTGCGGTCAGTGGGTCACTCCAGAAATCTTGGACGTTCTGGATGTGCTGGTGATCGGCGTTGAGCTTGGCGACGATCTGGTTGTAATAGGCGTGAGCACTATCACCGAGTTTGTCTTGGCCCTCCAGGACGACCATCGCAGAGGAGTCGGAGTCGAACTGCTTGAAGACCTTGCCGATACTGAGCATCGACTGGAAGGCCGGCGAGTTGTGCGGGCTCATTGATACCGCATGCTGGTCGGCCACGGCGTCCAGGGACGGGGTGGCGACGGCCAGAACGACGGCCACCCCGATCCAGAACAGGATGATCGGAACGGACAGCACCCGGATCAAGTGCGCAATGCGCGGGCGATGAGGCGCGGAATGGGCATTGCTCATACGGATTTCACCAAGCAGTAGATGAACGGTTTGACGGTGTCGGTGCTGGCTCGGTCATCGCGTACCTGGCCGTCGACGGTCACCCGGCATTTCAGATCGCTGAGGTTCATATCGCCTTGAGCCATGATGTTCGCCGACATCGACGGCAGCGTGGTCACGATCGTGAAAGACCATGGCAGCGAAGCGTTTTCGATGAGATGGGGTTGGCCATTCTCGTCGAGATAGTTGATATTCGCCGTTCCTCCCGCTCCGGTGATGTCATAGGTGATGTGCTTGGGATTGAAATTAGAGGTAATACCTGAGCCCTCGGCGGTGTTCGGTACCCGGCCACCGAAGTCCCGGATCCGCACAATCGCGTACGCACCCAGGCTGACGACTACGACTAACAGGATTGGAATCCAGAACCGCCTCAACAGCCGGTACACCGCCTGCATTCCTCCTATCCACTCCCGATCTGGCCACCGCCGGTCACAGCGGTCCGCCCCGTGACACCGAGGCCCAGCCGAGCCCTACATGGTGGGACGGAACTTGCGTTCCGTGTCGCTTCGAGAAGGACTGTACCCCACCGTTTGGGATGGCCCAACTGGGCGGAGCCTCGAACGTCGGACCCGCGGCCTGCTGATAACGAGTGCCGCCGTCGGCGTAGACGATCCGGCCTGACAGGGCACTGGCACCGCCGCCATGCCCCCGGTCGAGAACGAGCACGCGGGCTCCCCGATCAGCTGCCTCGATCGCCGCCGACACCCCGGCGATGCCGTAGCCAATGATCAACACGTCGCATTTGTTGCCTCGCGGATGGTGGGTGCCCATATCACTCTTCCTCTTCGAAGGGGCCCGGTATGCCGGGGTGAGCCAGCGTCGCATCACGCTACGAAACCGAATAACGGTCTGGCCACCTCAGTTTCCGCTGGGCGAGACCGGCCCACGACACCCCGCCAAGCGGGAAACAAGCGTCGCCACCACATTCGAGCGTCTCCGGCCAGATGTGAGCGCAGCTGCTGATACCGGGAGGCGGCCGCCGACGGTGACTCCTCAGCGGTGGTCGTGGTGGTCTTCGGGGTTCGTGCAGTGGAGGTCATTGGATGGACCTGTTCTGGGCGGCCCGCTCATAGGCGTACAGATCGACGACGGTGGAATCGGTTGACGGAGTCGATGTTTCAATAGCAGTGCTGGATGACTTCTTGAGCGCAAGCAGTTGCGCGGCAGCGGCTTTGGCGGCCGGTCCGGGTGGGATGCGTTCCTTGCGGCGATGCGGTCGCCCGGTCGCGGCGGCCATCGACCGGATGCGACACGATGACTTCGGTGGCGGCAGCTCCAGGGGTACTGAGTAGCGGTTGCCGCGGTAGGACACCATCGCGACCGAGGAGCGGTCGTCGGAGGTGGCTCGCAACCGAGTGTCGCCGCGGACTGCCGCGAAGCGATCAGGCCGGCCTGGGCCGTCTCGGCGGTCATGTCGTCGGGCGGGGTGCGCCACCAGCGTTGCGCGGTGGCGGCGATGTACACCAGATCGGCGAGAAGTCTTGTCGTGCGACTGTTTCCGTCGATGAAGCGATGGACTCTCACTGCCCCGGCTCGCGTGCACGGCGACGCCGCGAACCGTAGGCGTGAAGGCGTCGGTGTGTCCCCGACACGCTCCGGGGCGACGCCGATGTTGACTTCGCGCTGCCGCAGCCATCCAGCCCACATCCAGATCTCGCCGTGGAGACGTGGGTGAAGATCGCGGACGAAATGATCGCTCAACAGGTCATGTACATGCAGCGGCTGATGGTCATGGTCGTATCCGAGTTTGATCGACGATGCCCGAAACCGTCGAGTCAGCGAGTTTGACCCGACGTCCCCCGATCGGTGGACATCACTTTCCTCCGGTGCCTCCACCGGTCACCCGACATACGTGGCCCTGGATCCGCGACATAGTTATCTCATCGCCGGAACACACCGGCCGAGAAGCTAAACCCAACTCAGACAGAAGGATTCAAGAAATGATCACCATCAGCCGCACCTTTGCCCTCTCCGCCGTCACCGCCGGAACGATCGGCGCCGCAGCCCTCGGCCTCGCCGGAATGGCCAACGCCGCCACCACCGGACAAGCCCCGACCGGCCCCGGCTACTCCTACAGCCCCGACACCCACGCCAAGCCAGCACCGACCGCCGCCCCCGGCTGGCACAACAACCACGGCCCCGCCCGTATCGCCCACCTGCTCGGCAGCTAACGCCCGAACCCACCAGGCCCTCCCGTATATCCCCGGGGAGGGCCTGGTGCTCGTCAGGGCTGGACGAACTGTTTGATGAAGGCGATGAGATCGTCCTTGGACGGCGGCGCGTAGTAGACCTTGGTCTGGGTGTCGTTGTCGAATGACATGAACATCGGGCACGTGTCATCGGTCCCCGAGAGTTCGGTCGAACCGAGTTCCTTGCCGGTCGTCGCCTCGCGGACCGAGACCGTGTAGACGGCAGAACGTAGGTCGACCTCGTTGCTGGTGTCGCGGCCGTCGTCCTGGTAGCCGGTGCATTCCTTCAACGGCTGCTCGTCCTTCACCTCGAGGCAGGCGACGGTGTCGACCTTCGCGTAGGCGTCGGAATTGGCGTCGAACTGCACCATCCAGTCCGACGGCAGCGTTGACGTGTCCTCGATGACGTCGCCGCCGTCCGGCGAGAACAGCACCACCTTGTGCGTCGACGCGCCCGGGTCGTAGGGCGTCGCCCGCGAAACGGTCGCCCCCTTGCAGGCGGCCTGCAGGTCGTCCGCGAACAGCTTGGCAGGCGCCGACGACGTCGATGGAGCCGTCGACATCGTGGGGACCACGTGCACGGAGCCGCCGAGTCCGATGGTCGAACAGCCGGAAGTGACGAGCAATCCGGCGGTGGCGAGCATGCCCACGATCGTCTTGGTCGCGGCAGTCTTCATTCTGTAGTCCGTTCCTCGGGTGGCCAGGTCTCGGCCACTAGGTAGGCGGACGGGTTACACGGCGATCGGCTCTTGCTTTAAGTACGGCGAAGGTCGCGATCGTGTCGGCGAACTGCTTGACGCCCTGCCGGTGCGCGAACCGCACGTCCTGCCCTTCGGCGCACCACCTCGGCCGTCCCTCCGAGTCGCCGGTTCGCCTGAACCGCAACTCGTGCACCGGTTCACGGAATACTCTCGTCGTGGTCGTGTGCGCAGGCCCGTCAACCGTGATGTCGACCTGGATGGGCTCGCCGTCTACCCGGATCACCGTGACCGTCCGCGGCCCCTTGGACACCCGGATCCTGCCGATCTCGGTGTCGCCGTCGCCACGTGCGGCCACCTGAATGACGTCATCACGCAAGGGCACGCTGAGTTCGACCGTTCCGCAGCGCATCCGGTCGAGACCGTCGGAGGGGAACATTCACATCACCGTACTGATAATGAATATCGTTTGCAATAACGCGATGGTCAACCTGCCCGCGGGTGCCCGGTGTCGACCGGCGTACCCGGACGTGGATGATCTACCGGTCTCAGGCGGTGCCCTTCGACTGGGTTCCCGAAGGCACCCCGCGGTCCGACCCCACGCTCAACGGCGGACGGTTGAGCTACCGCCCCCGGCGTTGAGATTGCCGTGAGGGTTGTGATCCCACGAAGTTCACCACCCTGGAGGCGATCTCAACGCGCGCCGTGAGCTAGCGCCCGCGGGCCGGCTGCGACGCCACCGACGCCGACGACGACGGCAGCGTGGAGGGACGCTCGATGATCGTCGAGTCGGGGCCACCCACCCGGTACCGCGCACCGCGGTGCTCGTCGGGCAGCCGGTCGCCGTTGCCAAGCAGCTTGTTGCGCAACGAACCCGGCGCGTACTCCTCCTGGTAGGCCCCACGCTCGGTCAGCACCGGCACCACGTGCTCGACGACGTCGGAGAACGACCCCGGCGTGATCGCGTAGGCCAGGTTGAAGCCGTCGACGTCGGTCTCGTCGACCCACTCCTGCAGCGTGTCGGCCACGCTGGCACCGGAGCCGACGATCCGCGGACCCATGCCGCCGATCTCGCCCCACTCGGCGATGTCGCGCACGGCCCACTCGCGCCCGTCGGGGTCGGCGGACTGAAATGCCTTGACCGCGGACAGGATTGCGTTCGAATCGACGTTGCCGATCGGCTCGTCGAGGCCGTACTGGGCGAGGTCGACACCCATCCAGCCCGACATGAACACCAACGCACCCTCGGGGTCGCCGTAGGACAGCAGCTCGGCGTGCTTGGCGACGGCCTCTTCGTCGGTGGCCGCGGTGACGATCGTCGACAGGTTGAAGATCTTCGCCGAGTACGGGTCGCGGCCTGCCAGCTCGAGTTCACGCCGGATGGTCGAAACCGTCTCGCGCAGAATCGCCTTCGTCGGGGCTGCGGTGAAGATGGCCTCCGCGTTCTCCGCGGCGAATCGGACACCGCGCGGCGACGAACCGGCCTGGTAGATCACCGGGGTGCGCTGCACCGACGGCTCGGCAAGGTGCACACCGGGCACACTGAAGTGCTTCCCATCGTGTCCGATGTGGTGCACCTTGTCGGGATCGGTGAAGATGCCGCGCTCGCGATCGCGCACCACCGCGTCGTCCTCCCACGACCCCTCCCACAGCTTGTAGAGCACCTCGAGGTACTCGTCGGCGTGGTCGTAGCGGGCGTCGTGGGCGGGCTGGTCGGTCTGTCCCATGTTGCGCGCGGCGGCCGGCAGATAGCCGGTGACCACGTTCCAGCCGATGCGGCCGTTAGTCAGGTGGTCGAGCGTCGAGATGCGGCGCGCGAACGGATAGGGATGCTCGAAACCCGTTCCCGTCGTGATGCCGAACCCGAGGTCCTTGGTCACCAAGGCCATGGCCGACACCAGAAGCAACGGATCGCCCACCGGAATCTGCGCGGCCTGCCGGATCGCCGCTTCGTCACTGGCGCCATACACGTCGTAGGTGCCGAGCACGTCGGCGATGAACAGGCCGTCGAACCGTCCGCGCTCGAGCAGCTTGGCCAGCTCGGTCCAGTACGTCAGGTCCTTGTAACGCCACGACTGGTCCTCGGGGTGCTTCCAGAGCCCTGGGGACTGGTGGGCAACGCAGTTCATGTCGAAGGCATTGAAGCGAATCACACGGGTCACCTGGCCAAGCTGCCCGAAGCGGGCCGAACCGTCACCGGTTGCGTTCAGCCGGATTGAATTGTCCAGCCAGGCGACGGACGTATGCTCGAACCCATGGCGGACGACCACGCCGAACAGGCACAACGACTCGCGGGCGGGAACACCGCTGCAATTCTTCCTCGCGAGGACCGCACCATCGAAGAGGAACGCCTCCACCGCAAACAGAACCTGGCGGCCGCGTTCCGGTTGTTCAGTCGGTTCGGCTTCGACGAGGGCGTCGCCGGACACATCACTGCGCGCGACCCCGAACTCCTCGACCACTTCTGGGTCAACCCATTCGGCATGCACTTCGGGCACATCTGCGTCAGCGATCTGCTGCTGGTGCGCCACGACGGCACGATCGTGCAGGGCGACCGGCCACTCAATCAGGCCGCGTTTGCGATCCACTCGCAGGTGCATGCGGCGCGCCCCGACGTCATCGGCGCCGCGCACTCGCATTCGGTGTACGGCAAGACGTGGTCGACGCTGGGCAGGCTGCTCGACCCGATCACGCAGGACGCGTGTGCCTTCTACGACGATCACGCGCTCTTCGACCAGTACTCGGGCGTCGTGCTCGACCTCGAAGAGGGCAAGCGCATCGCGCACACCCTCGAGGACCGCAAGGCCGTGATCCTGCGCAACCACGGGCTGCTGACCGTCGGCCACTCAGTGGAGGAAGCCGCGTGGTGGTTCATCACCATGGAGCGGTCTTGCCACGCGCAGCTGATGGCCGAGGCCGCTGGCACTCCCGTGCTGATCGACCCCGAGATGGCTGAACTCACTCGCGGCCAGGTGGGCTCGCATTTCGCTGGCTGGTTCAGTTTCCAGCCGCTGTACGACCGCATCACCCGCGAGCAGCCGGATCTGTTCGAGTAAGCCATGACGGGGCCGGACGCTGGACTCGACACAAAAGTCGACGAGATCGCCGACGGCGTCTACCGGTTCTCCACCTGGGTCCCCGACATCACCGAACACGGCTTCACGTTCAATCAATTCCTGCTGACCGGCGACGACCCGTTTCTCTTCCACTGCGGCCAGCGCTTCCTCTTCCCCCAGGTCGCCGGTGCCATCGCGCGCGTCATCTCCTTGGACGCCCTGCGCTGGATCTCCTTCGGGCACGTCGAGGCCGACGAGTGCGGTGCGATGAATCTGTTGCTCGACGCCGCGCCCAACGCCCAGGTGGTGCACGGTCCGCTGGCCTGCATGCTGTCGCTGAACGACATGTGCGACCGGCCGCCCGTCGCCGTGGGCGATGACGCGCTCGACACCGGCGGGCACCGCCTGCGCTTCATCGCGACCCCGCACGTCCCGCACAACTGGGAGGCGGGCCTGTGGTTCGACGAGACCACGTCGACGCTTCTGGCCGGGGACCTGTTCACCCACGTCGGTAAGTGCCCGGCGATCACCGACGTCGACGTCGTCGAACCCGCCATCGCCGCCGAGGGTTTGTTCCACGCGACCGGCCTGACCGAGAACCTGGGGCCGACGCTCGAGCGACTGGCGGCCTTGAACCCGACGACGCTGGCGATCATGCACGGTGCGTCCTACTCCGGCGACGGCGCTGCGCAACTGCGGGCGCTGTCGGACGGATACTCGGCGATGCAGGGTGCGTCATAGCCGTAACTCCGTGCCCGGCTGCGTAGCCTTGGACGCGATGGAGGCACGACAGATCGCCGCATGCGCGCTGGCAGCGGGCGCACTGCTGGTGGGCTGCCAGTCCACGGTCGAGGGCAACCCGAAGGCCAGCACCGGATCTCCGACCGAACCCAGCTTCCCGACGTCGCGGCCAAGCCGGTCGTCCACCCCGCCGCCGACCAGCACCCCGCCGTCGTCGACTGCGACGGCGACTCCCGGTCCCGGCGACGTACTGGCGCCGCAGAACGGTTACGTCTTCATCGAGACGAAGTCGGGCAAGACCCGCTGCCAGATCAACACCGAGGAAGTCGGCTGTGAGTCGGCGTTCACCAACGCACCGGTCGTCGGCGGCATGCCCGCCAACGGAATCCGGCTGACCGCGGCCGGCAAGGTCGAGTGGATCGTCGGCAACCTCGGCGACATCCCCGTGCAGACCCTCGACTACCGCACCTACGCGGCGGAGGGCTGGACGATCGTCGCAGGCGAGGACGGCACGCGTTTCACCAACGACGGCACCGGGCATGGCATGTTCCTCAGTACCAGTGGCGTCGAAGTCTTTTGAGCGCCACACGAGCAGAAGGTGACGTCCCATGAGCTTCACCAAATCCACAGCGCAGCAGGAACGCGCCCTACTCGTCGACACGATGCGGGAGGTGGGACCCGAACAGCCCACCCTGTGCGGTGACTGGACCACCCGCGACCTAGCCGCTCACCTGGTGGTGCGGGAGGGTCGGCTCGACACCGCGCCGGGCATCCTGATCCCCGCGCTCGCCGACTACACCGCCAGAGTGCAGAACCAGGTCGCCACCGAAACCGACTGGGACGTGCTGCTCGACAAGATCGCGTCGGGGCCGCCGACCCTGTCCCCCTTCAAACTCCTCGACGCGGTGGTGAACGTGGCGGAGATGTTCATCCACCACGAGGACGTGCGCCGCGCGGTGAGCGGTTGGGAGCCACGCGATCTCGACGCGGGCACCACCGCCGCGCTGGCGCGACAGGTTCCGCTGATGGCGCGGATGGCCCTGTCGAAGGTGCCTGGCCAGCTGTCGTTGCGCACGCCGGAGGGCAAGACGCTGGCCACCGCGGGACGCGGGCCCGCCGTCGTGGTGACCGGCGATCCTGGGGAACTGCTGATGTTCGTATCGGGGCGCGACGAGGCGCGGGTGACGTTCACCGGTGACGACGACGCCGTACGCGCGGTGCGGGACAGCCGCAGCGGACTCTAAGCCGTCGCCTCTAGGCTGTCGGGCATGGACTTCCGCGTATTCGTCGAACCCCAACAAGGTGCCACCTACGGCGATCAACTCGCCGTCGCCCGAGCCGCCGAAGCGCTGGGCTATTCCGCGTTCTTCCGGTCCGATCACTTCGTGGCGATGAGCGGCGACGGGCTGCCGGGACCGACCGACTCCTGGGTAACACTCGGTGGCATCGCGCGCGAGACGTCGACGATCCGGCTCGGCACCATGGTCACCTCGGCCACCTTCCGGTTTCCTGGCCCACTCGCCATCTCGGTCGCGCAGGTCGACGAAATGAGCGGTGGCCGTGTCGAATTGGGGCTCGGTGCTGGCTGGTTCGAGAGCGAGCACCAGGCGTACGCGATTCCGTTCCCGCCGCTTGGCGAACGCTTCGACCGGCTGTCCGAACAGCTCGACATCATCACGGGCCTGTGGAGCACGCCCATCGGCAAGACCTTCGACTACTCCGGCAAGCACTACTCCATCGTCGATTCGCCTGCGCTGCCCAAGCCGGTGCAGACCCCGCTTCCGCCGATCGTCATCGGTGGCGGCGGCGCCAAGCGCACCCCGGCGCTGACGGCGAAGTTCGCCTCCGAGTTCAACATGCCGTTCTCCTCACTCGACGACCTGAAGACGCAGTACGGGCGGGTGGCCGCTGCCGTGGCCGACGCGGGCCGCGCACCGGATTCGCTCACCTACTCGGCGGCGTTCGTGCTGTGCGCGGGGCGCGACGAAGCCGAGATCGCCCGCCGCGCGGATGCGATCGGGCGCGAGGTGGACGAGCTGCGCAGCAACTCGCCGTTGGTCGGCACACCCGACGAGATCGTCGACCGGCTGTCCCCATTCGTCGACGCCGGCGTGCAGCGCGTCTACCTGCAGGTGCTCGAC
>Ga0105237_10000104_pt1 | contig 118238 bp, 78 predicted proteins | sample KBSC24metaG_FD_81520 | JGI IMG/M metagenome (GOLD analysis project Ga0105237, IMG submission 81520) | Corn rhizosphere microbial communities from Kellogg Biological Station, Michigan, USA - KBS C2-4 metaG | ecosystem: Host-associated > Plants > Roots > Rhizosphere > Soil | place: Michigan, USA...
CTTTTTCCAAATACAAGGATGCTTTTACGGGTATCAGTGCCAATGAGTTTAATGAGGAGTCGTTATTCGAATTAAATATCGACTATTCTGCGGGTGGCAACTATGGTGTTTATGGCGGTGCGCCCAACTCTACCAGCATCAACGGTCTCATCTGGAGTCCCTGGGTGGTGGGGACCGATGGGAAAGAAGATGATGCTATTCCGCTGGGGTATGGCAATGAGCAGGTGCATGATAAAAACGTATTACGGTTTGGATTTCCGTTGCCGCCTTATACGCTGGTAGACAATCCGGCGTATGATCCTTCCAAAAAGGCTTCTCCGTCCAATCCGGCCAGGATCATGGACCCGGCGTACAAAGCCAGTTCTTTGTTGGTGAGGGCCAATAAAACGGCCGATCCGAGGTTATTCGTCAATGCCTTGCAGCCGTGGGTGGATTCGGCGATCAATTCCCCGGCGGCGGGATATACTCCGGGAACGATACCCAGCGCGGGTTACGTGCCGGTGTCAAGACCTGCTGGCGTGCCAAATCCGAATGCTTATCAGTGGAGCTTTCGTAAATATGCGCCTATTTATTGCAATGTGAATAGTGTGCCGGGGGGACAGGCCGACGGGGCCAATATCTATTTGTTGCGACTGGCGGATGTGTATTTGTTGTATGCGGAGGCTTGTATCAATACGTCGGATGCGGCAACGGGGCTGGAATATTTAAATAAAGTGAAACGGAGGGCATATGGGCAGCCTGTAGATGTTCCTTCGGCGGTGGACTATGCGAGTCTGACCAGTGCCACGGCAGCGGCTGCCGCGGGAGATCCGGTGTTGGGGAATAATCCGTTGTATTATGAGCGGTGGGCTGAGTTGTTCAACGAGGGGCATTGGTGGACGGATATTTGCCGTTGGCATCTCGGGAAGTCCGAGGCGGCCTTTTATGGGAAGAATATGGCTACGAGTGCGTTGAATTTTCCGGATAAGTCGTATGCGTGGCCGATACCGTTACAGGAGACAAATGCAAATGCAAAGATAGGGGGGCAGAATCCCGGCTATTAGCGGATGTGACTCGGGGAGGGGACCAGGTGAGACTGGGGAGAGGGTCTGGTTGTGGATGTTCGCGGAGCCGCGACATATGTTTATTTGAGAAAACTTTTATTATGAACAAGGTGTTTGCTTGCTTTTGTTTGTTATGTTTTTGGGGTTCGATGCGTGTTCGTGCGCAACAGAAAGAGACTATTCAACTGGGTAAGGTGCAACTGACTTTTATGCTGAATGGGGAGGGGACTCCTGTGTATACCGTGAGTTTTGGGGATAAGCCGGTGGTTTTGTCTTCGCGGCTTGGTTTTGCATTAAAGGAGGATGCGGTTTTTTATAAGGGGTTCGTGGTGCGGGGGATAGAGCGGACGAGGGTGGATGAGACATGGCAGCCGGTGTGGGGGGAGGTAAGGGATATCCGAAATCGTTATGAGCAAATGACCATTCATTTACAAAAAGGGGGGAGAGAGGCGAGATTGCTGGACATTGTTTTCCGGGTGTTTGAGGATGGGGTTGGGTTCAGGTATGTTTTCCCCAGGCAGCCGGATCTCAAGTATTTTGTGGTGGAGGATGAGATGACACAGTTTGCGCTGGCGGGTGATCATAAAACGTTCTGGATACCGGGGGATTATGATACTAACGAATATTCCTATACGACATCGGCGCTGAGCCAGATAGACAATACTTCGCTGGTGGCGGCTTCGACGGATATCGCGGTGCGGGTGGCGCCGGATCCGCAGGCTGTACAGACCCCTTTGATGATGAAAAGCGCGGATGGGCTTTATCTGAATATCCATGAGGCGGCATTGGCGGGTTATCCTGCCATGCAATTGCATGTAGACAGATCCAATTTGGTATTGTCTGCGAGGCTGGTGCCGGACGCAGTGGGCAATAAGGCTTATCTGCATGCTCCTTTTGCCACGCCCTGGCGGACCGTGATCGTCGCTGACAAGGCAGCGGACATACTGGCATCGAAGCTGATATTGAATCTGAATGAGCCGTCGAAGCTGGCGGCAACGGACTGGATACATCCCATGAAGTTTGCAGGGGTATGGTGGGAGATGCAGACGGGGAAAGGCACCTGGAGTTATTCTGACTATGCGGACAGTCTTTCCGTTACGGGGGCGATGATCCCCAGTGGTCATCATTCGGCGACGACGGCAAATGTGAAACGATATATTGATTTTGCGGCTGCGGGTCATTTGGGCGGGGTATTGGTCGAGGGATGGAATGTGGGTTGGGAAGACTGGTTTGGTAACTGGAAAGAAAATGTGTTTGATTTTGTTACGCCTTACCCGGACTTTGATATCCGGGAACTGACGGCCTATGCCCGAAGCAAGGGGGTACAGCTGATCATGCACAATGAGACTTCGGGCTCGGCAACGAATTATGAGCGGCAGATGGATACTGCATTCCGGTACATGTCGCGCTGGGGGTATCATTCCGTAAAAACGGGTTATGTGGGGAAGATCATTCCGCGTGGGGAGCATCATGATGGGCAGTGGATGGTCGATCATTATCTGCGGGTGGCGCAAAAGGCGGCGTCATACCAGGTGATGCTGGATGCGCATGAGCCGGTGCGTCCAACGGGGCTGCAGCGTACCTATCCCAACTGGATGGCTTGTGAGGCGGGCCGGGGCAATGAGTACAATGCGTTCAGCAATGGGAATGCGCCGGAGCATGAGACGATCCTGCCGTTCACGAGGCTGATAGGTGGTCCGATGGATTATACGCCGGGTATTTTCAAACTTCGCGGTTATTCTTCCGTGCCGGGCCGGCAGGTGCATACGACGCTGGCCAAGCAACTGGCGCTGTATGTGACGCTGTACAGTCCATTACAGATGGTGGCGGATCTGCCTGAGAATTACGCGTTGCATCCGGATGCTTTTCAATTCATCAAAGACGTGCCGGTGGATTGGGATGATACCCGGATATTAGAGGCGGAGCCGGGAGACTATGTAACGATCGCGCGGAAAGAAAAGGGAAAGGGGGCCTGGTTTATCGGGGCTGTCACAGATGAGCGGGGACGGATGATGAGTGTGGCGTTGAGTTTTTTAGAAAGGGGAAAGAAATATAAGGCGGTGGTTTATAAAGATGGGGAGGGCGCCGACTGGAAAGAGAATCCGGAGGCTTATGCTATCGAGACGCTGACAGTGGATAGCAGGACGCAGCTGTCGGTGAAGCTGGCGCCGGGTGGGGGAGCGGCGGTGAGTATTATGCCGTTGTGAGGGGGGCGGGGCGATAGGGCGGCGAGGGGTGAGGGGTCAGACGGTTTTGATCTCCATGATGCGGTGTTCGAATTCTTCGTTGGGGACGATGGATCTGTTCTTGACGCGTGTCTTGTAGGTATTGATCGTATTGACGGAATATTCCAGGATGCGGGCTATTTTTTCGTTGTCGTGGATGCCCATGCGGATGAGTGCGAAGATGCGCAGATCGGTATTCAGGAATTCGTTGTCTTTGAGCTGGATCTTGTCTTCTTCGCGGAACAGGTCGTTAAAGTGGCGGATAAAGTCGGGGAATAGTTTGAGAAATACTTTATCGAAGTTGTGGAGGAGTTCGTCTTTTTCCTTTTTCAGATTGGTATTGTTCACGAGTGCGATGACGTCTTCCCATTTGCGATAGGCGATCTTTTGTTCGAGGGATTTTTTGAATTTTTCAATTTTAACGAAGATCTCGGAGTCGGCGTTGAAGAAAAAGCCGATGTATTCTTCCTTTATCTTATTGGCTTCGGAGAGTTTGTAATTGGTTTCTACGAGACGTTCGTTGATGGCTTGTTCCTTGACGTGTGCTTCGGTGATGATGTGTTGGGCGGCTTTGAGGCGATGGACCTGGCGTAGCACGGTGATTACGAGGACGATGACTACGAGGAGGAGGAAGGTGGCGATGATCGACCAGGTGAGGAGAATGCTTTTTTGTTCTTCCATGCGGCTGATCTTTTCTCCTTCGATGAGGGGAAGAATGGCGCTGACCTGTACTTTGCGTTGCCGCGCACCGTAAAAGACGGCATCCCGGATGGCGACTTCTATGTAGGAAGAGGCGTTGCGGACGTCTCCTTTTTTATAAAGCAGCTGAGCCAGATTGAAGATGGCAGCGGTCTCTTTGGTGGAAGACTGGATATCTGCGATGGCGGCGCGGATGAGCAGGACGATGGCCGAGTCGGTTTGTCCGCTGGTAATATAAATATCACTCTGTGTGGAGGTGGTGACTGCGAGTTGGTGGAGGGTGAGATCGGGTCTGCCGAGTAGCTGTGCGAAATCGGCCAGGGCTTCGGCGGGCCGGTTGGATTTGATCGCCGTAAGTCCTTTGTAATAAGAGTTGGAGAAGGATCCCGGCGGATACAGCTGCAGGGCGGAATCCATATACAGGTTGCCTTTTCGGGTATAGGATGGCGTGTTATACCTGTCATTGTCGAAATCACCCAGGTCATAATAATAACGTCCCATGAGGGAGTAGTATTCTGCCTGGAGGCTATCTGGTGCGCCTTGAATATTGATCTTATTGAGCGAATCAAGGGTTTCCTTGAACATGCCGGAGGATAGCAGGCAAAAACCCAGTTTGAGCCGGGCGTAAGTGATCCTTGCAGGGTCGCCTATCTGCAGGGCCGTTGTCTGAAGCTGCCGGGCATAGGTGAAGGCGGAGTCGTAATTGAAGACCTTGTATTCTTCGTAGAGACGCAGGCTGGCGTCGAATACTGCGGGGGAGTTATCCTTTTTGACAGATGCAAAAGCGGTTTTGAGCTGTTCGATGGTGCGGACCTTGGCTGAATCGTATTTTGGCGAGGCTTCGATGGCCTGGTTGAGCTGGAGAAGCAGGAGATTGATATGGTCCTGGTTGGTCTGGCTCAGGGCTGTGGATAGGACAAGAAGTAGAAACCCAGTTAGGAGCTTTCTCATAAGCGTAGCAATAATCCGTCAAAAATATCGGAAAGAAACAGGATTTGCTAAGGGGGGAGCTTTTTTATTTGATATTCCTTGTCTCGATGCGTTTTAAAAAATCATCCCTGTAAGACCTGCCAAGCGGGATCGATGCATTTCCAACCCTAATACATTCTCTTTCAATGGAGGTGATCTTGTCGATGGCGACCAGGAACGATTTATGTACCCGTGCGTAGTCCGAGGCGGGTAATTTTTCTTCAAAAACCTTCAGGGTAGTGCGGCTGAGTATGGGGCGGGAAGGGGTAGAGAGGTATATGCGGACATAGTTCTTCAGGGCCTCGATATAAATGATCTCGTTGAGAAAAACCTTTACGAGCCGGTATTCCGTGTTGATAAACAGGTAACCCGGAGAGGCGGGGGCGGGGGATATCCTGGTTTTTGACTGGTGGAATTCCAGTGCTTTGTGTACTGCGTGCAGGAAGCGGTCGAAGGACACGGGTTTGATGAGGTAGTCGATGGCGTCCAGCTCGAAGCCATCGACGGCGTATTTTTTATAGGCGGTGATAAAGATGACCATGGGCCGGGTGGACAGGCCGCGAAGGAATTGTGTGCCGATGAGGCCGGGCATCTGGATGTCGAGGAATAGCAGATCGATGTCGTGCGTCTGCAGCATCTGCATAGCTTCGTAGGCATTTTTGCAGCGGGCGACCAATTGCAGAAAGGGTATTTGGCGGATATTGTCCTCGAGTATATCCAGCGCCAGTGATTCGTCGTCTATAGCGATACATCGGATCATGATAATTGCAGATTGAGTGAAGCGATGAACCAGCTGGCATCCTTAGTGGTTTGCAACTGGAATTTGCCAGGGTAGATCAGCGTAAGTCTTTTTTTCAAATTGTTCAGGCCAATTCCGTAGGAGTTGGCGTTAGACATCTGTTCGTCGAATTTGTTTTTGACAAAAAGAGACAAATGATGGTCTTCCGTGATGGTGATCTTTATTTCGATGACTGCTTTATCGAAGAGGCCGATGCCGTGTTTAAAAGCGTTTTCCACCAGTGGTATGAGCAGCATGGGTTCTATCAGGTGGCCGGTGGGTTGTTTTTCCGCCTCGAAGCTGACATTCACGTCGTCGCTGAACCGGAGCAGCTGGAGGCTGATATAACTACGGAGATATTCTATCTCATCGTCCAGCAAGACCTTTTCGTTATCCGGATCGTAAAGCATATACGTCATCAGGCTGGCCAGCTCGATCAACATGGGTTCCAGATTGTCCGATCGTTTCCGGGCGAGCGCCACCATGCTGTTAAGCACGTTTAGAAGAAAATGGGGATTGATCTGTGAGCGGAGGAAGGACAGTTCCGTGCGGAGATGTTCGTTCTCGCTGTCCTTTTTGCGTCGTTCGGTCCGGATGTTCTCCCGGAGCACGCCGTAGCCGGTGCTGGCGCTCAGGAAGAAAATACCTGCCATCAACCGAATGCCGGCTATATGCCAGAAGTTATCACGATAGGGGTCAAAACCGGGGGGATTGCCATAGGCATGAACATAGGCGAAGAAGATGAGGGTGCAGACCAGTGTGATCAGCAGTAACAAGGCAATGGTGAGAAGGGTATGAAGGGCGTATCTTTTTTGTATAAGGAATCGTGGTACGAGGTAATGGGCATGGACATAGAACAGAATGATCATGGGAAGCGTGGAGACAGCCTTTATATTAGCGATAGCGGGCCGCTCCAACATGGTAGATTCCGGCCGGCGGAAAAGATAAATAATAGACGCCAGCAGGACCCAGAAAAAGGCATGCGCTAATGCGGGGTTCAGTTTTTTGGGTTTCATGTCCTTATAAATGTACTACGACTTGTTTGGATTGCAGAGTCCGGGCGCTGAAATAGCCGAGAGCCCCTCCGGAGATATTGGTATTGGGATTGGCGGGGGCGGTCGATTGTGCCTGGTTGGCATCGGTGTTTTGTATCAGGGTGGTCAGATAGCTATATACGGCCGAGTCGACACAGGACATAGTCAGCAGGAGGTTGTCGCCTATGTTCAGGTGGCTGCTGTCGTCGTTGATGGGTTGGTGGATATATTTTCCGTCGGAGAGGCGGTCGTCAAAGATGAAGTCTTTGTTACGGGGGATGCCATTAATGGTCTCTGTGAACAGGTAATAGTTGTGCAGGCCGGGAGGGTCCTGGAAATATGGGATGGCCTGGATATTGGTTTTCCTCAGCCGGCTTTGATCAGAGAATCCTATAGAATCGAGTGGTACGGGGAAGGGCATGGTTGAGGTGGCGGACCAGGTGGTGCTGTCGATAGTGACGTGCAGGGTATAGGTAGTGCCGGATGTTCCCTGCCAGAAAGGGTGGGAACTGTAGGAACCCGGGGTTGTGGGGACGAGGGTGTCGCTGAAACTTTTGTTATCGCTGAGGATGACCAGGGCGCCTTCTACGGGAGGGAACTGGTTGAAGTCGCTGAAGTTGACCGTCCGGCTAACAGACACCTGATAGGGGCCGGGGGTGTTAGTGATGGCGCCGGTGATGACGATCTGCGGGGCGGCATTATTGAGATCCACCTGGATCACTTTTTTACAGGAAAGGGCTGTTACTATTGTTATCAGTATCATGGGGGAGACGCGGCTGCTCATGTTAATTAGAATTTGAAGTTGTAGGTGATGGAGGGAACTATTTTGAACAAAGTATATTGGACGGCCTGTGTCCGCGAGGGGTCGGCCGGGTCTTGTTGGAACTGGATGAGATAAGGGTTGGAACGGTTATAGGCGTTGTAGGCCGAGAAGGTCCAGCTGCTTTCCCGGTGGGCGGTCTTTTTTGTGACAATGGTTGCTGCGAGATCGAGGCGGTGATAGGCTGGCATTCGGTAGCCGTTACGTTGCGTATAATAATAAGCCACCTGTCCGTCCACTTCATATTTGCCATTGGGGAAGGTGACGGCGTTGCCGGTGTTATATACCCAGGTGGCAGAGAGCGTCCATTTTTTCGAGGCCTGCCAGATGCCAACGATGGAGATAGCGTTGGTAATGTCCTGGCGGGCGGAATACCAGTTGTCGTTGTTGATGCCATCTATTTTTAACTCGGTGCGGGAGAGTGTATAGCTGATCCAGCCGGTAAGTGGGCCGGTCTTTTTCTTAGCGAACAACTCGAGACCGTATGCGCGGCCTTTTCCGAAGAGCAATTCTGCTTCTACGTTGGCGTTGGCGCGAAGTTCGGCGCCATTTTTATAATCGATCTGGTTGAACATGATCTTGTAATAGGCTTCAGCGGAAAGCTCGTATTGGTTGTCCTTGAAATTTTTAAAATACCCAATGGATCCCTGGTCGGATATCTCTGGTTTGACATTATTGCTGCTGGGTATCCACAGATCGGTTGGGGTGGTGGTAGTGGAGTTCGACAGCAGGTGCAAATTCTGTACGTTGCGGGTGTAGGCGATCTTCACGGAAGAAGATGGGGTCAGGCGGTAGCTGGCGGAGAAGCGGGGTTCGAGGTTGAAATAGGTTTTCACCATGCGGCCGGAAGACCAGGTAGAAGAATCGATAGGACTGCCATTTTTATCATAGGTATAAAAGGTTCCAGGTCCGATAATGCTGAAGGCTGTCCCTCGCAGGCCGTAGTTGAGATTGAGGGCGCTGGTTGGGGACCATTCGTGGGAGAGATAGACGGCGGTCTCCACATCGTATTTACGAGGGAGATCGACGGAATTAAAACTGGAAGACTGCGAAGCATCGAGGACACCCGGTATCAGCGTATGGTGGGTGGTTTGCAACCCGAAGTGAAGCGTGTTGCCCTGGCCGATATAATATTGCAGGTCTTCCTTGAGGGAGAGATCGCGGATTGTGGAAGTGAGGTTAAGATCGTTGTTATTGGACGTGATGTTAATGACATAATTGTAATTGCTATAAATGAAGGAAGTGTTTGAGAAGAGGCGGCTATTGAAGGTATGGTTCCAGCGGGCGGTGGCGGTGGTGTTGCCGTATTGGAGGCCGAAGAGATCGGAGACTCCCAGGCGGTCCTTGCCGAGATAACCCGAAAGGTAGATACGATCGTTTGTGCCGAGTTTGTAATTCGCCTTGGCGTTGATATCGTAGAAGTAAAGCTGATTTTTATTGATGGTCGTATCCTTGGACAGACGGAGAAAGAGGTCGGCGTAGGTGCGGCGGGCGCTGATGGTAAACGATCCTTCGTCTTTTGTGATGGGGCCTTCCATGTTGAGCCGGGTGGAGATGAGTCCGATGCCGCCGCTGAGACCAAAGCGTCGGTTGTTCCCATCGTTCATTTTGACGTCGACGACAGAAGAGAGTCTTCCTCCATATTCGGCCGGCATGGCGCCTTTATACACGGTGACCTCTTTTATGGCGTCAGAGTTGAAAGTGGAGAAAAAACCAAGGAGGTGGTCGGCGTTGTATACTGTGGCTTCGTCGAGCAGGATCAGGTTCTGATCGGCTGCTCCGCCGCGGACGTAAAAACCGCTGTTGCCGTCCCCTGCGGATTTGATGCCGGGAAGCAGCTGAAGTGTTTTGAGGATATCTTTTTCGCCGAAGAGGACGGGAACATTTTTGATCTCGTTGATGCTGAGTTTTTGTACACCCATCAGGGGGCTGGAGATATTGGCGTCTTTTTTAATGGCGCTGACGATGGCTGCCTGTAGTTGAGATCCGTCGGGGAGGAGTTTTATATTAATGAGGGTATCTCTGTGCAGGGGTACGTGCAGCGTATCGGATTGGTAACCGGCGAAGCTGATGACAAGGGTATAAGTTGTTTCGTGTGGGGGGCTTGCAGGTGATGTGCCGGGGCCTATGGACCTGGCGCCGGTAACGGGGGTGGCGGGGAGTGGCGGGGCGGTGATAGAGTAGAAGCCATAGGAGTTTGAGAGGGCGCCTGATCCTGGTTGTTCAAGGAGGAGGATGTTGGCGTTGATGAGCACTTCTCCGGAAGAGTTATCCCGGATGGTACCGTGGATGGTGTACTTTGATTGGGAGAAGGCGGGGATAGTAATGAGCAAGGGTAAGAGACGAAACAGGTGCATGCGTTAAGTTTGGTGTAATGATAGGCATGAGGGCTGTTAACGTGTTGTAAGAAGGGACGTAAGTGGAAGATGTGTATACGAATGTGGGAGATGTGTTAACGGGGGTGGGGACGGTTGAGGGGTTGGTTGGGGCGGCGTGTGGTCAGCCTGTGGTGTGGATCAGGGAAAAAAAGAAGCCCAGATAGAAATCCAGGCCGTTGCTAAAATCCAATATCCTATTAAAAGCCGTATTATCTATTGCAAATCAAGTTCCATATTATTTAAAGCGGGAAACTGTGGTTATAATTGTGGATCGTGTGGAGGATAATCCACAATAATTTACCAAAGAGGAGGTAAATTCACAATTCTGTATTTTTGGAGTATGATCACAGAAAATGATAAGATATATCTCCGGATGGCCATTGAACTGGCCAAGCAGGGTGTGGAAGCCGGTGAAGGCGGCCCTTTCGGGTGCGTTATTGTCAAGGATGGGGAAGTAATCGGGAAGGGTTGTAATGGGGTGACCTCGACGAATGATCCGACGGCTCATGCGGAGGTGATGGCGATCAGGGATGCCTGTCGTCGTCTTGGGGATTATCAGTTAAGGGGTTGTGATGTGTATGCTTCGTGTGAGCCATGTCCGATGTGTCTGGGAGCTTTATATTGGGCGCGGCCGGATCGGGTGATCTATGCGGCTACGCGACATGAGGCGGCAGAGGCGGGTTTTGATGATGCGTTTATTTATCAGGAGATCAATCTGCCGGATGGAGAAAGGCGGATACCGTTTGTGCATGGGGGTGTAGAGGAGAGTGGGGAGGCTTTTGTGTTGTGGAAGGAGAAGGGGAATAAGAAGTTGTATTAGGGAGCGGGGCGTTGGGGTTGGAGCGTGGTTGTGCGGGGGAGGGGGCAAGTGCGTGTGAGGGTTGGGGCCGGCGGTGTGTAAGATGCGCAAAAAAAAACCGGCCGCCCTGGGCGGAACCGGTTACACTAAAAAACGGATAGGCTGGTATTGGTTTATTATTGAAGGAGCAAAGGCCTCGCTGATTATTTATTTTTTCTGTTATATATCTGCCAATTATCAGAGCCGGTTGCACGGAGGGTGATGACCGAATCGGAGTTTTCTACAGTAACATAATAGCTATTTGTTCCATCGCCATTGAATTCGAATAAGTCGGTGATCCAGTAGTTGGCGTAATCCCTTTTCAGATCGAGCAGCAGCTGGATGGGGAGCTGAGTGGATCTGATGTTGCGGGTAACGGCCAGCAGGTCGCCGTTGTCGGAGTAGAAGGCGAACAGGATCATGTCGTTCATTTTAAAAGTCAGCCTGGTATAGTTGGGGCTAGCTTCCAGGTTCATCAATTCTGCTTTTTGGAAATCTTTTTTGAATGATGCTTTGATGACGTCTGTTTTGTCATTGGTGGTGGCGGCGAAGCTGCTGGTGATGCCGACGGTCAGGAGCAGGGCAAAAGCAAAGACTAATTTCTTACTACTGTTTATTACAGTTTGGCTGAGAGAAGTGGTTGAGCGTTTCATATACTTAAATTTTATTGGTTTTTTACTGTTTGTTTGCATAACAAAGATAGAGCTTTTAATAAGTACTATACAATGCATAGTACATTGAATGGCATATTACCGTTGTGAACGGTAAAAATCGAGGGATGAGTAGCGGCCGGTGTTATCCGGGCGGAGCCAGCGGGGAAAAATTGCTGTTTCATATATCTGTTATTATGACCGTTTTGGGGTTTTGTGGTGCCCCGCCGGGTTGTACTGTTGGATGCCAGCGGGGTGCCATAAAAAATATTTATTGAAAACCAATCGATTATGTTTTTTTAAAGGAATGGGATCGTTCGGTTTTGATAGGGTGGGTGTTCGATTATGAATCGGGGGGAGTGGGTATGGGTTTCTTTGAGGGGGGAGTGTTGGGTTGAGACGGGTCGGAGTGGAGGGTTGAGGATGGAATGAGAAGCAATAAGGGCGTTTAGAGGTCGTGCGCTGAGTGCATAATCTGGCATTCTTTGTAGAACAATCTTATTAAAATCGTCTAATGGTAGTCTTGGTTTTATATGTAAGTGCCTTGCGGGTAAAAAAATCTTAACATTAAATTATTGTGTTAAAACATTTGTTAATATCCCCCAAAGACTCTAATTTTATTTTTAACAGATGGGCAATTCCTAGCCTTTCTTCAACCCTACGAGAGGGATTACCCTCCAACCGTCCACTCTGATTAAGTTAGATCCTTGCTACTATTTTTTTATTACTATGCCATATGTATAACGCTTGACGCTATGTGGAAATGACCCCTCCCATTTCACCAGACCCTTTTTCTTCTTGTCATAAATACTTCGGCTTGCTGTAGCTGTCACAGGCTGCTGTCAAGGATCCTTTTGTCCAGTCCTGCGTGGGCGGATGGGCAAGCCTGTGTCTGCGTGCGCGTGGTTGAGGGCATAAAGAAGTCATTAGACCTTATTAATTGATAAACTCATTCACATGAAAAGTATTCAGATTTTTGGCATAACCCCTTTTGAGCATCCGGATGTCGCGCTTGCCCTGGTTTTGGAAAAGGCGGGGGCTGTTCCTGTTCTGCACCTTGGGCATGATAAAGCTGCGGCTGCGGCAGCCATTAAAGAGATATCGGGTAAGTGTAAACGAAATTTTGGCATATGTCTGTCTGTTGCCTTATGGGATGATTTGAGTCTTCCTGATACAGTGAACCTGGTGGTTCTTCCTTTTGGTTTGAACCTTACTTTGCCTGTGAGGAAGGGGGCGCGGGGGGATAAGGGTTCGGCGAGTAAGGGGACCGCAGACAAGGCTCCGGGGGGCGAGAGTTCAGGGGGCAAGGAGGATGTGGGAGAAGGCGGAAAGGTCCGGCTGTTGTACCAGGTGCATTCCATTGCAGAAGCGAGGCAGTTGAAAGAGGCCGGCGGCCGATGGATGATCATTAAGGGCAATGAGAGTGGAGGGTTGGTAGGGGATGAATCTACGTTTATCTTATTTCAGCGTATCCGGCAGGAGATGCCGGATATGGAAATATTGGTGCAAGGCGGGGTCGGTCTTCATTCCAGTGCTGCTTTGTCGGCATTGGGTGCGGCGGGCGTTGTACTGGATAGCCAACTGGTGCTCTTTGGCGAATGTGGGGCGTCGCAGGAATTAAAACGGCTGTGCAGTACTTTAAATGGTCATGAAACGAAAGTGATCGATCGTTACCGGGTACTGGTCCGGCCTAACTCCCCGGTCTTACCGGAGCAGGCGGGTCGTTGCGATCTGTTGAAAAGGGTTGGGCCGCTGGAGGTAGACAAAGGATATATTCCGATGGGGCAGGACATAAGCTTGTCCACAGACATGGTGCGGAGGTACAAAAAACTGGACAGGCTGGTATTTGCGTTGCGTGAGGCGGCGCATGGATCGTTGAAACAGGCGAAAGTGTCTTTGGCGCTGGCGCCGGGCAATGCGCTGGCTGCCGGACTAAACATAAAATATCCCATTGCGCAGGGGCCCATGACGCGGGTGAGCGATGTGCCTGCCTTTGCCCGGAGCGTTGCGGAAGCGGGAGGGCTGCCATTTGTTGCTTTGTCCCTGCTGAAAGGGGAGGCTGCGAGGCAGTTGATCCGGGAGACGCGTATGCTGATGGATGGATTGGGCGAGGCGGGGACGCCGAAGGTCGGGGCAGGGGAGGGTGGTGAAGCGGTATCGCTGAAAGTCGGGGCGGGGGCGCATGGTGCAGCGGCTGGGCGGGCCTGGGGGGTTGGCATTTTGGGTTTTGTGCCGCAGGAGCTGCGTGATGAGCAAATAAGTTATATCCTGGAGGAGAAACCTCCGGTGGTATTGATAGCAGGTGGCCGGCCTTCACAGGCGAAACCATTGGAAAAAGCCGGTATCCGGACATTTCTGCATGTTCCGTCGGCGGCATTACTGGATGTCTTCATCAAAGAAGGGGGGCGTAGGTATATATTCGAAGGCAGAGAATGTGGAGGGCATGTCGGGCCTTTATCCAGCCTGGTGCTTTGGGAAAAGCAAATAATAAGATTATTAGAAGAAGAACATCCGGAAGAGTTCGATCTGCTTTTTGCCGGTGGGATCCATGACGGTGTCTCTGCTGCGATGGTAAGCGTCATGGCAGCGCCACTTGTTGCAAGGGGCGCGCGGGTAGGCGTATTGATGGGCACGGCCTATCTCTATACGGAAGAGGCTGTCAGCACAGGGGCCATCGTCTCTTCTTTTCAGCAACAGGCGATAGCACATGCGGATACGGTGTTGCTTGAAACGGCTCCGGGGCATGAGACGAGGTGTCTGCATTCTGCCTATGCGGATCTTTTCCATGAGGAGAAAGACCGGTTGCGATCGGCAGGATCCGACAAACAGGAGATATGGTCCGAACTGGAGAAATTGAATGTAGGCAGGCTGCGTATTGCTGCAAAGGGGCTTGACAGGAAGGCTGATCAGCTGGTAACCGTGTCAGAGAAAGAGCAACTGGCTTCCGGCATGTATATGATCGGGCAGGTGGTTGCATTAAAGGACCGGATCCTGAGTATCCGCGAATTGCACGAGGAGGTGGGAGAGGGCAGTCTCCGGCTGATAGATGCCGCTGAATTACCGGAGCTGCCGCAGTCGGATGAAAAAGCGCTGGACATTGCCGTTATCGGCATGGCTTGTATCTATCCTGGCGCCAGAAATATAGAAGAATATTGGAGGAATATTATTTTAGGAAAAGACTGTATCACTGAGGTCCCCGATGAGCGGTGGAATAAGGAGCTCTATTATGATGCGCAGTCGATGAATGGGGATAAGTCTCCTTCAAAATGGGGCGGCTTCATTCCCAGGATAGATTTCGACCCGATGGAATTCGGGATACCGCCGCAATCGCTGGCGGCTATCGAACCCTCGCAATTATTAAGTCTGTTGGTGGCGAGGCAGGCGCTGGAGCATGCTGGTTATGGCGGGGGTGATGGGGGCGACAGGGCTACTAACCGTGAAAATGTTTCCGTTATCATTGGCGCTGAAGGCGGGAATGATCTGGCGAATAATTATGGGTTTCGTTGTCAGTTCAGGCAGGTGTTCGGGGAAATGCCACCGGAGGTCGATCAGGCTTTGCCTCGCATGACAGAGGACTCCTTCCCTGGGGTGCTGGCGAATGTCATCGCCGGCCGGATCACCAACCGGCTTGATCTTGGTGGCCGCAATTACACGGTGGATGCAGCGTGCGCGTCTTCGATGGCTGCCATCGACATTGCTTGTCAGGAGCTGATACTGGAAAAATCCGATATGGTATTGGCGGGTGCCGTCGACCTGCACAATGGCATCAATGACTATTTAATGTTCTCCAGTACGCATGCGTTGTCAAGAAATGGGCGGTGTATGACCTTTGACAGTTCGGCCGATGGCATCGCGTTGGGTGAAGGGGTGGCGATGCTGGTGTTGAAGCGACGCGAAGATGCGTTGCGGGATGGAGATACGATCTATGCCGTAATTAAAGGAGTGGGCGGAAGCAGTGACGGGAAGAGTCTGGGATTGACGGCGCCAAGAAAGGCCGGCCAGGAGAGGGCGTTAGAGCGGGCGTATGCCCAGGCGGGATTATCGCCTGCGAGAGCGGGGTTGATAGAAGCGCATGGGACGGGTACGGTAGTCGGTGATAAAACGGAATTAAGTGCGTTGACGGAACTGATGATCCTTTCGGGGGCGACTCCGGGCCAGATACATTTGGGGTCGGTAAAAACGCAGATAGGTCATACGAAATGTGCGGCTGGTATGGCAGGGCTCATCAAAGCCGTTCTTTCCGTATATCATGGAGTGAAGCCGCCTACCTTGCATCTGAAACAACCCAATAACTTTTACCGGCCCGGCATGAGTCCTTTTGCATTTCATGCGGAGACTGTATTGTGGAATGAATCTTCGAGGATAGCCGGGGTGAGTGCGTTTGGGTTTGGCGGAACCAATTTTCACGCGGTGATCCAAAACGAGGGACAGCCTCATCCCAGCCGGCCAGTACTTTCTGTATGGCCCACAGAACTTTTTGTTTTTCGTGGCGATACATATGAAGAGGCGATGGAATTGCTGAAGATGGTGCGGTCCGTACTGATCAATACCGAAACAATAAAATGCCGGGATCTCGCTTATACCCTCGCATTGTATTCTGAAAAGAAGGTGCAGCTATCGGTCGTTGCAGACTGTACAGACGATCTTTTGCTGAAACTGGACCTTGTCTTGTCGGGTGCCGGCTCCAGAGATCTTTTCCCACTGAGACCGGTGGAAGGTAAAACGGCCTTTCTTTTTCCGGGGCAGGGAAGTCAGCATATCAATATGGCCAGAGAGTTGTTTGTCCTTTTTCCGGTGATGAGAAAATTATTACGCGGATATCCTCAATATGAAAAAGTGCTTTTCCCCGATGCGGCATTCGATGAGGCTGTCCGCAGGGAGCAAAAAGAGCGTATCAGGGATACGCGATTAGCCCAACCCTTATTGGGTATCGTGGATCATGCGATAGCCAGCCTGTTACGGGAATGGGGGATCGAGGCAGACATGGTAGCGGGGCACAGTTATGGGGAATTGCCGGCCTTGTGTTATGCAGGCGTCTTTGAGGATACAGTCTTAGTGCCGCTGAGCGAGAAAAGGTCACGATCGATACTGGATGCTACCGGGGAAGATAAGGGGACGATGATAGCCGTCAATGTCGCCGGGGAATTATTGGAAAAGTTACTTCCTAAAGGTTGCGAAGTTTATCCGGTGAATCACAATTCGCCCAAGCAATGGGTACTCGCGGGAGGCACTACGGCTATGGAAAATATGGCCGAGCGTCTCAAAGAAGAAAAGATCTCTTATAAACAACTCGAAGTGGCCTGTGCCTTTCATAGTCCTTTGCTGGCCGGATCGCGGGAATTGTTCCTTACGGCGATGCAGGATGTGGAATTCCGGGAGGCGTCTTTACCTGTCTGGTCGAATACTACAGCCGGGGAATATCCTGCTGATCCTGCGGGCATACGTGAACGGCTAGCCGATCACCTGGTGAAGCCGGTGTTATTCTCTGAAGAGATCGAAAATATGTATGCCGCGGGGGGCCGCATCTTCGTGGAGGTAGGGCCGGGTAAAACGTTGTCGGGTCTTACCCGGAATATCCTGGGCCGGGACGAGCTGGTCTTTCATACGGAGGAACAGGGGGGGCTTCATCATTTGTTATCGCTGGCAGGTGCGTATATGGCTACCGGTAGAACGGTGCGGCTGGAAAAATTATTTGAAGGGCGGGACGTGCAGTTGCTGGATCTGAGTGCGCCAGAGAAATTCAAAAGAAGCAGCACGGCGTGGATCGTCAATGGGCAGATGGCTGTGCCTGCCGTCGGGGTTTTGCCGGCTCATGGTGCGCCGCCTATCGTCAAACCGTTGAACTTGTCTTTGTCTGCGGGGGCGCGGCCTGTGACGATGGCGGGAACACAACCGGTGACGATGGGAGCGGCCGAGCGGATGGTGGAGGAATACCTGAAGAGTATGCAATTGATGATACAGGCGCAACGCGATGTGTTGATGGCTTATTTAGGACAGACGCCGGCTGTGCATGCGGGTGTGACGATACCGGTAATGGGTGCGGCGACGCCCGTAGTGGGTACGGCGCATCCCGTAGTGGGTACGGCGCATCCCGTAGTGGGTACGGCGCTGCCGGGTATTGCGGGTGGCGGGGGAATGGGAGCTGGAATACCTGGGGGGATGGTGGCGGCAGCGCCGGTGGTGAATGAAGTGGTGGTGATAGATATCAAGGGGTTATTGCTGAAAATAGTGAGTGATAAGACAGGGTATCCGCCGGATATGCTGGATCTGGATGTGGATATGGAGGCTGATCTGAGCATCGATTCCATCAAACGCATGGAGATAATCGCGGCCTTGAAGGTGCAGCTGGGAGGGGGGCAATCGGGCGGCGATGCCGAAGAGGATATGACCGAAAGACTGGCGTCGGTGAAGACTTTACAGGCCCTTATCAATTTGATCGGAGGGATGGGGGGCAAGGGGGGGCATGGTCTTCGGGCTGGTGGTGATGATCCGGTGAAGGGAAGTGACGGATTTCGGAGTAGTGGTGATGATCCGGTGAAGGGCGCTGACGGGCTGGTGGAAGAAGCCAAAAAGATCATCGAAGAGGGGTTCGTGCATCAGGAGGAAGCTAAGCTAATTCGCCTGCGTATCGAGCTGATCGCGTCGGATGCGAATCGGAGCGGGCTGGAGTTGCTGAAGGGGAGACGGTTTGCAATAACAGACGATGGAGGTGAAATAGCCGTCATCCTGAAACGACTATTGGAAGAGTATGGCGCTTTTGCGCGGGTAGTTTCGGCGAAAGATTTTCTGGAGGACTATGATGGATTGATCCTGTTAGAGACCACTATGCCGGAAGCGTTTGCATTTGTGAAAAAGCTGGATGCGAACAAGGCGCGGTGGGTATATGCGGTATCGATGGGGCAACATATTCAGGGTTATCCGGGGTTTCTGAAAAGCCTGGATAAAGAATGGGAAAACACAAGATGCAGAACGATCAATCTGCATTCGGAATTTTCTTCCGGAAAGATCGCAAAGCTGATCGTGGATGAATTATTATCTACTGATGATCAGCCGGAGGTGAACTACCATGGGGAAAGCCGGAGGATCAAACAGTTGGTGCCTGCTGAATTAACCATCGGGCATCAGGCCGACATCCGGCTGGAGCCGTCGGCTGTAGTATTGGTATTGGGTGGCGCGCAGGGTATTACGGCGGAACTGATGATCCGGGTTGCAAAAGAATATCCGTGCCGGTATATACTCGTGGGGCGGTCGGCTGACCCAAGGGCGGTTGAAGATCCTTCTTATGGCGATCTGACCAGCAAAGATGTCATCAGGGAGGTTTTGATCCGTCGCGGCCAGGTGAAGAGTCCTGTTGAGATAGAACGAAAGGTGGAAGAATTATACAAGCGTAGGCAGATATTAAACACCATCACTGCGCTGGAGCGTGCAGGTGCAACCGTAGACTATCGTGCTCTCGACTGCCGGGATGAGGAAAAGTTGAGCGCGCTGATCAGCGAGCTTTACCGGACATACGGTCGCATCGATGGAGTCGTGCATGGTGCGGGATTGTTGGAGGACAAGCTGTTCAGCCATAAAACACCGGAGTCCTTCGAAAGGGTGTTTGCTACAAAGGTGAATCCTTTGCGGGTGTTGTACAGGCAACTCAGGGCGGATACCCAATTCGTAGTGTTATTCTCCAGTGTGGCGTCCGTGTACGGCAATCGCGGGCAGACGGATTATGCTGCTGCGAACAGTGTGATGGATCAATATGCCCAGGAACTGAAAAACCGCATACGTGGAAAGGTGCTTGCCATCAACTGGGGCCCATGGAAGGGAACGGGGATGGTATCGCCGGGGCTGGAGCGGGAGTATGAGCGCCGGGGCATATCGCTGATACCTTTGAGGGAGGGTATGGAGCTATTTCTGAATGAGTTGAAATATGGTAATGAGAGCCAGGTGTTGATCATGGCTGGCCAGACCTTCTAATATCTTATTGAAATGAGAACGACGCAAGACATAGCTATTGTCGGGGTGTCCTGTATCTTCCCCGGCGCAGGTGATGTGGAGACCTTCTGGAATAATATTGAGAACAAGGTGGATGCTATCCGGAATGTGCCGGAGGGACGGATGGATGCTGTGTTTTTTGACGGTTTGTCACAGGAGGTGGACAGATTCTATTGTCGCCGGGGTGGTTTTATAGATGAGTTTGCGGCATTCGATCCTTCCATGTTCGGCATTCTGCCCGTAGCGGTAGAAGGTACGGAGCCCGAGCATCTGCTGACCTTGCGTCTGGCGCATCAGGCATTGACGGATGCGGGGGTATGGGAGCGGCGGCTTTCGCTGGACAAGACGGGGATCATCATTGGGAAAGGCAATTATGCGGGGCCTGGTGCGACAAGGGCTATCGAGATCATCCGAACGGGGCAGCAATTGGTGCAATTGCTGCAGGAGCTGGCGCCGGCGTTGAGTGGAGTGGAATTGGACAGGGTCAAAAAAGAGTTTCAAAAAAAGAAGGGACGTTTTGCGGCCGACACGGCGATGGGACTTATTCCAAACCTGGTGGCTTCGCTGGTATCCAACCGGCTCGATCTTGGTGGTCCGGCCTATACGGTGGATGCGGCCTGCGCCAGCAGTATCGTGGCTATAGACGCGGCTGTTCGGGAGCTAACCGATGGATGCTGCGATCTGGTGATAGCGGGCGGGGTGCATGCCTGTCAGAATGCGCCATTCTGGAGCATTTTTACGCAACTGGGGGCTTTGTCGAAGAATCAGCAGATAAGGCCTTTCGACCAGAAGGCGGATGGTTTGTTGATAGGAGAAGGGTGTGGATTTGTTGTTTTGAAGAGATTGGCCGATGCCATCCGGGACGAACATCGGATCTACGCTGTTATCAAGGGGGTGGGTATTGCCAGTGACGGTGCGGGCAGCAGTGTGATGAGTCCATCGGTGAAGGGGCAGAGCCGGGCGATACTACGAGCCTGGGAGAATGCCGGATTAGATCTTTCTGAGGTGGGGTATATCGAGGCTCATGGCACGGCGACGCCGTTGGGAGATCGTATCGAGCTGGAGACGTTGAAGACGGTATTCGGGAATAGGTGGGCCGTCAAGGCAGGGATAGGATCGGTAAAATCCAATATCGGTCATGCGATGCCGGCAGCAGGGATCGCGGGTGTTATAAAAACGGCGTTGGCGTTGTATCATGGGAAGCTGCCGCCGACCTTGCATTGCGAGGAGCCGTTAGAGGCGATGAAAGATTCGCGGTTTTCGCCTGTGCGTGAGGCGGTGGATTGGGGGGAGACGGGTTTGCCGATGCGAGCGGGGGTTAATGCGTTTGGGTTTGGGGGGATCAATGGGCATGTGGTGATAGAGGCGACGGCGGGCCCCTGGGGGAAAGGGAGAAGGAATTTGCAAGGGTTGGCGAAGGGCGCGAGTCATGAGGGGCGGGGCGGATCGGAGCGTGCGGCTGCGGCGTTGGGGACGGGTGCTGAGCGGGAGGCGCGCGCGGTTGCATTGGACCGTCCGCTGGTGCTGGCGAGACCGACTGCGGCGGCATTGATACGGGCATTGGAGAATAAAGAGACGGATACGGGAAAGGGAGATTACCGGCTGGTATTGTTCGATCCTGTGACCGAGAGAATAGTGAAGGCCATTAAGATCGTGCAGCGGGGAAAGCCCTGGCGTAACAGACAGGACATCTGGTTTACAAATGAGCCATTGGTATCGGGGGGAGGGAAGATTGCTTTTCTGTTCCCGGGGTTGGATGGGCTGAGAGGGGGAGAGATCGGGAGTGTGGCGGAGTATTTTGGGTTGGATGTGGGTGGCGGCGCCGGGGGGAGGGCGGATGATGGGGAGAATGGTGGCGGCGAGGTCGGGGCTGGTGTGGAGGAGGGTGATGGCATCGGGGATACTGTTGTCGGCGCTGCGTTGCGGCTGACGGAACGAAGCCGGGTGTTGGATACGGCGCTCAAAAGATTGGGCGTACGGCCGGATCTGAATGCGGGGCATAGTGCGGGGGAATGGCTGGCGGGACGGTCTGCCGGCTGGGCGACGGAAGAGACGGTAAGACAATTATTACAACAACTCGACAATCAATCTTTAGATATAGCAGAAGTGGGATTTTTGGCGGTGGGTTGTGGCTATGACCGGGTCGGGCCCATGATGACGGGGATAAAGGATATTTATCTTTCCAACGACAATTGCCCGCAGCAAGTGATCCTTTGCGGGACGAATGAAGCACTGGCGAAACTGATGTCTTTATTACAGGAGCAGCAGGTTTTTCACCAATTGCTGCCAATCAGATCGGGTTTTCATTCCCCTTTCCTCAAAGACAGAATGGATGTATTGGTGGACAACATGCAGAACGTCCGTTTTCAGCGGATGCAGATACCGTTGTGGTCGGCTACGACGCTACAGGTGTATCCCGAGTCCGAAGATGCGATCCGGGAGCTGTGTGTGCAACATCTTTTACAGCCGGTACGGTTCCGGCAATTGACAGAGAAATTATACAGTGAAGGGGTGCGGTTATTCATACAGGTGGGTTCGGGTGGATTGACAGGGTTTATCGATGATACCTTAAAAGGGAGAGAGTATAGTACCGTTGCCGCTAATATGGCTGCAAGGCCGGGATTGGCCCAGTTGCAGCGGGTATTGGCGGCCCTGTATATTGAAGGGGCGGCGGTCGACATGAATTTTCTGGGAATTCAGCGGACTGGTGGATCAGCGATGTCTCTGCAGCTGGGGTCGCCATTGATAAGCGGGTTGGATTCGCTGCGGGAGTTGGCGGGGGCGGTGGTTCCGGCTGAGGGGAAAGCGGGGGTGACGGCGCTGGAGAGGCAGGCGGGGGTGAGGGGGCTGGAGAGGACTTTTCTCGAGACGATGGAGATCTTATCGGGCAGCCAGGATGAAGTGATGGCATTGTTTAGAAAAAGAGAGGCCATGGATGTTGGAGTAACTAAGAAGAAAGAAGTCGTACATCAGTTGAATATCTCGCTGGACACCCATCCTTATCTGATAGACCATGCGTTGGTGCGGCAGCGCACGGGGTGGCGGCAGGTGAGGGATATGGACCCCGTGATCCCTATGACCATGTTATTTGAATTATTCGGGGAGATAGCGGAAGAACAAATGCCAGGGCGGAAGCTTTGGAAGATGAAGGAAATAAAGATACTGCAATGGATGAATGTCGCTACGCCTTTCCGGGAAACGGTGAAGGGTAAGTGGCAGGGGGAGGATACGTTGTTGCTGGACCTGGACCGGTATGCTTCTGCCGGGATGGTGATGGGGGGATCGATGAGTAAGGCAAGACCTGGGCCTGGGGAATCGGATGATCTTGTCTTGATGGGGTTGGGGGGAATGGATATCGGGGAATTGTTGCCGGTGAAACCGACGGTGGAACAGATATACGAGCAACATATGTTTCATGGACCTGCCTATCAGGGCATCCGGGAAATAGTCGGTATGGGGAGCCGTGGCATAACCGGTATTATTGAAGGAAGCACGGGTAAGGGTTCTTTATTGGACAATGCCGGGCAATTATTTGGCTTATGGCTGCAATTCGTGCTGGAGAAAGACCGGATCGCATTCCCGGTGAAAATAAAAGAAATCGAGTTTTATGATGACTGGAGGGATCAGGCGGGCCGTTTTACCTGTACCTGCTGTCTCACCAGCGTCAACGAAGAATTTGCAACGGCTGACTTTGTGCTCAAAAAGGAGGGGCGTGTATGGGCGATAGTGAGAGGATGGCAGAACCGGCGGTTGGAAATAGATCAGCAATTCTGGCGGATGACCATGTCGCCTTTATACAATTTTCTTTCCGAGGAAATAGCGCCTGGCGTATTTATGTTTCACAATGCGTATAACCGGGTGGTGTCCTGGGACCTGGTGTGCAAACGTTATTTCAGCGGGGAAGAAAGAGATGGGTTTGCCGTTATGTCACCGGTGCGGAGAAAGGAATGGACAATCAGCCGGATCGCTGCTAAGGATGCGGTCCGGGCGCAGGCCGTGCGTTATCAGAAAAAGGCATATTATCCCATCGAGTTCGAGATAAAGACCGATGAGAAGGGGCGTCCTTTTCCCCGCGGCGCCGGTATGGAGTCCATGCATCTTTCTCTTGCGCATAAAGGAACGGATGCGGTGGCTATAGCTGTTTTGGGTTCACCGGTGGGGATCGACATTGAAACAATTATGGAAAGAGATAAGGAGTTCCTTGAAGCCGCGTTCCATCCGGAAGAGCTGGCAATGGGCGATAATGTGCATTTGGGTGATGGCCTGTCTTTGGGCGATGGCGCGGGAGAGGCGGAATGGGTGACGAGGTGTTGGGTCGCGAAAGAAGCTTATGGAAAATACCTGGGTCTGGGAATGCAGGGGAATCCCAGGGCTTATCGTATCGAAGATGTCCGCGGCGAGGTGTTTCGCATCGGCGGTGTAGACATTCAAACAATGAAATATAAAAACTATATAATCGGATGGACGCTCTAATGTCAACGCCTGCACAGGCTAATCATGAAATCTTTATCGTATTAAAGCAATTTATCGGAGAAGTTATCGGGCAGGAATTTGCCGACGAGATGGATATCACGCCGGAGAGTTCTTTTACGAAGGACCTGGAGATGGATAGTATCGAGATCGTGGCTTTTTCTGAAAAGGTGAAAAAACATTTTGGGCAGCAGATCAATTTTACCGGTTGGTTGTCCGGCATGGATATCGATCAACTGATCGGCCTTACCATTCATGACATTATAATTTTTATCCAGGAATGCCAATCATCCAGGTAAACGGAAGGAAGGTTCATTTCCAGGAAATGAACAAAGGGGCTTTGCAGTCCGTGGTAATGGTGCATGGAATGCTGGGTAATCTTGCGGTGTATTATTTCCGGATAGCGCCTTTGCTGGCGGAGCGTTTTCATGTCATTTTATACGATCTGAAAAGTCATGGTCTGAGCGAAAAGGTAACGGATGGTTATGACCTAGATTCGATGTCCGACGACCTGTTCGGATTGATGGATGTCTTACAGTTGCGGAAGGTGCATCTTGTCGGATATAGTTTTGGTGCGCTGATCGCATTGAAGGCAGCGATACGGCGTCCGGAAAGAATTGAAAGACTGGTTATCATAGAGGGCCCTGATCCGAGTGATGAAGGGCCATTGCGGGGAATGATGGAATATTCCAGGGAGTCTTTAGCCGATTGGGTAGAAGCTTCGGGAATGCCTATGGGCAGGCGGCAGCTCGACCGGCAGCACCAGATGTACGAATTTATTTTTCAGCGAACGACGATGCAGGCGGATATGCAGGAGGAGAAGGATTTTTTTTCAGGGGAGCAGGTAGCCGGGATCGAGCATGAGTCGTTGCTCATTTACGGGAAGAAGTCGGATTGTGTTCCGGCGGGTCATTTGTTGGCGCGCAGGATGAAGGAGGGGCGGTTATTGCTGGTAGACGGGGATCATCATGTGCCGGTGCAGGAGCCTGAGATGGTTGCGGGGGCGCTGCTTGAATTTTTGGGGTAAGGGTTTTTGAGGGATTGATTTTTGATCGATAAAGTATTTTCCATGGCAATGAGATTTGTGTTTGTTGTTCCGCCTCTGGCGGGTCATGTAAATCCTACGCTGGGGCTGGGCGCCGAATTGATAAAGCGCGGGCATGCCGTAGCCTGGATCAGCCTGGATGAGACACTGGAAAAAGTGTTGCCGGCGGGAGGGCGTTTGTTGCTGGTGAGGGAAGAGGGCGGTGAAGGGCATCGGGATAAAATATCTCAGAAGAATGTCTATGGAGTTGAAAGTATACGGTACCTCTACGACGACGTGCTGATCCCATTGAATCGCTATATGGCGTCGGGTGTTGAAGACTGGATAGACTGGTTTCGTCCGGATGTGGTCGTCAACGATCATCAATTATTTGCAGGCGCTGTTGTGGCATGGAAAAGGGGTATACCTTATGCCACTTCGGTAACTGCCCCGGCTGCGGTGAAGATGATGGAAGATCTGCCGGGCGTACATGAGTGGGAGGTGCAACGGATAGTTGCCTTGCAACAGGAGCTGGGTGTCGGTGGGGGCCGGTGTATTGCCTGTTCGGAGCAAATGGCGCTGTTGTTTACTTCGCGGGAATTTTTTGGAGAAATGTCCTTGTCTCCGGCGTATCAATTCGTGGGGCCTGTGATCCGCCCGCCCTTGCCCGGCAGTTCTTTCGACTGGGATAAATTCCGACAGATGGAAGGGAGGCCGAGGATACTGGTTTCCATAGGAACGACCTTCGATCATGGTCAGCAACTGGATTTTCTGCGAAAGGTAGTGGATGCCTTTGGTGGGGAGTCTTTATGGGTGGTGCTGGTCTCCGACGAGTCGTTGTTCGACGGGTGGCCGGAGAATTTTTTGGTACAGCGCAGGATACCGCAGCTGGAGTTGTTGCCGCACCTGGATGCGGTGGTTTGCCATGGTGGGCATAATACGGTATGTGAGACATTGACGTTTGGGTTGCCATTAGTGGTATTGCCGATAGCGTATGATCAGTCGCATGTGGCAAGCAGGGTGGTGGCGGCGGGTTGCGGGATACGACTGAATTTTAAACGATTTAGGTGTGCAGACCTGCGACAGGCGGTGTGGGAAGTGTTACGGGAGCCAAAGTATCGATATGCGGCGGGCCGGATCAGCGCGTCATTCCGAGAGGCGGGTGGAGTGGCGAGGGCGGCGGATCTGTTGGAAGGGATGAAAGACAAGGCGAGCACGGGGGCGATACGGGAAAAGATGATCCAATAACTATATACTTATGGGGAAATTTTTATTCGTTGTACCTCCTTTTTTTGGGCATACCAGCCCGACTTTGAGCGTTGGGGCTGTCTTGTTAAGCAGGGGGCATAGCGTGTGCTGGGCGGGGCTGTGTGAGCTGCCTGAGGGAAGGCTTCCCGCGGGCGGGGAATTTATTGTTCCGCATAAAGCATTGGAGGGGTACCAGGACGAATTAGCGTGGATATTAAAACGCCAGGACGATGGTCCTTCCATTGGCGGTGCGGAAGTCTTGAAGCTGGCGTTGGAAGAGACGTATATTCCGTTGGCAAGGATGCTGATGAAAGGGTTGCCGGAGATAGTGGATCGTTTCAGGCCCGATCTTATCATCAGCGATTGTATAAGTTTTGCGGGCGCCATCTGTGCTTATAAGATGGGTATTCCCTATGTGACGACTACGCCTGTTCCGCCGGATGTCATGGGATCGGCCATGGATATGCCAAAAATAAAGGCGTGGCAGGAAGGGCTCATATTGGGATTGCAGCGGACGTTTGGGATCTGTGTGGACTTTCCCGTCATTCATTCGGACAGGATGAATATCGTGTTCACTTCCCGGGAATTTGCGGGTATGGCCGATCCGCCTGATTCGATGCAATTTGTGGGACCGGTGCGGGGAAGACCGGATGACGGGCCATTCGACTGGGAGCGGCTGGAACGATCGGAAGGTCCGAAAATATTTATCTCTTTAGGGACATTGCTCGTGGATATCCGGAAGGACTTCTTTCAGAAGATGGTGGAGGCCTTTGGGGGACAGCCTTTTACCGTAGTGGCTGCCACCGATGAGGCTACGCTTGCCGAGTGGCCGGACAATTTTATCGTACAGTCTTATGTTCCGCAGTCCCGGGTGATGGAAAAGATGGATGTCGTGGTCTGTCATGGCGGGTTCAATACCGTGAACGATGCTATCCTGCACTCGCTGCCTATCCTCATCACGCCCATAGCGTATGATCATTTTCATACGGCTGATCTCATAGAAAGAGCGGGTTGCGGGCGTAGTATCCGGTACAAGCGGATGCGGGTAGCCGATGTATGGTTGACCGTGAATCAATTGTTGAAGAATGATAGTTACCGGCTGGCTGCGGCGCGCATGCGGGACAGTTTTTTGCGGGCAGGGGGAAGTGAGTATGCGGCGACCTTGCTGGAGGAGGCGGTAAGCATATGAAACGAAGACTGTTTTTTCTCGAACGGGTATTATATGGGGATGGGAAAACTCCTTTTAACGGGGTATTTGCCCTGAAGATAAGAGGCGCGTTGGGGGAAGAAAGATTTGTCAGTGCATTGGGGCGTATACAGGCGAAACAATCCTTGTTGAGGGCCCGGGTGGAAAAAGATGAGCAGGGCATTCCCTGGTGGGTGGTGCATGAGGAGACTCCGCCTATTCCTTTGCGGAAGCTTGTTCGGCGTACCGATGCAGATTGGATAGTCGAGTCACGCAGGGAACTGGCAATGGCTTTTGAGACGGGGCGGGGACCTTTGTTGCGGGTAGTTTGGTTATATGGCGGGGAGGTTTCCGACATCATCCTGGCTTTTCATCATTGTTTATGTGATGGGGGATCTGCTTTGGCACTGATGCGGGATCTATTGTCGTTGCTGGATAAGGAAGGAGCGGATATAGGGGGAGCCGGAGCCTGGGTTACGATGGATGAACTGTTGCGCGTAAACCAATCGTGTGGGCGCCGGATGGAAAGGAAGGCCAGAGGGGTTTCGGTGCTTTTAAGAGCTGGTTTATCGTTGGGGGCGTTGCTAACGTCTTCGAAGGGGAAAACGTTGATACCCCGTAGTGAAGATTATCTTTTGCATTGGAAGTTAGATAGCCAATTGTCGGCTGGTTTGCTCCTGTATTGCAAGTCGCTTCGCATAACGGTGAATACCTTGTTGTGTGTAACGGCCCTGTATGCCTTTCGGCAGGTAAGAGGCGATAAAGCGCGTCAGAAAGTGACTTGTCCGGTGGATATCCGGCGTTATCATCCGGGTGTCAAAAGGGAGACGTTGTTTGCCTTCGGCCTGGCTGTTTCGTTATCATTAAAAAAGAAACGCAGTGATAGTTGGCCGGTGTTGCTGAAGGAGGCACAGCAAATAATGTCCAGGAAGCTGGACAGGCTGAATGCGACTGAATTTCTGCTGACGATGGAATACTCTCATGCAGCATTGACCGACATGATAAAAGTATTGACCTATGGCAAGCAGGGCGATGACCTGATGTTCTCCAATATGGGCAAGGTGGATATTCCGGAGTCTTATTCTTCATTTGAGGTAGAGACTGTTTATAGTCCAACGGTCGTCGGTCCGTTCGGTAATCCTACGACGCTGGTGGCTACTACCTATAAGGGGCAGCTGGATCTTAGTTTTGTGTCCAACCGGGCTGTTTTGCCGGAGGAGGAGGGGCGGGCGATAAGGGATAAGATCGAGGCGGTGCTGCGGGAATTGGGGGATGGTCTGGCTGCGGCGGGACTGTCGGACGGGCTGCAGGGTGGCGAGAGTGCTGGGCGAGCGGCCGGGTGAGGCTGTCGGGCGCGTTGCCGGGGGAAGCTGAAAAATACACGGTATGCATATTTTTACAAGAAAGTTAATTCTGGGGGAAAGGGTGATGTATGCGGATGGCGTAAGCCCTGTCAATTGCGTATTCACCGTGAGTCTGCGTGGCGAACTGTCGCAGGAGCGGTTGCGATATGCGTTGAACAAGGTACAGGTCAAGCATCCTTTATTGCAGGCGCGGATATTGTCCAGGAGGGGGCGTCCTTATTTTTTGGGGGATGGTTCCGTGCCGGAAATTTCGGTTCGGATGGTGGAGAGGGTATCCGGGGACAACTGGCAGAATGAGACAGAGGTAGAGTGGGGGTTACCCTTCGATGTGACGAAGGGGCCGCTGGCGAGGGTAGTATGGTTGCGGTCTGAGACGATATCCGAGTTGATCCTTGTCTGTCCGCATTGTATCTGTGACGGGGCTACAGGGGTGACGCTGATGCGGGAGATATTGTTGTTGCTGGATCAGCCGGAGGTAATGATCGGCGACTATCCGGTGTTCCAATCGGTGAAGGAATTTATTCCCCGCGCTGTGCTTGACAACAGGAAGGGGAGACTGGCTGCTTATCTAAAGAGTTTGGTTATGAGGGTGCTGTTCTCGCTGCGGCCTATCCGGGAGAAGGATATGAATGGGAAGGATTATGCCATTCGTTGGCGATTGGGAGGGGAGATTAGCGAGGCGTTGGTCGGGCGGTGTAAATCGGAAGAAGTTACGGTGCATGCTGTGTTGTGCGTGGCATTGCTGGATGCGTACCGGGCGATAAAGAAAGAGGATGCCCGGGGTAAGGTGATCTGTCCGGTGGATATCCGGCGGTATGTAAGGGAGATCCGAAAGGATATGATGTTTGCGTTTGCGCCGATCGTGGAGTTGGGGGAGCCTGCGGCTGGCGGGGGTGCTGCGGGGGATGCGGCCGGCCGGACTGGGGTTGAGGGGGCAGGTTTTTGGGACCGGTGCCGGCAATTGAAGGGAGATCTGGCCGAGAAGATGGCGACGATAAATGCATACGAGCTTTTACTGCATAGTGAATATTATCACCCGGCGGCCGGGAAGCTGATCCGGTGGTTGTGTGCGGATGCGGGGAGCCACGATCTTACTTTTTCCAATATGGGGCGGCTGGACATACCGGATGAGTACGAGACGTTTACTGTTGAGGCGATATATAGTCCGACAGTGGTCTTTCCCTGGCGCAATCCGACGACGATGGTGGTGAGTAGTTTCAGGGAACAGATGGATTTCGCGTTCGTATCTAATACTGGTGCATTGCGGTTCGAGGAAGCGATGGCGATAAAGGAGAGTATGATGCAGACGTTGGAGAATGCCGGATGTTTTGGCAAACGGCTTATTGATTTTGTTTCTCATCATAGTTGAACATCCACTGGATATCGAATTTGTCTTTCAACATACCGAAGTATCCACCCCAGAAGGCTGGGGCAAGGGGTACGAGCACGGTCCCACCGGCGGCCAATCCATCGAAAAATTTATGGGTCTCCTCTTTGCTCGAGGGGCTGACGGAGATGGAGACGTTGTTGCCTATCTTTAGTGGTTGACCCATGCCATCGACGGCGTCTGTAGCCATGAGCATATTTCCGTTGCCGACGGGAAGGGCGATGTGCATGATCTTTTGCTGCGTATCGGCGGGCATATCGCCGCATCCGGGGGTGTCTTTGAAGCGCATGATCGTGGCGAATTCGCCGCCGAGGACAGACTTGTAGAAATTGAAGGCTTCTTCCGTATTGCCGGGGAAGTTTATATAGATGTTATACGCTGCCATTTTGAAAGGTTTTAATATGGGATAAAGCTAGGATATTGTTTTGTGGCGGAGGGGTGGAGCATGGGACTTTGTGGAGGGGAAAATGCGACAATTTTGGGGGATGCGGGGATGTATCCCGTGGGGCCGACGGCGATGACGCGGCGACAATCCACGGGCTAACTTTCTCTTTTGATGATAAATCCATTTGTCACTGTCTCCATACCGATCTTCGGGTAATATTCCATGGCGGTAGGCGCAGACAGCAGGAGCAGCATACATTTATTGCCGATGGTCTCTTTTGTCAGTTGTACCAGCCGTTTGCCGATGCCTTCTTTTTGATATTCTTTTCTTACAGCCAGGTCGGAAAGGTAACAGCAGTAGTAAAAATCTGTTACGGAGCGGGAGACGCCTATCAGCAGGGGGCCGTCCCAGGCGGTGATCACGAGGCTGGAATGACGGTACATATTACTGATCCTTTCGGGGTCGCCGGTTGGGCGGCTGAGGCCGGCGCTGTTGTATAGATCAATGACTTCGGTGGCGGTGGGTGTCCGGTCTGTTTTGTACTGAATGTCCATAATTGTTGTTTGTGGCCTCAAAAATACGGCTCTTATGGACTACCTTTATGGTCCAGATTGAATATATAAAGTAGTCCAGCATGCTGCCATTCGATAAACTGATACCGACAGACAAGACATTGGCGATACCTGTATATCAGCAGGTGGCCAAGGCAATGGTGCAGCATATCCGCAACGGGGTGTTCAAGCCCGGGGCTTTGTTACCCGGGACCCGGGAGCTGGCGGGCATTCTACGGCTGCATCGGAAGACAGTGGTGGCGGCCTATGATGAGCTGGCCGCCCAGGGCTGGATCGAGGCTATCGCGCGTAAGGGGTTTAATGTGGCGCGGAATCTGCCGGAGATAAAGCCGCAGCGATGGGATAAGGCCTATGTGTTCGAAAAGAAGATGGCTGCTCCTTTTTACCCAGTGAGCGGGATAGGATTTCAATTGCCTGTTTTGACGGCGCCGCCTCCGCGGCTGATCATTGATGACGGGCATACGGACGGACGGCTTGCGCCAATGGATATGCTGATGCGGGAATACCGTGTACGATGGAGGAATAGTTTTGGAAGGAGGCAGGTGTATGCGAGCCTGGCGCCCGGATCATTGAGATTGCGGGAGTCGTTGGTTGACTATCTGGCGGAAACGAGGGGAATGCAGGCGGCTATCTCTAATATCCTTATCACGCATGGCGCGCAGATGAGTATTTATATAACGGCTAACCTTCTCCTGCGGAAGGGTGATGGTGTGATTGTGGGGGAGCCGGGGTATTATGTAGCCAACCAGGTATTCGATAGCCTGGGAGCAAAACTTTTACGCGTGCCCATAGATGAAAAAGGGATCGATGTGGGGGCGGTAGAGAAGTTGTGCCGGCGACAGCGGGTGAAAATGCTTTATCTAATTCCGCATCATCATCATCCGACGACCGTTACTTTGAGTCCTGAACGGCGGATGCGGCTGCTGGAGATAGCGGAAGAGTTTAATTTTGCCATAGTGGAAGACGACTACGACTATGACTTTCACTATTCTTCTTCTCCCTATCTTCCTTTGGCTGCGAGCAGTCATAACAACCGGGTGATCTATATCGGTTCATTTTCCAAGTCTTTGTCGAGCTCGATACGTGTTGGGTTTATGGTGGGGCCGGAAGATATTATCGGTCAGGCTATTTATATGCGGCGGATAATCGAGCTGAGGGGAGATAACAATATGGAAGACGCGCTTGCTACTTTGATCCGGAATGGGGATGTGGGCCGGCATTTAAAAAAGGTGAACAGGGTGTATGAGGCGAGGCGGGACCGGCTGTGTTCATTGCTGGATGGGGAGTTGCAAGGGGTAGTCACTTATAAGAGACCTTCGGGGGGTATGGCGATATGGGTTTCGCTGGATAAACGGTATCCATTGGAGGGTATTTCGGATAGGGCGGCCCGGAAGGGTTTGTATGTGAGTAATGGGAAGATATATAATACTCATAAAACTGATTATAATTCTTTCCGATGGGGATTTGCGTCGTTGACGGAGGAAGAGTTGGAGGAGGCGGTGAGGATATTTAGGGAGTGTGTATGTTAACTATTTAAATTTTATTCTATGATCGTTTATGACCTCATTGGCCATATCATCCCATTGTCGGTGGAGTTAAAAATACGGCTTGACTCGATATTAAAGGAGAGGACGTTTAAGAAAAAGGAGTTTTTATTAAAGGAAGGGCAGGTAAGTAACCATGTTTATTTTATCGAGAAAGGCCTGGTAAGGATATACTATATCAAAGATGATCTTGAAATATGCTCCGGTCTGTTACTTGAGGGTGGTGTTATGATATCCGTCAATAGCTTCTTCAACAGAGAAAAAAGCTATGAATACATGCAGGCCATCGAGGAAACCATCGTCCACTATATCAGTTTTGATGAACTTGAGTCTTTGTACAGGGATTTTATTGAATTTAATATTGTTGGGCGAAAGCTGATCACGGATTACTATGTCAGGAGTGAAGAAAGGAATTACTTACTAAGAAGACAGTCGGCTGAGGAGAAGTTCCAGTCTTTTCAAAGGCTATTTGGGGCTGATACTGTACGTATTCCGCGGAAAGACATTGCTTCTTATCTAGGAATAAACCTGGAGACGTTGAGCAGGTTGACGAAAAAGATTTGATCCAGATCAAAATTTTGTATCGGGCTTAGTATTTACTTAGCGGTTACAAAATCTTATTGTATGCGATCCCTTTACAGACCCTGGCTGCTGCTGGGGCTGACCATTGCAGCGGTTGCCGCTGTGTTTTTTCTTCCTCCAATTGCCCAGGCCATGTCCTTTCATCAATTTGCCGATCACCGGCCGGTTTGGGGTGTTAAAAATGGCGCCGATGTCATCAGTAATCTTTTCTTTTTGTTTGTTGGGATCACTGGTTTAACATTGGTTGCCAAGGCATCCGGGCCACGCGGACTACTTTTGATATACGCGGTACTTTTCTCTGGTGTCGTGCTTACGGGCGTGGGTTCGGCCTGGTATCATTCCAATCCGAATAACGATACGCTTGTCTGGGACCGTATTCCAATGACTATCGTTTTTATGGCGCTGTTGTCGGTGACGGTGGCGGAATTGATCAATCGCCGATTGGGCATACAGTTGCTGATGCCACTGGTATTTCTTGGTATCGGCAGCGTATGGCTATGGCATTATACGGAGGAACAAGGATTTGGCGATCTGCGGATCTATTATCTTGTACAGTTCTATCCCATGCTGTTTATTCCGTTGATCTTATGGCTGTATTATGATCCGGGACGGGGATATGTCCTGCGTCCATTGGTGTGGGTGGTCTTCTGGTATGTTATCGCGAAAATTTTCGAGCGGCTGGATTTTCCGATATATGCGGCGTTTGGGGTCAGCGGTCATACTCTCAAGCACCTGGCGGCGGGAGTGTCGACGTGGTATTTTGTGGTGTTGTTCAGGGAGCGTCGAAGTCGGTGGTAAACATCCGGATCAATTTATCCTTATAAGCATGTATGTACTTTTCTTTTGCCTTTTCACTCAAAAAGGATTGGTTGATCATTTGCAAGACCTGGTCTGTTGAGGATAATAGCTGGGTCAGTATCCGGTCCCGACGTATCGGAACGATACCGATCTTATCTGCCAATGCACGAAAGTCAGCTTGTCCATAATATCCGAATGATGAGTAAAATGGACTATCCATCGAGCCGGTATATAAGTCGAGGGCTGTGTCTGATTCCAATGGGGTATGGAGCACGGTAGACATCAGGTCGTAGGCGGGGGATAGGGTATAATCTCCCATTTCGGTGAGGATAAGAGAAAAATTTTTCAGATGTGCGTCCCCATTTGAAAAGAGATAGTTAAATAATATTATGCGGAAGAATTGTTCTAAAGCGGGCGGATAGGCCGCGACATATTTTTGAATCAGATGGCCGATCTCTTCGTATGTGCCGTCATATTTAAAGCTTGTGCCATGCGTGTTTTGGCTGCGGCCGCTAAGCTGGGCCATATCTTCCTGCTGGAATTTGCTTCCCTCTGATCGTACATCAAACCGGCGAGTAAGATATGCCGGGGAGCCGTCTTTAAAATAAATCAGACCATTGGCTGCTGTGTTTATATTAAAGAGCTGGTTGGCAATCCGCATGGTCAAGTGTTCATTAGCCGGGGCTTGTTCTCTCTCAACAAGTTGAGTGGACGGGGGAATAGGTTTTAGTATATACTGACCGCCTTTTTCAGTCAATATAAGTTCCTTTCCTTCTCGTTTGATCAAATATTTTAATTGAACTCCTGAAATGGATAAACGTATTGTTTTTTCCTGGAAGAACTCCAAATTATCGGCCTTCGGTGTTTCGAAAGGCAGGACGGGATGCACCCTTTGCCCATCAAAAAGTAGCTTTCGACAAGCGGGGCAATAGCCTTCTACATTTGGTTTATAGCATCCATAGCAAAGCATGTTTATTCTATTATCTCTTTAACAGTAATTGCTCCAATAGTATCTTCACCGGCGGTTTTTAAGAGGCGGGCAAAATCGTCTTGTTCATCTATTTTCAGTAGGCGACATTGAATATCCTTGTTAATACCTTCAGCAAGCAAACCGGCAAAAAAAGAAAAAAGAGTCTGGCTTTGATAGATCTGTTTTGTTTTGGGAAGTGATAGGCTTATAGCAGGGAGGTAAGGGTTTGCCCAGTAGTTGTTTTCGTACATAAACTGGTAGTCTGTGGGACCATTTTTTTCCAGGTATCCGGCCAGCAAGCCATTATTATATATTTCTGCTTTTGCCATCAGCTAACTTTCTTGATTTGTAATAAAAACTCAAGTCCCAGTACAGTCGCAATTTTTGTCAATGTCTCCAGGGAGGGATTGCCGGACCCGGACTCGATGAGGTGAATGGTTTTGATGGCAATGCCGCTCATTTCGGCCAGGTCTTCCTGGCGAAGCTTTAAAAATTCTCTTCTTGCGATGAGTAGCTCAGCTATTTCTGTTTTTGTCATCGGCAATATATTGCTGGTTTTAATCAAAAATAGGATATTTTTTTAATTTTTTACACGAATCGGCAATATATTACATATTTTGTTGCCGTAAGTGAGGGTCCTCTATTTAAAGCTAATTTGTGTAAATAATGATCAGCAGTAAAGCAGAATTAAGAAAAATCATTCATTCGCTGATAGAGGAGTCCCGACAGACCAGCTATGACAACTTTATTACGGGTCTGCACATCCGTGTGCTGAAGGAAAAGGTCAGATTCCCTTTGCTTGAATTTGCGACGAGGGAAATAGTGCAGGGTGTCCCCGCGGAAGACCTGATAGAGATTACGGATCGGATCATCTCCATGGATGAGATAGGCAGCTACGTTCTTGCGGGGATCATTTTACAGCACCGGCTTCAGGAGCATTTTCCTGCATCTATCGATAAAGCGGTAGAGTATATTATTAAAGGCGATAAGTGGTATGTATGTGATATTATTGGCGAACGGGTCATGGGCTATTCACTGCTTGTCAATCCGGAGAAAACGATCTCTGTCCTGCAAGAGCTGACCAGGCATGCCAATAAATGGATCGTCCGGTCTGTCGGGGTGGCCACGCACTATGCGGTGAAAAAGGGGGTCGGAAAAGACTATGTGGAGCAATTATTTTTACTGTTGTCGGGATTGGCCAATACAACGGAATTTCACACGAAGACGGGGATCGGGTGGGGGGCGAAAACGATTGCCAAGTTCTATCCCGACATTATTGAGAAGTATGCGAATGAAATAGCCGTCAATCGTGAAATAAAACAGTGGTTCAGAACAAAAATCAAGATCGGTCTGGGTCGCAGGTCGAAATATGCCGCAAGATATAATCGTTAAATCCATGTTGAATAAGACCAGGCGCAGAGACCCCTGGTTCCTGGACGACTATACTATTAATCCGTATAGCGGTTGTTCCTTTAACTGTCTTTATTGTTATATCCGCGGAAGCAAGTACGGGATGAATATGGCGGATAAGCTTTCCGTAAAGAGAAATGCCCTGGAAGTCCTGGAAAAGCAATTGTCTAACAGGGCTAAAAAAGGGCAATACGGGATCATTGTGCTTTCATCCGCGACTGACCCTTATTTGCAGTTTGAAAAGGAGGAGCAGCTTACGAGGAAGATCCTTGGACTGATCTTAAAGTATCGTTTCCCTCTGCATGTCATTACCAAATCGGATCTGGTGGTCCGTGATCTTGATCTGCTTTCGGCAATTGATCAGCAGGCGATCCTGCCGGCCGACCTGGCAGACAAGCTGGCTCACAGGGTGTTCATCACTTTCTCTTTTTCTACGGTGGATAATTCCATCGCAAGAATATTTGAACCGGGTGCTACGCCGCCGGACAAGCGGCTGGAATCGCTTCGGGCTGTACTGGATCATGGGTTTCACAGCGGGGTGAGCATGATGCCGTTGATCCCGTATATCAGCGATACGACGGAGCAGTTGGAAAGAGCATTTACTGCCTTCAAACAGGCAGGGGTAAACTATATTTTTCCTGCGACGATCACGCTATTTGGTAACGATGCCGCGGATGGCAAGCAACTTGTGTTCCGGGCGATTGAAAAACATTACCCGCAGCTGGTAGAAATGTATAATAAGCTATTTATTAACGGATCGGAGATGCCGGAATATTATAAAACTGCTTTTTACAGGAAGATGAAGGAATTGTGCGAGCAATATGGGTTGAAGGACAGGATACTCTAATAAGGATGGAAATTTGCGGGGGTGGTCTAAAAAAAATCAAAAAGGAGGGCGTCTGAGGCCCTCCTTTTCTTTGCTGCATCTATTTCGCAGGGAACTAGTGAGCGAGAGATGCTGTATTATTGATGAGCCTGTCCAGGATGGGTTTCGCCAGGCTGTGCAACTCTTGCTGGCCGGGTTTGATCAATTCCAATACTACGATGTCATTGCTTCCTTTATTTAGCCACTCAACGGGCACATACAGTGTTTGCTGCGGGCCTTTTTGCCAGTAGCGGCCGAGGTGGTGACCGTTGACCCATACGCAGCCTTTTCCCCAGCTGCTCATGTCGAGCCAGGTGTCTCCCGTGGCTGTGAGTTGAAACGTTCCCTTTCTGATGATGGGGATGTCTTTTGACGGCCGGTTGGCTTTGAAGGTAAGCGACCGGATATTTTCAAAGGGCAGGGAGAACATCTGCCAGCCTTTGAGCTCGAGGCCGTCGAGCGTTACTTTTTCGGTGATCCCCTTTTTATTCTTTAATAGGTTGGGGCCAAAATTGATGCGTCCCATATTCTCCACCAGGATGTCGATCGTGGCGGTCTCTCCGGGCAATTGGATAAAGAGGCTGTCCTTTTTCTCCATTCTATCCAGTATCCCCTGACGTTTGCCATTGACGAATACAATGCCATAATCCCGGAGCTGATCTATTTTCAACATGCCGGACCGGTTGCCGGAAACGACAGTACGGTACATGACATATCCGTAGGGCTGGTTGAGGTCTTCAAATGTCAGGGGTTTCTCCGACCGTGTGGGTTGAGGAAGGATGTCGAACACGTTTGCCGTCTGCTGCCATTGTATGGCCGGTATCGTGATCGTCTTTTTGGCAGCGGGAACTGCGGGGAGAGCCTGGCCTTTGGGCAGGTGTCTGGCGATGACCTTCCGGAACTGCATGAATTTTTCTGTGGCATTGCCGGCCTCATCGAGCGGCGCGTCGTAGTCGTAACTGCTGATCTGCGGCTGATAAAAAGAGGTGTCATAGTCATTGGCGCCATTCATAAAACCGCGCGTGGTGCCGCCATGGAACATATACATGTTGATAGAGATGCCGGCTCCCAGCGACCTGTCCAGCTGCTCCACATATTTTTCGGCGGGTACCGTATGATGTGGTTCTCCCCACCAGTCGAACCAGGCCGGATACCATTCTGCCATATAAAAAGGGCCTTTGCCATTGTTGTTCTTTCGAACGACATCTTTCATGAATTCCGGATCGTCCAATCCGTTGACGGCGGGGAACAAGCCGGGGAGGCTGCCTTTGGCCACATCTTTAGCAGGATCGCAGGTGTAAAGGATACCGTCGAAACCGGCCTCGATAAAGATCTTCTTATTGGTGGCCAGGTATTCCTTGTCAGCGGCGTAAGAGCCGTATTCATTTTCTACCTGCACCATCAAGATATTGCCTCCGTGGCTAACCTGTAACGGCGCCAGTTGTTTTCCAACCTGCCGGATATAATTTTCATACGCTGCCAGGTATTGCGGCTCACGGCTGCGTACCACCAGTCCTTTTTCATTTTGCAGCCAGTAAGGATAGCCGCCAAATTCCCATTCGGCGCAAACATAGGGGCTGGGACGAAGCACCACCCAAAGTCCTTCTTCCTGCGCCGTCCTGACAAAAGCGGCGATGTCGTTGTTGCCCGAAAAATCATATTTGCCTTTTTGTGGCTCGTGCAAATTCCAAAACACGTAGGTGCCAATGGTGTTGATGCCCATTGCCTTGGCCATTTTCATCCGTTGTCTCCAGGCTTCGCGCGGGATGCGGGGATAATGCATTTCACCCGAGATCATCTGGAAAGGTTTGCCGTCGAGAAGAAAAGCGGTGTCATTCAAGGTAAACGAGTGCTTTTGCCCAAAGGAAGAGGCTGCCGTAAATACTATGAGCATGAAAGCTAATAAACATCTATTCATCTTTTGAACAATTAAAATTATACAAGCTGTCAATATTTTACTTGCACCTGAACAAGCGCATTTGCTGATTGTTAATCGCCACCAATATCAAATTATCCTTATTACCCTTCTTTATCATTTTGAGATCTTTCACATCGCCCTTTACGAAAAAACCATCATCAGTGTGGGGCGCCGACATAAAATTCCCGTCGCCTTTTCCTTTTAGGAATAAGCCGTAGGAAGCGTCATAGCGGCCAGTCATCACTTCTGTCTGATACTCATTTCCAGCCAACAACAGATCTAACTTGCCATCTCCGTCGAAATCATAGGTTAGTATGGCATTTACGGGCGCAAACTGGGCTTCTACCGGCAAAATATGTTTCCGGAATTTTCCATGTCCCTGGTTCTCAAACCAGCAGGTATGCAATTCATTGCAGTTGAGGGTAATGGCATCCTTCCATTTATCCTCTGGAAATATTGTGGTAAGATCAGCCGATGCGAAATCGGCATTTTTCAAAAACCGCTTTTTTAGAGAGGGAATCTGCCGCGTGAGCTGGTTCAGACCCATACCCACCTGCAATGTCTTCTTTCCGGCGTCATCAGGTATATAATAACAGAGAACGGGCTCGATGCGTCCATTTCCTCCAAAATCTTTTGCCAATAACTTCATTGGCGTTTCTTCCGAAACATGATAGGGATTGTTGGCGCCCAGGTTGCCGGCTACGATATCCAGATCTCCATCGCCATCTATGTCTGTCACTGCAAGGCTTTTCCACATGCCATGATCATTTTCCAGTCCCATTGAGGTTGTCACTTCCGTTAACTTCCCGTTGCCGGGTTTGAAAACACGTATTGGCATCCAATCGCCGGCAATGATCAGTTCTTTTTGTCCGTCGCCGTCAAGGTCGGCCCAGACCGATGCGGTTATCATCCCGGGTGCGGATAAAGCAGGGCATACCTCCTGGGTGATATCCACGAATGTTCCGTTGCGATACTCCAGCAAAAAGCTTTTTGGGGGATATGGATATTCAAGCGATACTCTTCCGCCGATGAACAATTGCAAAGGGGCCTTTCCATCACCGCCTGTAAAACTGATGCTTTGTGCGATGGTATTGACGGATGGCGGAAAGGCAGAACGGCTCCACGTAAAGTTCCCTTTGCCATCGTTGAGGTAAAGTCTGGGTGTGCAGTAGGGCGATCCTTTATCGAATTCGGTGCTTCCCCCTAAAACAATGAGATCGAGATCATGGTCTCCATCGGCATCCACCAAAATACTTTGCATGTCCTCTTCGTATTTCGGGCCATTCACCAATGGTCTGCTTAAAAATGATCCATTCTTTTGCTGTAAACAGATCATTCCCGACTGTTTAAAAGCGCCGCCGATAAAAAAGTCGGTGAGGCCGTCGCCATTCATATCGCCAGTACTTATAAACGGACCAAGCTGGGAATATTTTTGGGGGAGAAGAGGATTAAAGGCAAAATCATTGAAGAAGGTCTCCTGGTGTTTAAAATCGACCTTGAGGGAATCGGTTATGTCGATGAATAAGGGGGACAAGGTGGCATTTCGGGAGGATGGAGACAAGCCGGGGTTCCCGGAGGAGAGGTTGTCGATGACCGCTGCATTTTCGGTGAGGGCCAGGGTCGTATCTATAGCGACATTTTGCAAGTGCTGTTTCCTCCCGTCCGGCCAGATGACGTTTACGCTATCGGGGCGGACGTTCCTGCCAAGACCGAAATGTAGTCTTGTATCCACGGAAGAGGCGTATCCCCTGACAGGATATTGTTCCAAAGACTGTACATGACCTTTCTGCCACAGAAAGATCTTCGCGCCAAAACCATCCCGGTTGAGGCTATCCCCCCGGAGTACAAAATTTACGAAATGATTCACTGTATCACTCCCGAGGCTGGGGTTAAGATGATCTGCTGTACCAGGCACGCGGCTGTTGTTGATATATACCGATGCTTCCTGATCAATATTATTGACTACGAGATCCAGATCCCCATCATTGTCGAGGTCGACATAGACGGCTCCGTTGGAGATGGTTTTTTCATCGATGCCGGAAAGCTGTGATTGATTGGAAAAACTGCAATCGCCGTTGTTGTGGAAAAAATAGTTGCGCAGAGCTACCTTCCCCATGCTGTCCAGCTGGCCTCTTAGCAGCCGGTCCCTTGCCTGTTTGTCCAGCTTCCCATAAGTATCTGACCTGTAATTGATAAAATCCGAATTGATCAGGTCCCGTCCTATTCCATTGGTGATGCTGATATCCTTGTAGCCGTCGTTGTCAAAATCAGCCAGCAGCACACTCCAGCTCCAGTCTGTTTCACTCATGCCTGCGAGCTGGCCGATCTCGCTGAAATAGGGGAGGGCTGTAATGGGCTGGCGGGGGGCTGTCTGAAAATCAGCGGATCCGGGTGAGGCGCTAACGCCTCTGTTCAACTGCAGCATATTCCGCATGAACTCCGGCTGGTACCCTGCCCGTCTTTCCGTCTCATAGCGACCGTAGTTCATGAAGGAAAACATCATCTTTTTCCTGTAGTTATCTTCGGGCATCATGTCCAGAGTGGCGATATCGGGGAGCCCGTCATTGTTAATATCCGCTGCGTCCACTCCCATGCTGCTATAGCTCTGATGCCCGAGGGATGAGGCGATGATATTTGTGAATGTTCCATTCCTGTTATTGATCCACAATAGATCATTGCTCAAATAATCATTGGTAACATATAGATCGGGCCATCCGTCTCCATTAAAATCGCTCACCACTACTCCGAGCCCATATCCGTCGTCTTTGATGCCGGCAGACAGTGATACATCTTTAAAATAGGGATGATCTGTGCCCGGGAGAATGCCCATATTCTTATACAATTTGTCCGACCGGATAGAATGCCCGCTACTATCGGGTCTGACGATGTCATTTTGTGAGACGGCAGGGTGCAGCTCATGATTAACGAGATACATATCCAATCGCCCATCTTTATCGTAATCGAAAAATACTGCCTGTGTGGAATAGCTCGTATCAGCCAGACCGTATCCGGCAGCGTTTTCCGTAAAAGTAAGGTTGTGGTTATTGATGAAAAGCAGGTTCTTTCTTTTGCTGCCGGGGACGTTTCCCGATGCACAAACGTAAATGTCAGGATACCCGTCATTGTTGATATCCACGACGCTGATGCCTGTGCACCAGCTGGTCGTTTCGAGGCCAGCGCTTTTTGTGATATCGCGGAAATGATGGTTCCCCAGATTGAGATAAAGGTGGCTGCTGGCTTGAGATGCCCCGAAAAAGAGATCGGGCAGGCCATCGTTATTGAAATCTCCCACTCCAACGCCGCTGCCCATGTAGGCATATTCGTCAAATATGAGGTTGACAGAGTCGTTCTCCGTGATGGTATTGCTAAAGTGGATACCGGAAGTTTCAGCATCCAGCCGGCTGAAGAGTGTGTCCGGTTTATTTTTTTCTTTGCAGGATAGTGCAAGAATTTGGCTCAGGAGCCCTGACAGGAATAATTTGGTTATATTTTGGGGGCTTGCTTTCAAAGCTATTTGTAATTTGCCGTCAAGGTAGTGACGCTTCTCGCATCCAGCTGAATATTGCTGGCTGCCATAGTAGATCTCTGCAAATTCTTGGTACTGCTGGTCACATAAGCCGTAAAATTGCTGCCAGTCAGACCTGCGGAGCCGCCCAATCCGCCAAGGGATATGACAGAAGGATTTGCCTGGGTATTTACAATGACGATAACCAGTGTTTTGCCGACGGGGTCTATATATGCCGAGACCATGATATTACTTGCCGCATATACGGGATCTGTCTGATTGTTCAAGACAGCGTCTACTCTTATCATTCCGGGTCTGACGAATCTCGAATAATTGCCCAGGGCCCACAGTTGTTTTGAATCGGAGACCAGGCCATCCGTCTTCGACAATTGCGGATCCGCGGCGCCCGATGGGGCATTAATATACACGAGTCCGTCGCTGTAATTATAGGGGTTAATAGCGAGCCACCATTGCCAGGAAGATGTGTTGGCAACAGCCAGGTCGTTATGAATTACTTTTGCCACATAAAGGCCGTAATCGATGTTGGTGTTTCTGGGGTAGCCGTTGAGGACGCCACAGATGTCGCCTAAAACCCCGAACTCCGTCATCCACAATTTAATAGAGGGGCTTGTATTCCCTGCGCTGGTATTTACGGCCTGGCGGTCCTGTACCAGTGTATTCTCCGGGCAGGTGGTAAAATAGCTGTGATAAGAAATGGTATTGTCGACATTAGGGGTATTGCCGATATAGTTGGAGCTGGAGGGATTAAACCATTGGTTTATCTGGTCGCCGCGGTTGTCTGTCGTGGCGGTGTTCAAAAAAGTCACTTGTCCGGCCTCACCTGTGACGACGTGGGTGTTTACCCCATTTGTCTGGAGGTCGGGGCCTAGTATCTTCACCAGACCCGCAATATCCGTATTGGAGGCTGCTGTTCCCTCCTGGTTGTTAGAGGCGCCCCAATTCCATTGCGGTTCATTGACGGGGCTTAAATAATCCAGGGGTGTGCTGGTTCCCTGAAAATGTTTGCATACCTGGACAAGAAAATCGGCATAGTTCTGAAATTTGGAAGAGTTCAGGTTGAACTGGGCAGAGCCCGTGCCATAGGCTTTGCCATTAGTGGTCATATAAACGGGAGGAGATACTGCAAAACCCAGCAGGTATTTGACACCCCTTTGTTTGGCCGCATTCATAAACCATTGCTGGCCTTGCTGCTTATTCCAGTTGTAGGTGCCATCCGGGTTTTGAAAACACTCCTCCCGTCTGTAATCATCTGCTATGCCACTTGAATCTCCCTGCTCGGAGCTTCCGGCGCCAATATTAAATCTCCAAAGCGACAACCCAATACCTTTTGGGTTGCCGCCGGAATCTACATCCATGCTAAATAGATAATCTGCAATTTGATTTTTCTTTGTAAGGTTGCTCCAACTGCCCACGAACTTCGACGACCAGGAATCTGACGCTCCGAAACTGTGAATAGTCTGATGTGTATTCCCAATAGTTACCTGCAGCGTGGTTTTTTGCTGACAGGTGTCTATGCCGTTGAAGATGCAGGGATTTGCCGGCGGAAAAGAGGAAGAGGAGGAAGATCCTTTCTTACAACTTAACGCCAGGGAGAGAACTACAAACAAAAGATTTATCATAAACTGCCGGGACTTATTCATTTAGCATGTTATTGAGTACTCAATTAGTAACCGGGGTTCTGTGTTATGACTCCGCCGCCTGCCTGAATTTCCGTCTGCGGGATGGGGAAGAGGTCATTGGTGCCCGGTATATAAAGTTTCCCTTTATTGGCAGGTACTTCTGCGAGAGTGGTCCTGCTGTCATAGGGATCTGTATTTGTCTGCAGCCATTGCACATATGTTCCGTTGGGTCCGAACATGGAAGACATCATTGTAGTGCCGTTGACCTTTACCCTATGCAAGTCATCCCATCTTACGTCTGCATATTCCCCTGCGAGCTCCAGTCTTTTCTCCAGGATAATAGCATTTACCAGTGCATCGCCGGACAAACCGTTCTTTGGTGTCAGACCTACACGAGCCCGCACCTGGTTGAGCAATGAGCTGGCTGTTGTTGCATCTCCCTGGCGGGCAGCAGCTTCAGCATAGATGAGCAGCGCATCGGCCAACCGCATGAATATATATGGTTTTGGCTGCCAGCGTCCGTTATAGCTTTGATTGGCGGGGCTCCGTTCTGCCAGCGGAATATAGTATTTCCTCCAATTCCTGGCCGAGGTATTTCCACTTGGGTTGCCATTCCAGCTGGGCACCTGTGCATCTCCTGCAACAGCCTGTCCATTTTTTATGATGGTATTGACCCTGCGGACGCTATCTCCTTCATTCAAAAAGGCGTCTTCCAGGTTGCTACTTGGCACATGCCAGCCCCAGCCTCCATCGACACCACTTCCGGCCGTAACGGGATCCACGTTGCCAATCAGATTGTTAGCTCCGATCTCGAAGATCGACTCCTGTCCATTGTAATAAGCTGTTTTAAAAATATCACCATATTTAGGCTCGAGATGATATTCATTCAATGCAACCAATTGGCTTGCCGCCAATACAGTAGAATCATAATTGCCGGACCATAGATTTGCATAGGCCAGATAAGCCAGGGCTGCGCCCTTGCTGGCTCTTGCCATATCCTGGGGGGTGGTATAATTCTTCCGTTGGGGAAGATTGGCTGATGCATATGCAAAATCAGCTTTGATGAATGCCCAGACCTGGGCAACCGTAGATCTTGGCAGCGGGATCTGGCTTTGGGTAGTAGTTTCAGTATAGATTGGTACCCCGCCATAATACTTTGCGAGGTCCATATAAAAGAAGCCTCTCAAAAACCTCATTTCGGCCGTCAGTCGGGTTTTTAAAGTGGCGTCGATGGGCGCTGTCGCCAAATTGGCTATTCCAAAATTGCACTGACCGATACCCTGATAAGAAAATTGATAAATGTTAACAACTTCAGGGGCGGTAGGATTAATACTTTCCAAACTGCCAACAGCGCGATAGGATGCAGCATTGCTAAATCCGCCAAGATTGCCCAACCAGCCATTATCCGTTCCTGTCTCGAGAATGAGCCTGGACCACATGGTCTGCCACCAGTCATTTTGGTTGATGACCGAATAGCAGCCTGTCACATAGTTGACAGCACCAGCGGTTGTTTTAAATACACCGGTGTTGTCAACGGTTTGCAGTCCGTAGTAAGGAATATCTGTGAAACTTTTTTTGCAGGAAGAGATAATAAAGACGCCCGAAAAAAGGCAGCCTAGTATGATTTTAATATTTTTCATATTTACAATATTATAGGTGAGAATTATAGTCCCAAGCTGATACCGGCATTAAATGATTTGGGAACCGGGTATTGTCCTCTGTCGACACCCTGATACTGCTGGCTATTGGACTGCACTTCGGGGTTAAAGCCCTTGTATTTGGTGAATGTAGCAATATTCTGAGCCCCCACATAGATGCGAACGCTCTTGATGCCATTCACTTTCAGGAAGGGGAGGCTGTATCCCAATTGAAGATTCCTGATCCTGGTAAAGCTACCGGATTCCACATACCAGCTGGAGAAATTATAATTGCTCCCTGTGGCGGGGTTGGGGTTGGATGCATTGGGATTGTCCGTGCGCCAAACTTTATCATAGCTGCCGGCAATTACATTGGATGCGCGGTCGCCGGTGATGAGGTAGCGTTTGGTGGTATTGGCTACTTTTTGTCCATACGAACCGTACAATTCTACGAGAAGATCAAATCCTTTGAAATCGGCTTTGACCGAAAAATCCATATTTAATTTTGGATAGGGATTGCCCAGGAAGGTCCGGTCGCCTGCAGTACTAATGATACCATCTCCATTTACGTCGACGTATTTAAAATCGCCTGGTTTAGCCAGCGGCTGGATCATTTTACCATTCTTATCCGTATAGGCATTGACCTCGGCCTGTGACTTGAATATGCCGGCGACCTGATAGCCATAAAAAGCACCGACTACACCATTTGTATACATTCTTGTAAAGTTCATCCCAAACCGCTCTGCTTCGCGATAAGTATCCTGAACCCCTACGTCCAGGCCCTCAACAGTACCGAGGCTGCGATAGGTAGTTCTTACATGGCTCAAAGAGAGCCGGGGGGTGATCCTCAGCTGGTTGGGCAGGGAGATGATATAGCTGGTCGAAAATTCCCAGCCTCTGTTGCCGATGCTGGCCACATTTGCGGTTGGAGAATTGGGTTGTCCTGCGCTTAAAGGAATAGACGGCAGGGTGAGGATCGCTCCGCTGGACTTATTGTCGAAGTATTCGAATTCGAAATTGAGCTTGTTGTTAAAAAGGGTTCCGTCCAGTCCTGCTCCACGATCCAGATCGGTCTCCCATTTCAGGTTGGGGTTGCCGATCTGCGTGGGTACGGTACCGTAGGATGTCTGACCTGCAAAGGGATAGGTGGCGTTAGTCGCTACCAGGCTGTACCAGGTGCTCCGGGTGATCGCATCGGCGTTACCTCTTTGGCCCCATCTTGCCTTAAGCATAAGGTTATTCAGCCAGCCAAGGTTCTTCGTGAAGTCTTCGGCAGACACACGCCATCCAACTGAAACAGAGGGGAAGAATGCATATTGGTTACCGGGAGGGAATTTTGAGTTGCCATCTCTGCGAGCGTTGGCCGTCAAATAATATTTGCTGTCATAATTGTATTCCAGGCGACCGAAATAAGCAGATCTTTTTACCCAGTAGGCGTTGTTGATACCCCCGGTAGGGCTGGTATTCCCGTCAGGTCCAACGCCGAAGGCGGCCAGGACTGCAGAATTTGTCAGATCCATATTGAGGTAATCTTCATAGGCGAAGAGGGGATTGTTGCGATTAGAGCTATCAGCGGAAACTCTCTGACCGCTGCCATAATATTCCTTTTGTTCTGCGGCTTCCTGGCCGAGAAGCGCTGAAATATGATGTTTTTCCGCCACACTAAATTTATACGTCAGCACATTGCTCAGGACCCAATTGTATTTTACGTCGAATCCTTGTCCGGCCTTGACCAGCGGGCTATTGTTATTCGGATTGAGGTAATATCTTGGGGTAAAGAAATTACTCGTGCTATCATCCACATTGGCTCCTACCGTGGTGCGGAAGGTCAGGCCCTTGATGGGCTGAATTTCCATGAATGCGCTGGACTGGATACCATACAGCTGGCTGGGTCTCAATGTGGCCATGTTCATGCTGAACACATAATTGGGGGGAGGTGTTCCATTTCCGGGGCCGCCATAAGGTGTGCCATAGGCGCTCCATTGTGCGTCGTACTGGGAAGGGTTTGCCGAAGCAGGGATATGCTGCAAATTCGGATTAATAAATACGCTTGTTACAGGATCTGTGCCCAGCAGTCCTAAGAAGTCCACTGGTGTGTTAATCCATGTCTCATACCGGGGAGCGAGAGAACCTCCGAACTTGAGCCAGTCGTTGATCCTGAAATCGCCGGAGAACCTGGCGGTGATCCTTTTCCAGTCACCCACCTTGGTATTGGCATGAGCGTCGGTATAGGACAGGCTCATGGCGTACTGCGATTTTTCAGTGCCGCCCAGATAATTGATCCCTACATTCGTGGTGGGGCTATTGGACCTGGTCACGGCATTCCACCAATCCGTCGATTTGGTAGTATCATATTGATTGATGGGAGTTTCAGCCAATGTAAAGCTTGGGTTCGAAAGCCGCTGGAATTTCAACCATTCCGCGGAGCTGGCCATCGTAAAAGGTTTTTTGAGGGTCTGGGACTGGTAATTCACCGTCACATTCAGGCTGCTTTGGCCGGCCTTGCCTTTCTTCGTTGTGATCACGATGACGCCGCTGGCTGCCTGTGCGCCATAGATGGCTGCGGCCGATGCATCTTTCAGCACGTCCATTCTTTCGATGTCTGCCGGATTTATCGAGTTCAAAAAGCCGCTTTGGATGGGAACACCGTCAACTATCAAAAGGGGCTGGCTGCTTCCCTGGACGGTATATACGCCCCTGATGTATACGTTTGGCTGTGAGCCCGGACCATTTGAGCCGGAGAGCACGCGGACACCGGGTACTTCGCCCTGGAGGGACTTCGCGGCATTAGGGTCTTTAAAGGTGGTCAATTGATTCCCGGATATAGAGCCGACTGAGCTGATGAGATCGGATTTTTTGGTGGTGCCGTATCCTACAACCACCACGTCACCCAGGCCTTCGCTGGACGTTTCCAACTGGACATCCATATTCCCGGCTTTGGCAGGGAGCCGTTTGGGGGAATATCCTATATGAGTGAACACCAGGGTTGAACCTTCAGGTGCGTTGATGGAAAACTCCCCTGCGTCGTTGGTCTTTGTTGAAATTTTGGTCTTACCGTCCACAGAAACGGTTACATCCGAGAGGGGGGCGCCGCCTGCGCTGACCTTTCCTGTGATCACCTGCTGGGCCCATAGTGTGGCCGAGGAACAAAATAGCAGGATACAAATCGATACCATTCTTAGTCCGGCCCGAAGGGGGGTATAAGAACTCCTTGCTGTGTTTACAGCTGAAAGCAATAAACTTCTCATAATGACAAGCAGCGTTTAGTTTAAGAAATTAAATGTTCATGCAAAATAGCCAGCTCAAAAAGTGTTTAGGGGGGACAAAACAGGCGAAAAGGGGGGGTAAAATGCGCAAAAAGGGCAAATTTTGTTATTCTTCATCCTCCCGGATAGTATTCAGATGTTTATTAAAGGAGTTCCTGTACTTCTTTATATATTCCGATGGGGTGATACCAAAGATCCCGACGAACTGTTCCCGGAAATAGCGGGTATCGCTGATGCCGACCTGGAAGGCGGCCTGGCTGATATTCATATTGTCCGTGAGCATGAGTACGGCGGCTCTTCTGAGACGGATAGAACGGATAAAGGCGTTTAGTCTTTGCCCGGAGATAGCTTTCACCTTCTGGTTCAGCCGGGAATGGCTCATGCCCATGGCCTGGGAGAATTTTTTCATCGTAAACTCGTCATTATCAATATTTTCCTCTATTACCGCGATACATTTACGCAAAAAGTCCTGGTATTCCAGCGGGACCTTCACGGTACTTTCCTTCAGGGTGATGCTATCCAGAAAGTATCGTTGGAGCATATTCCTGTTTTTCAGTATGGCCTCGACCCTTGCCGCCAGGTGCATACTATCGAAAGGTTTGGTGATATAGTCGTCGGCGCCTCCTTCTATACCTTTTAGTTTGGTGTCGGGGGTGGTGGCGGCGGTGAGTAATATGACCGGGATATGGTTCATCGACTCCGACTGTCTGATCTTGGTGCAAAGTTCTATCCCATCCATTCCTTTCATGTTGACGTCGCTGATGATAAGGTCGGGAATGTGCTGTTCTGCCAGCCGGAATCCGTCTGTTCCGTTGTCAGCGCTGTACAGCAGATACTGGGGTGAAAAAAGCCCGAGCAGGTATTCGCGGATCTCTTCGTTGTCGTCGATGATAAGTAAAGAGCGTTTGCCCGTCACCACTTCTTCGACCGTCTTCCCGTTGAGACCGGTCACCGGGGGTGTATCGCCGGCGGGGGCGGGGGATTGTTCTTCCATCATTTCGTCCATGAGGTCGAATTTCTTCCCGGGTCCTTCTATAATATAGGCGTCGGACAGGTGGGGGACTTTTTTTAGCAGGGATATAGTAAAAGTGGCGCCTTCTCCAATCCGGCTTTTGCAGGTGACGGCGCCTTTGTGGCGTTCGATAAAATTCTTTACCAGATAGAGGCCGATCCCGAACCCGGTCTTTTGCATGCTGGGGGCGTCGGCCTGTTGGAATTTGCCGAATATGCGATCGATGTCTGTTGGGTCGATGCCGACGCCGGTGTCGCTGATATCGATCTGTACGCCAGGGGCAGTCTCTGTTATCTGGAAGCGGATGGTGCCCCCTTCGGGGGTAAATTTAAAGGCGTTGGACAGGAGGTTGAAGAGGGCGATCTCTATTTTTTCATAATCACCCTGGATCTGGATGGATTCGTCGGGTGTGGCGCCGGGGGTGTTCGGGGGTTCGCCGGGGGGAATGAAATGGTAGCTGATGTTCCTTGAGGTGGCCTGCTGGACGAAACACTGGTATACTTCGTTGCACAGGGCGACAATATTGATCGTGGATATTTTCAGCACGTCGGCTCCGCTGTCGGCCTTTCTGAAAAGGAGTAACTGGTCTACGAGGCTGAGCAGGCGCCGGGCATTCCGGTGGGCGATGGCCAGATCGTTGACGGGCACCATGCCGTCCCTGTGATTCATTGCTTTTTTCAGCGGGTCTATGATGAGGGTGAGGGGCGATCTGAATTCGTGCGAAATATTCGTGAAAAATGACAATTTTCTTTCTGCCAGATTTTTCTCTTTTTCGCTCTCGAGGTGGGCCAGTTTTATCTCGTATTTCAATCTTTCCTGTCTCCGGGTATACAGGATGTACATATAGATGGACCCGGCAAAAAGCAATGCATATAGCAGGCAGGCCCACCATGTCTTGTACCAGGGGGGTAAGACGATTATTTCCAGAAGTTGTGTTTCGTCGCTCCATTTACCGTCGGGGTTCGTCACTTTGATCTTAAAATCGTATCTGCCTACTCCCAGTCTGGAATAGTAGGCTGTCCGGATGTCGTTCACGTAATTCCAGCCTTTGTCCCAGCCATCCAGGTAGTAGGCATATTTTATTTTATCCACTCCGACGTAGGTGAGCGCCAGGAAATCGATGGAAAGGATGGCCTTTTCGTACGGAACCTTTATCTGGCGGATCTTGTCCATGGCCCGGTCCGAAATATAAGAGGGGTCTTCTTCTACCGGCTTGTTATTTATTCTAACGCCGTCCAGGAACAGGGCGGGGGCTGTTGCGCGGTATTGGACGCTGTCGGGGAAAAAGATATTAAATCCTTTTATGCCGCCAAAGAGGAATTCGCCGGATTGTAGCGTCAGGGCGGCATTAAAGCTGAACTGGTTGCTTTGCAGTCCGTCGGATTGGGTAAAATTCCGGCAGGTGCGGTTCTGCGGATTGAACCGGGATAATCCGTTGAATGTGCTGATCCACAAATTGCCGTTGTGGTCCTCCAGGAGGCGAAGCAGGGTATTGCTGGGTAAGCCGTCCGTGGTGGTGTAGCGGGTATACTGTCCATTCTTGGGGTTAAAAAGTAAAAGGCCGCCGCCCTGGGTGCTCAGCCAGAGATGCCTGTTCCTGTCTTCGTGTATACAACGAACGGGATAGCCGATGTTATAGACGAGGTGTTTTTTGTGCTGGAGGTCGATCCTGATGAGCGTGGTATAGTTGCCGCCCCAGAAGTTGCCCTGGCTGTCTTCTGCCAGGCATTGCAAATTCGTGATGGTATTGTCGAAGAGTTCGAATTTGCCGGCTTCCCTGTTGAAAAGATACAGGCTGCCTTCGTTGGTAGCGCTTGCCCAAAGTCTTTTTTGCGCATCTTCATATATCAGCCATACGTTGTTCTCTTCTGCGTTGGTGACGGGATTATAGCAGGTATATCGTTGGAACGAACCGGAAGCCTTGTTCAGACGGCTTACCCCGCCGAACCAGGTGGATAGCCAGATATCATTATGGTAATCCCTGAGAATGCTGGTGATAAAGTCGCTGCTGACCGAATTCGGGTCGGACGCATTGTGTCTGAAAGTGGTGAAGGTATTTTTTGTCCTGTCCCAATATCTAAGCCCCGCGCCGTCGGTGCCTATCCAGACATTGTTCTTTTCGTCTTCGCAAAGCGAGAGGATGAAATTGTCAACGAGATTGTTGCCGGCTGGCGCATCATAGGTAACTTTTCCAAAAGGCACGCCGGAGGGCTCGATAATATTAATACCGCCCCTCAAGGTGCCGATCCATTTACGTCCTTCGACGTCTTCGTATATAGCATCTACCACATTGCTGTTTGTCAGTGGTCTTCCACCAGTGGTGAGCAATTGTTTTGCCATGCGGGCTTCATCGGGCAGCAACCAAACGCCTGCTCCGTCCGAGCCTATCCATAAAACATTCTGTTTGTCCGCGGACAGGGCTGTTATCTTGACCTTATAGGGTAAAAGGCTTTGCGAATAAGTATTGGACTGGGGGTAATATTGATAGAGTCCATTATCGTTGGCCAGCCATAATCGTCCTTTTCTATCTGTCTTCAGGCAATTAGACTGTTGAATGGCGCTGGTGACCAATGTCAGTTTTTTTTGAACAGCATCATATCTGTATAGTCCTTCGTGCTGAACAAATATCCAGATGTTCATATCCGGGGTGCGCTCCATAGCCGTTACGTCATAGTTCCCGACCTTATTATTGTTTAAGGCGATCTGCACGCCGCCCGCGGTATTGTTTTCAAACGCCAGCAGGCCATTGTGCTGTGTGGCCACCAGTATGCAGCCTGCACTGATAGCTTTTACCTTGTGAACATTGTCCTGGAGGTATTCCAATGATCCTGACAGGGAAACATACCTTACCATGGAGAAGCGTGATGTAACAGCATTGTAAATGCTCATTCCTTTCTGTCCGCCAACCCAAATATTCCGATTGCTATCTTCTTCTATGGTGTAAACATTATTGATGGCAAGGGAAGTGCTATCTCCGATGACATTGTGGAATATTTTAAACCCGTATCCGTCATACCTGTTGAGCCCGTCATAGGTGCCGAACCATAAGAAGCCGTTGTGATCCTGGCAAATACTGACAACGGCATTGTTGGAGAGACCCTGTTCTATGCCCAGGTATCTGACCGGCGGGTCTCCCGCGAGAAGGGGGGTGCTGCGGCCCGCGAAAAATAGTGAAACAATAAAAATGTTCTTTACCCAACGCATCATGCACATAATTTGGAGAGCAGGTGTAAAGATAGGTGCTCTTGTCCTTTTGAATAAAGCGATTTTTTGTGTTTATTTGTATTCTCTGATCAGTTGTCCTGCCTTTATCCACTGAATTTATGCTAACCATAAACAAACTGCTGTCTATTTGTCAACCGGCTCTCAACATATCAATGAGAAGGACCTATTTCTTCGTATTGCAGAAGGCGACGAGACTGCCTTCCGGCAACTTTACCAGTCGTACGGCAGACTGCTATTCCCTTTCTTGACAAAACTTACTGATTCACAGGATATTGCCGATGAGATCTCAGCGTTTCGCTGGATGCGCCGGGGGCGAAAGAAAAATGGTTAAAAGCCATTCGTGAGGATGGTCTTACGGGCTGGACGCATGTATCCGACCTGAATTTCTGGCAAAATGAGGTCGCAAAATTATATAGCATACAAAGCATACCGCAGAATTTTCTGCTGGATAAAGAGGGGAGGATCATTGCCAAAAATCTTCGGGGCGGTGATCTGGAAATGAAGCTGCAGGAAATTTTGGGTAGCGGGGACTGACTTATGTTTTCTCATGTGTATTTAATTTCGTACACTACGGGGGTTTGTGTCTACTTACCCCTGTATTTATTTCCAGACCTCTTTTCCTTCTTTATCCATATAGCCTTTTTTGCCGTCGAGGGTAAAGGCAGATGGGTTTTAGTGTGGCTGGGACTCGTATCGTTGGATCCCTTCCAGTATCTGGCGGGCCAGTTGTTCGCGATGGTAGTCGTCTGTTATGAAAGTAAAGTCTTTAGGATCGTTGATATTCCCGCAGAGGATGAGGATGGCGGGCATAGTGGATTGCCGGAGGACCCAGATGCCTTGCTGGCTTTCTTTCAGGTCGTTGAAAGTAGGATAGGTCTGCTTCAGGGCATCGATCATGGCGGAGCCTAGTTTCACGCACTGGGAGTACTGGGAGTTGCGGTGGGATACAAAGATGCTGATCCCTTTAGCGGCATTCCCGCCCGATGCATCTGTGTGAAGGGAAATAAAGAGGTCTGCCCTATTTTCTTTGGCCATATCCGTACGATATGCCAATGATTCCCGGATAGAGGTCTTGTTGCCGGCCAGCTCGTCATGATCCCTGGTCAGCACGACGTTGATGTTGTACTCCGGGCTAAGCTGTTTTACTTTTAGCGCCAGCGCCAGGTTGATATCTTTTTCAGACTGTCCGTTGCTGGCGATGGCCCCGGCATCTGTCCCGCCGTGGCCGGCGTCAATGATGACGGTAACCGGACTGCCGGAGATCCCTGCAGTGAGAGGGTGCGGATCCTTCGGGTGAATTGTTGGGTCCTTGCGGTGTATTTTGCCGGCAAAGGCACACAATAATAAAAAGGCCAGGGGCAGGACCATTATCCGGCTGGTGTAGCCGGAGGTAGAAGCTTTGAATTGGGTGATCATGGTAATACGACGTTTTATGGGTGATTGAAAAAAAGGATGGACCAGAGAGGGAGGCTGCACATGTATCATTTGCCAGACCAGCAGTTCGGCATAGTCATACCTGTCGTTTTCGGATATGGCATGCTGGTCGGCAAGGAATTCATGGATGGTCCTGATCTCCCGGTATAGCAGGTGGAAGAACGGATTCGGCCAGCAGAGGATCAGCAAGGGCTTCAATAGTAAAAGATCGAGCGAATGTCTTTGCCGGATATGATATAGCTCGTGCTGAAGTATCTGGCGGCCTTGCGTGCTGTCGATATCCAGTTGTTCGTTCCAGAAAACGCTTTTAAAAAAGGAGAAAGGCGTTCCGGGCTCCCTGGTGAGAAAAAGATCAATTTCTCCCATTTTTTCCCGGGGATATTTCCCGGGGAGCTGTCGAATATAGCGTAGCTGTCGTAAAAAGGCTCTACCCAAATAACCGGCGATGAGGATGTAAGCGACAGTCATCCATGTCTCCCAGGTGTGCCAGACAGGAGAGGATTGCGAGGCGGTGATGGCGGTTGTCCTTTCATTCCATATGCCGGGGCTGATCTTATGTAGTGTTGTAGAAAAGGCAAGTGTCTGTTCTCCGGTGAACATGACCGGAACAGGGATGAGCGGCAGGACCAGTGAGCCGAGTGCTGCCCCCAGCAGATAATACCGGTTGAAGGAATGAAAGCCTTTATTATGAAGGAATAACCGGTAATAACCGAGCAGGAGACCGGATAGGCAACTCACCTTCAGCAGGTAAAGGAAGAAGGACATCATGGCCGGCCTTTTTTGGCTGAGCGGATCTGTTGCAGCAGTTCTTCCAATTCCTGCAGGCTGATCTCTTTATCCGTCACGAACTGGGAGACCAGTTTGGCGGGGGATCCTTCGAAATAGCCTTTTATGAGTTGGCTGGCGCTTTTTTTCCCGTACCCGGTCTTGCTGATGCGGGGTTCATAGCAATTATTGCGGCCCTGGACCGTATACTTCACATATCCTTTTTCGACAAGGATCTTCAGGAGGGTGGCGATGGTGTTGGGGTGGGGGCGTGGTTCGGGAGTATGGTCCACGATGTCTTTCAGGAAGCCCTTTTCCAGTTGCCAGAGGACCAGCATGACCTGCTCTTCGGCCTTCGTCAGTGTTTTCATACTGTAACTATGTTTTTAGTTATAACGTAAAACTATAACTAAATATTTAGTTGTGCAAAATATTTTTTTCATTAGGCAGAATTATTGTTTCCATACCTGCATCGTCACCGGGGTGTTGTTGGGGTTGATAAAGACCACCAGGTAACTGCCCCTGGCGAGGGAGGTTACGTCAAGCGTCGTTTGGGAAGAGCCCGGGGTTATTTGTTTTGTCTGCCAGAGTTTGCCGTCTATGCTGAGTACCTGCACGAAAGCGGGCTGGGTATTTTGGGGGTAAGTGACGATGACAGGGGCATTGCCGGTAATGATCCGGGGGTAGACGTCGGGTTTTTGCGTGCGTCCGTTGTTGAAGGAGATCGTTTTGCTATAGCTGATCCTTTCGTCCTTACTGGCTATCTGTAACCGGTAGTATGCGATGTTCTGCGGGGGATGTTTGTCGATGACGGAATAGATGTTCATAGCAAGACCGGTTGCGTCGACGCGCTGCAATGGGATAAAATGCGCTCCGTCGCCGCTTTCTTCTCCATCGGCGTTTTTTTCCACGATGTAATAGCCGGTGTTTGTTTCGTCGGTGGTCTGCCATCTTAACTGGATGGCGCCGTCTGTCTGCGTACCGGTAAAATTCAGCAGGGTTACCGGCAGGGCAATGCAATCGGCCAGGGACATTTTTTTAGTGCTGGTGTTGGTGCATCCGCCCAGTGTACTGGTGACCGATACGGTGTAAGTTCCGAGATCGGCGGTTGTAATGGGATCGATGGTAAGAGCATTGCCCGTGCTGGTGCTGCCATCCGGGTGTTGCCAGGTGTAGCTGTAAAAAGGGCTCGCCGGGAGCGTAAATGTGGCGGCACCGCCGGTGCAGGTGCGGCCTGTTGTAATAATATCCGGTACGGCCAGCGTATCCACGGTGAGGCTGCGTGAATAGCTGTTTGCGCAGGCATCCTCCATCAGGAATGTGTAAGTGCCGGCGGCAAGGCCCGGAAATACGGGGCTCGTCTGTAGCGGGGTTGTAACGGGGCCTGTTGTTATCTGGTATTGGTAAGGGGCTATTCCGCGTGTCGCATCGGCAATCAGCGCTACCTCTCTTGTAGCTCCGCAAATGGCAATGGCGGCCGAGGGATCGAAAACGGGCTGTGTATATGACGGAATAACAATGGTGTCAGTAATGACGTCACAGCCATAACTATTCGTTCCATTTAAGTAGTTGAGGGGAAAACGGTATTTATAGGTATAGCGCACATAGTATGTTCCGGAGGAAAGATTAATGACAGAATCGATATAGGGAGAAGAGATGACATTCCTGCTCTGGGCATTATTTATGTCTATCGTCCCATCGGGGTAAATGGAGCTGGGGGTGAAATTTGATCTCACATTCAGCATGATCTTATTAGCGCCGGTGCAATTTTTTATCAGCGTGGAGGAAAAAGCAGAATGTCTTGTCTGCGAAGGCGTTATTGTAAACGTAAGGCTGTCTTTCTGTCCGCAGCTATCGATGGCGTATAATTTATAAGTGCCGGCCCCAAAATAGCCCAGACTGAGGCCATAGGGGTTAAATGTCAGTTTTTTTATGGTATCCGGGTAGGTGTAGGTGTGTATTGTGCCGTTGGCGAATGTTACGGAAGGAGGACCGGAGGCTATAACGATGCTGCCCTGTGTAGAGTTGTTGAAAAATATTTCTATGCTTGTAGTCCCTTCCTTGCACACATCATTCGGATAGACTATGTAAGTGGTGATCTTTAATGGCGGCACTGCGGCCCAGTCGAATACCAGGGTGTCCTTTCTACAGCAGTCCTGTCGTACCACTTTATAGCCATTCGCGGGTGGGTATCCTGAGAAGGTGGAATTATTTGTTTGCGTGGTAAGGATGACGCCGGCGGGGCTCACTAACGTATAGGTGATCGTGTTGCAATGCACTGGTGAAGGGCTCCCGTTGTTATCCATTTTCAGATCGACCGTATAGGCATATTGGTTGCCGCAACCCGTGAGGGGGATCGTTACGGGGCTCATATCCAGGTCTCTGAACATGGGGTAAGAGCCAGTCTGGGAAGCGCCGCAATTGTTGGATACCATCAGTGTAAGCTGGTCAAAGACGCCGGTGGTATGTTTAAAGCGGAAATGGAACGTATCTGTGATATTGCCGGCAATATCTGCCGGGGTGGAGAGGATGTGTGTAATGGTCGTGTTGTCAGGCATTTTTAGAATAGCGGTATAAGGTGGTTTGAAATTGGATGGGGCGGTGGATATGTATACCGAGTAAACATAGGCGAATGAGTCGCAGGCCTGGTAGAGGAGCACTCCGGGGTAAAAGGTCACAGAGCCTGTGCTGCCATCCAGTATTGTTACTGCCCTTGTCTGGAAATTGCCGCAGGAGTCCGTCACCTGGCAGGTATAGGTACCGGCGGAAAGACCGCTAAATACATTACCTGTCTGCGGGGCTCTTGTGACGGGAGAGGGGCTGATGATCGAGTACTGCAGCGGTGAGCGGCCATTGGTGACATCGATCCTTATCGAGCCGTCGGTGCCGCCATGGCAGGAAGGCGACTGCGGGGTAGTGACCAGTAGTGGAACGGTATAGGTGCCGGTAACGGAAAAACCTTTGGTGACGGAAGTGCCACAGTTATCGGTCACCTGCACGGTATAGCTGCCAGGCGCCAGGGATTGAATGGTATTGGATGTCTGGGGCAGAGTTAGTGTTGGCCCTGCTATCACGCTAAATACATAAGGCGTTGATCCGCCCGATGCGGATACGACGGCAGTACCGGAGGCCTGACATCTGCTTTCTGTCGTTGTGACCGAATTGATAGATAACGGTGTTGAGGCGGGGCATTGCGCATATAGGATGTGCGTAACAGTTAGTAAAAGGGCGGACAGGGCACAGGATAATGGACGGTTCATATATATTGTTTTTTCAGACTTATATTAACGAGTTAGCGTCCGCATTATTCGCGGGCTGTGGCCTGTGGGGGGTGGCTATTTATCCAATGGCGTCAGAGCTGCGCGGGATGGTTTGGGAGAATTATTTACCGGTGGGGATATGTGTGTAGGAGGTGATATTGGTGTATGGCACGATTATGAGTTGTCCAGGAGATTGGTTATACTTGTCTTATAAAACTGATCCTTATGAAATCTATTTATCCGATGACTTGTTTGTTCCTATTGGTATTTGTGAATGGTTGTTACCGTGGGATGGAGGTGCCTGCGGGTACGACCGGTGGTGGGGGGGCTTCGGGGGCTTCCGGTGCCAGTAGGGTGGGGGCCTCGGGCGGTGCGGCTGCTTCCGGCAAGGCGGGTACTGCGGCTGCGGCCGGCGGTACGATTGTTTCCGGCGATGCAGGCAGCAATTATGATAGCCTTGTTTTGTCCGATGGTGCGGTGGCCTTTTGGAATGGCGTTTCGGGGACGGATGCGACAGGCAATGGCCACAATAGTGTTTTAGTTAACAACCCGTCGGCCACTGTATTGCCGAATGGCGGCGCCGCACTGGTGTTCAACGGCGTCAATCAATATCTTGAAGTAAAGAGTTCGCCTGATCTTTCGGTGCCGGCCACGGGTGTTTTAACACTGGAAGCATGGATAAGGCCGGATGTGCTGGATGTCGTGCATACGGAAGGGAGCGGCTATGTGCACTGGATGGGAAAAGGAGCACCTTCCAGCTATGAATATGCTTCCAGGATGTATGGGCAGCATCCTACCGGCAAAGATAGTGCACGCATCAACAGGATATCGGGGTATGTGTTCAATCCGGGGGGAGGGTTGGGAGCCGGGTCTTATTATCAGCCGACTGCTTCCTGGCCTTTGCAGCGGGGGGAATGGATACATTATGTACTTGTTATCAATACAAATATCACCAGTGCGCAGTATCCTACCGGCTATACAAGGCTGTATGTGCATCGCAAAAAAACCGATGGTACGCTTGTCACGTTTACCGATCAGGATGCGTTGGCCGACTACAATATTATTCCCCGGGCGGGGAGTGTGCCTTTTCGTGTAGGGACGGTCAACTTTAGCTCGTGGTGGCAGGGAGCTGTGGGTAAGGTGGCTATTTATAGCTATGAGCTAAGTGCCGGTCGGGCATTGGAGCATGCGGCAAAGATGTTTTAGGGGCGGGTCGCTTCATAGCGAAAGCCCAAGCTGTGTGTGGGAGGGTCGCTTCATAGTGAAAGCCCAAGCCCGACGGAGAGATTAATCGTGCTCATATTCTGTTTGTAATCGTGGGTATCGCCGTAATAGGATATGGACGTGAAATTATTTAATGACAGGTATCCAGGAACTACCAGGTGATGGGCGACGGCTAGCGTCTGGGTTACATTTTTAAAGTTGGGTTTCAGGTACCAGAAATCCAGATGAGCCAATAGTTGAAGGCGCCTGTTGAGGTGGTAGATCATCCCAGCCCCAGCCCTGGCGGAAAAGGTAGTGGTATGCACCTTGTTGACTTTAGCCACGATCATATCCGATGGGTTCGGGCCTGTAGTGGCTGTGTCCAGGAGCCCTGTGAGGGTGTAGTCCGGTATATAACAAATGGCTGCTCCAAGCGATAGATCCGTTTGGATATCGAATTTGGGGGTTATAGGGATGTGATAATAAACACCGGTCATTGCAGACATGGCTTTCCAATGACTATTTGGGACCGACCAGGAGTAGCCCGGATAAGTCTGCTGAAGAAGGGATGTATTGGCTTTGTTGTCGATGCCGTTGAGTCTGCCACTGATCCCGACCGTTATTCCCCAGTGGTGGGTGCCGACGGGGTGAGAGTACCCTATCTCTGCCAGACTGCCCAGGTTGGCCAACCCCGATGCGGGGTCGCCGGCGTCTTTGCTTGCAAATTTACCAACGGGAAGGGCGCCGCCAAGGGATAGGTGTAATGTTCCATTTTTTTGGGACCAGCATTGGATCGTTGAGGAACAGGCAAGCATGATCAGAAGGAAAACATTTCTCATCTACGGTGGTTTTGTGTGTTTAGCGTTGACCTATAAATGTAGGAAATGCTGATCAGATGTGCAATATATTGAAGCATGCTTCAATGATGTTTTCGGGGGGGTAATTGGGGAAGGGGTGATGATGGGGGTTAGTTTTGGGGTGAGGGTGAAGGGGTGATGGAGATGAGGGCGGGTTTAAGACCGGGGGATTCGGCTTTTAGCTTGATGGTTCCGGGCTGGCCGGTTTTACTGCGAACGATCACGAGGCATAGACCGTTGAAGGCGGCGCGTCGGGGCGAGGCAAACGATTCAAGATCTGCGGCATCACCGTTGTCTGTTGCGACAATCTCGCCCGGGCCTTCGACAGAGAATGTAAGCCTATTTTTCGCATACGGGACGGTCAGGCCGTTTTTGTCGGTGACCCGCACTGTGACGAACGTCAGGTCTTTTCCGTCGAGGGGAATGGCGGGGGCGGTCCGCATGGCGGGGTCGGTATGGGTGCCAGGATGGGAGAGAGTGGCGGAGCCGGTGGGAGTCGTAGGGGCGGAGGGAGTCGTAGGGGCGGAGGGAGTCGCGGGGTCGGAGGGAGTCGCTGGACCGGCGGCGGCGGTTGCATGGGCGCTGGGGGCCGGGGGATGATCGGCAGAGAGCGTGAGCTGGTAGGGTTCATCTGTGGTCTTTACAGCGTCTTCGGCCCACTTCCTGCCATTCTTGTAAGCTATGACCTTCAGTTCACCCGGCAGATATTTCACGTCGTCCCAGCGGAGGCGATATTCGTAGCGTCCCTTTTTCTTTTTGCCAAGCGATCGTCCATTGAGGAATAGTTCGGCCTCATCGCCGGAAGTAAATACGTGCACGGGCGTAACCAGGCCGGTGCGGCCGGGCCAATTCCAGTGCGGCAGGATATGCGCCATAGGCAGTTCAGGGCGCCAGTAGGATTGATAAAGGTAAAAACGGTCCTTTTTAAAGCCAGCCAGGTCAATTATTCCCGAGTAGGAACTACGGGACAGGTAATAAGGGGTTGGCTCGCCAAGATAGTCCCAGCCGGTCCAAACAAATCCGCCCGCAACGTATGGATGCTGGTGCATAGTAGCGAAGACTTTGTCTGCGGAGGAACCGAAATCCACCGAATAAAGTTCGTAGGCACTCACCTGTTGCGTTTTCGAATCCCCGCCCATTCCATCTTTTATGGGTGCGCTGTTCCCCTCGAACACCGGGAACAAGTATTCTCCGCGGCTGCTGAGGGCGGAGGCATTCTCGGTGCTTATGATCATTTTGCCCGGGAATTTTTCGTGGAATGCCGGAAACAGCGGGGGGGTATTAATCCCTTTCAAGCCCGCATATGCCCCACCATTACGGATACCCTCGCCCTGGTAATTCAGGCTGATGACATCCACCACCTCGGGTAGAGGCATATTTGGCTTGGCATAGTTCATAGCGCTGGTTGCAGGGCGGGTCGGGTCTTCCTCTCTGGCAATGGCGTATAACATCCTTGCGACTGCTGCGCCTTTCTCATCCGTGTATTGTTCGCCGACCTCATTGCCAAAGCTCCACATCATCACGGAAGGATGGTTCCGGTCGCGGCGGATGAGGGCGCGCAGGTCCTGTTCGTGCCAGTCGGGAAAGATGAGATGGAAATCAAGCGGTGTTTTTTTCAATTCCCAGGCATCGAAGATCTCGTCTATTATAAGGAAACCCATTCGATCCGTCAATTCGAGCAATTCCGGGGCAGGGGGATTGTGCGACATGCGGATGGCATTACAGCCCATTTCGCGCAGTGTCTCCAATTGACGTTTTGCTGCCTGCACGTTAAATGCCGCTCCCAGTGCGCCAAGATCGTGATGCTGGTTCACGCCTTTTAGAATGACGTGTTCCCCATTGACGAAAATCCCTTTTTCGGGATCGAAGCGTATGTCCCGTATGCCGAAGGGTGTTTCGTAGGTGTCGAGGTGTTTTCCGTTGGAAGAAACCGTAGTGATGGCTACATAGCGATTGGGGGTCTGGTTTGGAAAGGGGCCCCACAATTTAGGGTTGAGGATGGTGAAAGAACCGGAGACGATATCGGAGGAGTTGGGTGTGAGTGACAGCTTAACCGGTGATGTTTTTGCAACGGGCTGACCGGTTCTTCGTCCTTTACTATCCAGCAGATATATTGCCGTAGTAACGTCAAAATTTCCACCGGAGCTGGAATTATTGTCAATAGCGATCTTCAGGTGAACATTTGCGGAGGTGCTGGAAACATTGCTGGTGGTCACAAACGTGCCCCACTGGCTGACGTGTACGGGAGCTGTTTTGGTGAGCCAGAGATTGCGATAGATCCCAGCCCCCGGATACCAGCGCGAGGAATTCGGCGGATTGTCCAATCGGATGGCCAGTTGATTCTTTTTCCCCGGAATGATATATGGCGTCAGGTCGACGCGCCAGGAAGTATATCCGTAGGGCCATCCTCCGACCAGTTGGCCATTCAGCCAGACCATTGCGTAAGACATAGCGCCGTCGACATCGAGAAAGATGTTCCTGTCAGCATCTGAAGCGGGGATATCGATCTTTTTCCGGTACCATGCGACGCCCTGGATGGGCAGGCGTCCCATGCCTCCGCCTACCTCCGTGTTCCAGCCTTTATAAAAAGGACCTTTAATGGCCCAGTCGTGTGGCAGGTCCACGCTGTCCCAGGCGTCATCATCGAAGGTGGGCTGCGTGAAAGGGAAATTTGCTCCGGGGTTTCCTGCCGGGCGTTGGTAGCGTTTGTTGGGATCTTTTATAAAGTTGTTTCCGGTGGGGAGGATCCATGGTTTGAGTACGGAGGCTGTGGCGGCGACGTTAACGGCATCTGTTGGCCGGGCGTCGGCGGGTCTGTCCTCTTTATTACCGCTGACCTGCGGGCGGACGTCATAGATCAGGGTATCGGTGATTTCCGTCGAATCATACCGGTGGAATTTCCAGTCGTTGTTGAGGAGGATGCGTTCGCGCGCGGGGCGGGCTGCGGCTGTGTTCGGGGCGATGCGTTCCCGGGCGGGGGGCTGGGTTTGTGCAAATGCTGACATTACGGAAAGCAGGACCGCCGGCAAGAGGGAGGTGAAAGACTTTGGCAAGTAAGGCATAATACAACTAAAGTAAGGACATTTTCGAAAAATGCAACCGATTGTATTATTTTCTTTAAAATTCTTTTTACTTTAGCTTTTTGGCTTGTATGCAAGCGGTTGTGTTTAGTTTGGGACGTGCAACGCCGCTGTGTTAAATCATTATTTATGTTACCCGACAAAGAGATCACGATATACGATATTGCCAGGAAGCTCAACATATCTGCTGCCACCGTAAGTCGTGGTCTGCAGGATCACCCGAGTGTCAGCAAAAAAACCAAGAAAAAGATCTTTGACCTGGCGGACAGGATCGGGTACCGTAAAAACCATTTCGCGGGTAATCTGCGGAGTCAAAAGACCCAAACTATCGGCGTGATCATTCCGCGTCTGAACAGCAATTTTATGTCATCGGTGATCGCGGGTATGGAAATGATAGCTAATGAGCATAGATATTCATTGATCATCAGTCAGTCGTCCGAATCCGTAGCCAAGGAAGCGGACAATGCCAATACGATGTTCAACAGCCGTGTTGACGGTCTGCTTGTGTCGCTGGCATACGACACCGACGCGCTTGACCACTTTGATGCTTTTTTTAAGAAAAATACCCCGGTGATCTTTTTCGACCGGGTAATGGCTCACGAGAACTCCACCAATATACTTATCGACAACTACCGGGCGGCTTATAATGTCACCAAACATCTGATAGACCAGGGTTGCAAAAAGATCGTGCATATTACGGCCCCTCCAAAGCAAAACGTTTATAAAGACCGTCAGGCCGGATACAAAAGCGCTCTGACGGATGCTAAGATAAAATACAGGGAAGAGAACGTGATCATTACCAATCTTTCCCAGGAGGCGGGTTATGAGGTCGCGGGTAAGATCCTTAGCATGAAACCCTTACCTGACGGTGTTTTTGTGGCGAACGACAGTTGTGCGGTGGGTTGTATGATGGCGTTAAAAGAGCGGGGGATCCTCATTCCCGAGCAGATCGCCTTTGCAGGCTTCAATAACGATCCTGTGGCAAGCGTAATAGAACCCAAACTGACGACGGTCAATTATCCGGGGTATGAAATGGGGCAGGTAGCTGCGCGGCATCTGATAAATCATTTGAACGGAACCTCGCCTATCGATCATACCAACACTATTATTCTGCGTAGTGAACTGATCGTGCGAAAATCATCCGAAAGACGTAAAACAGAATAATCATTTAAACAAAACTATGCCAATATGAATTCTTTCCTGCGACATTCCTGTATGACTACCGCATCGATGTTGTCGTTACTGGCGTATAGCTGTAATGAATCCGGAAACAAGGGATCTACGGCGCCTGCCAAAACCGACAGTGTTGTCGTCAAACCGAAACAGTATCTCTCGCAACCACTCGTTACTCATATTTACACGGCCGATCCTTCCGCGCATTTATTTAACGGCCGGATCTACATTTATCCATCTCATGATACTGCCACCGGGATACCGGAGGATGATCTGGGATCACATTTCAATATGATGGACTACCACATATTGTCGATGGATTCCATAGGCGGCAGGGTTACAGATCATGGTGTCGCGCTGAACATTAAAGATATACCCTGGGCTGGTCGTCAGTTATGGGCGCCGGATGCGGCCTTTGCCAACAATACCTATTACCTGTATTTTCCGGTGAAAGACAAGCATGACGTGTTCCACATCGGAGTTGCCACCAGTACAAAACCGGAAGGACCTTTTACTGCCGAAAAAAAGCCTATTGAAGGCAGCTACAGTATAGATCCATGCGTGTTTAAAGATGATGATGGATCGTTTTATATGTATTTCGGCGGAATATGGGGAGGGCAGTTGCAGCGATGGAATAATAATAAATACGATTCCGCCGGGAAGCTGCGTCAGCCGGGAGAAACGGCGGTTCTTCCCAGGGTTGCAAGGCTGAGCAAGGACATGAAACATTTTACGGAACCTGTAAAAGAGATAAAGATCTTCGATAAGAATGGGAAGTTGTTTACTGAAAAAGACAACGACAAGAGATTTTTTGAAGCATCCTGGATGCATAAATACAAAGGGAAATATTATTTCTCCTATTCAACCGGCGATACCCATTTTATCAATTACGCGACGGGTGATTCTCCTTATGGTCCGTTTACTTACCAGGGCGTAGTGCTCAATCCTGTCGATGGATGGACAAACCATCATTCCATCGTTGAAGTAAGCGGGAAGTGGTACTTATTTTACCACGATGTACAGCTGAGTGGAAAAACACATTTGCGCAATGTTAAGGTCACCGAGCTGAAATATAATAGTGACGGCAGCATAGAGGCGGTGACGGCGCAGAAATAGCTGGCGCAGGGGGAGGGGAGGGCGAAAAGGGGAAAGACAAAAAAACCGCAGTCAGAGCTGCGGTTTTTTTTTGCTATAATCGGAGCTCTAATAACCGGGATTTTGGTATTTGGCCTTGTCCGCGTCGTTGATCGCGTCCAGCTGTGTTTGCGGGATCGGTCGGAGGAGGTGCATTGGCTGCACCTTTCCGGCTGCGGCAAGGTTATATTGTTTTACCCTGTCGACCAGCCTATTGCGGCAGGCAAGGTCTGCCCAGCGTACGCTTTCGCCGCATAGTTCGCGTGTCCTTTCGTCCAGGATAAAATCCAGTGTCATGTCGGCGGTAGCGAGATCGACCCATACGGGGCTGCTGGCGGTGCCTGTATTTTTTTGTTTCATAATGCCTTGCCGGGCAGCAAGGTCCGTGGGGTTGAGGCTGGCCCTATAGGCTGCTCTTTGGCGTAAGGTAAGAACGAGTGGCAGGGCGTCGGCGGGGCGGCCATCGCCAATAGCAGCTTCTGCGGCCAGCAAATATACCTCTGATAATTTGGCGATAGGGAAGGGTCTGCCGGATCCGTCATTCGGAGCAGCCCGTTTGTTGTCGTCATATTTTGTCAATGCGGGAAACATCTGGTATTTCGTGCGGGAGGGCAGGTAGAACTCGCTGGGCTTCAGGACCCGGTATTTTACACCGCGTGCTATTATAGCGTTGCCAATTTCATCCGAAGGGGCCAGCAAATAGGCAGTGTCGCCGATGTTGATCCCTGCGACATTGGTGTTGGTAGCCTTCCACATGGTGCGGAAGCTATTGTCATAACGGCTGTCATTGACCTTGTCTGCGAATGCTATGTTATAAACATAGGGGGTGGGGCAAAGCTGGCGCAGCGGTCGGCTGTACTGTATCACGCGGTCGCAGGGGAATTTACCGGAGCCTTCGGGGATCGCTACATTGTTCTGGTAGTTACAATTAAACAGATTGAGTGCAATATTGGCTTTATTGGCGAAGTCCGAGCCGATATTCACCACTTCATTATCGATGGGATCGCCGGGAATGCGTTCAACCGACAAAAGGATCTCCTGGTTGTATTCATTTCCTTCCTTGTTGACCGATGCGAAATCCGTCAAAAGGCCTGTTCCGTATTTGGGTTGATTGTTCAGCAGGGTAGTTGCTGCGTCCCAGGCGCTTTTAAAGTCCGAGGATTGTTTGGCTGTCGAGTAGGCTCTGAACAGGTAAGCTTTTGCCAATAGGTGGAATGCGGCGGGCTTGGCCAGCTTGAATGCGCCTGCAGGGCGTGTATCGGGTAAGTTCTGGCTTGCGTAGGTGAGATCGCTGATGATAGTTTGATAATTTTTGACAAACAGCTGATCGGTGGGCAGTCTGTTAAAGCCCTGGAAGGGTTTATCGTTGAATTTAAGTTCGCCGCTGCCGAGGTCGAGGGGCACGGCACCAAATTGTTGCACCAGCAGGAAATAATAGAGTCCGCGCAGAAAATGGGCTTCCGCCAGGATAGTCGCTCTGGCGTTGGCGTCCATAGTCACGTCCGGGCCAAATTGGAGGATCGCGTTGGCGAGGTTGATATTGGCGTAGTTGTTATTCCAGATGGTCAGAACATGTCCATTCGTGGAAGGGAGAGCATAAGACGCCATTTCCAGTTCCGCGCCACCTTGTACCTGGTCGCCATAGGTGAACTCATCGGTGCCTGCGTTTTGTACATATACGCCGCCGATGGGGCCATAGATGCGACGCATATTTGAATACAGTGCGTTCACCCCATTCTGCAGGCCGTTGGGTGTTTTAAAATAGTCTACGGTAAAGACCGTATAGGGATGTTCGTCCAACTTTTTCTTACAGGAAACAGCGAGAATACAGAGGGCCGTAAGTAATAGTATGGGGATGTTCGTGAATATTTTGTATTTCATATAGTTGCATTTCAGCATTAATAATTATAAACTAAGATTGGCGCCTACCAGGAATGATCTTGTAGGAGGTGTGCTGGCAGAGATCGTCAGGGCCCGGTTGGACAGGTTGCCGGGATCCTGTACACCCTGGTTGCCTGTGCCTGTGGCTTCGGGATCGACTCCTCCGGCGCGCATATAAGGCGAATAGATCACCCATGGATTCTGGACGGCCAGATAAAGCCGGATCGACTGTGCGCCGATGCGTTTGACAATCTTATCAGAAAAGGTATAGCCGAGGTTGACGCTTCTGAGTTTGATAAAAGAGGCATCGTAGTAACTGAGTGTATTAAGGTCCGTGCCAATGGGTCTTGTCCTTGTCATAGAGGCTGGGCTGGGGAAGTTATTGGTCGGGTTGTTAGTCGTCCAGTAGTCTACTTTTATGGTATTCCTGTTCCCATTCAACAGGGCAGTATATGCGCCAAGGGGTTGGTGCAGCTGACTGAAAAGCAAGCCTCCATAACGCGCATACAATACAAAGGAGAAGTCGAATCCTTTATATGCAAACCGGTTCGTCATGCCGCCTTGCCATTTGGCCTGGGAGCTGCCGATGACTGTGCGGTCGTAATTGGGGTCGATCTTGCCATCGGGTTTGCCGTTGGGTCCGCTGATATCCGCCAGTTTGATATCTCCGGGCAGGTTGCCGAATGTAGCGGCCTGGGCGGCCTCGCTGGTCTGCCAGATGCCTATCTTTTTATAGTCGTAAATAGCGGTGAGCGGCTGGCCGATGAACAACTGGCTGGCGATGTTCTGGGTGAAATTGTCGGTAAGTTTCAGCAACTTGTTCCTGTTGAAAAAGATATTAAGATCCGTTGACCAGGTGAAGCCGCTACGGGTGGTGATATTGATAGAGGACAAAGAAACTTCGAGTCCTTTATTTTCCATCTTACCGATATTCGTAAGATATTGTCCGAGTATACCCGAACTAGCCGGCAGGGTAATACCGTACAGAATTTTGAACGTGCTTGCATGATACCAGTCCACGCTGCCGTTGATGCGGTTGTTGAGCACGCCAAAATCGAGACCAACGTTCACCATTTTTGTATATTCCCAGTCCAGGTTGGCATTGGGCAGTGCGGTGAGGTTATATCCTGAAACGATCGTCGGTCCATAATTGTAACGGGTGATGCTGCCGGTGCTGCCCACGTTGCCGATGTTGTTATAAGTGGAGACCTGGCCGAACGAAGAGTAGGGGCTGATCGACTGGTTGGATGTTTGTCCGAAGCCTGCGCGCAATTTGAGATTCGAGAGGTGTTTGATATTCTTCATAAACGACTCGTTGGTGATATTCCAGCCTGCCGAGATAGCCGGGTACTCATGGAATTTCTTTCCTGGCGCCAGGCGGGATGAACCATCGATCCTGCCCGTTAGCGTCAGCATATAGCGGTCATCGTAAGAATAGTTAACGCGGGCCATATAGGAGATGAGTGCAAACGAGCTTTCCCCGCCTGTCACTACGGGCTTCACATTATTCGATGCATTTGCCTGTCCGAGGTTGTAGAATTGAATAAAGTCTTCGTCTATCGAATCCTTACTGATGTAAGTGTTGTGTGTATGATCTTCCTGGTAGCTGTACAGGCCGGTGAAATTCAGCTTGTGTTTTTGCGCAATGGTCTTATCATAGCTGAGGATATTTTCCAGGGTATAGCCCCATCCTTCGTAGTTGTTTACGCTTGCCGTATTGCCCAGTTTGGCTCTGAAATAGCTTGGGTTGAGGGCGTTATCCGAGCTCTTGAACTGGTCGCTTTCCTGGCGGCGATAGTCAAGCCCTACATTGACGCGGTATTTTAGTCCCTCTGTGATCTGCAATTCCCCGTAGAGCGAGTTGAAGGAACGCATGCGGGTGACTTTATCTACCCAGTTATTGTTATTATGTTTTAAAAACAGGGGATTGTATTGGCCGACCCTGTCATCCGTATTTCCGGTGGGAGAAAGGATGAGTTTTCCTGTACTGTCGTAAGCCGGCATCAGCGGGCTCAGTGTGAGGATAGGGAACATGGGGTCGACGAACTGCGAGCCATCGGTGACATTAATACTATTCATCGTATTCAGGCCGACCTTTATTCTTTTTCCTACTTTTGAATCGATAGTTGCGCGGAGGGAATAGCGGGTAAAATCCTGTCCCGGCAATACGGCGGTTTGTTTATAATAACCTCCGCCCAATGACCAGGAGCCTCCGCCGGCGCCTCCGCCGATGCTGAGATTCTGGTCTGTTGTATATCCATTCTGATACATAAGGTCCTGCCAGTTGGTGGATCTGCCTGCGGCTATGGATGCTTTTTCCTCGGGCATATAGCCGCCTGTGTACGTACTCAGGCTGCGTAAGGTCTGGTATTCCTGTGCATTGAATACTTTGTAACGGGTGCGTACAGAGCTGATGCCATAATAACCATTGTAGCTTAACCGGGTTTCTCCTATCCGTCCTCTTTTGGTAGTGATCAGGATAACGCCGTTGGAACCTCTGGAACCGTAGATTGCTGTCGAAGAAGCGTCTTTTAATACTTCCACGGAGGCGACATCGTCGGGGTTGATGTCATTGATGTTGCCGCTGAGGGAGCCGCCCTCATAAGGTATACCGTCGAGTACAAGCAGCGGATCGTTGGACCCTGTGATCGAGCGTTCTCCGCGGATACGGATGACGGCGCCGGCGCCCGGTTTGGTGCCTGTGCTCTGTACTTCCAGACCGGCGGCACGGCCTTGCAGGGCTCCTTGCAGGTTGGTGACGGGCACTTCACGAAGTGCCTTTTCATTGACCGACACGACCGATCCGGTGACGTCTCTTTTTCGCTGGGTGCCATAGCCGACCACGACTACCTGGTCAAGCTCTTTGTTCGATGGTGTCAGTTGTAAGTTCAATGTCTTGCTGTCACTCACTTTTATTAGCTGGGACTGATAGCCTATCATGCCAATTTCAAGGGTTGCGGAAGGTGGTGCTGACAAGGTGAAGGCGCCTGAGGCATCGGTAGTGACGCCATGTTTAGAGCCTTTAATGATCACCGAGGCGCCCTGTACGGGTTCGCCTTTTTCATTTGTCACCTTACCGGTGATGAGTCTTTCCTGGGCCTGAGAGGGGAGTTGTAACAGCAATAGCTGTATAAGCAGTAGCATTGTAAGGACAATGCGTTTTTTGGTGCAATTGTGCAGAAAGGGCACAATTGTCAGGATCGATTTTGTCATATTCGGTTATTGTTGGTAGTGAAGGATTTGAAGGCGGACTGTGTTTTGCGTCAGGTGGAACTGACATCAATTGGGTTGGATAGTGGTTGTTGCGGCAGCGTTTTGCTGCGTGGTGTTGCATCGCGCGGGCGGTGAAGTGGACTTACAGTCATGTGTTATATGTTTCGCAATCGTGAAAACAAATATAGAGAAAAGTATTAAAAATGCAACCGGTTGCATAAATTTATTTGAAAACTGCTCTTTAGTGGGGGGGAGATGTGTAAAAAGGACGGTTAGTATTGGGTTTTTTGGCATATTAATTATCACAACCGATTGTGAAAATTTTAGTGACAATTTAGGGGGGTGGCCAGGGGGCCGGGGTGGGGGTGCGGTATGTGGGGTGGAGGACGGCGGCGATGCGGTGCGGCGCGGGGGGGGTGGCCGGATGACATGGTAGTGCAGGGAGGCCGTATGCGGATGAGGAGGAGTACTTAGCGGGAAAAATGGCCGGGGTGGGAAAAGGAGAGAATATTTATTTTTACAGGGCAATTGTCAAAAGCATGAAATACTTTCCTGGAGCGCAAAAATCCCGATCAGACCTTGTGCTCTTACTATTATCGATCGTCCTGGCCGTCTATATCTATTATTCCCCTTCCATTGGGGTGAAGCATACGGACCTGCCAGGGAATAGCAATGGCTATAGGGATAAAGCAAGCATTTTTGTTATCCCTGGCATAGCGCTGCTGGTGTATCTGGTGTTCAATTTTCTGGGCAGATACCCATGGTTGCTGATGAAAAGAGCAGCGGGAGACGAGCCCCCCGGGTTAGTGAGACAGACGCTTTTATTCTGGGAGTTATTGAAGCTGCTGTGCCTGTTGTGCATGGATGCTCTTCTTATCACCATTTGTTTTCCCGGGATCAGTTGGATATCACTTGTCTTCATCGGCTTGTTCCTTTTGTATACTATCATTTTCCTTTTCAAATCGTTAAAGAAACAAAAATGAGTGTGAGGTTAACCGAAAAATGCTTTTACATCCTTTAGCAATTCTGTTATATTCTCTTTTTTTACGGCATCGATATCATGGCTCATGGCAGCTTTTTTGGCCGGGTCTTTTTCCAGGCGGGAGCCGATCTTTAGCATCAGGCCATCTACCGTGGACAGGTCTTTAATGATCGTCCTTCCGGGCAGGAATGTTATTTCGGAACAAGCCATGAGGGCCATGGGGATATTGTCTTTTATGATCTCTTTCTGCTGGGCCGTCTCCGAGGTGGGAGCGCATACTATAAAAAAGAATAGTTTTTTATTACGCAAATTTTTCACCTCATGTTTCAGCCAATCCTTTAACAGGATCTTTCCCATGTATACAGGCGCTCCAATAATGAGGAAATCGCAGGCCGTCAATATCCTGTCATCCAGTCGTTCGGGGGTGACCACGGGTAGTCTAAGCTCGTTCGCAATCCATTCCCCGTATTGTTGTGTGGCGCCATACCTGCTTTTATAGATGACTATGCCGTTGATAGATGAGGCCATTATTCGGTGTTCTTTATGCAAGAATAGCCAACTTTTTGTTGTTGCGGCGTGATTACCGTCATGTTGGTTATTGATCTTGGCCGGAAAGAGGTAAAACTGCGGCGCCGGATCCTTTCCAAAAACGTCCGAATACTCAGTATAGGTGCGCAGAAAGCGGCAAAATATCTACCTTGCCGTTGTATCATCATTCGTTGATGTCATGTCCGCATACTCATTTTGCTGCCATTTTTGTGTACTGACGCTGGTCGTCCTGTGCAGTGGTGATATCCATGGTCAGACTCCACGTCTGGGTTTCGAGCATCTGACCATGGAACAGGGGCTTCCCTCCAATGCTCCGATCAAGGCGTTGGTAGATCGCAAGGGATTTCTCTGGGTGACTTCTAAGGGCGGTCTTAGCCGCTATGATGGGTATAGCTTTACCAGCTACCAGTTCGATCCCCGGGACTCATTTTCCCTCAATCAGAATGTCACTTTTACTCTTTACGAGGATGATGAGGGCATTCTTTGGGTAAGCACGGTGGAAGGAGGGATCAACAGGTTTGATGCTGCGACGGGAAAGTTCTTTAATTACAGGCCGGAGCAACCTGTTGGAAGATTTGAGACGGTGCTGAGGGCAGTGTCGGCCATGCAGCAGGATAAGGAAGGTTTTTTCTGGGTAGGCTCTTATTCAGGGGAGCTAAGACGTTTTGACAAGAGAACGGGCCGGTTTACCACTTTTGATTACGATCTGGGCTATCATCCGCGGCGGGGGGATATCCGGCCTTTCGATCGTGTCAACTGTATTTACAGGGACAGCCATAACGACATATGGCTCGGTAATAAATCCGGTCTGCACCGGCTGGTCATCACGCCGGGAAAATCTCCCCTGGACTCTTCGGCCTGTCATTTTTCACATTATATCAATGATCCTGCCGACAGCAATTCTTTAGCGGGCGATGAAGTAGCGGGTATTTTTGAAGATCATGCCGGCAAATTATGGGTGGGCACGGACAGCGCCTTGAACAGGCTGGATAGGAATACGGGTCATTTTATCCACTACCGGCCTATTCCTGGCGACTCCCATTCTTTTCCGGGGGAGACTTTTGGTGGTATCGTGGAGGATAATGACCATTATCTATGGATTGCCACCTCTCATGCGGTGAGCCGGCTGGACCCGGATAGAAAAACGTTCGAGAATTTCAGGAATATACCTGGTGACGCCAACAGCCTGGGCATCTCGTATGGTTATACCATCGCCGTCGACAAGCCAGGTAATATCTGGATCTGTGGCGGTAATGGGATCAATAAATTCGATCCCCACCAGATACCGATGATACGATATAAGCATGACGAACATGACCCCTTCTCTCTTATCTCAGACAGGGTAGGGGCGGTGTACGAAGACCATAGGGGTATGGTTTGGTTTGCTACCGATGCAGGGCTGGATGTGCTGGATAAGAAGACGGGCAGGTTCAGGCATTACCGGCATGATCCTCATAATGTCGGCAGCCTGGGTGATAATATGGTCAGTTCGGTGATAGAAGATGACGAAGGGATGATGTGGGTGACCAGCTGGATGGGAACCGTTGACAGGCTTGACCCGGTGACCGGCCGATGCACGCATTATATAGGGGAGAACGGGCTGTTCAAAAATGCGGGGAGGCACATTTATAACCTGCTATACAAAGACAGCCACGGCGTTATCTGGATAGGCGAGGCCAGCAGCGGTGTTACTGCATTAGAGTACAGAAAGAATCAGATACGCCATTATGGCCATGATCCTGCGGATCCCGATGGGATGAGCGATTATCAGACAGATTGCATCTGTGAAGACAAAGCCGGTTATATCTGGATCGGGCATGGCAGCGTAGCTACCGACAGGCTTGATCCCCGCACGGGGCGATTCAAACATTTTCAATATCATTTTCGGGATACTGCGGGCATCAGCTCGAACTATGTCAACGCCATCGTCCGGGACAGGAAGGACAATCTCTGGATAGGTACACAGGGCGGGGGGCTTTGTCGCTGGCGTGGGGAGACGGAGACCTTTGTCAGGTATACAGAAAAGGATGGATTGCGGAACAATGATATCAATTCCATCGTCGAAGACGATGCAGGCGACCTATGGCTGGGGACCAGCAAGGGTATCTGCCGTTTCAATCCCGATAATCAGCAGTTCACCTATTTTGACTTCATCAACAGCAGCAGGACCAACAGGGAAGTACAGATCTATTGCAAGGGCCGTGACGGGTTGCTGTACCTGAGCGGTGAAAGTGTCATGGTTTTTGATCCAGCAGGACTGCAACCTAACCGGTATATTCCTCCCGTGGTGATCACACAGTTCAGGATATTCAATAAACCAAGGCCGGTCAGCGATGAGGTGAAGAAGGTCGAGCTGGCACATAATGAGAATTTTTTTTCGTTTGGGTTTTCGGTGTTGAATTATACAGATGGCAGTAAGAATCAGTATGCCTATATGTTGGAAGGAGTGGACAAGGATTGGATATACAGTGGAGCACGGCGGACGGCAGAATATACGGATGTGGCGCCGGGAACCTATGTCTTTCGTGTAAAGGGCAGCAATAACGAAGGTCTTTGGAATAATGCGGGGGTCTCCCTGGTGATCATCGTTCGTCCGCCCTGGTGGCGCACGTGGTGGGCATGGTCATTGTACATCATTGGTGCAGGGGTGGGCTGGTGGGGCTTCGACAGCAGGCGGAAAAGGCGTCTTATCGTTCGCGAGCGGGAACGGGGCCGCGCCAGGGAGTTGGAAATGCAGGCCCTGCGTGCGCAGATGAATCCGCATTTTATTTTCAATTCCTTAAGCTCGATCAACCGGTTCATTTTAAAGAGTGATACGGATGCCGCCTCGGACTATCTTACGAAATTTTCGCGGCTGATACGGCTGGTGTTGAATAATTCAAAAAAGCCACTTATTCCCCTGGAAGATGAACTGGAAATGTTAAGACTCTATCTGGATCTCGAAAAGCTGCGGTTTAAAGAGGCATTCGTTTACTGTATCGACATCGGGCCCCATGTGGACCTGGCGGGCATTGCTGTCCCTCCGTTGGTGTTTCAGCCTTTTGCCGAGAATGCCATATGGCATGGGTTGATGCATAAGCAAGGACCGGGCAGATTGGATATACAGCTGCTGGAGAAGGGTGACAGACTGATCTGTATCATTGCCGACGACGGTGTGGGTCGTTCGTTTGCGGCGTCAGCTACCAGCAAATCCGCGGAAAAGCAGAAATCCATGGGTATGGAGATCACTAAACAGCGGCTGGCGCTGATCAATAGCGACGACCGGGACTGTCTGGCCATAGAAGACCTGTATGACGAATCGGGCAATGGGGCAGGGACGAAGGTCATTCTAAAGATCAGGGTGCGTGAGGTAGTGACATGATCTAAAACTATGTATAATGATAAAAGCGATACTCGTGGATGATGAGCCGGATTGTCTGGAATCGTTGAGCCTGCTGCTGGACCGGCACTGTCCAGAAGTACAGGTAGCGGCTGTTTGCAACTCCGGGGCTGCTGCGCTGAGAGAAATAGGAGAGCAAAAGCCACAGCTGGTATTCCTCGACATCGAGATGCCGCATATGAATGGTTTTCAGTTGCTGGAACGGCTGCCATCGATAGATTTCGACCTGGTATTCACCACCAGCTATGACCAATATGCCATCAAGGCCATCCGATTCAGCGCGATGGACTATCTTTTAAAACCTGTCGATCGCGAAGAGCTGAAGAATGCCGTAGGGAAAGTGCTACGGCGCCAGCATCCCCCTTTGCCGCAGCAGCTGGAGATCCTTTTGCAGCAATTCCAGCGGCCGGCGGCTTCCCTGCAGAAGATCGCCATTCCCACCATGGAAGGACTGTTAATGATAGCAGTGGATTCCATTATCAGCTGCACTTCCGACAGCAACTATACGACCCTGAATCTGAAGGGTAAGCAAAAGATCACGGCGTCGCGGACCCTGAAAGAGATAGAAGAGATGCTGGAAGGGCTTTCATTCATCCGCGTGCATCAGTCTTATCTTGTCAATCAGCATGAGATCGATAAATATGTCAAGGGTGAAGGAGGCTATCTTGTGATGAGCGATGGTATGGCCATCGACGTCGCCCGCAGCCGTAAAGAAATGGTGCTGAAAAAGCTCCAGCCCAGGCGTTCCTGAATACTCACTCCCAATCACCGGATCCGATCCCAATCTGCCAGTCGCTCAATCTGGCTGGTGACCGCCGTTCCCCCGCAGTAGATTTGTTGCTGTTGACATTAAGCACACAAACCGACTAAAATTTGTCATCATGAAAAAGGTATTCATCCCTGTAGTTGCAGCGCTGCTGGTGGCCTTTACCATTGCGCAAGCGCAGACAGAAAACCGCACGGTTTCCGCCATTGCGCGGGGTTCAGTTCCTGGCATAGCTCCGGTGACGACCGAAATTGCCAGTCTGGCCGGGGTATATAAGCATGCTTTCCGGAGTTTTTCAAAAATGTACAAAGACGTTATTCCGACGGACTGGTCGATATTAACCGACAAAAGCGTCAAATTCGAGTTTGCCGACAGGGGTATGAAAACAAGGGTTTTTTACACGGCGGGAGGCGTCTGGCTGTACACGGTAGTTTCTTATGAAGAGGGGTTTTTGTCGAAGGACGTCAGGGACGTAGTGAAAAGGGCATACTATGATATGGCTATCACTTATGTGGATGAGGTGCGGTCTCCGGGAGCCGACCCTGTATACAGGGTGCAGTTGCAGAACAGCGACAGGCTGGTGATCGTAAAGGTCAGGGGCGATGAGATGGAAGTGGAGCGGGAGCTTTTCAAGCTGCACCGCTAAATTATATTGTCATATTTCGAATGATCATAAAGCAAGCGGGGTCCCTTTTCAGGGGCTCCTTTTTTTTATGCGGGTTAGCGCAGAAATGGGCTGCGGACAAATTATTCTTTGCATTTTTCTCTTCCATGATAAACATTCAAACAACCGTATTTGTCTCTACATTCAATAAAGCCTGTTACTTTAAAAGAAGCGACATCTATGGTATCAACTACCTTCTTGCCGTCAATGTCATAATTGAGTTTATGGTCAAGGAAATAAGCCCAATTTCTGTCTTTGGAAATGCCGCCGCCTTTTTCATATATAGTCAAGTTGGCATAATCGTCTGATGGAACTTTATAATTGTTGAAATAATAATATTTCCCGTCTGTTGTCCAACAATCATTATCGCCTTCTCCGTAAACAAACTTAAAATTTTTAGGGTCAGCCATTTTCAAAGGGTCGGTTTCATAAAAATAATCTTTTCCGTCTGTTGAATAATATGCGTTGATGACTGTAAATGTTTTCCCATTGGAGTTTTTGACCGTGTCTTTGCCGTAATAGCCTGTATTTTTATCTCTTGCATAAAATTCCCCGATGGCTTCAAAAGTAGCTGCGTCTGCTCCATTAATTCTCTTTCCCTCATAAAACACGCTCTTTTCATCTTTAGCATATTTTTCAAACTTTAGGATTTTAAACGTTTTGGGGTCAGCATCGATTTTATAATTATGCTGTCCACTTCCTTCATTCCAATCTTTGTAATAAACTGCATTCCCATTGTTGTCATAACCTGTTGAACAGCCTACAAGTGTCAGAAGGAGAAATCCTATTAATGTTTTCAGAAGAGTTATTTTAAGATTATTGTCTATTCGGCAAATTACTTTAACCTTATTGTAAATCAAATAGTTGATAAAAATATTATAAACATGCACCCTTTTGGGTGCGTATTGTTATATTTGCACCCAAAAGGGTGCATGTTATGAGAAGAGATGTATTTCAGGGAATTGCAGACCCGACCCGGCGGGCGATCCTGGGACGGCTGGCAAAAGAGCAGCAGAATCTGACGACCCTTTCGGATCATTATAATATTAGCAGGCAGTCGGTAACAAAGCATATCAGGATCCTGGAGGGCTGTGGGCTGGTGACTGTTGAAAAGCAGGGCCGTGACCGGCGGATCAAGGCTAAGCCCGAAAAGTTAGCCGAAGTGGCCAGGTGGGTAGAACAATTCAGCTCATTCTTTGCCGCGAGCTATGATCGTCTGGATGATTATTTAAAAACCATGGAATAAAAACACCAACTATGAGCACACATCAACTTCAGGTAGAAAGTCAGGGAAGCACTCTTATTCTTACACGTCAATTTGATGCTCCGCGCCGGAAAGTATTCGAGGCCTATTCGGACTGCAAACATTTAATGAACTGGTGGGGACCCAAAGAATGGCCGATAACCTATTGTAAATTAGATTTCCGTGTCGGAGGCAAGTGGCATTACTGCCTGACAGGTCCGGATGGAATGGAATCCTGGGGATTGGCGATCTACAAAGACATTAAAGAGCCGGAGCTGATAGCATACGAAGATTTTTTTTCCGACAAGGACGGGAATAAGAACAAAGATTTTCCATCTACCGTGGTGAAAACGGAGTTCTTCGAGAAGGACGGTAAGACCATTTTAAAAAGCACGGCGGTTTACGCCACGCCGGATGATCTAAAGAAAGTGACCGAAATGGGAATGGTACAAGGCATCACTCAAACGCTGGACAGACTGGAAGAATATCTTGCGTAATAGTGAGCCGCGAAGATTTTTGTGGGAGAGTTGTAACAAAGACGTGGCTACTACGTATCATTGTATAAACTTATACTATGCGACTGTTGAAAACCGTATTTGTTGCAACTTTCCTTTTTGCTGCGGCCCATGGCGCGGGCGCCCAAACCCGGTTTGTCGATCATTTTAACAAGGTGATCATCAGCCCTTATATACAGGTGGTTTTGGAGCAGGGTGAGACGGAAAGCGTGAGGGTGAATGGACTGCTGGCAGACAGCAGTAAACTGCATATTGAGGTGCATGGCAAGACGTTACGCATTTACCTGGAAGGGGCAAAGGACATTCCGCATTATGAAAAGTCGTATAGTGAAGACGGCAAGGGGCATATGGAAAGGCGCTATCCCAACCATGCCGTGGCAGCCACTGTTACTTACAAGACGCTAAAGGCGCTTTCTTTTCGCGGGGAAGAGACCCAGCTATGTCAAAGCCCGATAGCCACGAATAAATTTACGCTGCGTGTGTATGGAGAGTCAAAAGTTATTTTTACGGAAATGCATGTACGGCAGCTAAAAACGGTGATGTACGGCGAGAGTTCGCTGGAGATAAAATCGGGTGAAGCGAAAGAGCAGCATTTTACCTGTTACGGGCAAGGGAAGATCAACACAACGGCTATTAGCGGCAAGAAGGGCCGGGTAACTGCGTTCGGGGAAGCAGAATTCAGTATGAATGTTTCAGACCGCATTAAGATCACGGCTTTTGGGGATGCGAAGCTTCGTTATATGGGGAATCCTGACATTGTGAAGGGGCTCCATATCGGGGATGTCGATCTGTTGAAGATCGATTAGGGGAAGTTCTATAGAACCGTTGTTTAGCCGGCGAATAGCTTTTGTTTTTTATTCCATATTTGCCAATAGGTGTCCTGCATGTCATGCGGTAGGAATGAGGCATGTATCATTTGCCGTACGGTCTGATCATGACTGCTGAATTTTTTATAGCTGTTTTCTCTAACCTTGTCGGGAATTTCCAAGACTTTTCCCAGAGCCTCGAAATCCCGCAGGTGGAGGTGATTTTTGCGACCATTTAGGAAAAGAGCTGTTTCTTCCTGGTCCCTGGGGAAGACAAGGTTGACATTTAGCAGATCATAGGCGGGACTGAGATCGATGCTGCCCGCCCTGTGGATGAGCGAGAACTTTTTGAGATGCATATCATTGTTTCCCGTCAGGAAGCAGAACAATAGTAATTCAAAATATTTTATAATGTCCAAGCCTGTGCTGGTGCAGTAATTCAGTATTAGTTTGCCAGCTCTTTCGTAAGAACCTTTATATTTATTTTCAGTCAGAAACTCCGAAAGCTGGCAGAAGTCTTCGACATGGATCTTTTTGTTTTTTTCCCGATCAAACCTTTTGGCAAGATAAACAAGGCTTCCATCGCTGGGCGTAGAAGGGAATGGTCACATACCTCTATTCCAAAAATATGGGCAAGATGCATGGTAAGGTCTTCTGTCTCGGGCATGACAGGCAGCGAATTATGCTGTGGCTTTAGGATGTATTCCCCCCATAGGCCGACGATAGTGAGTCGTCCGGTGCCTTGACGTTTTTCGAGTGTTACGGATAGTTTCGGCTGTACACCCGTGATTGCGATTCGCTGGTTGATGGTCTGTTCAGCTAATTCTTTTAATAATTCTTTGTTTAATTCAAGCGTGGGCATTTCGCTTGTACCAAAGAATTTTTTAGCACACCGATGATGGTAAGGCAGGTTGTCTGAAGCTTGATAGCAAAAAAGGCAATTGGGCATTATAGTACGTTTTCGTCAACTGGTATCACACTTACGGCACCAATGGTATCCCGGCAGGTAAGCAGTAACAGTTCAAACCGGTCGTTCGCTGTTACTTTCCAATGATCTTTGGCTATATCCAGCAACCATCCTTCAGGTATGAGCCCGTCGAAGAAGGCAAATAGGGTATAGCTGTGGTACTGGCCGGTGCGTAGGGGCAGGGTGAGGCTGACCGGTTTTGCCCCTGGCATTTCCAGGTAAGATGTATCGTAGATGAAGTTGTAGCCAGCGTCTGACTCTGTGAGAAAGCCGGCCAATGCATCCTGGCAATAGATCTTTGCTGTCTTACTCATTGGACTTGTTGGATTTTGGTGTTGGTGTTAATTCCATGCCGAAGAGATTTAGTAATTGGTTGACCTTATCCATGCGCATGGACGTTTTGCCTTGTTCGATCTCCCGGATCAGGCGTAGCCCTAGTCCTGACTTTTGGGACAGGTCCTGCTGGGTAAGTTTGTGAACCTTGCATTTATTTTTGACGACCTTATTATTTTCATTGTATGAAGACAATAATATTTTTTCTGATAGTTTTTTCGCTTGTGGGAGTAGCTGGCTGTAAAAAGTCGGTATTGGATGAGGTAGCGCTTTCGAAGCTTTCTTCAGACGTTAATTTCAAGACGAAGGTCGGTTTTGATAATGCTATAACGGCCCTTATCTTCGCGGCCAGGGATGAGTTTAACGGAGAGGATCTGGGCCGCTGGTATGACATGGATCTCGGGACAGATATCGGAACAACGGGACAGGAGCAGACGGTCAATTTCAGGAACTATACAACCTTTTTAACGCCGGCGTCTGCAGCTGCGGGCAGCTACTGGAACTGGGCATATACGCAGATGATATTGCGGGCCAATACTATTATTGAATATGCCTCGAAACCTGAATCGGCGGCTCTTTTTGCAAGTGACGCAGAGAAGAACGCCTATATTGCCGAGGCCCGATTTTTCAGGGCATATACTTATAATACGCTTGCCGATCTGTATGGCGGTGTGCCGATTGTGGATAGAACGTTCCAGGCGCCCAGGACGGATTTTGTCCGGGCAAGCCGGCAGGACACTTATGATTTTGCCCGTGTCGATGCAGAGTTTGCTTCCCAATATCTGCCGGCGACCGTTCCAGCAGCGAAGGAGGGGCATATCGTGAAGGGTGCTGCGGACCATTTATTGACTGAGATATATCTGAATCGTAAGCAATATGATAAAGCCATTGCCAGCGCATCGGCTGTGATAAACAGCGGTCTGTACAGATTAATGACTACCCGGTTTGGAGTAAATGCCAGCCAGCCCGGCGATGTTTATTCTGATCTGTTCCTGGAGGGCAATCAGAACAGGAGTACGGGTAATCAGGAATCCATCTATGTTTGGCAGTTCGAGAACCTGGTGACCGGCGGCGGGGGGACAACGGGCAGAAATAATTTGATCAGGGGATGGGTGCCGGCGCTCTGGAACCTTAAAGATCCGGCAGGCGCCAGTGGCATGTCCATTGTTGACAGCCTTGGTCGGGGTGTTGCCTATGTCCGGCCGACAACCTTTTATTTTTACGATCTTTGGAATGACGACCCGGTGAATGACATCCGGATCTCAAAATACAATATCCGTCGTACCTTTTACTACAATAACCCGGCATCGACCTATTTTGGTAAACAGGTTGAACCGAGGACGACCCAGGAAGACACCATGAGGAATATTTATCCTTATTTGCGGAAAGTAGAAGGGAAGCCATGGAACGGAGATAACACATCCGGTGGTACGGGGAAGGATTTTGTCGTGTACAGGCTTGCCGAAACTTATCTGCTGAGGGCAGAGGCCTATCTCGGCAAGGGAGACCTGGTGAATGCGGCGGCGGATATTAATAATGTTCGTGCCCGGGCCAATGCGAATCCTGTATTGCCCGCCCAGGCGAGTATAGACTATATTCTGGATGAACGTGCGCGGGAGCTGATCACTGAAGAGAGAAGGCGGTCTTACATTGAGCCGATTGGGGAAATTGGTCGAGCGCGTTGGGAAGTATCAGACAAGGAGTGATGTGAAGGCGACGATCCAGCCATACCGTGAGCTATATCCTATTCCTCAGTCGGCTATCGATGCGAATTTTAGCGCCAGGCTGGAGCAGAATCCGGGGTATCAGCAATGAGATAAGATCTAAATTTATGATACAGCGATGTTCGATGTTTTGCGTATTACTTGTTATGGGGCTTTTTTCGTATGGTCAGAGCAGATGGGTAAAAATTAGTGAGGGTCTGCTGTTTTCTGCTCCGCCGTTCAGGAACTGTCATGCGTCGACTATCGTAGAGGACAAGGATGGGGGGCTTTCGGTGGCTTGTTTCGGAGGGTCGCAGGAGGGCAAGAAGGACGTTGTCATTTTTTATGGTAAGATCAATTCTGAAGGGAAGGTGATTCCCAGAGAAGTCGCTGGTGGGATGATAAATGATTCGGTGAGGTATCCCTGCTGGAATCCTGTGTTATTGAGGAAGAAAGGGGGGCAGTTGGTGCTTTTCTACAAAGTTGGTCCCAATCCACGTGAGTGGTGGGGGAACTATAAGACTTCCGATGACAATGGAGTTACCTGGTCCGATGCCATCCGGTTGCCGGGGCATGTGCTTGGGCCTATCAAGAATAAGGCTGTACAGCTGGATAATGGGGATATCTTATGTCCTTCCAGTGTCGAGTTTGCAAATGGAAGGTGGAGGGTATTTATTGAGAGGGCGGACAGCCGGCTGCTGAATTGGACGATCACTGCTGTCGATAGCAGATCGATCTTTGATGTTATCCAGCCGAGTATTCTCCGGTATTCGAAGAAGCGGCTCCAGCTGCTTTGCAGAAGCAAACAAGGGGTTGTAATTCAGGCATGGTCGAAGGATAATGGCAATACCTGGTCGCCTCTTGCGAAGACGTCGCTATTGAATCCTAACTCCGGGACCGATGCTGTCACGTTAAAGGATGGGCGGCAGCTGATAGTTTATAATCCGGATGTGCCAGGAAAGGACTGGTTTAATGGCCGGGCGAAGTTGAGGGTGGCGGTTTCTAAAGATGGGGTGAACTGGCAGGATATTATGGAGTTGGAGAATGGGACCACAGAGGAGTACAGTTATCCTGCTATTATTCAGTCTGGAGATGGGTTGGTTCACATTACATATACATATGACAGGAAGAATATCAAGTATGTTGTGTTGCGAGAGGTAAAGTAGAGACCTCGGTGATAGGTTGATTTGGTAATGCAAAATAAATGCATTATGTTGCTGTAAGCACTTAATCCTAATCATCTATGTCCTCGCCTTATCTATTTGAGAAGCGCCTGATTATCAGGACTCCCACGCTGCCTTTGCGAAGGCAGGAGATCGATCACGAATCCTTATTGCAAGACAATTTCTTTCTGGAAGCAGTTTACCTGGCGTCGCCTGTGTTGTACAGAGAGATCATCAAATGGAAGGAAGGCAAGGCCGGCAATAAAGCGATCAGCAATAAAAAAGACTACGAAAAGCTGATGCGGTCGGTGCATAAATACTTTCTACGCATGAGCAGCCGTTGTACTCCCTTTGGCTTGTTTTCGGGATGTGCAGTCGGTGAATGGGCTGATGAGGATGTCATGCCGGTGCTGGACAGTAAAAACCTGACAAGACATACCCGTCTGGATATGCATTATTTGTGCGCATTATCCAGGCACCTTTCAGAGAGGCCGGATATCCGCGAACGGCTTCTTTTTTTTCCGAATAACAGCTTGTATCTGATAGGTAATGAGTTGAGATTTATAGAATATGTGTATGAGCTGGAGAGCCGGAGATATAAGGTCAGCTCGGTAACTGCATCGGAATATCTGGAAAAGATCATCCGGTTTGTTTCGGCTGGTGCAACCATCGGGCAGATCGTGGATTCGCTTATCGTGGACGATATTTCCGAAAAGGAGGCCAGGGAATTTGTCGCAGAGCTGATCAATGCCCAGATACTGGTAAGTGAGATGGAGCCGGCCATAACGGGGCCGGAGTTTATGGATCAGATAATCATGATCCTGGAAAGGATAGTGCCGGAGGATACGGTGCTACGGTCTTTGAAGGAAGTGCAGCAAACCTTAAAAGCAATAGATGATAGCCCGGAAGAGGGGATCCAGCGATATCAATACATCCTGAAGATCCTGGGCGATATGGGTGTAGCCTATGACGAAGGGAAATTGTTTCAGTCGGACCTGGTGAAAACGCTACGAAACGGCAGGGTCAACAGTGCTGTCCAGGAACAGATCATGGAAGCCCTGGCTATTTTGAATAAGTTGACCCTGTCTAAAGGGGATGAATCGATAAAAAATTTTGCTAAAAAGTTCATGGAGCGGTACGAGGGCAAGGAAATGCCCCTGATGGAGGTGCTGGACCCGGAAATAGGAATTGGGTATGAGCAGTCGGCGGCCAATTGTATAGCTCCTTTAGTGGAAGATATGCAGATAATGCCGGGGAACAGGGAAGAGCAAAAGCTTGCATGGAGCAAACTGGAGGTTTTTCTGAACAAAAAGCTGGAGGCCGCCATCAAAAGCAATGCCGATGTGGTCGAACTGAAGGAGGAGGAGCTAAATGGATTTCCTTCGGACCAGGATGATCTGCCTCCTTCATTTGCGGTGATGTTCCGTATGGCGGGGCAAAATTCCGTCTACATAGAAAGTGCAGGAGGATCGAGTGCTGTAAATCTACTGGGTCGTTTCGCCCATGCTGATCCTGCGATCAGGGAGGTGGCCCTTGATGTCGCCCGTTATGAACAGGAGCAGGATCAGGGCGTTGTATATGCCGAGATCGTTCATCTGCCGGAATCCCGAACAGGAAATATCCTCCTCCATCCTGCATTCAGGGATTACGAGATCCCCTACCTGGCAAAAACTTCCCTGGAAAAGGAATTCCGGCTTGATATCAATGATCTGTATGTCTCGGTAAAAAGAGGGGTTATTATCCTGCGGTCCAGACGATTGAAGAAGCAGATCATTCCCAGGCTGAGCACTGCGCATAACTATGCGTTTAATTCGTTGCCGGTATACCGATTTCTTTGCGACCTGCAATTGCAGGATAAAAAAAGTCCCCTGGTGTTCAGCTGGGGAGCCTTGCAATCCCAGTACAAGCATTTGCCCCGTGTCGTTTATAAGAATACGATCCTGAACCTGGCAAGATGGAATTTTTCTAAGACTGACATCGACTTCCTGAAGGACAAATCGGGGGAAATGGCGGAAAGCAGGGTGGAGGCGTTCAGGGATAAATGGAGGCTTCCAAGGCATGTCGTGTTGTCTGAAGGCGATAACGAGCTGCTCATTGATCTGGGCAGCTTGCAATCAGTTGTTCTGTTGCTGGATTCGGTGAAGCATAAGGACTCCTTTATCCTGAAAGAGTTCATTGACCCGGGCAATGCTATGACGGATGAAGATGGAGCTTCCTATTCCAATCAGTTCCTGGCTGTGCTGCTGAAGAAAGGGAGCTCTTATGGCGGGAGCAGGATCGACAGGTTTATCGAGCCTTCTGAAAGAACGGTAACGCGGGAGTTCGGATTGGGGTCGGAGTGGGTATATTTCAAAGTGTATTGTGGTATTAAATCTGCGGACAAGGTGTTGCTGGAAGCCGTATTACCGATAACAGATGAATTGTCCGAAAAAGAGCTGATCCACAAATGGTTCTTTATCCGCTACAATGACCCTGAATTCCATATAAGACTGCGGTTCCATTTAAAAGACGCCAGGGATCTCGGGGTGCTTATCGGGATCGTCCATTCGTATTTTAAAGTTTTCGAGGCGCAGGGATATATATGGAAGCTGCAGACGGATATCTATAGAAGGGAGATCGAACGGTATGGCAGCAATACGATCGGTATGGCGGAGTCTATCTTCTACCGCGACAGCGTCTCCTGTCTGCAAATGCTGAACAATACCAACGGGGATGAGCGGGAAACGATCAGATGGATCTGGGCGCTCCGGGCCGTAGAAGAGCTATTGAATTGTTTTGATCTCGATGCGTCGGAAAAGCTCGGATTATTGCAGGATCTCAGGGATGGTTTCGGTGCTGAATTCAGTCTCGATAAGACAGCTAAAAATCAGCTAAACGATAAATACAGGAGCAATCGGAATATCATCAACAGTGTCATGAAAGAGGGAACAGCGTTGTCCGGGGAATGGCAGTCTCTTTTGGAAATACTGGCAATGAAGTCGATGTATATCGGGCCTATTGCCCAGGAGATAATTTCGCTGAACCAGGGTGGTAAGCTGGAGGCCTCCTTCCCGGGATTACTCGCCAGCTACATCCACATGATGCTGAACCGGATCATCCCTGCTGAACCAAGGACCCATGAGCTGGTGATCTATGATTTTCTGTGCCGCTATTATAAAACCCAGGTGGTAGTGGGCGGGATTAAGCCGGCGATGAACGACAATTCTGCTGCTAATGACGTTTTGATATAGGCAAACGGGTCATTGGTGTATCCTTTTTTCTATGTGAATAAATCCGGACTATTTTCATCCTGTCAATCTGATACATGATCTATCAGAGATTCACCAGAGAAAAATACTACAATGAAACAAATGACTATCCAATCAAAGAAATTAACCCTGAACAAGACAACGATCACCCGCCTGGGCAACACGTGGCATAGTGGATATCGGGCAATGGACAGTTCCATACCTTTGGGCATGTCTACCCTTCCTGCCTGTAATAGTACAGCGACTTCCTCAGGCGTATGTGCGGGTATCGTTTATTGAGCCTTACAGGAAAAGGGGTTGAAATGCGGAAGCGTTGATCAAAGCGATCAACGCTTTTTTATTTAGCCGGCTTTATCAAAAAATGTTAGCTCTACAGGAGACCAGACCCTGGTAATTGATAACAAAATATTATATTTGAAGAAATAAAAAGGATTGAAAAACAGGCAACTATTTTATTTACTTCATGCTCTGGTGTGGCTGGTCTACATTGTTTTCGCCACACTTTTCAGAGTTGCCTCCAATCCTGCATTCAAGGTACACATTTTGGATATTTTCTTTACCTATGTACCTACGATCTATGTGTTCTATGGCAATAACTTCATCTTTTCCCGGTATCTTTTCGGGAAGAGATACTTTTCCCTGGCCTTTGCTGAGATCGTTTTTTATGCATCCTTTTTGGGGCTGTACTACATCGATGGCTATTGGATCGCGCCGCTCATTAATCCCGGACTGGTTCAACCGCCGTTTCGCCTGGCGAGTTTTGTCATTCAATGTTCCTGGCTGTTTTTCATCTACTCTTATTTTTCTTTCGGGTATGTTTTTGCCGTCCAGATGATACAGAAAGAAAAGCAGCTAAGGATAATAGAATCAAAAAAGCTGCAGGCCGAGCGGGACAGGCTGGTGGCAGAGTATTCATTCCTGAGAAGCCAGATCAATCCTCATTTCCTTCATAATATCCTGAGCTTTTTTTATTCCAAATCCCTCGGAATATCCCAGGAGCTGTCGGAGGGGATCTTAATTCTGTCGGAGATAATGCGCTACTCGCTGGAGGACAGCGATACCAGTAATGGCAATGTATCCCTGACAAAGGAGGTCGAGAATTTGAGAAAGGTGATCAAGATCTACCAGCTGCGATTCAGCAATAAGCTGCACGTAGATCTGGCTGTATCCGGGGATATCGATTCCGTCCGGATCATACCGCTGATCCTTATCACCATCGTGGAAAATGCGTTCAAGCATGGAGAGCTGAACAATCCCCTGCATCCTGTCCGCATCGGGATAGAAGTGGGGGAGGGTGGGCGGAGCCTGTATTTTGTGACTTCCAATAAGAAAAAGAGCGGGCCTAAGGAATTAGGATACGGCATTGGTATGGATAATGTGAAAAAAAGGCTGGAATACGCTTACCAGGAAAATCAGCAGATAGTTATAAAGGATGAGAGGGACCATTATATGGTGGGGATAGATATTCAATTCAAGAAGGATCAAAAAACCGAACCGTACCCGGAAACTATGGAAAAGGCATCCTAACCGGCCTTGATGATGAACACCGACTTAGAATTTTTTTTAAATATTAAGAACATGATTAATTGTTTGATCCTGGACGACGAACAACATGCCATAGATATACTTACACATCATGTAAGGCAAACCCCTTTTTTAAACCTTGTGCATACAACTACCAACCCGATGGAGGCCCTGGAGTGGGTGAATAACAAGAAGATAGATATCCTGTTCCTGGATATCCAAATGCCGGAAATATCTGGACTTGATTTTGTCAGGACCATGAAAGGTAACAGCAAAGTCATTTTCACTACAGCATATAGTGAATTTGCTACTGAAGGGTTTGACCTGGAGGTAGTGGATTACCTGCTGAAGCCTATTCCATTGCCCAGATTTTTGAGGGCGGTTCAAAGAGCCGCCAATATTATCACCATGGCCTCTGCTACCCAGGCCGAGGAGGATATCGAAGACGATTACATCTTTGTGAAGACAGAATTGAAAGGAAGGATGTTGAAGATCAATTTGAACGATATCGACTATGTCGAAGGAATGAAGAACTACGTGGCTATTCACCACAACGGGCAAAAAACCCTGACATTGTTGAATATGAAGGACCTTGTAGACCGGCTGCCGAAAAAGAAATTCATGCGGGTGCACAAATCCTATATCGTCTCATTGAACAGGATCACGTCGATAGATGGCAACCGCATCATCCTGAAGAATATCAAGGCGGATATCTTGCTGGGGGATACCTATAAGGGTGAGTTCCTGGAGATCATGAAGGTCAAGCTGCTACAATAAAGAACCGATTTATCCCTCCATTCGCCGGTAAATTGAGCTGAACCCGGATTTCGTACCTATAATCTGCCAGTTGGTGTATAATTATGTTCCATTCGTAATGAGGTAGCTAATTTTAGCAAATTAGGAAACAACTCAGAACCTATGAGGCAGATCGTCCAGGAGCAGCTAAACAGGCTGAACCATATTTTAGGCCAGACCAACAGCGAGAGTGACACTTTGTTGAATGGAAAACTGGGATTAGTATATTATTATTATAATTCATATGAAGCTACTTCCAATCCCGACTACCGGAATAGGGGAGATGAGCTGCTGGAAGGAATCTTTAAGAACATTAATTCCGGCTATCCGAAACTGATTGGTTCGTCCTTCAGTACGGGGGGAGCTGGCCTGGGCTATGTGGTCAATTCCCTGGTAAAGGACAGGCTGATCGAATTTGATATCGAAGAAGGGCTCAGGGAGCTGGAGGAATTCCTATATCATACTGCCTCTTACCAGATAGAAGAGGATTTTATCGATTACCTCCACGGTGCGCTGGGGGTGATCCACTATTTCACTACGAGGGGGAATTCCCCCGAGATCAGGCGGTACCTGGACGATCTGATCAAAAAACTATATAGTCGGGCCATCCGGTCGGATGCAGGATATTGGTTCTCTAATTATGTCTTGAAGCTGGAGGAGAAGGAGAATATCAATTTCGGCCTGGCGCACGGGTTAAGCGGTATCCTGCTGATCCTGCTCAATGCGTATCCTCTTTCCCAGCACAAGGATATGATCCGAACAGTGGTGCTTCAGGGTATCAGGTTCATCCGGAAATATAAAATGGATGTCGACTTTTCCAATGAGGAATATTCTTTTTTTCCATTTATCGTGAATAAGGATGCAGATGAGATCACGGCGCCTAACAGGCTCGGATGGTGTTATGGTGATCTGAATGAGATCCTGGTATTTTACCGGGCGGGGAATTTATTCAAGGAAAAGGAGCTGATAGATCTTGCGGATGTCCTGGGTGCTCAAACTCTGCTTCGGAAAACTCCACAAGCTACTCTCGTGACCAATTCCTGCTTTTGTCATGGAGCTTCGGGGCTTGCCCAGATATACCGGAAATTATGCCAGGAAAGAGCGCTGGAGATGTATGAGAAAGGGTATGAATATTGGATCGAGCAGACTGTCCTGCTGGCGGAACAGGAATTGAACGGAGGCAAATATATTGGTAAAGAGCTGGAACTGTTGGAGGGTTTGCTCGGGGTAGGATTTGTGCTTCTATCGTATGTCTCGCCAAAGGAGCTCACCTGGAGCAAGTCGCTTTTGTTATAAAAGCGCGGATGAAGAGTGTTTGTACATACAATGTACCTTTTGATACATTATTTTTTCTCCTGACATTGAATCGTGATAATTTAGTTAAGTGAAGATGACCGGGTAGCCGGAAGGCCGAGGAACCGCAGCTGGCGGTAAGGTCAAGAAAGGATGGGACTCATCCCAGCGCAAGCTCTGCCCTGTCAGTAAGACCCCGCTAAAACTACTTATCACTATGCAAAAGAACGAGACAAGTTCGCTCTGGCATGTCGCCTACACCATGCCAAGGTCCGAAAAAAAAGCTTTCAATTCCCTGGAGAGGATCGGCGTAACTTCTTTTTTTCCTGTCCAATGTGTTTTGAGAAAATGGAGTGACAGGACCAAAAAACTGGAACTGCCTTTATTCCCGAATTATATTTTCATCCACACCACTCCTCAGCGGCGGTTCGAAGTGATAAACGTCCCGGAAGTGCTACGGTATGTTTGCTTTGAGGGCAAGCCTGCTATCATACCGGCAAGCCTGCTGGAATCTCTCCGGAAAATTTCCGGGGGCGACCTGGAGGTTCTCGCGGATCGATTTGACAGGGAAGGTATGCCTGTGAGGATCTGTGACGGTCCATTCGCGGGTGTAAAAGGATTTTTGATTAAAAGGAATGGAAAGTCGAAGCTGCTTGTCCGGGTGGAATCCCTCCGGAGCACGGTGTCGGTAGAGATCCCTGCTTCAGCGGCTATGCCTATCGATGTCTCAGAATCCCCCATGTATATCTAATACCAAATTTTTGTGGAAAAAATACTTGTTACCGGCGGCGCCGGCTTCATCGGAAGCAACCTGATCAGGAACCTGCTCCTGGCAGGAGATTACCATGTCGTGTGTCTGGATAATTTCGATCCTTATTATCCAAGATGGCAAAAGGAAATGAATATCAGACCTTTCCTGAAGGAGAAACGTTTCAGGCTGATAGAGGGAGATATCTGTAGTCTCCGGGATCTTGCCAGGGTAGGTGCTGTCGACACGATCGTTCATCTTGCCGCCAAGGCAGGAGTCAGGAATAGTTTCCAGCAGCCTTTCCTATATGACAAGGTGAATGTGGAGGGGACCAGGCAGCTCCTGGAGTTTGCCAGGGAGCAGAATGTCAGGCAATTTGTATATTCTTCTTCCAGCAGCATATATGGTGAAAGCTCCATACCCTGGAAAGAGAATGGAAGGATAGGTCCTTTGAATCCCTATGCGATGTCCAAATTCTCTGCCGAGACGCTTGGAGAACTATATAGTCATATGTACGGCATCCGGTTCCTGGCTCTTCGGTTCTTTACCGTATATGGGCCCTCTCAACGTCCTGACCAGGCGATCCATAATTTTGTCGACCTTGCCATGCAGGGAAGACCGGTCACTGTTTTCGGGGATGGCTCTTCCAGCCGGGACTACACCTATGTATCGGACATTGTAGCCGGCATCCGATCGGCCATGACGTATAAAGGATCGGATTTTGAGATCATCAACCTGGGTAACAATAACCAGGTGTCCCTTCATGAGCTGATCGATCTGATCGGGTCGGTTTGCAGGTTGAAGGTGCAGGTGGAATATAGTGGCAAACAGCGGGGCGACGCTACTCATACCTGCTCGGATATTCAAAAAGCACAGTCACTTTTAAATTACCGTCCCACCATAGATCTGAAGGAAGGGCTACAATCATTCTTCAATTGGTTCATGGTAAATCTTTCTCATATTCATTCTTCCTCCTCTTTGAAGCGCGCCTAAGACTCCGATACCCACACCGATCCGACCCAACCGATACATGCGCTGAAATCAAATAATTGAAAAGCAGAACAACGTATTGTCATGTACAAGGATATTATTTGCCGGTTGGATCGGCTCGATCAATACATTCGGGAAAGGGCAACCGGAACTCCAAAGCAATTGGCTGAAAAGCTGGACATCAGTGAACGGCAGGTCAGAGGGTATATCAAGCTGTTTAAAGACCTGGGTGCACCGGTAAGGTATAGCCGAAAAAAGATCACTTACTACTACTTGAAAGCGGGAACATTTAATTTCAATTTCAGGCTTGAAACGCGTGTGGAGTACGCCAACAGGGTATTCCTGGCGCATAGTAGAAGCGTGTCTGCACGACCGGAAGCCGTTAAAAGTGGCGCCGGAGTGATGTAGTTTGAAAAATATTTGCCTTCCCGGCAACGGCAGTTCCTCCAACTCGAAATTGACCCTACGGCTATTTGGATTATTCGACAAAGGCTATACTTTTGATTCATTAAAAACAATCAAAACAGAATTTGTTATGGAAAACAAACTGAAAAGCGCAAGCGAAAAAGCCTTTGCAAATGTAAAAGTAATGTCTGTAGAAGAAGTTAAGCACATCACCGGCGGTCTTGGCCTGACTGGTGGAAAGCTGGCTCCTACTGTGGTTTCCCAGACAAACCCCGCCTAATTGTGCTGGTTTTTTTTATAAGGCTGCCGGAACTGATCCGGCAGCCTTATTCTTTCAACTGCAAAATTTTATTATGGTGTTCCTTAGCGTGGTCCCGGATAGCTTCTACTTCGTCTGGCAAATAGAATTGCAGCTTTACAATTTCAAAAAATTCGGGATCGGGAGAGAGGATATTCATATCCTTATCGCAGCAGACGAGAAATACGGATTGAGCATATGGTTCACTGAATTTGTCGAACAGAACAGGAACGATGCGTCCTTCTATATCTATTCAAGACCGGTAGATCAATTCAAGTATCAGCCTTCTATCCGGCCTCACCTGTTAAAGCAGCATTTTGACCGACTACCCTGGCTGCAAAAAGAAGTCATATTTTACCACGATTCGGATATTATTTTCCGGGAGCTGCCCGATTTCGACAGTCTAAGCAGGGGAGACGAGTGGTATGTAGCCGACTGCCGTTCGTATATGGATTCAGGATATATCAAGGGAAAGGGATCGGGGATCTTCGATGAGATGTGTTCCCTGCTTGACATCGATCCGGCCCTGGTGGAGAAGAATGATATTCATACCGGGGGGGCGCAATACATCCTGAAAGGCGTTTCTGCCGGATTCTGGGAATCCATGGAGAAGGACTGTGAGAGGCTGTATCCTTTTTTGCAAAGCCAGGAAATGGCTGCGGCAACGGGAAGCAAGGGTATCCAGTCCTGGTGTACGGACATGTGGGTGTTGTTCTGGACCGGATTGAAAATGGGAAAGACGATCAGGATCTCGCAGGAATTGAACTTTTGCTGGGCGGGCGATCCGATCGGGAAATACGCTACTGTCAAAATATTCCATAATTCCGGGGCCGGTGTCTTAGGGGATGCCGACCAGCCGGCAATCTTCAATAAAGCTTTATTTACTGCGCATTCTCCTTATTATTTCAGTAAGGAGCAGTATAGCAAGGAGCGTTGCGCTTATGAATTTGTCCAATTGATACAGGAATTCGAAGATACCCGTATCAAGGAAGACCTGCAGGATGTCACCTTCCTGATGCCGGTGTATATCGACTCGGCCGACAGGCTGTTAAACCTGGAGATCACGGCCAGGTATCTCCATAAATATTTCAAGACCAGGATCATTATAGTGGAGGCGGGGAAAGTTCCCAAGGTGAGTCCTTCCCTGCTGCCTCCGAATGCGGAGTACCGGTTTATCGAGGATGAGGGTCTTTATTTCCATCGTACGAGGTATAATAACCTGATGGTGAAGCTGAGCAGCACCAAATATGTGGCCTTGTATGATGTGGATGTGATATTACCTCCTTCCCAGATAATAGGGGCTGTCAGGGCATTGAGGGAAGAGAAAGCCTATATCTCCTATCCCTATTCCGGGACATTTTATTCCACGACGGTATGGGTGAAAGATCTGTTCCGGATGACGCTGGATCATTCTATCCTTGCCCGATTCACCGATAACTATCCCTGTGGGACAAAAAGATCTCTCGGCGGTTGTGTGTTCCTGGAAAGAGCGACATTCATCGCCAATGGCGGCGAGAATGAATACCTGACCAGTTGGGGGCCCGATGATGTGGAACGTGCTGCCCGGTATAAGATACTTGGATACAGGATCCACCGGACGCCGGGGGATCTTTATCATCTTCCCCATGAGAGGGGCGTCAACAGCGATTATCATCAAAGTACCTATCATAAGCTGATGAGGGAGTATCTCTTCGTGTGCTCCAGGAGTAAAACCGAACTTTTCCAATATATTCAAAGCTGGGATTTTTATGGAAGCAAAGACAACTATTCATCAGCTGTGTAGCCAGGGCTTTTACCTGGTACAAAAATACCGGGAAGAGGGAAATGCCGCCGTGTTGGCCGAGCTGGATGATATAGCGGCAAGGCTTACGGCCAGCCTTGAGGAGCTTCCGGAGGATTCCATTCTGCAATTCATAAATGGCGGATTGGAGATAGGATGGCTTTTTAATACGGTGATCCTGTCCGGTGTTCCCCGGTGTTACGGCTTCCCTTACGAAGATCTTAACAAATATCTTCACGGGGAGCTCATCTATGAAGTCAGTCCCGGGATATTCATGGGCAATGGCGCCCTGGGGAGAGGGATCTATTTATTGAGCTGTCATGAAAGACGGCTCCTGAAGCCCGAGGAAAAATTATTTTCGGCCATTCGGCTGCAGGAAGGCCTGATCAATATGGTCAATGACATTGAAGATCTGCTATACGATGGGGTACATGAGGAGCTGATGCTTCCTCCGTCCGAGCAGGCCAATGAATTATTGTACCTGGCCCTTTTTCTGGCGAGGATCATCGATCTGAAGATATACCCGGAAGTGGCGGGACGGCTGCTGCGGGATATTCTGCAAGGCAGGTCCTTTGAAGACCTGTCGATGTCGCCGGATACGTTCATAAACTACCTGAATTATCCCGGGATGCAAGCCATGGGGGCATTGTACATAACCGAAACGCTGTGTTCTGCCGGTGTATGAGATATCCATTCTATCATCAATTGGATTCCTTTGACTGTGGTCCTACCTGTCTGAAAATGGTGGCCGAATACTACGGGCAGCATTACCCCCTGGATCAGCTGAGGGAAAATTGTTTCATCACCCGGGAAGGGGTGAATCTTTTTGGCATCAGCCAGGCGGCGGAAGTCATGGGGTTTTTCACCGTTGTCGGAAGACTTTCCATCGATGACATGGATGCGGACTTCACCTTGCCGGCGATACTGCACTGGGACCAGGAACATTTTGTCGTGTTATATGCCATAAAAGAGGGTAGAAGGGTATCGGGCAGAAGGACGGAAAAGAAAACAATGTTTATCATCGGGGATCCTGCCCATGGCATTGTGAGGATGTCCAGGGAAGATTTCCTAAAGCACTGGCAATCCAATAAAGCTGGAATTGGTATTGGATTATTCCTCGCGCCCGGCGAAGGGTTCGGGGATCTGAAGACGACGAAGCAGCCGGTGGAACGAATGGGTTTCCTGATGCGTTATCTGCTGCCCTTCCGGAGACAGGTCGGTCTGATAGGCGGCTATATGGTGCTGATCACCGCGATAGGCATCAGCTTCCCATATCTTACCAAAGGACTTGTCGACAGGGGGATCGGCATGAGAAGCCATCAGCTGATACTGCTATTTACCGTCTCGCAGCTTATCTTATTCCTGAGCAGTACTGTTTTTGAAATATTCAGGAGCCGGCTGCTGCTGAAGGTGAATTCCCGGATCAGCATCAGGATCGTATCGGATTTCCTGAAAAAGCTGCTAAAGCTTCCCATACGGTTCTTCGACAGCAGGTCTGTAGGGGATATTGCTCAACGGATCAATGATCATCACCGGATCGAGGCTTTTTTGACGGGGGATGCCATCAACTCTATTTTTTCCGTCATCCAGATACTGACCTTTTCGTTTATCCTGCTGAGCTACAGCCTCACCATCTGGGCGGTGTTTGCCAGTCTCAGTGTGCTGGGCGTTCTATGGATATTGTTGTTCCAGAAAAAGCGCAAGGAATTGGATTATATCCGTTTTGGGCAGAATAAGCTGATGCAGGAGAAGCTATATGAAATGGTGGTAGGCATGGAGGATATCAAGCTGAATGGAAGCGAGGAGATAAAGAAAAGCGAGTGGGAGGCGCTGCAGCAAAAAGTGTATGTCCTGAATAAGAGGAGCCTGCAGCTGGACCAGTACCGGCAGACGGGGTTTTCCTTCCTGACCTATTTCAAGAATATCATTATCTCTTATCTGGCTGCGGTTTCGATCATCGATAGCCGGCTGAGCCTGGGCGAGATGCTGAGCATATCCTTCATTATCGGGCAGACGAATGGACCGTTGAACCAGCTGGTCGAGTTTTTCAAATCCATCCAGGATGCGGGATTAAGCCTGGAGCGGCTGCAGGAAGTGCATCAGAAAGAAGATGAAGAGAAGCCTGGCAGTCTGAAAGGGCCATTTCCTCCATCCGAAGACCTGGGGATCCGAAAGGTGACCACGGGGGATATCCTGCTTCAGAATGTATCCTTCCAGTACCAGGGTCCTTTATCCAGCTGTGTGTTGAAAGACATCGACCTGAGGATACCTGGGGGTAAAGTGACAGCGATCGTAGGCGCCAGCGGGAGCGGTAAAACCACGCTTTTGAAATTATTGCTGGGGTTTTACGCGCCGACAAAGGGAAGGGTCATGGTCGGCGATATCGAACTCTCGACCATTTCCCCTGCCTGGTGGCGGACACAATGCGGGACGGTGATGCAGGACGGATATATATTCTATGATTCGATACTCAGGAACATCTGCCTGCACCAGGAAGAGATAGACGAACTGCAATTCAGCAATGCTGTTGCCATCAGCAGGGTTGACGAGTTCGCCAGCGACCTGCCGCTGGGCTATAGTACCAGGATCGGCAGCAGCGGGATCAGCCTGAGCGGGGGGCAAAAACAACGGATACTTATCGCAAGGGCCCTTTACAGGAGCCCGCCTTATTTGTTCTTCGATGAGGCAACCAGCAGCCTGGATGCTCATAACGAGCGGGGGATCATGGAAAACCTGCAGGATTATTTTGAGAACAGGACCGTAGTGATCATTGCACACAGGCTTAGCACGGTAAAAAAAGCCGATAAGATCATTGTGCTGGATAAAGGAAAGATCATAGAAGAAGGTACTCATCTCACCCTGTCTTCGCAAAAGAAGAAATATTTCGAACTGATCAAAGATCAGCTGGAGCTGGGAGCCTGATCCCGGGATGCATGAAAATAAAATAATTACTATTTAAATACTCAGCCTAATGGTCCAGAATGCCCTTCTGTATAACGGGAAGCTGATCATGTGCGTTTCCTGTCTTTTATCGCTTGTGATCGTCTGGTGGACCTGCCGCGGCAGGAGGAGGCCGGAGTGGAAGGATATATTCCTGCTGGGGCACGTATTTGTGTTGACCTTGCTGATCTATGGCCTTTATACTTACTGCTTTTTCTCTGTTGTCTTTCATAAAAAGCAAGTGCCATTCGATGAGCAACTATGGGTCGGCGACAGAGAAAGAAGGGCCGAGATGCTGGATGACCTCGTGGATCGGAGGCGTCTGCAGCAAAAAGATTCTATGGTTGTGATCAGGACGCTGGGGGCTCCCGTCCGGATCATGCGGGATGACACCAAATGCGCCCTGGAGTATTATGCCGGATTCCGGCAGGCCCCTTTCAATATCGATCCTTCCTACCTGTTCGTAGAGATCACGAAAGGCGTGGTCACGGATACCTATATCATACCCGGATTTCCTGACGCACTATAATTTTTTTTATGCTATTGAAAGTCAAGCGGGCCTTCAAATATTTCACCTTTGGCATCTTTGTCGTCTATATTCTCCTGGAAGCCTTTGCGAGAATATTCAAAGGCGAGAATATGGCGCTGGCCAATTTTCCGAAAATCTACACTCCCGATACTGTTGTCGGGTACAGGGGCATTCCTTATGCGAAGGGATATATCAGGCGCCCCAGCATTAAAAAAGAATTTGTATTGAACAACCAGGGGTTTTTCGGCCCCGACTTCTACCCGGAGCATCCGGACAGCATATACCGGATAATGGTTTTCGGCACTTCCAGCGTAGAAGGTATATGGGGAGATAATACAGAGTCCTTCCCGGCCACCATGAACCGACTGTTCAAGGCTGCCGGCTACAAAGTGGAAGTGATCAATTGCGGACTTTCCGGCGGATTCAGGAGCCTGTTCAATGTTGCGCTTATCCGGCAGATGGCTTCGGTATATAAGCCTGATCTGGTGTTGTTCGAATCTCCGATCCCTATAAGCAATGCCACTTGTTACAGAGATATCTACAGGGGTTATTCGATCACCTTCACCGGGGAAAACCGCGCTGAACGAGAGCACTCGAGGGGGCTCACCCGGAAGAAAGTAGACCTGGTACAGGAGCATGGATTGATCACGGACTTGTATGACATGTCCTACCTGGTCAGATTTTGGGCAAGGCAACAGGAAGATGAGCTGGGAACGGCTTCCCATACCTGCCGGATCTATGCCAAGAACTGCTGTGATAACTGGCAGTATTTTTCCTCTCTGACCACAAAGAGTTTTGAAGAAAGCATCCGGATGATAAATGGATTGCAGGAAGAATTGGGGCAGATGCATACCACGCTTGCTCTTTTTGAGTATGGGAATTCCGAGCTGGGCAATAAAATAAGAAAGTCCCCGGCAAAATTTTCTTTTATTTCCCTGGATCTGCCATTGGGCGATGAAAAATATAGACTTCCGCACGACGGCCACACGAATGCGCAAGGATATGCTATCATGGCCGAAGGGCTTTGTAAGACGGTGAAGCAACAATATCTACCTGCCAGATTTTTTCCACAAAGAAATCTTAGTATGAAATGATCGTATACGTGGTGGGAGAATTCCCTTCGACAACTGAATATTTTATTCGGAATGAAATTGTCTGTCTCAGGAGGGAGGGGTTGAATATAAAGGTGTTGTCGCTGAAGAGGGGGAGGGGAATGGAGGACGTTGCCGACGGGATATTCCCTGTCTATGCGAGGTCTTTCATATGGACGATCGGAGCGCATGTATACATCCTGTTAAAGGAGAAGCGAAGATACTTTAACGCTTTTTTGAAAATGCCGTCTTCTTCTCATGGCTCACTATATACCTTTCTCAAAAGTATAAAGACGTTTTCGATAGGGGTAGATTTCCTTTTCAGGCTGAGAAAGTCTGAGCTGAGGCATATTCATGCTCATTTTATTTCTCTCCCGGCGGAGGTGGCGATGGTGATGTCCGGGATATCCGGCATCTCTTTTAGCGCCAGCGCCCATGCCAGGGATATCTACACCTGTGATCCGCGTATGCTGGGGGTGATCCTTCGATCGGCGAGCTTTGTCATTACCTGCACGGCGGCCAATAAAAAATATCTGGAGCGGGCGGTTCTGCCGAAAAGGGGCAATAACATCCTGCATGTGTATCATGGCATCGATCCGACGGCATGGCCTTTTCGCCGGGAGTCGGGGGAGCCGGGGGGGCGTCGGATCAGGCTTCTTTCCATCGGGCGGCTTGTGGAAAAAAAAGGATTGATCTATCTGTTGCAGGCGGTATCCCTGTTGAAGCGAGGCAATCACTCCATTCATTGCAATATTGTCGGCGACGGCCCATTGAAGGGGGCGTTTCAGGACTATATCGAGCGGGAAGACCTGTCCGATGTGATCACCCTGTGCGGGGAACAAAGCCAGGAAAGGATCAAAGGCATGTATGCCGCATCCGACCTGTTCATCCTTCCCTGTATTGTCGCCCCGGATGGTGACAGGGACGGGCTTCCGAATGTGCTCGTTGAGGCATTGAGCATGGGGCTTCCGGTGATCGCAACGCCTGTGTCGGCTATCCCTGAGCTGATCGTTCATGGATCGACAGGTCTGCTGGTTCCTGAGAAAGACCCGGAAGGTATAGTTAAGTCGGTGTTGCAGCTGGTAAATGATAAACAGCTATACGAGTCGATCGCTCGCAATGGGGTCAGGAAAATTACAAGCGAGTTCAATATCGACAGGAGCACCTCCAGGCTGATGGATATTTTCAACTTATATGCTGGTTAAGGCACACCGTTAAATTTATGAAAAATATTCTGCGAAGTTCCTTATTGATAGCTGTCATCACTCTGGCCGGCAGATCGATCGGCTACCTGGAGAAGATCATACTGTCCTATTATTTCGGGACCAGCTATAAGACCGATATATATACCATCGTCATTTCGATCATCACCTCGGTATTCATCTTCTTCAGAGAACTGGTGGAGCCTGGTTTTTTGAAAGTGTTTTTGCAGGCCTTGAGTAATGGTGACAGGAAGGGCGCATGGGGATTTTTTAGCCGGCTGGGCGCAGGCATTTTTATCCTCACCACTATCCTGGCCTTGTTGGTATTTTTTAACGCCGATGCCATCACCGGCATTTGTGCTCCCGGATTCAAAGGTGTGGAGAAGGACCTGGCGGCCCACCTGTTAAAATATGCCTATCCCTCTACCATCTTTTTGTCACTGACGGCACTGACCGGCATCACCTTGAACGCGCACAAGCAGTTCGCCTTGCCGGTATTGGGAGAACTTGTCTTTAAGCTGGTGATACTGGCAGCGATATGGCTATTATTTCCCGGTATCGGGATCTATGCCGTGGCTGCCGGAGTAATAGGGGGCGCCGTTATCAAATTGGTCATACATATGGCCGGGCTCAGGAAATATGCAAGGGTGGATGGAAAAGGGGATAATGTCTACATGGGTGAAGCCTGGAAATTGACCTGGCCTTTGCTGATCGGCGTTTGCTTTTCTCAATTGAGCGTTTTTGTGGACAATTATTTTGCCTCCTATATGAAAGAAGGCTCCATTGCGGCCCTGGGGTACGCCAAAAAGGTCTGCGATATGCCGGTGCTCCTCTTTCCTTATATGCTGAGTGTTGTGATCTTCCCTTATTTCTCGGAGCTGGCCATTGCCAGGGACTCGCAAAAACTTTCAGCCATGTTGCGACAGTCACTGGCATGGATCGTCGCAGTATTTCTGCCCCTGTCGTTATTCTTTTACTTCTTCTCGTATGAATTGGTGGAGCTGATATTTAAAAGAGGGGCATTCGGTGCTTATTCTACGGAACTCACCGCATATCCGTTGAGGATATATGCCTGCGGGATGGTCTTTTTTGCTGTTGAAACGATAATTGTAGTGTTTTATTTTTCCAATTCCAATACAAAGGTTCCCATATTGGCAGGCGTGCTCTGTGTCATTGAAAATATCGTACTGACCTGGCTGCTCATCGAGCCAGCCGGATATGCAGGTATTGCGATCGGCCTGGTCATCTCAAAAGCTACCAAGGTTGTGGTCTTGCTGGGATACAGCAGGATAAAGAAAATGTCGGATCTGCAACCTCTCTTTCTGTTGAAACCGGTGATCGCTTCCCTCCCGTTGATCCCTGTATTGTTCCTCTATAAGCAAGCCATTGCCGGCCATGTCGGTCAGGGGATGTTTGGGAAGCTGGTCAGTTTATCAACCGCCTTTTTGCTTTGCGGCCTGGTCTATACCGGTGTTTTCCTGCTGATAAAAGGCCGTAAAGAACTTAAATTATTTGCACCAAGATGACACTCGTCGATGTTTTACGGGACCGGAGTGAACTGAAGCACAACGGTATTACCTTCCTCAAAAGCGGCGGCCGGCAGGATTTCCTGTCCTACCATGCCTTATACCATTCGGCGTTAAAGGTATTGGCCTGTCTACAGGCGCGGGGAGCAGGGCCTCATCGGGAGCTTGTGCTTCAAATAGAGGACAACCGGGATCTTTTGATTGTCTTCTGGGCTTGCATCCTGGGGGGGATCATCCCTGTCCCGCTGGCTGTCGGCAGGAACCAGGATCAATGGAATAAGCTGTTTGCCGTCTGGGCCCTGTTGGAAGATCCGGCGCTGGTGATCTCCAGGGATCATTCCGAAAAGGCGGCCCGGGTGGGTGACCGGATATTCTTCACTGAGGATCTTCTTTCCTTCGATGGCGAGGGTGTCTTCCACGAATCCCATGAGCGGGACACTGCCTTCATACAGTTCTCTTCGGGGTCTACGGGAAATCCCAAGGGTGTCGTGCTTACCCATGCCAACCTCATCGCCAATATGAGCGGCATCGCAAAAGCCGCATCTTATACCAAAACCGACAGGCTGTTGAGCTGGATGCCGCTGACGCACGATATGGGGATGATCGGTTTTCACCTGAACCCGCTGGTCTGCGGGATCGATCAATATCTCCTGTCTACGAGCGGGTTTGTCAGAGACCCGGGGGTATGGATGGACATGGTCTCGGAGCATCGGATCACCGTTACGTGTTCGCCGAATTTCGGCTACAGACATCTTCTTAAACATATCGGGGACAATAGGAGGCATTGGGATCTTGCCAGTCTCAGAATCATCTACAACGGGGCCGAGCCAATTTCCGAGACGACATGCCGGGAATTCAATGAAAGGCTGGCCGTCCATGGATTGCGTGAGGAAGCTTTGTGCCCTGTCTACGGTCTTGCGGAAGCATCGGTGGCTGTATCCATATCGGATCCGGCCAGTAAGATAGTATCGATCACCCTGGACCGGGAGAAGTTGAGCCCGGGAGACCGGATCAAAGAAGTGCCGTCGTCCTTGCAGGGTACTTCCTTCGTCAATGTAGGAAAGCCTGTCGACCAATGTTCCATAAGGATTGCCGATGACAAGAACGGGATCCTCGGGGAAGGCCGGGTAGGGCGTATAATGATCAAAGGGGCGAATGTTACCGGCGGTTACTATAACAATCCCGCGGCGTCCCGGGAGCTGATCGACGGCCATGGGTGGTTGAATACGGGGGACCTGGGGTTCATGAAAGACGGTTGCCTGTATATCACTGGCAGGGCAAAGGACATTCTATTCATCAATGGACAGAACTATTATGCCCATGACCTGGAAAGAGAAGCCGAATCCATTGAAGGTGTCGAACTGAATAAGATCGCCGTCGCGGGCTTTTTCAATGCCCAAACCCAATCCGAGGAGGTGATCGCCTTTTTGCTTCATCGCGGAGATCTGTCCGGCCTGGTGCCGGTGGCCAGGTCGCTGCGGAACCTGGTGAATGAAAGGTTCGGATTCGAATTGCACAAGGTGATCCCTGTGAAGACGATCCCCAAGACTACGAGTGGGAAACTACAACGCTTCCAGCTGCTGAAGCAATATATCGATGGGGAATTTAATGCTATAGAAAGCGAGTTCGCCGGATTGCTTTTTTCTGTCGACCGGGACGAGGCGGTGGTTCCTGCGGATGAAATGGAGGAAAGGATATTGCGTATATGGGAGGCGGTGCTGCAAACGGATACTGTCGGTGTGGAGAAGCAATTCTTTCATGCGGGGGGGAGCTCTTTAAAGGCGCTCGAGCTGATCATACAGATGCGACAGGAGCTGGAGGTGGAGTTGCCCATCGGTATCCTGTATACTCATTCGACGGTACGGCAACTGGCGAAGGAGATTGTGCATCTTCGCCCGCGGGTGTGTTTACCGATACCGTCGGCAAAGCAGGCGGATACCTACCCGATATCGTTGAGGCAGAGAAGGATCTACTATGCCTGGCGGATGGACCCTGCGTCTATTGCCTATAATATGCCGGTGGCCATTAAGCTGCGGGGTAAGGTGGAGACGGAAAAACTGGAACGATGTCTCGCAAGCCTGGCATACCGTCATGATGTTCTGAGAATGACTATTCCGACTATTGAGGAACCCGTATTCCGGATTGCCGACGATGCGGACGTCAAGCTATCCTGTATAGCGTGTGAAAGGTCAGGGTGGAAGGTTACATTAAAAAATCTGGTATTCCCGTTTGCCCTGGATAAGGGGTCGCTGTTCCGGTGTTTTTTGCTGAGCGATAGCGATGTGGGAGAGCATGTCCTGCTGCTGGATTTTCACCACATCATATCGGATGGCGTGTCGGCCAGGTGGTTTGTGTATGAGCTGATGCAGCTGTACCGTGGGGAGAGTTTGCCGCCGGTGAGGGTGCAATTCCGGGATTATGCTGTCTGGGAACAGGCCTATAGGCCAGAACGGGCGATGAAGGAGGAAGAGGACCGAAAATATTGGGTGGAGCGGCTTTCGGGTGAACTACCGGTGCTGGAGCTGCCCTATGATCATATCCGGCCGGCTGGCGGAAGCATGGCGGGACGAAGGGAATATAGAGAACTGAGCGGGGAGATCTCCGCAAAGCTGCGAAAAATTGCTATGGACCAGGGAGTGACGATGCATGCGTTGTTTCTGACCCTCTATAATATATTGTTGACAAAATACTCGGGGCAAACCGATATTATTACCGGCATCCCGGTGCAAGTGAGGGATCATCCGGACCTGCAAAGAATGCAAGGTCTGTTTGTGAACACCCTTCCTGTCCGATGTGTGATAAAGGGGGATGATACTTTTTCAGGGTTGCTCAAATCCATTGCCGTGTCGACACAGGAGGTGATGCATCACCGGGACCTGGCATTCGATGAACTGGTGGGATCTCTCGACCTGTCCTATATTCCGGGAAGGAACCCACTTTTCGACACGATGTTCCTGTACCAGGATATGCAGCTGAATATACCTGCAGGAGATCTGACCGTAGCGGCCTATCCCTTCGATGCCGGATACTCAAAATTCGATATCTCATTGGAGGTGCTTGAATACGGTGATCATTTCGGTTATGCTTTTGAATATTCGACCTCGCTGTTCAACGAAGAGACGGTGCGGGGATTTGGAAAGGGGTTTGAACAGATCATCGAACAGGTGACGGGGAATGCGGAGGTAAGCATTGCGGCATTATCTCCTCTTGGGGCAGAAGAACTGGCCGGCATTCAATCCTTTAATGACACCGCCAGCGCGCCTGAGCCTTTTTTTACCGTTTGCCAATTATTCGAACGGCAGGTGGAACGAGTGCCGGAGAAGGTGGCATTGCAGTTCAAAGACAGTGAGATCACCTATGCCGAACTGGATCGTAAAGCCAGCCAGGTTGCCTTTGCGCTTCAGGGCAAGGGGATACAGAAAGGCGACCTGGTGGGGGTGCACATGAAAAGGTCGCCCGAACTGATCATGGTCTTATTAGGCATTCTCAAGGCGGGGGCAGCGTATCTGCCCCTGGAAGCAAGCATGCCGGATGAAAGGATACGATATATTCTCCAGGATAGCGGCTGCCGTTGCCTCATCGATGACGGGGGGGCGCCGGCGCTAATGGTTGGGCCGGAAAGCTACAGTGTGCCTGAGTATGCCGGAGCGGACCTGGCCTATGTCATCTATACCTCGGGTACGACAGGGCGTCCCAAAGGGGTGATGATCGAACAGAGCAGTCTTACCAACTATATTACCTGGGCAGGCAGAACGTATGTCGACGGGGAACCTTGTTCGTTCGCCTTTTATTCATCCATCTCGTTCGACCTGACGGTGACCTCCCTGTTTACCCCGATGGTAACGGGTAATCGTATCGTCATTTATGAAGAAGGCGAGGCTGCCATCATTATCGGGCAGGTGATCCGGGAGAACAAGGCGGATATCGTCAAGCTGACGCCCTCGCATTTGCGGCTTCTCAAGAATAACGGCTTGCTGTCGGCGGGGGCGAAGGTAAGGCGATTCATCGTCGGCGGGGAGGCATTGGATACGCAGCTGGCCGGGGATATCCATACCCTGATGGAGGGGAAGGTGGATATTCTCAATGAATACGGTCCTACGGAGGCCACGGTCGGGTGCATGATCTATGCCTTCGATCCCCGGGACACCGGAGCGGCTGTTCCCATCGGCCGGCCGATAGATAATACACAGATATATCTCCTGGACAAAGATCTGCAACATGTGCCGGTGAATGTTCCCGGCGAATTATACCTCGGAGGAGCCGGTCTGGCAAGGGGCTACCGGAACAATCCCGGGTTGACGGCGGAAAAGTTCATTCCGGATCCATTTACAGGTGCTCGCCCCGGAGCAGGATGCGATCGTCTATACGTGACCGGGGATATGGGAAAAAGACTGCCGAATGGAGACCTGGTGTACATCGGTCGCAATGACCGGCAGGTGAAGATCAACGGGAATCGCGTGGAGCTGGCCGAGATAGAAAGCCAACTGGTGCTATCGGGGATGGTAAAAGAGGCGATAGTGTTGATAGACGACGAACGTCCGGGCAGGATACTGGCCTGGTTTGTTCCGGCGGCGGGGGACGATGAGAATGGTGTGCCTGACGGAGCGGCGATAGAGATGTCTCTCAGGGAATACCTGGCGGAAAGACTGCCTTATTATATGATCCCTGCGGTACTGATCCCCCTGGCGTCCATGCCTCTGACGGGGAATGGAAAAATTGATACGGCAAGGCTGAAGCGTATGGAACCCGGCGGTGTCAGGGGAGGGAAGGAGCAGGCAGGCAATGCCATCGAAAGACTTTTTGTAAAAGCATGGATGGATGTACTTCGGCTAAACGTCATCGGCGTCGGGGATAATTTTTATGAACTGGGTGGAGATTCGATCAAGGCGGTCCAGATATCCTCCAGGCTGTTGGAAGAGGGTATCTCGATAAAGCCGAAAGATATTTTGACCTATCCTACTATTGCAAGTGTATACGGCCGGGCGGAGCGGATGGACGGCAGGAACCGGTACGAGCAGGGTATTTTGGAAGGCAGGTTTACTCCTACTCCCATCCAGCAATGGCTCCTGGCACAACCCTTTGTCAATCCGCATTACTATAATCAATCGGTGCTGTTCAGGTGCATGGTCCCCATGGACAGGGATGTCCTGCAAAATGCGTTCACCGGATTGATCAGGCAGCATGATACGCTGCGCTTGAACTATGACCGGGAAGAAGGGGTATTCTATTATAATAACGGCCATCTCCGCCCATTTGTCATCGAGGAATTCACGGCAGGAGACGAGCCGGGCTTCATCAATATTTGCGAAGAGCTGAAAGATTCATTCGATATTACAAAAAGCTTTTTGATCAAAGCTGCGCTTATCAGGGATCATGGGAATGCCACTTACCTGTTCATCACGGCGCATCACCTGGTAATGGACGGGATATCCTGGAGGATACTGATCGATGATCTCTGCAAGGCCTATGCATTGCTGGGGAGCGGGCGTCCGCTACATTTTCCTCCCAAGACCGCTTCGTTTAAAGACTGGAGCAGTTCCCTTCACCAATTCCTTTCATCCGGGACGTCTGGAAAGGGATCACCATACGACCAGGGAACCGGGGCGCCGGAACCGATGCTTCCCCGGGATCTTAGTACGGGGGACGGGTGCATGAGGGACCTGGAGAAGATAGTTGTGGGGCTGGGAGAGGAGGACACGGATTCCCTGCTGATGGAAGTACATAAGCCTTACAACACCGATGTGCCTATTCTTCTGAATGCGGCGCTTGTAATGGCGCTTCATCAATGGACGGGCGCGGAGGAGTTTGTCATCGAGGAGGAAAGTCATGGCCGACACCTGGACTCGCTGGATACCTCGAGGACGATCGGCTGGTTCACAGCGATGTATCGGCTCCGGCTGGTATATAAGCCGCAGCTGGGCGAACTGATCGGCGCCGTTAAAGAAAGCATGAGAAAGATGCCGGCCGGCGGGCCTGGGAATGTTCTTTTACAAGGCGGGAATGACGCCGGGGTGCAGCCGCCGGAAGTAAGGTTCAACTACCTGGGGCAGATAGAGCTAGATGGCGACATCCTGTCGCTGAGCCGGAGGTCTACGGGGCTGGAATCGGATCCCCGGAATGTCTTTACGGCAGCGCTGGAGTTGAACGCGATGATCGTCAAAGGCCGGTTCCAGATGGAAATAGGGTATGACTCCCGGGCTTTCAAAGCCGCCACGATAACGCAGTTCTCCGCCTTCTTCATAGATGGTCTTGCGGACATCCTATCTTATCTCAGGAGCGAGGATGAGCCTCACTTCACGCCTTCAGATTTCGCACATGCCGTACTGGATGACCAGGAGATCAGGGCGCTTTTTGGCGACGAATAATCTCTTAACCATAATAATTTTAAAAGTCAATGCAAACCAGCATATTGAATAAAGTGGGCAATACTCCCCTCGTCTATCTGAAGCAGGGTGACCTGCCTAACGTAAGAATATTTGCGAAATTGGAATATTACAATCCCACCGGCAGCGTAAAGGACCGGGCGGCCTGCTATATCATCAACAGGGCCCTGAATGAGGGTATTTTCAATAAGGATACCGTGGTCATCGAGTCTTCTTCCGGCAATTTTGGAGTGGCCTTGTCGGCATATACGCGGCTGCACAACCTGAAATTCATCTGCGTTATCGATAAAAATACCCTGCCTGTGAATGAGATGCTGATCAAGCTGCAAGGGGCTCAGCTGATCAAGATCACCGAGCCCGACGAATATGGGGGATACCTGCTCAACAGGATCAGGACAATAAAAGGGATGCTGGCGGAAAACCCGAACTTATACTGGGTAAACCAGTATGAAAATCCGTTGAATGCGGAAGCGTATTATGCTTCCCTCGGGAAAGAGATCTGCATGGAGGCTCCCGGACAGGGAGTGGAATATGTTTTCCTGGGTGTCAGCTCAGGGGGGACGATCACCGGGGTGTCCAGGAGGGTGAAAAAAGAGTTCCCGAACGCCAAGATCATAGCGGTGGATATTTATGGTTCCGTCATATTCGGCGATACTCCCCAAAAGCGATACATCCCCGGCATCGGCTCCAGTTTAAGGCCGAAGATACTCGAGCAGGCATTCATCGACGAGGTCGTGCTGGTAAGTGAATATGACACTGTCAGATGCTGCAGGGAATTGCTTGAGAAGCATAACCTGTATGCCGGGGGGTCATCCGGTTCCGTCTATGCGGCTATCAAAAAATATTTCAGGGACCGGGCGATAGACGGGCCCGTGAATGTGATGTGCGCTTTTGCCGACAGGGGAGAGCGTTACATTGAAACCATTTATAATGAAGAATGGTGTAGTAAGTATATCAAAAAACCTTCGATGGAGGAAGAATACATATGATCTATATAAGCGATAAGGATATCAGACAGACCAGCCTGGACTGGGAAAGCAGTGTCGATGTGATCGGGGAATCGGTAAAGTGCCTGGCGGACGTCGCCTATGCACAGCCGGTGAAACCCTATTTAAGGTACAGAGACCCGAAGAACCGCATCATTGCGATGCCGGCCTTTGTCGGCGGCAGTATCAACATGTCGGGGATCAAATGGATTGCCAGCTTCCCCGACAATATCAGCCGGGGCAAGCCCAGGGCGCATAGTGTGGTGGTCCTGAACAATGCGGATACAGGGGAGCCGGTAGCTGTCATCAACAGCGGGACCCTGTCCGCCATCCGGACGGCTTCGGTAAGCGGGTTCGTACTGAGGAGCTATCTGAAGAAAAAGGACCTGAAGGATCTTACGTTAGGAATCATTGGTTTCGGTCCTATCGGTCAGCATCATCTGAAGATGGCTACGGCCCTCCTGGGTACCAGCTGTTCAAGGATCGTGTTGTATGACCTCAACGGGATCGATGCATCCCTGGTGCCTCCGGATGTCCGCGGCCGGGTGGAAATAGCCGGCAGCTGGGAGGAAGTGTATGATCAAGCCGATGTTTTCATTACCTGTACCGTGTCAAAAGACAGATACATCGACAGGCGGCCCAAGTCCGGCTCGCTCCATTTGAATGTATCCCTCCGGGATTACAAGCCCAGTGTCTTTTCCTGGTTCAAGGATGGAATGATCGTAGATGACTGGGAGGAGATCTGCCGGGAGAATACGGATATCGAGCGGTTCCATCTCGAGATGGGAATGATGGAAGACCAGGCGGGCACGATCAAGGACCTGCTGGAGCCGGGATGGATCGATCAATTTTCCGGTGATCAGGCCGTAATGTTCAACCCGATGGGGATGGCGATATTCGATATTGCGATCGGGCAATATTATGCAACCAGGATGCAGCGCGAAAATAAAGGATGCATTTTGGAGTAGACTTTAGCAAAATCAGAATATGACAGCAATACAACTATATACGCGGCAATATTTATTGGGCTTGCTGGTGTTCTTAACCTGTTGTTCCAACAGGGCATGGGCACAGCAGGAATTTACAATGAATGGCCGGCTGATAAAGGCGGGCGAGCTGAATAAGCAAATCGAGACGATAGTGGAAAATGCGGGGGTTCCCGGAATGTCCTTTGCGGTGATCGCCGGGGATAAGGTCGTCTTTTACCATACCTACGGATATAAGCGGTATGTGAGGGCAAAGGATGGAATGCTGAAGGGGAAGAAAAGGATAAACAAAAAGACCGTTTTCGAGGCTTGTTCCCTGTCCAAGACCTTTTTGACCTTCGCTGTTCTCAGGCTGGTGGAGAAAGGGCTGTTGAGCCTGGATACTCCCTTGTACCGGTATCTGCCAAATCCGAGGCTGGCACATGACGAACGATATAAGAAAATTACGGGAAGGATGGTGCTTTCCCATTGTTCGGGGCTTGAAAACTGGAAGAGCTACAATAATCCCGACTCGCTGGAGATAATGAGCGAACCGGGGGCCCAGTTCACCTATTCCGGGGAGGGGTATGTATATCTGTCCCAGGTGTGCGAAAAGCTGTTGGGGAAAAGTACTGAATCCTATTTGAAAGAATTGGTATATGATCCTTTGAAGCTGAGGCGGACATTTACGGTATTTGACAGCGATACCAGCCGGCCCCGTAATTATTCCCAGGGGCACGATGATTTTTTACAGACGATACCGAAGGAAAAGAATACTACGCCAAACGTCGCTGCGCTGATAACGACCACGGCAAACGACTATGCGCATTTGTTGATCGGTCTTTATCACAGCGGTTACCTCTCACAGGCGCGGCTTGGTGAAATTGCAAGTACAAAGACAACTGTAGATGATCTAAGCTATTGGGGCGAAGGGATTGCGATCTATGCGAAGAATGGCGATACGATAGCCTATCAACCCGGGGAGAACGACTATTTCAAAGGGTTGGGCATGTATCAGCCGGCAAAAGGTATAGGTTTTGTCATGTTCATGAACGGGCGACGGGGCAAGCTGATCGAGGACACGATCATGAAGATGACCCTCCACTGTTTCACGGAGCCTAAAGATGCCGATCAATATCCTAATATCGTATTCGATGTGCTCGCTGCTTACCGCAGGAAAGGGCGCGACGAAGCTGAAAACAGGTTCAGGCAGAATCTGCGGCTGTACGACAGCTCGTCTCTGAAAAGTAACCTGGATGAGCTCACGAACCTCTTCCTGGAGAAGGAACCGGCGTTTGCCGTTGTCATAGCTCAGGAATACATGACGAGATACCCCTATATCACGGAAGCCAGTATCTTGCACGGGAAAGCCATGATGCAGAGCCGGCGGTTCAGAGAAGCAATAGGCGATTTTGAAAGGGCCATTGCAATGGACAAGTCACTGCAGGAGAGGCTCCAGTCGTCTATAACCCAGTGCCGCGAACAATTGAAAAAGGGGCATGGGCAATTCAAAATAATATCAGTAAATTAAAGGGTATGAAAAAAATGCTAAAAGTATACCTGAGGATCATCAAAAGGTCCAGGGTGAGCTTCGTGATCAATCTTGCAGGCTTGTCGGCGGGTCTGACCTGTGCTTTCCTCATCTACCTGTGGGTGAAAGATGAAGTGAGTACCGATAAGTTCCACAAGAATGACAAGAATCTTTACCAGGTGCTGGTCTGGGGGAAACTTGAGAATGGCACTGAGATCGTAACAGAGAAAACCCCGGGTCCGATGGCAGGCGATCTGCCTAAAAATATCCCGGACATCAAGGGTGCGGCGGCTGTGTTGAACTCGCTTCGGCTGAGCACCCTTTCAAACGGTGATAAATCGTTCAAGGCGAAGGGTATCTATACCGAATCGGACTTTTTTAGAATGTTCAGTTTCGACCTCATCGAAGGAGATAAGAACGCACTCCTGTCTTCGGAAAGAAATATCGTGATATCGGAAGATATGGCGCTAAAGCTGTTTGGAAGAACGGACAATATCGTCGGAAAGCTTGTCGAATTCGACAGGAAGGAGCAGTTCGCTATTGCCGGAGTGCTCAGAAGGATGCCGGCAAGTTCTTCGTTGAAGTTTGATTATGTCCTGCCGCTGCTTGTATACCAACGGCATACGGGGATCGAGGTGAGCTGGAATGAGAATATGGCAGGCGCATATATTCTCCTGGACGACCATGCCAATGTCGATAACCTGAAGGACAAGTTCAGGAATTACGTAAAGAAGCTTGGAGAAGACCCTGCCAGGCTGAAAATATTTGTCCGGAAATTTTCAGACGGGTATCTCTATGGGAGCTATAAGGATGGGAAGCAGGACGGAGGAAGGATCGATTATGTCAGGCTGTTCTCCATTATAGCCGGCATTACCCTGCTGATCGCATGCATCAATTTTATAAGCCTGTCAACTGCTATGGCTACGACCCGGATGAAAGAGGTCGGTATGAAGAGGATACTGGGGGCGGAAAGAAAAACCATTATCCTTCAATATATTTCTGAGGCCGTCATACTTGCATTCCTGGCCCTTGTGCTCTCTGTCGGTCTCCTGTTCCTGCTGCTGCCTGCCTTTAATGCACTGGCAGATAAGCAGATCTCGGTGAGCCTTAGCTTCGATGTCATACTGACCTTCATCGGCATTACTTTTTTGACGGGTGTGTTGTCCGGTGTTTACCCTGCATTCTACATTTCGGGATTCCTGCCCGGGGTAGTGTTGAGGAACAGTGTCGGCAGATCAACAGGGGGTGGCAAATGGATCCGGAAGGGATTGGTCATTGTCCAGTTCACCACGTCGGTAATATTGATCATTATGACCCTGGTGATCTATGGGCAGTTCACCATGATCCAAAGCCGGAATCTGGGCTATAATAAAAATAATATCCTGTACTGGGATATGGAGGGAAATGTCAGGAATCACCTGGATGCCTTTCTTGCTGAACTCAAAAGGATACCCGGCGTCGAGAACGCATCGAGCATATACACTATGACGACCCAAAGCGGCTTTTTCGGAGGAGAGGGAAGTACCGGGGAGTTAAGCTGGCCCGGAAAACGCCGGGACGAAACGATCGTGATGAATTACAAGATGGTGGATTATGGCCTGATCGAATTGTTAAATATGGAAATGAAGGAAGGGCGGTCTTTTTCGAAGGAACACCGGTCTGAATACCCTGAGATCATTTTTAACGAGACGGCCGTCAAGGCCATGGGGCTGGGAGACCGGACCGTAGGCAGCACCATCGATCTGTGGAACGCCAAATACAAGATCATCGGCGTCGTCAGGAATTTCTACTTCGAGTCTATTCATACCGGTAATGTAAAGCCGCTGTTCATGATACGTGATACAGGCCGGCTGAACACCATTATGGTGAAGGTGAACGGCGACGGGATCAACAGGACGATGAATGCGATAAAAGTGCTGAATGCCAGCTTTAACCCGGGCTATGTTTTTACATCCAGGTTCCTGGACGAGGATTTTCAGAGCTTATATGCTTCGGAAAGAAGGATGTCCGGCCTGGCGAAATATTTTTCAGGATTAGCCATCTTTATTTCCTGTCTTGGTCTGTATGGGCTGACGGCTTTCACGGTGAATAGAAGGAAAAAAGAAATAAGTACGAGAAAGGTATTGGGCGCCAGCGGGACCCAGATAATCCTGTTATTATACAGGGATATTTCCCGGCTGGTGATCGTTTCCCTGGCGATCGGGTTACCCGTCGGCTATCTTATGGCCAGATCATGGCTAAATGGCTTTGATCTGCGGATCGAGCTGACTCCCTGGTTCTTCGTCCTGGCTGCCTTATTGTCTTTTGGCCTGATGCTTATCGCTTCAGGAATTCAGATAATACGGTCTTTGTCGTTCAATCCCAGCGAATCCCTGAGGGCGGAATAAGGAGTTCTGCCTTTTTAATTTCCCTGTAAGAGACATTTATTTTTTATTGCCTGCTCCTGCGGCCGGTGAAGGGTATTATTTGCCCTGCCGTCGCATGGGGTCTGGCCCTCCTTTATCTAATATTTAATCAAATGGCCGAGAAATCAGAAGACATCCTCCAGTATTTCAGCAGGGGGGCGCAGGATCATAACCGCATAACCCTGCCTGATGTCAATATCGAAGAGCTGGCGGAAAAGTTCAGGGATACGAGGATGCCTGATGATCCTATCGGCTTCCGGGAATATTTAGCCGACATTGAGCAAAATGTATTGCCGTATTCTGTCAATACTGCATCTCCGAGGTTCATCGGCCATATGACATCGGCCCTGCCGGATTACGTTCACGAGGTCAGCGCGCTGATCTCCCGGCTGAATCAGAACCTGGTGAAGATAGAGACCTCCAAGGCGCTCACCTTTTTGGAGCGGGAGGCTATCGCTATGCTTCACCGGGTATTCTATACATTCCCGGAGCGCTTTTACCAGGAGCATATTCAAAAATTAAATTCCAATTTAGGCGTTGTCACCAGCGGCGGCAGTACGGCCAACATGACTGCCTTGCTGAGCGCCCGGAACAAGCTATTATACGATGATGCCGGAGATAGTGGGGCCGGCAAGAGCATTTACCGGATGTTGCATCGAAAAGGTTACCAGGATATGGTAATAATCGGTTCCAGGCTGATGCATTATTCCTTTCAGAAAGCGGCTTCCCTGCTTGGGCTGGGGACCGATAATATCCTTTATGTGAAGCATGATGCCCGGGGTAGCATGGATATCCCCGATCTGGAGGAGAAGATCGATCATTGCCGCAGCAGGAATATCCTGATCGTGGCGATAGTCGGGGTCGCCGGATCAACCGAGACGGGCAGTATAGATCCCTTGCGCCAGATAGGGGGAATAGCAGCGAAAAATAATATTCACTTTCATGTAGATGCAGCCTGGGGCGGGCTGCTCAAATTATCGGATACGTATTCGGGGCTGCTGGATGGTATTGAACTGTCGGATTCCATCACTTTTTGCGGACATAAACAGCTGTTTTTGCCGCAGGGGATCAGTATCTGCCTGGTCAAAGACCCCCATCAGCTGAACCATATTTCGACCGTGGCCCATTACCAGGCGAGTGCCAATTCATATGATTTTGGGCGTGTCACGCTGGAAGGGTCCAGGCCGGGGCTGTCCTTGTGTCTGCACGCATCGCTAAAGGTGCTTGGGAGAAAGGGGTTCGAGCTGCTGATGGACCGGGGGATGGATATGGCCAACACATTTACCGGGATGATCAAAAGAATGGAAGGATTTGAACTCGTCTCCCATAACATCAATATCGTCAACTACCGGTATATCCCTATCCAATACCGGGGGAGGGACCTTACCCTCCTTTCGCGGGAGGAGAACGAGAACATTAATGCCATCAATACGCGGATCCAGGAGACCCAATTCTTAAAGGGCAGGACCTTTGTATCGAAGACAAAGCTGAGAAGAACAGACGACGGATATATGGTCGTTTTCCGCACGATATTTTCCAATCCGCTGACCACCAGCCAGGACCTGGAATCTGTCATTAAAGATCAATTGGTAATTATTGAAGAACTGTTGAGTGAAAAAAATGAGTATGGCTGCAAAATTAGAAAAGTCGAATATTGAAGAGATCTTTGAGCTGAGCACATCCCAGCAGGGCATGTTGTTCCACTATTTGAAGGATATCAATGGGAACCACTTCAATGTGCAGCTCGTATTGGAGATCGACGGTTCGCTGGATATCCAATCAATGGAGAGATCTCTTAATGCCGTCAATGCCGGAAACGAGGTGCTCCGATCGGTATTCAGCTGGGAGAAGACAAACAAGCCCCTGCAGATAGTCCTTAAGAACAGCCCGATCGAATTTGTGGTAAAGGATCTTTCGGGCATGGAAGCCGGGGAAGCCAGGGTTTTATATGAGGCTTACCTGGAGCAGGACAGACTGCAACGATTCGATCTGCAGAGGAAAGCGATCCGGATGGGGATCATCCGGCTCTCTGCCGACTGCTCCCTGATGCATATCACGCATCATCATATCCTGTATGACGGATGGAGCACGGGCATACTGCTGAAGGAACTATTTTCGACCTATCATGCGTTGTCGCAACAGGAGCAACCCGTCCTGAGCGTAAAGCCGGCCTATAAAGAAACACGAAAGCAACCGGGGACTTTGGCGGGGGACGGGAACGGATATTGGGCTGAATACCTGCGCGGGTATGAGGTGGTGAAGCTTGAAAAGCCGGGTCCAGGTAAAGATGCCATCCAGCTGAGAAAAGTCACCCTGGCTGACAGGACATTGAACCTGGAGGCGTTCTCCGCAAGATATAAAGTTACCAAGGCGGCGGTAGTCTATGCGGCCTACGGGATACTGCTACAAAAGTATTTGTATGCTCCGGACGTGGTTTTCGGTACGGTGGTTTCCGGCCGGGAGGGGAGTCATGACCATGTTATGGGGAATTTTATCAATACGATCCCTCTAAGGGTGCGCGACAACGGCAACAAGTCCCTGCTGGAGACGGTGCAGGAAGTGCATCGCGATCTGATCGACGGAAGCGCATATCATCACAATTCGTATTTTGACATTAAACAGGCGGCAGGACTTCGCGCTACGGAAGACCTCTTCGATTCGATGGTCGTCATCGAAAATTATCCGCTGGACAAAAATATACAGGAGGGACGGGGGGGCTTCGGGGTAAAGCTGCATTCTTTCTTCGAGCATGCGGGTATCCCACTGCTCATCACCGTATTCCCGGACGAAGGTCTGCGTCTCGATGTCACCTATGACGACAATGTTGTTCCCGATGTTATCATCAAGGCTCTGCCCGGGCAGCTTATCCGCGTCATCAAGGCGATCGTGGAGAATCCCCTGCGAGCTTTAGCAACGCTGGCCATCTTATCGGACGAAGACCGGGAAAAATTATTCGAGTCCATTGCCGATAGCGGAAAAGTCATTCCGGAGGACAGGAGCATTATCCACCTCTTCAGCGAGCAGGTAGAGCGAGACGCGGAAGCGGTTGCCGTCGTGTTCAAGGGCGAGCAGTTGACATATGCAGAGCTGGACAGGCGTACCAA
>Ga0105237_10000105_pt1 | contig 118218 bp, 101 predicted proteins | sample KBSC24metaG_FD_81520 | JGI IMG/M metagenome (GOLD analysis project Ga0105237, IMG submission 81520) | Corn rhizosphere microbial communities from Kellogg Biological Station, Michigan, USA - KBS C2-4 metaG | ecosystem: Host-associated > Plants > Roots > Rhizosphere > Soil | place: Michigan...
GGGCCGGAGCCGGCGGCGGCGCAGCCGCCGGAGCCGGAGCGGCAGGCACCGCGCCGAAGCGCGACACGATGCTCAGACCCAGGAACCAGTCGCCGTAGCCGCTCTTGCTCGGCTGGCTCTTGTTGTCCCAGTCGTAGCGGTAGCCACCTTCCACGCGCACGTCGGAGCTGTCGGTCACCGACTTGGACAGACCCAGGCCCAGTTCGGCCGCCGGATCCCAGCCGCTGTCCGCCGGGTTCTTGTGATGGCTGCCCATCACGCCCGCCAGCAGGTAGGGGCGCCACGCGGTGCTGCCCAGGTAGTAGCGCACGGCGACGCCCACGTTGTTGCTGGCCCAGTTGCCGGCGTTGTGGTCGATCTTGCGCTTGGTACGGTCGAAGATCAGATCCAGCGAGGTGTTGGACGAAATGAACTTGCCCACGCCGAGGCCATAGTAGAACTGGCGGCTGTGGGTGTTGCGGTCCGTGTCGTTGTAGTAGCCGCCGATGGTCGGCGCGATGTACCAGCGGTCATCGAAGCCGTTCGGCCATGCCGGTGCGGCAGCGTTGTCGCTGCTGGCCGCGGTCGTCGCCGTGTTGTCCTGCGCATGGACGGCACCCACGCCGCCCAAGGCCAGGGCAACCATGAAATAAAGGCCCTTGTGCTTCATCAGGTCTCTCCCTTTTTTGGTATTGAAACAATCGCAACGGCTTTCCGATGCGGCGACTCTCGCTCGAACCGGATTGATCCATTCGTCTTTACACAAATATAACACGTTACAGATGGTCTGTGACAATTTGCACTGTCTGTTATTGCCAGGCAGCACAAGCCTTGGCGAGATTTGCCGCCAGTGCGTATTCAGAGCGTGAACAAGCCGAGGAACTGCTGGATCGGCATCGCGTCCAGTTGCGCCGGATCGCGGCTGGCTTCGAGGATCGCCCTGACCTTGTGCGCCGGCAGATGGCTGCGCATGGCCGCCTCGAATTTCTTCAGCAGCACCGGGATGCCCTCGGCACGGCGTTTGCGGTGGCCGATCGGATAGTCGATGGACACCTTCCCGGTGCTGCTGCCATCCTTGAAGAACACCTGCACCGAATTGCCGATATAGCGCTTGTCGGGGTCGAAGTAGTTCCGGGTGAACTGCGGGTTCTCGCTCACCGTCATCTTCTCGCGCAGCGCGTCGATGCGCGGATCGGCGGCCACGTCGTCGTTGTAGTCGTCCGCGGTGAGGCGGCCGAAGATCAGCGGCACCGCCACCATGTACTGGATGCAGTGGTCGCGGTCGGCGTAGTTCGCCAGCGGGCCGGTCTTGTCGATGATGCGGCAACCGGCTTCCTGGGTCTCGATCGCCACCTTTTCGATCTGGTCCAGCTTGCCGGCGACCTGGCTGTGCAGCTGCATCGCGCATTCCACCGCGGTCTGCGCGTGGAACTCGGCCGGGAAGCTGATCTTGAACAGCACGTTCTCCATCACGTAACTGCCGAACGGGCGCTCGAACTCGAACGGCTTGCCCTTGAAGGCCACGTCGTAATAGCCCCAGGTCTTCGCCGACAGCGCCGACGGATAACCGACCACACCGCGGTACACCGCGTTGATCGCATGGGTGACGGCGCGGCGGCAGGCGTCACCCGCGGCCCAGCTCTTGCGCGGCCCGGTGTTCGGCGCGTGGCGGTAGGTGCGCAGCGCCCCGTTGTCGATCCAGCTGTGCGACACGGCGGTGACGATCTGCTCCTTGTCGCCGCCCAGCATGTGCGTGGCCACCGCGGTGGAAGCCAGCCGCACCAGGATCACGTGGTCCTGACCGACGCGGTTGAAGCTGTTCTTCAGCGCGTAGCAGCCCTGGATCTCGTGCGCCTTGATCGCGTAGCCCAGCACGTCGCGCACGGTCAGCGCCCGGCCGCCCTCGCGCTCGGCCTTGCGACCCAGCCAGTCGGCCACGGCGAGAATGGCGCCGAGGTTGTCCGACGGATGACCCCACTCGGCGGCCAGCCAGGTGTCGTTGAAGTCCAGCCAGCGGATCTGCGTGCCGATCGCGAACGCGGCCTGCACCGGGTCCAGCTCGTGGCAGGTGCCCGGCACGCGCGCGCCGCCCGGCAACGTGGCGCCCGGCACCAGCGGCCCGAGGTGCTTCACGCACTCGGGGAATTTCATCGCCATCATCGCGGTGGCCAGCGAGTCCAGCAGCATGTAGCGAGCGGTGTCGTAGGCCTCCTTCGATTCGATCCGGCAGTCGGCCACGTAGTCGGCGATGTCGACCATCGGCTGGTCGGGATCGGGGCGGACGGCGGAACGGATGTCGTGGGCGCTCATGACGGTTCTCGCGGCGAGGAGAAACGCCCATTGTATCCGGCGCACGTCACCGGCAGGAGCGCAGCGCGCTTGACCCCTGCCCCGGCCGCCACGAAAATGGCCGGACTACCACCCAAAGGGGAGTAGTTCCGGATGCGGTCATGCATCCGTGCGGTGTTCGTCATCACGAGCGATGCCTCGCTCCGGACACCGCGGCGGCCGATGTCGCGAACGAGACTTTTGCGGTGATGACGGTCCTGCGCGCGTCCGTCGTCGCTGCATGTGCTCGGCGCGTCGGACCCTCGCATGGAATTCCCAGCCAGCTTTCTCTCCGGCCTGTCCACCATCATCCTGCTCGACCTGGTGCTGGCCGGCGACAACGCCATCGTGATCGCGCTGGCCGCGCGCAAGCTGCCTCCGCCGCTGCAGAAGAAGGCCGTGTTCTGGGGCAGCTTCGGCGCCGTCGCCGTGCGCATCGCGCTCACCGCCGTGGTGGTCTGGCTGCTGGAGTTGCCGGGCCTGATGCTGGCCGGCGGCCTGTTGCTGCTGCCGATCGCCTGGAAGCTGCTGAAGCAGGACGAGGCATCGCACGACATCGCCGCCGCCGACGGCTTCTGGCCCGCGCTGCGCACCATCGTCGTCGCCGACGCGCTGATGGGGCTGGACAACGTGCTGGCGATCGCCGGCGCATCGCGTGGCGACCTGCTGCTGGTGGTGCTCGGCCTGGCCGTCAGCGTGCCGCTGGTGGTGTGGGGTTCGACCCTGATCCTGAAGCTGATCGAGCGCTTCCCCGTCATCGTCTACCTCGGCGCCGGCGCGATCGCCTGGACCGCGGCGCGCATGATTGCCCACGACCACCTGTGGTCGGGCTGGTTCGCGACGCATGCCTGGGTCAAATACCTGCTCGACGCGACGCTGGTGGTCGGGGTCTGCGGCGGCGGTTGGCTGCTGCGGCGCCGGTGTCGACCCGCAGCAACCTGACCGGCCGGCACCCCCCTCAGAACGCCATCGGCATGCGCACCGTCATCAGCACGTCGGGCGTATCGCGGGTCACGCCGACGCCCAACGTGAAGTTCAAGGTCCGCTTGGGGTTGATGCGATAGGAGCCGCCCACCAGCAGCGAGCCCAGCCAGATCTTGGTCGAACCCGGCACCTTGGTGCCAGCCTCGCGCGTCACGCCGATGAAGCTCTGGTCGTAACCGAGGCTCAACGACACCTTGTCGTTCATCGCGAAACCGACGCCGATGCTGGCATCGGCGACATTGCCCACCTTCACGTTGCCGATGAACTGCTTGCCGACCACGAGGTTCTCGGACACGTTGTGCCGTTCGAAGTTGTACATGTAGCTGAGGTTGCCGAAGATCACCACGGGATCGGACGGCAGCAGCCAAGTGAGTCCGGGCTGCAGGGAATAGAAGCCCGAGCCGGTCGGCAACTCCAGCGGCAGGCCCGTGCCGGTGACATTCTCGATACAGCGCGTCTGGCAGTCGGTGCGCACGTCGAAGGGATCCTGGCCCGTACGGGATTTGAAACGGAGCCAGCCGATGTAATACGGCTTGTCCGCGCCGCCGTCGTTGAACTGGTAGCGCGCGGTGGCCTCGATGTCGCCGATGCCGCTGCCGCTGGAGTTCAGCACGTTGTTCGTCGCCGTGCCGGTGAACACTTCGCGGCTGACGATGTTGCTGCCCTCCCAGACATAGGGCACGCGCACCTCCAGTTCGAGGCGATTGGTGAGGCCATAGCGCCCGGTGAGCGTCACGGTATGGCTGGTGGTGCGCACCGTGCGGATGTCGATCAGGCCGATCAGGATGGCCGGGATGATGGTGTAGCCCACCAGATCGACCTGGTTGGCGGCGGAGTAGCCGAACTGGTACGAGGGCTCCAGCACGAAGCTGTGCCTCGGCGTCAGCACGCCGGGCTGATTGGTGATGGGGGCCACCTCGGGCGGACGGGCGTCCTTCGGCGGCGCCTGGCCAACCTCCTGCGGATGGGCGGCCGTCACCGTTTGCACGGCGGATGCGACCGGCATGGGCTGTGTCGGCGAATTCACCCCTGTCGTTTGCAGGTTGCCGCCACGCTGTTGTTCCAGCTCGCGCATGCCGACCGCATGACGCAGCGATGCATAGTCGGCCGCTTGCTGGGCCAGCTGCTGGCGCATCAGCTTGAGCTGCGCCATCTGCGCATCGATCTGGTGGCGCATCGCGTCGATCTCCGCATCCTGCTGCTGCAAGCGCTGGCGCACCGTCGCGGGAGACGATGGATCGTCATGCCCTGCGTCGGCGGACGACCCATGTCCCGCCTCGGCGGGCGACGCGGGCGGCGATGCTTCCTGCGCGCTTGCCCAGCCACCGAACGCCATCAACCCGGCGCAACTGGCCGCGCATGCCCATTGCCGACTTTTGCGTTCCATTTCAGCTCCTTGTCTAACCGATCTTGGGAGACTTCGGCACCATCAGGCATGCGCAGGCGACGTTCGCAAGACACTCAATGCCCGAACGAGAGCATTTGCGCCGACTGCAAGGTGCTCTGCAGATTCATCTGGCGCAGCGCCTGCAACGTGTTCACCGAGACGTTGAGCGTGGTCAGGGTCTGGATGGATTGATTGTTCAAGGTGTTCTGAATGACTTGTGCCAGTCCCCCGCCCTGCGTGAGCGCGGCTGCGACGCCCGGGTTGTTCCAGGTGGCTGCCGAACCCACGCCGCCGGCACCGGGCGCGGGCACGCCAACCGCTTCCGCTGGCGCATCCATGGCGGGCGTGATGGTGCTCGGCTGATTCGGAACATGCGCGACGACGGCGCCGTTCGATGCGTTCGATCCGGCCACTGCCGCCGGAGGGCTGGATGACTGGGCGGTCGAACCGGCATGGGGCGCGGTGGCTGCCTTGCCGGGAACGGCTCCGTTGCCCGGTCCGTTCTGCACGAGGTTCAAGCCGTCGAGCGTCGATGCCAGAGCGGCGGCCTGTTGTTGCGTGATCTTGCTGATGTCCGGGATATTGATGCTCGTGGACATCACCAGGAGGCCGTTGATGTAGGTCTCCTCCTGCAGGCCGAACGAGGCCACCAAGCCGCCGCCGAGATCGAAACCGCCACGCGCATGGTCGAGGTTGGCGTCACTGACGGGCTGCCCGAGGCCGGCGATATCGGCCTGTGCCTGATCCGCCGACGGCGCCGCTGATGGTTGCGGCTGGGGGGCATTGCCTGCCTCGCTTCCAGGCATGGCATGGGCGACGCCTGCGCTGCCGAGCAGGCACAGGGGCAATACGACTCGCAGACCCGTTCTCGATTTTGGATTCTTGCTTTGCATCACCATCACCTCAGTACTGCCCGGGCCCGAACTTCGGCATGGTGGTGTAATCCATCAGGCGTCGGTCGATGCCCATGCCCAGCGGCGCAAGAGGCGCCGCGCGCCAATCGCTGACCAGGTTGAAGTGCGCTTCATCGCGCCGGTTGTGAATCACGAACAGCAACTTGTCCTGCCACATTTTTTCGAACCGTTCGCGCGGGATCGAGCGCGTGCCCAAGGCGGGATCGCCCACCAGCACGCGACCGTCCAGCAGGCCCTTGACGACCACGAAATGGTGGTAGCGATTCACCACGATCAGCACGATCGCCGGCAGGTGCTCCTGGGCGAGCTTGTCCAGCGGCAGGCGGAAGCCGTCGGCCTCGAAACCGAGCGTCTGCAGGTAGCTCTTGATGTCCAGCAGGGAGAAGCCTTCCTTGTTGATCCTGACGCGGTCGCCGTGTGCGTACATCTGCGCGAATGCCGCCTGCTCGGTGACCGGATAGCCGTACTGGTAGGTCAGCAAGGTGGCCACGGCGGCGGAGCCGCAACTGAAGTCGTACTTCTGCCGGACGGTGTTCCTGAATTTCGCTTCCTTGAAGGTGGTCAGATGCAGCGTGTAGGTCGAGCCCGTACCGCCGTTGATCTCCACCGACCCGGCCAGCAGGCCGCCGGGCCAGGCCAGCGCCAGCACGATCGCAAGCGCCGGGAGCATCCTGCTCATGGCTTGAACTGCACGTTGACGATGACGCCGCTCTGGATCAGCACGTTGTTGCCGGTGTTCTGGATCACCGTCGGCAAGCCGACCGCACCACTGAACGCGCCACCGTCGATCAGGTTGGATCCGGTCACCACATGGTTGTCGGTGTTGTGGTCCACCGAGCCGTTGAGCGTCATGGTCTCCGTGGTCGTCTCAATGCCGCCGCGCGACCGCGCCAGGGTGGAACCGCTGACGCTGGTGCCCAAGCCGTCGACATAGTCGGACTGCGCCGGTGCCGCCACGACCGCAGTCGTGACGCCCGTCCGGGGCGCCGGCACGGCAGACTGCGGCGCGTCTGTCGCCAGCGCATCAAGACTCGCGACGCAAAGCAGCAGCAGGAACCCGCACCCGAATCGGAACGTTCGCATGATTCTGTACTCCCGCCGCGACTGCCTGTCGCGGAGGACGCCGTTGGATGTCATGCACGGCTGCCCATGCATGGCTACCCACTTCCGGCTCCCTCGTGGCACGCAGTCGCCGCAAAGCCGCGGTGGGGCGCGAACGCCCCACCGCGGGAGGTTCCATCAGTGGCCGACCGTGAGGTTGGCCTGCACATTCACGCTCTGCTGCACCAGTGCCGCCGCGCCGCTGTTCTGCGCGATCACCGCGATGCCGGCTGCGCCCACGGCCGTACCGGTCATCTGGTTGGACATGTCGAAGCTGCCGGAATCCGCCGCCGCCGTCCCGCCAGCACCGCCCATGCCGCCCGCGCCCATGCCCGAACCGCCCGAGCCACCCGCGCCGCCCGCGCCACCGGTGCTGGAGCTGTCGCCGCTGTTGCCGCCCGTGCCCGAGCCTGAGCCGCTGCTCGCATCGGCACTGCCGCTACCGCCGGAACCGGCCGCCCACGAGCCGGCACCACCAGCAGCCGAACTCGAATCGTTGCCGCCGTTGCCGCCATTGCCGAAGAAGGGCTGGTTGCCACCGTTCGACGCCGAGCTGTTGTTGTTGCCGTCACCAGCGTGACCATTGCTGTTGCCGCCATCAGCCGAATTGGAGCCGCCTACTGCGGCGCTCAGGCCTAGCCCCGCTCCACCATCGCCGCTGTGGCTGTGTGCAGATCCGCCAGCGCCGCCCGGCGCGGAGGTGGCGCCCACGCCCAAGCCGAGTCCGCCGTGACCGCCATTGGCGTTGCCCGAGTTCATCGCGCTGTTGCCGATGCCGGAGACGCCGACACCCGACACCGAACCATTGAGCACGCTGTTCGCCACGACGGTGTTGAGCGTGGTCGTGGTGTTGTTGGAGCTGCTGGTGTTGTTGGAATCGCTGGTGTTGTTGGAGTTGTTCTGGTTGGCCACGTTCTGCAGCGCCGCCGAGCTATCCTGGGCGTTGTTGCCGCCGGCGTTGGTCTGGTGGTTGTGGTCGGCCATGGCCGAGATGCTGAAACCCAGGCCCAGGCAGATGGCGGTAGCGATGAATGTCTTGCGCATGGTTAGTTCTCCTTGGAAAAGCCCGATCAGGACTTGCATCGTCAATTCCGGCTGACGCCGGAACCGGTTGCCTGCAGCGCCAGACACCGCCGCCACTTCCCGGCTTGTGCCGGATCGCGGTTGTGCTCGGGAATCCCCTGGTTGACTTGGACCATCCCGCCTAGTCTTGCGTGTGCAGCAAGCTGAACTGGCAAGGGCAATGCCAAGCGGGCATGCGCGGATAACTCATCTGCAAATCAGGCAGTTGGAGCCATTGCATCGACAACGCGGCATCAGCCCGCCGTATGCACTGTTCCACGAGCGTTACAGCTTGCACCGGGCGGGATTGCCGCTGCATCTCCTCCGATGCGGCAGAACAAGGCTCTGGAGCTCAAGGACTCGCGATGTCGAGACCTGTATCAGATCTGCAACACCTGTAACGAGCGCAGGCGCCGGCAGCGCGAACGCTCATCACCCCCACGAAAAAGGGAGCCTCGCGGCTCCCTCCCTGTTTCGGACTGCCGACGCTTCAGCGCTTGTCGATCGGCACGTAGACCCGGTCTTCCGGGCCGGTGTAGTTCGCGCTGGGGCGGATGATCTTGCCGTCTTGGCGCTGCTCGATCACGTGCGCGCTCCAGCCGGAGGTGCGCGCGATCACGAACAGCGGCGTGAACATCGCGGTCGGCACGCCCATCATGTGATACGCGCTGGCGGAGAACCAATCGAGGTTGGGAAACATCTTCTTGACCTCACCCATCACCTTCTCGATCCGCTCGGAAACCTCGAACAGGGTCGGGTTGCCGCCGTCCGTGCACAGCTTGCGCGAGATTTCCTTGATGATCTCGTTGCGCGGATCGGACACCGTGTACACCGGATGGCCGAAGCCGATGATGATTTCCTTGCGCTCGACGCGGGCGCGGATGTCGGCTTCCGCGTCGTTCGCGTTGCGGTAGCGCGCGATGATCTCCATCGCCACCTCGTTCGCGCCGCCGTGCTTCGGGCCGCGCAGCGCGCCGATCGCGCCGGTGAGCGCCGAGTACATGTCCGAACCGGTGCCGGCGATCACACGGGCGGTGAAGGTGCTGGCGTTGAACTCGTGTTCGGCGTACAGCACCAGCGACTTGTCCAGCGCGTTCGCGTGCAGCTCGCTGGGCTTCCTGCCGTGCAGCACGTGCAGGAAGTGCGCGGCGATGGAGTCGTCGTCCGTCTGCGTCTCCACGCGCTTGCCGTTGTGGCTGAAGTGGTACCAGTACAGCAGCATCGAGCCGAAGCTGGCCATCAGGCGGTCGGCGATGTCGCGGGCGCCGGTGACGTTGTGGTCGTCCTTCTCCGGCAGCACCGTGCCCAGCACCGAGCAGCCGGTGCGCAGCACGTCCATCGGGTGGGTCGCTGCGGGCAGCAATTCCAGCGCACTCTTCACCGGTGCCGGCAGGCCGCGCAGGCGCTTCAGCCTGGCTTTGTAGTTCTGCAGTTCGGTCCAGTTCGGCAACACGCCGTAAACCAGGAGATGCGCCACTTCCTCGAAGCAGCCCTTCGCCGCCAGGTCATGGATGTCGTAGCCGCGGTAGTGCAGGTCGTTGCCGCTGCGGCCCACCGTGCACAGCGCGGTGTTGCCGGCAGCCACGCCGGACAGGGCGACCGATTTCTTGGCCTTGGGAAGGACTTGCTCGCTCATGGGGTGTCTCCTGGGGTGCAGGGATTGCGAAACGGCGGAAAACGGAGCGTGTAGGAGCGCACCCTGTGCGCGAAAGCTCTTCGCGAAAAGCGTCATCGCGCACAGGGTGCGCTCCTACAGCGACCGCGTGTCAGCTCTTGTTGGAAAACAGCGCGTCGAGCTTGTCCTCGTAGGCGTGGTAGCCCAGGAAGTCGTACAGCTCCTCGCGCGTCTGCAAGGTGTCGATGATGTGCTTCTGCGTGCCTTCGCGGCGCACCGTCTCGTAGAAGTGCAGCGCCGCCTTGTTCATGGCGCGGTAGGCGCCGCAGCAGTACAACGCGATGTCCACGTCGGCCGAGCGCAGCTCGTCGGTGGTGAAGAACGGGGTAGAGCCGAATTCAGTGAGGTTGGCCAGGATCGGCACCTGCACCGCCGCCTTGAACCTGCGGTAATCGTCCAGCGTCTTCATCGCCTCGGGGAAGATCATGTCGGCGCCGGCCTCGACGTAGGCCACCGCACGCTCGATCGCCGCGTCGAGGCCCTCCACCGCCGCCGCGTCGGTGCGCGCCATGATCACGAAGCCGGGATCGGTACGCGCGTCCACCGCGGCCTTCACGCGATCGACCATCTCCTCCTTCGGCACCACTTCCTTGCCGGGGCGGTGGCCGCAGCGCTTCTGGCCCACCTGGTCCTCGATGTGCACCGCGGCCACGCCGATGCGCTCGAAGTTGCGGATGGTGCGCGCGATATTGAATGCCCCGCCCCAGCCGGTGTCGATGTCGACCAGCAGCGGCAGGCCGGTGGCGTCGACGATGCGGCGTGCGTCGGTGAGCACGTCTTCCATCGTCGAGATGCCCAGGTCCGGCATGCCCAACGAATTGGCGGCCACGCCGCCGCCGGACAGGTACAGCGCCCGGTAACCCACCCGTTTGGCCATCAGGCCGGCGTAGGCGGTGATCGCGCCGATCACCTGCAACGGGGATTCGGCGGCAAGCGCGGCGCGGAAGCGGGCGCCCGCAGTGGCTGGCTGTGTCATGTGGCCTCCGTCAAAGCGCCCATTTTAGCCCAGCCCGGCAAGAAGCCACGCCTGCACCTTGGTCGCAGCCCCGCTCGACGCCCCGGGTACACCATCACAAGGGCTGGCAGGGCATCGAAAAATCCTGCGTGACGTGGCCGCGACCACACCGTACAGTCGGACGGATGAGCACGACGACGACACTCGCAAAACGCATCCTGTGGGGCCTGGTGATCGGCGTGGCAGCCGCGGTGGCCACGCTCGGCATCGGCCAGTTGCATCCGCCGACCCTGGCGCTGATGCAGAAGTTCTCCGGCGCGGTACTCGACCCGTTCGGACAGATCTTCCTGCGCATGCTGTTCTTCGTGGTGATCCCGCTGGTGTTCACCTCGCTGGCCTCTGGCGTGACCCAGCTGGGCCGGCTCGACCGGCTGGGCCCGCTGGCCGGGCGCACGTTCGCGCTGTTCTTCGCCAACATGGCGATCGCGGTGGCGATCGGCCTCGTGCTGATGAACACCTTGCAGCCCGGCCACCACCTGGACGACGCCGCGCGCACCCAGCTGATGGCCGAATACGGCAACAAGGCGCAGCAGGCCATCTCCCGCGAAGCCACCCAACCCGGCATGAGTCTGGCCACGCTGGTGGAGATGTTCATGCCGCGCAACCTGGTCGGCGCGGTGGCGGGCTCCAGCCGCGACGCGCTGGGCGAGGTGCTGCCGCTGATCCTGTTCGCGATCCTGGTGGGCGCGGCCGCCACCCAGCTGCCGGGCAAGCAGCGCAAGCGGGTGCAGATGGCGCTGGACACGGTCACCGACCTGATGACGCGGATCGTGGGCTTCGCGCTGCAGCTGGCGCCGCTGGCGGTGCCGGCGATGATCTACAGCGTGATCGTCAAGGTGGGCGTGGACGTGCTGCTGGCGCTGTCGGTGTTCGTGGTGGGTTGCATGGCGGCTCTGGCGCTGCATCTGTTCGGCACCATGTCGCTGTGGATACGCTTCTTGGCCAGGCGCTCGCCGCGGGAATATTTCCGCCAGATCCGCTCGCTGCTGATCGCCGCGTTCTCCACCAGTTCCAGCAACGCCTGCCTGCCCGCCTCGCTGGCGGTGGCGCACGACGAACTGAAGCTCGCGCCCAGCACCGCCGGCTTTGTGCTGCCGTTGGGCGCCACCATGAACATGAGCGGCACCGCGCTGTTCGAAGGTTGCGTGGTGCTGTTCGTGGCGCAGGCCTTCGGCGTGGAACTCGGTCTCGCGCATCAGGCCATCCTGATGCTGCTCGCGGTGCTGAGCGCGGTGGCGGTGGCCGGCATCCCCGGCGGTTCCCTGCCGCTGATCGCGGGCCTGCTCGCCACCTTCGGCATACCGCCGGAAGGCATCGGCATCGTCATCGGCGTGGACCGCATCCTCGACATGGCGCGCACCACGGTGAACGTGGGCAGCGACATCGTCACCGCCACGGTGGTCGACCAGCAGCTGCGCCAGCGCTTCGCCGCCGCGCCCTGAGTCCCGCTCGCAAGCACGAACCCACCGGGCCGCGCGACCTGCGCCATAGCCCGCAACAATCGTGTCCATGCCAACTATCAATTGGACTAATCGTCCACGCCCCCTACAATTGAGCCCATCGATACACCCATCCACCACCAACGGAGACTACAAAGTGTCTTTGATCAATACCGAAGTGAAGCCGTTCAAGGCCCAGGCGTTCAAGGCTGGCCAGTTCGTCGAAGTGACCGAGGCCGACCTCAAGGGCAAGTGGTCCGTGGTGTTCTTCTACCCGGCCGACTTCACCTTCGTCTGCCCGACCGAGCTGGAAGACCTGGCCGACCACTATGCCGAGTTCCAGAAGCTGGGCGTGGAGATCTACAGCGTCTCGACCGACACGCATTTCTCGCACAAGGCATGGCACGACACTTCCGACGCGATCAGGAAGATCGGCTACACCATGGTCGGCGACCCGACCCATGCGATCAGCCGCAACTTCGAGGTGCTGATCGAGGACGCCGGCCTGGCCGACCGCGGCAGCTTCGTGGTCGACCCGCAGGGCAGGATCCAGATCGTCGAGATCACCGCTGGCGGCATCGGCCGCGACGCCAAGGAACTGCTGCGCAAGGTGAAGGCCGCGCAGTACGTCGCCTCGCACCCGGGCGAGGTGTGCCCGGCCAAGTGGAAGGAAGGCGAGAAGACCCTGGCTCCCTCGCTGGACCTGGTCGGCAAGATCTGATCCGTCGCTTCACCCGCAACACCGGACCCGGGCGCACCGCGCCCGGGCTTCCCCGAGGATGCTTGTGCCAGCGGCGCGCGCCCGGCTTTGCTCCCCCTCCGCAGCCGCCCTCCCCCCGCGCGGGCCGCTGCCACAAGCCTCTCTCCTTTCCCTTCCCACCGGAGTGGTCACCATGCTTGATGCAGCCATCAAGGCCCAGCTCGCGGGCTACCTGGAAAAACTCACCCAGCCGATCGAACTCGTCGCCTCGCTGGACGACGGCGCGAAGTCGCGCGAGCTGGACGAACTGCTGCACGAGATCGCCGCGATGAGCGACAAGATCTCCCTGCGCCGCGACGACAGCGAGACGCGCAAGCCTTCGTTCGCGATCAACCGCACCGGCACCGACATCGGCGTGCGCTTCGCCGGCATCCCGCTGGGCCACGAGTTCACCTCGCTGGTGCTGGCGCTGCTGCAGGTGGGCGGACATCCGTCCAAGGCCGCGGCCGAAACCATTGCGCAGGTGCAGGCGCTGGAGGGCGAGTTCCGTTTCGAGACGTATTTCTCGCTGTCCTGCCAGAACTGCCCGGACGTGGTGCAGGCGCTCAACCTGATGAGCGTGCTGAACCCCAACATCAAGCACGTCGCCATCGACGGCGCGCTGTACCAGGACGAGGTGGAAAAGCGCCAGATCATGTCGGTGCCCACCGTGTACTTGAACGGCGAGGTCTTCGACCAGGGCCGCATGAGCCTGGAACAGATCGTGGCCAAGCTCGATACCGGCGCCGCCGCGCGCGCCGCCGCGGCGATCAAGACCAAGGACGCCTTCGACGTGCTGGTGGTGGGCGGTGGCCCGGCCGGCGCCGCGGCGGCGATCTACGCCGCGCGCAAGGGCATTCGCACCGGCGTGGCAGCCGAGCGCTTTGGCGGCCAGGTGCTGGACACCATGGCGATCGAAAACTTCATCTCGGTGGACTACACCGAAGGCCCGAAGCTGGGCGCCGCGCTGGAAAACCACGTTCGCAACTACGACGTGGACATCATGAACCTGCAGCGCGCCACCCAGCTGGTGCCCGCCGCGGAATCGGCCAGCGGTCTGATCGAGGTGGCGCTGGAGAACGGCGCCAGCCTGAAGGCCAAGTCCGTAGTGCTCTCCACCGGCGCGCGCTGGCGGCAGATGGGCGTGCCCGGAGAGAACGACTACCGCAACAAGGGCGTGGCCTACTGCCCGCACTGCGACGGCCCGTTGTTCAAGGGCAAGCGCGTGGCGGTGATCGGCGGCGGCAACTCCGGCGCGGAGGCGGCGATCGACCTGGCCGGCCTCGTGGCCCATGTCACCCTGATCGAGTTCGACCACCAACTGCGCGCCGACGAGGTGCTGCAGCGCAAGCTGCGCAGCCTGCCCAACGTGGAGGTGATCGTCAGCGCGCAGACCACCGAGGTACTGGGCGACGGCCAGAAAGTCACCGGTCTGGTCTGGAAGGACCGCAACGACGGCGTGATGCACAGCCTGACCCTCGAAGGCATCTTCGTGCAGATCGGCCTGCTGCCGAACACCGAGTGGCTGAAGGGCACGCTGGAACTCAGCCCCCGCGGCGAGATCGTGATCGACGCCCGCGGCCAGACTTCGCTGCCCGGCGTGTTCGCCGCCGGCGACGCCACCACGGTGCCGTACAAGCAGATCGTGATCGCGATGGGCGCCGGTTCCACTGCCGCGCTGGGCGCGTTCGATCACCTGATCCGCAGCTCGGTGCCGGCGGCGGAAACAGCCGCAGCCTGACACCTCGTCTTTCGCACCAGAAGCAAGCCGCCGGCAGGGCGATCCCCACTGTGTCGCCCTGCCCTTCGACTTCGCTGCGCTACGCTCAGGGCGAACGGGATGAGGAAATCCCCAACCAACCGTTCGCCCTGAGCGTAGGCCCGCAGGGCCAGAGTCGAAGGGTCCCCCTTACGCCCGTCAACTTCCCTGATCCGGCCCGCGTTCCAGCGCCTTGCGGATCTCCTCCAGCGCCGCCGGATCGTCCAGCGTGGAGAGATCGCCCGGATCGCGCTGCTCGGCCAGGGCCTGCAGCGAGCGGCGCAGCAGCTTGCCCGAGCGCGTCTTGGGCAACGCGCCCACCACATACACCCGCGCCGGTTTCGCCACGCTGCCGAGCTGGTCCACCACGCACTGCTGCATGCCGCGCGCCACCTCGGCGGCGCCCGCGCCGGCGTCCTGTTTCAGCGTGGCGAACACCACCGGCACCTGGCCTTTCAGTTCGTCGCGCACGCCTACCACCGCCGCCTCGGCCACCGCCGGGTGGCCGGCCACGGATTCCTCGATCTCGCGTGTGCCCAGGCGATGCCCGGCCACGTTGATCACGTCGTCGGTGCGGCCGAGGATGAAGGTGTAGCCGTCCGCATCGCGAATCGCCCAGTCCAGCGAGCTGTACAGCAGCTCGCGGAAATGGCTGAAGTAGCTGTGCACGTAGCGGTCGTCGTCGCGCCAGATCGTGCTGAGGCAGCCCGGCGGCAGCGGCGGTTCCAGCACCAGCACGCCCTTCTCGCCGGCGAGCACTTCCTTGCCGGTGTTCTCGTCGATCACCTTCATCTTGTAGCCGGGCGCCGGCAGGCCGGGCGAGCCGAGCTTGGCGGGTTTCATGTCCAGACCTGGCATCAGCGTGATCGCGGGCCAGCCGGTTTCGGTCTGCCAGTAGTTGTCGACCACCGGCACGCCCAGTTCCGTGTTGATCCAATGCGAGGTGGGTTCGTCCAGCGGCTCGCCGGCGAGGAACAGCCACTTCAGTTTCGACAGGTCGTGCGCGTGCAGGAAGCGTGCGTCCTGCTTCTTCAGCACGCGGATCGCGGTGGGCGAGGAGAACATGCTGTGCACGCCGTACTTCTCGCACAGCCCCCACCACACGCCCGGATCGGGCCGCGTGGGCAGGCCTTCGTAGAGCAGCGAAGTGGCGCCGCCGATCAGCGGACCGTAGACGTTGTAGGAATGCCCCACCGCCCAGCCCACGTCGGAAGTGGAGAACATCACCCGCCCCGGCGCGACGTCGAAGATGCAGCGGATCGACATCGCCATCGCCACCGCGTAACCGCCGGTGTCGCGCTGCACGCCCTTGGGCTTGCCGGTGGTGCCGGAGGTGTAGAGCAGGTAACTCGGTTCGTTCGACTCCAGCCAGGCCACCGGCACCGCGGCGCCAGCATGCTTCGCGCGAAGTTCGGCGTAGTCCACGTCGCGATCCTTGATGCGGGTCATCTGCGGATCGAGCCCGCGATCCACCACCAGCACCTTCGGCGGCGGCGCCGAGGCCTCGTTCAGCGCCGCGTCCACCAGCGGTTTGTACGGAATCACCTTGCCCGCACGCATGCCCGCGTCGGCGCAGACCAGCAGCTTCGGCTGTGCATCGTCGATGCGCAACGCGAGGTTGTGCGCCGCGAAGCCGCCGAACACCACCGAGTGGATCGCGCCGATGCGCGCGCACGCCAGCATCGCGAACACCGCCTCGGCGATGTTCGGCAGGTAGATCACCACGCGGTCGCCGCGCCCCACGTCCAGCGACTGCAGCACCGCGGCGAACGTGTTCACCTCGCGATGCAACTCGCGGTAGCTGAACTCGCGCGTGCTGTCCGTCTCGCTGGACACCGCCACCAGCGCCAGCTGCTCCGCGCGCTCGGCGAGATGCCGGTCCACGGCGTTGTAACAGAGGTTGGTGGTGCCGCCCACGAACCAGCGGCGGAACGGCGGCTTCGACTGGTCGAGGATCTGCCGTGGCGGCGTCTCCCAATGGATGCGCCGCGCCTGCTCGGCCCAGAACAGTTCCGGCTGCTCGACCGACTGCCGGTAGAACGATTCGTAGTCCATGCCCGCCTCCCGCGCCGACCCGTTTCAAGCCTAATCGCGGTATCGCCGCTTGGGCAGCGCGACGATGGTCGCAGGCATCGTGGCGGCAACACGGCCCATCCCTGCGCTGAAACGAAGAAGGGCGGCCAGGCCGCCCTTCCCCTTCGAGCAAACGCGCCGCGCCTGTTTACTTCGCGAACAGATGCTCGACGCCTGCGCGTTCCTCGCGCAGTTCCTTGTGGGTGGCATCGATGCGCGCCTGCGAGAACGCGTTGATCGCCAGGCCCTGCACGATGGCGTACTTGCCGTCCTTCACCGTCACCGGGTAGCCGAAGATCACGCCCGGCGCGATGCCGTAGGAGCCGTCGGACGGGATGCCCATCGACACCCAGTCGCCTTCCGCGGTGCCCTGCGCCCAGGTGCGCATGTGGTCGATCGCGGCCGAGGCGGCCGAGGCGGCGGAGGAAGCGCCGCGCGCCTTGATGATGGCCGCGCCGCGCTGCTGCACGGTGGGGATGAAATCGCTCTCGTACCACGCCTGGTCAACCAGGCTCAGCGCCGGCTTGCCGTCCACGGTGGCGTGGTGCAGGTCGGGGTACTGGGTGGAGCTGTGGTTGCCCCAGATCGTCATCTTGCGGACGTCGGTGTTGTGCTTGCCGGTCTTCTCGGCCAGCTGGCTCTTGGCGCGGTTGTGGTCCAGGCGCACCATCGCGGTGAAGCACTTCGGGTCCAGGCTGGGCGCGTTCTGCTGCGCGATCAGCGCATTGGTGTTGGCCGGGTTGCCCACCACCAGCACCTTCACGTCGCGCTTGGCGTGGTCGTTCAGCGCCTTGCCCTGCGGGGCGAAGATCGCGCCGTTCGCTTCCAGCAGGTCCTTGCGCTCCATGCCCGGACCGCGCGGACGGGCGCCGACCAGCAGCGCGTAGTCGACGTCCTTGAAAGCCACGTTGACGTCGTCGGTGGCGACCACGCCGGCCAGGGTCGGGAACGCGCAGTCGTTGAGTTCCATCACCACGCCCTGCAGCGCAGGCAGCGCCGGCGTGATTTCCAGCAGGTGCAGGATCACCGGCTGGTCGGGACCCAGCATGTCGCCGGCGGCGATGCGGAACAGCAGGGCGTAACCGATCTGGCCGGCGGCGCCGGTAACGGCAACTCGAACGGGGGCTTTCATGGGGTTGACTCCTTGGTGGAATGCTCAGCTTTTAGTAGGAGCGGCTTCAGCCGCGATGCTTCTTGCCTGTCGCGGCTGAAGCCGCTCCTACAGTTGATGTGTTCACGTCAGCTCGGCAAAGAACTCGGCGATGCGCGCGAGTCCGGGCGCCAGCTGGGCGGCCGGGCAGGTATAGGAAATGCGCAGGGCACGCGGCTCACCGAAGGCCGAGCCCGGCACGCAGGCCACGCCCTTGGCCTCCAGCAGCGCGGCGCAGAACTCCACGTCGCTCGAAATCTTCGTGCCGTGGTGGCTCTTGCCGAACGCCACCGAGATGTCGGGGAACGCGTAGAACGCGCCCTGCGGCCGCGGGCAGGTCACGCCCGGGATCGCATTGAGCGCAGCAACCACGGTGTCGCGGCGCGCCGCGAATTCGGCGCACTTGGCCTGCGGGATGTCCTGCGGGCCGGTGAACGCGGCCACCGCGGCCGCGGTGATCACTTCCGGCACGCTGGTGATGTGGTTGGAGTTGAGCGTGGTGACCGCCTTGGCCACCGGCTCCGGCCCGGCCAGCAGGCCCACGCGCCAGCCCGGCATGCCGTAGGTCTTGGACACCGAGTCGACGAAGATCAGCCGCTCGCGCAGTTCAGGCTTCGCGAACACGAAGTTGTGGTAGCCGATGCCGTCGAACACCATCGAGTTGTAGATGTCGTCGGTGATGATCCAGGTGTCCGGATGCTTCGCCAGCACCTCAGCCAGCGCGGCGATTTCCTCGCGTGTGTAGACCATGCCCGTCGGGTTGGACGGGTTGTTGAACAGGAACACCTTCGGCTTGCGCGCCAGCGCGGCGTCGAGCTGCGACGGCGTGAGCTTGTAGTGCTGCTCCGGCCCGCAATGCAGCACGTTGGCCTGCGCGCCCACGATGTCGGCGATGTCGCGGTAGGTGGTCCAGTACGGCGCAGCGAAGGTGATCTCGTCGCCCTCGTCCAGCAGCGCCTCGGCCAGGTTGTAAAGCACCTGCTTGGCGCCGATGCCTACCGACAAGTTGGCGTGGCCGTAACCGGTGAAACCCAGCGCCTCGATGTGCTTCAGGAACGCGTCCAGCAGCGGCTCGGCCCCACGGTTGCTGCCGTACTGGCCGCTGTCGTGGCTGAGCGCCTCGCGCGCCGCCGCGTACACGTGTTCGCCGGGCAGGAAGTTCGGCACGCCGATGGAGAAGCTGATGATGTCGCGGCCGGCGGCCTTGAGCTGCTTCGCCTTGGCGGCGATGAGCATGATCGCGCTGGGCTTGGCGCGGCCGACGCGCTGGGCGAGCTGGGGCATGACTTCCTCGGGTTCGTGGGGGACGGAAGCGGCAAACCCGGCGATTTTAGCATGGGGTATCGCATCCCCCGAGACCCCCGCAAAAGCTTGCGTCATCACGATCCGTGGATGCATGCCCATGTTCGCGGATGGCATGATGCCCACGCTGCCACGCCTTCAGCACGGTGCGCGGCAGGAGCCGCAGGGAGGCGCGGCTTCCGCACTATCCAGGGGACTTCATCAACCACGCATGGGGACACACGGATATGCATTGGCTCTGGGTCATCATCATCGGCTTCATCGTCGGCGTCATCGCCAAGTTCATCCGCGGCGGCAAGGACTCGGTCGGCTTCATCATCACCATCGTCATCGGCATCGTGGGCTCGATCCTCGCCACTTGGGTGGGCGAGAACCTGGGCTGGTGGCCCGCGCACGGCTTCGTGCATTTCATCGCTTCGATCGTGGGCGCGATCATCCTGCTCGCGATCTACCACGTGCTGTTCAAGCCCAGCGCCTCCTCGTGAGACGCGGTCGTGCGGGCGGGGCATGCCTCGCCCGCACGACCCCATGACGTGTCGGCGAAGCTCAGCCGAACAGCTTGCCGGCCAGCCCCGCCAGCGAGCCGAGATCGAAACCGCCGCCCTGCCCCTGCGCCGGCACCTGGCCGCCGGGAGTCAGATGGTCGACCACATGCGGCAACACCTGCGCCAGCGCACCGGACAGCTGGCCCTGGTCCATGCCCAGCTTGCCGGCTGCCTCCTGCAGCACCGAACCCAGGCCACCGCTCTGCAACGCCTGGTTGAGCTGATCGCCGGACACCGCCTGATTGGCGCCATTGCCCACCCACGACTGCACGGCTTCGCCGAGCCCGCCCTGGTGCAGCATGCCGGCCAGCCCTTGCACGCCGCCCGCCTGCTGGATCAGCTGACCCGCCACCGACACCAGATCCGAACCGCCGGCCTGACCGCCGCCGCCCAGCAAACTACCGAGTAATGACATGGCTGCTCTCCTTGGATGATGGAAGCCGAACGCAGTTGCCGCGCGCGACCCGTCGATTCTATGGATCGCACGCGGTTTCTGTCGTGACCGGCGCGTGAAAAAGCCACCGCACCAAGGCGGTGGCTTGCAGGGGTGACACCTGTCGCGGATCAGCCGCGCTGATCGAGCACGCTGTTCCATTCCTTCACGCGGTCGGCCTTGGCCGCCAGCAGCGCGTCCACGTCGCCCTCGACCGTGACCTTCTCGATGACGTCGTTCTGGCGGATCGCGTCGACTACCTGCTGGTCATTCGCATCGATCACTTCGCCGAACACGCTGTGCTTGCCGTCCAGCCACGGCGTGGCGCCGTGGGTGATGAAGAACTGGCTGCCGTTGGTGCGCGGGCCGGCGTTCGCCATCGACAGCACGCCGGGCTTGTCGTGACGCAGCGAGGGATGGAACTCGTCTTCGAACTTGTAGCCCGGGCCGCCGCGACCGCTGCCTTCGGGGCAACCGCCCTGGACCATGAAGTCGGCGATCACGCGATGGAACGACAGGCCGTCGTAGTAGCCGCGCTTGGCCAGGTTCACGAAATTCGCCACGGTCAGCGGCGCCTTGTCGTCGTGCAGGCGCAGGCGGATCGGGCCGCGGTTGGTGTGCAGGGTGACTTGGATGGCCATGGGTATCCTCGGGTTTGACGGCGCGCCGCGGAAGCGCAAATGGGCCGCCAAGGATAACGCCTGCGGCCGTCGCGCCACAAAACGTCGGAACCGCCAGCGGGGTTCAGCGCGGCAGGTCCAGCTCCTCGCGCGTCAGCGCGGTGGCGCCACGCGGCCGTGCCGCCGGCGTGGGCAGCTCGTCCGGCCACGGCTGGCCTGTCTGCAGATGCATCCAGAGCCGATCGAGCGCGGCGTAGCCGTAAGGCAGCAATGGCACGTGGCGGTCGCCGAAACCGGGCAAGGCGAGGAACGCGTCGAAGTGCTGCGCAGTCGGCACCTTCCAGTACAGCGGACGGCGGCCTTCGGCACCCAGCCACGCGACATAGGGCTCGGAGGTGAACGCGGTCGGCAGCAAGCCGTCGGCGGCGCCATGCAGCACGAAGATCGGCAGGTTCGCGCGCGGCAAGCGTGCCGCCAGCGACGCCACCGAGGCGTGCAGCGCACGGGCATCGGCACTGTCGCCCGTCCACAGCGCGCGCAGGCAACGCAGGCCCGGCAGTGTGGGATCGGCCGATGTGTCGGTGCCACCGGCCAGCATCACGCCATTGCCCGGCGGGATGCCGGAGGCATCCGCCCACCACGACGCTTCCACCGCCGGATCGACCGGCCCCGGCTTGCCGGCCGCATCCAGGGTTCGGTAGCTGTAGCCGCAGGGCATGTGGCCCACGCCACGACGCAGGTAGGCCGAGGCATAGCCCGCCGCCACCGCGCGCCACACGTCGAACGCGGTGCCGCTGGCGCCGGTGGCAATGGCCTCGTCGCGCCAACCGCTGTCGTGCAGTTTCTGCAGGGCTTCGGCGGCCTGTTCCACGGGCGTTGCGCCTGCCAGCACGCCATCGGCATGCAGGCTGGCGCAGCGCGCGAGGAAGGCCGGCGGCACCGCGCCCGCCGCGCGCGCGAACGGCGTGTCGGCGAAACGTGCATCGGCCAGCGCGCAAGGCATGAGCAGTGCGGCCTCCGTGGCGTAGTCGTACAACGCACGGCCGTGGCCCGCCATGTGCACGTTCGGTTCCAGCGCCACCACGCCGGACAGCAAGTCGCCGTCGTCGACGCCGGCCGCCTGCAACACCGCACCGCCGCCGTTGGAAAGACCGGTGGCGATGATCTTCGTGTTCTGCGGCGTGAACGGCGCCGCGTCGGGATAGGCGCGGTCCAGCATCGCCAGCCCGAAGCGCGCCGCCTGCAACACGTCGCGGCCCCAGTCGGCTTCCGGGTTGTCGCCCGAATGTGCGTGCTTCACCGCGATGCCGGCGTCGGCCGGTGCGTCGACGGGCGCGAATTCAAGCTCCGCCTGCCCCGCCTTGGCGCGCGTACCGTCCAGCGTCACGCCGGTGCCGTCGGCCGTGTCGTAGTAGCCCGCGCCCGTACCCTTGTCGGTATACGCCACCGCGCAACCCTTCGGCAGACCCCAGGCGCCGGCCAGCGCGATGGCGCCGTAGACGCCGCGCGAACCGGAGGACGCCGTCACCACGAGGCAACGCGCCTTGCGGTCGAAACCATCGGGCGCCTGCAGCAGCACGCGATGCGGCGCATGCGCGCCGGACAGGCGCGCGAATGCCGTGTACTCACGGCCCGGCACGTCCGGCACGGCACCGTACGCGCTGCCGTAGCCGCCCAGCGGACCGAGGTCGGCGATACCTTTCCAGCTGGTCTGGATCGCGCGCCGGCGCAGCTCGATGGACGTGGGATGCAGCGGGTCGGCATACGCCGAAGGTGCACCGCGCAGGCCGGCCAAGCCCAGGCCCGCGCTGATCAGGTCGTCGCTGCCACGATGCACGCTCTCCCGCACCGGACTGACCACGAAGGAAGGCGTCATGGCATTTCCTCTGTGCGGTGGCGATGCGGCGCAGCCCGCCAGCGCGAGCGCGGCGGCGGCGAGGCAGGACAGGCGGGCGATGGGCGGCATCCACGCACGATAACTTGCTGCCGCGTGCGTGCCATGGGACGAAAGTCCGATGCAGACGCCGCACGGTGCCGCTACCCTCAAGCCAGTTACCCCGCGCAGACCGATCCATGCCGCACTTGCTGATCGCCGACGACCATCCGCTGTTCCGCGCCGCGCTGCACCAGGCCGCACGGGCGGCGCTGGACGACGGCAGCATCAGCGAGGCCTGCGACCTGGCCACCACGCTCGACGCGCTGGGCGAAGTGCCGGACACTGACCTGGTACTGCTCGATCTGCACATGCCGGGCAGCCGCGGCCTGTCCGGGCTGGCGGCCTTGCGCGGGCAGTTCCCCGCGGTGGCGGTGATGGTGGTGTCCGCGCACGACGAGCCGCGCGTGGTGCGCCGCGTGCTGGACCACGGCGCCGCCGGCTTCATCTCCAAGAGCGCCAGCCCCGACGAGATCGCCGCCGCGATCCGCACCGTGCTCGACTGTGGCGAATGGGTGCCGCCACATTTGGGCGAGAGCGTGGCCGCCCTGCCCTCCGACCCGGACGACAGCGACCTGGCCGCGCGACTGGCCCGCCTGACGGGGCAGCAGTACCGCGTGCTCGGTCTGCTCGCCGAAGGCCTGCTCAACAAGCAGATCGCCGACCGGCTGGCGATCCAGGAACGCACCGTGAAGGCGCACGTCACCGCGATCTTCGAGAAGCTCGGCGTGCGCAATCGCACCCAAGCCAGCATGCTGCTGCGTTCGCTGGACCTGGTCGATCCCGCGCGGGTCGACTGAGGCAGCTTCGCGGAACATATGTGTAGGAGCGCACCCTGTGCGCGATGGCTATGGTGTCGATCGGAGCAAAAGCATTCGCGCACAGGGTGCGCTCCTACAGTCACGCCGAAGCCGCTTCGCGCGCCGCCATGTGATGCTGGATCAGCTGCCGCAGGGCCAGCGGCTTGAGCGGCTTGTAGAGCACATTGACGCCCGCTTCGAGCAAGCGCTGGCGCAGCACCGCGTCGCGGTCGGCGGTCAGCACCACCGCGGGTAGCGCACCGAAACGCTCGCGCAGCCCGACCAATGCATCCAGCCCGGTGAGGCCACCGTCGAGGTGGTAGTCGAGCACCAGCAGGTCGGGCGTCCATGGCGCCAGTTCCGCCTGCGCCGGCGTGCGCGCCGCGTGCACCTGCCACTGCCAGCTCGCGAGCAGCGCGCTCATCGCCGCCAGTGCGGCCGGTTCGTTGTCCAGCACCAGCGCGCGCCCCTGCAGCAAGTGGCGTGCCGGTGCGGCCGCGGGCTCGCGCGCCACCCGGCCGGTGGCGGCACGCGGAAGTTCCACCGCGAACACGCTGCCCCGTCCCGGCCAGGAACGCAGCGACAGGCGATGCCCGAGCAAACCTGCCATGCGCTCGGCGATCGCCAGGCCCAGCCCGAGTCCCTGCCCGCTGGCCGCGCTGCCGCGGCGGAACTGCTCGAAAATCAGCCGCTGCTCGGACTCCGCGATGCCGGGGCCGCTGTCCCACACCTCGATGTGCCAGTTCCCGTCGACGCGACGGCAGCCCAGCAGCGCGCGGCCATGCTCGGTGTAGCGCAAGGCGTTGGCGAGGAAGTTCTGCAACACCCGGCGCAGCAGCTGCGGGTCCGAATGCGCCCAGCCGCGCGTACCGACCACGCGCAGGCGGATGCCGCGTTCCTCGGCGAGCGCACGGAACTCGGCGGCCAGCGGATCGAGTACCTCGGCCAGCGCGAAGTCGCGCGGGCGGACGTTGAAGCGACCGCCCTCCAGCTTCGCGATGTCGAGCAGGCCAGCCAGCAGGTTTTCGGTGGCGGCCAGCGCACCGTCCAGGTGCTGCGCGGTCGCGACCGCCTCGTCGCCCGCGAGGCGCACCTGCAGCGCATGCGAGAACAATTGCGCGGCGTGCAGCGGCTGCAGCAGGTCGTGGCTGACCGCGGCGAGGAAGTGGGTCTTCGCCTCGTTCGCGCGCTGCGCGGCGTCGCTGGCCAGCGCCAGCGCGCGGGTGCGCTCGGCCACGCGCTGCTCCAGCGTCTCGTTGATGCGCTTCAGTTCGCGCTCGGCGTTGCGGAACGCGGTGACGTCGGTATAGGTCGCCACATAGCCGCCGCCGGGCATCGGGCTGCCGCGAATCTCCACCGCCAGCCCGTTCGGGAACTGCCGCTCGGACTGGTGCGGCGAACCGGCGTGCATGTGCGCGAGGCGTCGGCGCACGTCGGCGTCGATCTCGCCACCGCCGGCCAGCCCGGCCGCGAGGTTGTGCCGCATCAATTCGGCCACCGGCCGGCCCACTTCGAGCAGGCCGGGCGGATAGGCGAACAACTCCTCGTAAGGTCGGTTCCACGCCACCACGCACAGCTCGGCATCCACCACGCAGATGCCTTGGCTCATGCTGGTCAGCGCGGCGGCCAGCACGCGCTGGTTGAAGCGCAGATCCTGGGTCGCCTCGCCCACGATCGCGGCCACCGCGTCGAGATCCTGCCGGCCTTGGTGGCGCATCACGTCCAGCAACAGGCGCGCGGAGGCCGCGCCGATCACCGCGGCCAGCTCGTGCTCCACCGCCGCGATGCGCGGCGGATCGGCCAGCACGCGCTCCGGCGCATCGCGGAACAGCTCGCGCACGCGCGGCGCGGGCAGGAAGCGCTGCGCCAGCGCACGCAGCTCGATCAGCACCACGCCGCCCCCGGGCGTCGGCGCCGGATGCGCGTGGCGCGAACGCGCCACCAGCCACATCACCGCCGCGTTCGCGGCGAGGCTCAGCACCACCGCACGCGCCAACCGGCTCCAATCGTCCAGCCCGAACAGGTGCGAAGGCGCCAGCCAGGTCACGCCGAACGGCCCCGAGTGCACCCAGTCGGGCTGCGGCGCGAACAGCGCCGGCAGCAGCGCGTACAGCCACACGAGCGTGCCCACCAGCAGGCCCGCGCCCACCGCGCGTGCGCCGATCTGCGGCCGGTACATCGCGGCCAGCGTGGCCGGCGCGAGTCCTGCCAGCGCGGAGAACGAGATCGCGCCGATGTCGGCCAGCGCGTCGCTGCGCGCCAGCACACGGCTGTAGGCCCAGGCCAGCAGCACGATCGCGAGGATCGCCAGCCGTCGCTGCGTCAGCACCGCGCCGCGCAGGTCGCCGCGCTCGCCACGTCCCCAGCCCGCGCGCACCAGCAGCGGCGCCACGAAATGGTTGCTCACCATCAGGCTCAGCGTGAGCGTGGCCACCACCACCATGCTGGTCGCCGCGCTCAAGCCCCCGAGGAAGGCGATCAGCGCCAGGCCGTGTTCGCCGCGCGCCATCGGCAGCACCAGCACGTAGAGATCCGACGGCACGCCGAGCGGACGCAGCCAACTGTCGCCCAGCCGCGCCAGCGGCAGGATCGGCAGCGAAATCAGCACCAGGTACAGCGGGAACAGCCAGCGCGCGGTGCGCACGTGGCCGCCGTCGCGGCACTCGACCACGCCGGCATGGAACTGGTGCGGCATGGTGAACATCGCCAGCGCGCCGAGCAGGATCAGCGCCGGGAAACTGTTGCTGTCCTGCGGCGGCGGCGTGCCGACCGCCGCGGTCGCCGGCACCGCGGTGAACAGCAGCGTGCCCAGCGCCAGCATCGCGCCGAGCTTGAACAGCGACTCGAACGCCACCGCCAGCACCAGCCCGCGGTTGTGCTCGGTGGCTGCCGCGCGGCGCGTGCCGAACAGCATTGTGAAGGCAGCCATCGCCAGGCCCACGTAGAGTGCACTGTCCTGCCACGCCGGCGTGCCCGCGTAATGGCCGCGGCTGAGCACGCCGTAGCTCATCGCCACCGCCTTCAGCTGCAGCGCGATGTACGGCACCATGCCGATCAGCATCACCGCGGTGACCAGCGCTGCCAGTCCGGAATGCCGCCCTAGCCGCGCCGCGATCAGGTCGGCCAGCGAGCTGGCGTTGTACTCGCGCGCCATGTGTACCAGGCGCTGCAGCCAGCCCGCCGCGAACAGGTAGACGAGGATCGCGCCCACGAAGGTCGGCGGCAGCCACCACCCCGAGCGGCTGGCCTGGGTCACCGTGCCGTAGAACGTCCACGAGGTGCAGTGGATCGCCAGCGACAGGCCGTAGACGATCGCCCAGCGCTTGTTGAACACCTTGGCGTGGCGCTCGCCGTACAAGGCCACGATGAACAGCAGGCCCAGCCAGAGCAGGGCAGCAGTGGCGATGAGGGCGGTGCTCAGCATGACGCGCCCCGGTTGCTCCCCTCCCCCGCGAGTGGGCCCGCGGAGAAGCGCCATGTATGGCGTCGGCTTTGAGGAGCGAGGAGATGGGTTTGGGGGGCAGGTGCTTTTCCCTCGCACTCGCAAGCGACAGGGCGGTTTCGTGCCGCTGCCGCGGCCCGAGTTACTTCTCCTTTGCTTGTCCACGCACGCGCAGGAGCGCGCGCGAACGGCGAAGCTGGCCCGAAGGGCGGAGGGCATGGATGCCCGGAGTCAAGGAGAAGTAACCAAGAGGAAACGACACCCCGCGGCAGCGCTTTCCGTCCATCCATGGACGGAAAGTCCGTGAGCCGTTGCCGGGCTTTTCGAGTGGGCTCCTGCCCGCGCGAAAAGGCGTTGCCCTCCATGGCAACGCCCGCTGCGCGGCCTTGCCGCCCACGGCTCACCGCCGCCGAGGGGGCCCGGAAGAGCAGGCGCGCATCGTGCGCACCAGAAGCAAAGGCAAAAGCAAAGCGCCGCAAGCCCGCGGCCTCCCACCCCTTCGTGCGGGGGAGGGCTGGGGTGGGGTGCTGTTGCTGTTGCTGTTGCTGTTGCTGTTGCTGTTGCTGTTGCTGTTGCTGTTGCTGTTGCTGTTGCTGTTGCTGTTGCTGTTGCTGTTGCTTCTGCGCGCAGGAGCGCGCTGCTTTACCCGGGGCCCCTATGGCGCGGCGGGCGGGGCGCGGATAGTCCGCAGGATGGCCGGCCAGTTTTCCGACAGTACAGGGAAGTGCTGTCGGAAAACCCCGCGACCCGCCCGCGCACCCGCAGGGCGGGATGCCCGGAGGGCGCGCCATCGGGGTGGCCTCTCTTTTGGCTACTTTTCTCTGGCCACGCAGAGAAAAGTAGCTCGGGCCGCGGCAGCGGCTCGAAACCGCTTTGATGCCCATGCTGCGCGGGAAGCAAAAGCCCCTCTCCCCTGCCCCTCTCCCGCAAGCGGGAGATGGGAGAAAGGCCGCGCCCACCCTCACTTCTCGATGGCGCGCACCGCATTCACCAGCCAGCGCTGCTGCACGCCCGCGCGGGTGTCGTAATTCGTGCCGGAGTATCCCCACCAGTCCCAGCATGCCTGCGGATTCAAGGGCGCGAAGCTTGCGCGGGTTTGAGGGTACAGCACGGCCACGTCGTAGGCGTCGGCCCAGCGGTTGAAGCCGGCGTCGCGCACGAAGGCCTCGCCCACCGCCTCGGCGTTCTGCTTGCAGCCGTGGAAGGCCACCAGCAGGCCGCAAGGCTTGCCGGCGAGGCAATCGGGCGGCAGGTAGACGTAGCCGGCATCGGCCAGGAAGGCGTCGGCGCCGGCGGGCCGCAGCGCGTTCTGGTCGAACGTGCGCAGCTGCCCCTTCGCGGTCATGGCGGCCCGCAGCGGCGAGCCGTACAGGTGGGAAAAAATCGCGCCGGCGGCGTCGAAGCCGCAGTGGCCGAGATACGGCGATTCGGACTTGCCGCAGTCGTCGCCACTTGCCGCCACCGGCAGGTTGTGCGCGAAGTCGCGCTGGCCATCGTCCGCCACCTGCATGCCTTTGAGGCCTGGCACCTCGTCACGCAGCTTGCGGTAGAACGCTGCGCCGGCTTCGGCCACCGCCGGCGCGACCACCGCGTCGGCGCGGCCGTGCAGCAGGTACACGCGGGCGTGCGCCAAGGCGGCAAGCGAACCGAGTTCACCTGCCTTGGCGCGTTGCTCGGCACGCGTCACCAGCGCGTCCACGTCGGGCGGCGGCACGCCCTTCATGCAGCTGCCCAGCGCCACGTTCAACTGGCCGTTCGCGCAGCCGTACGGACCGCCGGCCACCATCGCCGCACCGTGGAAGATTTCCGGCCAGGCCAGTTGCGCCTGGGTTGCCATGTACGCGCCCGAGGACAAGCCGGCCACCGCCACCCGCTGCGGATCGATCCGCAGCTTGGGCAACGGCGCCGCCTCGTCGGCTTGCGCCGTCGCCGCCAGCAGCACGGCCGCGGCCAGACACCAATTCATCCATCGCATCGCCGTGCTCCTCGTCGGTCCGCCGCCCATGCCTGCATCGTCATCAGAACGTGTAACGCGCGCTCAGCGTCACCATGCGCGGATTGCCGTAATAGCCGGTGACGATGCCCAGCGCGGCGATATCGTAGCCGGTGGTGCGATAGGACTTGTTGGCGAGATTGGTGCCCTGCAGGCTCAGCGACCACGGCTGGTCGATCTGCCAGATCACGCCGGCGTTCCACAGGCCGTAGGCGGGCTGCGCAATCTGCGGCGACAGCGTGGTCTCCGGATACACCATGGTCTGGTAGCTGTAGTTGATGCGCCCGCTGAGGCTGCCGCCGTTGCCCAGCGGGATGCTGTGCTCCAGGGTGAGACCGCCGGAGAACTTCGGCGCATTGGTGAATTTCTGCGTATCGGCGATGTTGACGCCGCTGCTCATGAACTGCGTGTACTTGGTATGCATCCAGGCAAGGTTGCCGCGCAGTGTCGTGTTTTCGCTGGGCATCCAGGCGAACTCTTCCTCCAGGCCGTCGATGTGGCCTTTGCCGGCGTTGGTGAAGTCGCCGAAGAAACCTGGCTGGCCGTTCGGCAGGGTGTAGGAGCTGAACACCGACAGCTGGATGTTGGAATACACGTTGCGGTACAGCGCCGTGTTCAGCATCAGGCGGTCGTCGAAGAAGGTCATCTTGCTGCCCAGCTCGAAGGACTTCACCTTCTCGTCGTCGATCGGCCGGCACGAGCTGGGGATCGCCGCGCAGTTCGCGCGGATGTTGTAGCCGCCCGAGTGGAAGCCCTCGCTGTAGCTGGCGTAGAGCTTGATGTTCGGATTCACGCTCCAGTCCAGCGACACCTTGGGCGATACGTTGTTGGAGGCGTGCGAGCCGCTGAAGTTGGCCAACGTCAGCACCGGCGTATCGAAGTTGGCGTTGGCAAAACCGTAGTTCTGGATCAGCGCGTCCTTGGTCTCGTGGGTGTAGCGCAGGCCCACGTCCAGGCTCCAGTCGGGGGCGAAGTCCCAGCTGAAGTCGCCATAGCCGGCATAGCTCTTGGTGCCCATGCTGCCGCCGGTGCTGCCGTACTGCGCATAGCCCAGCGTGGAGTACGGCTGCGAACCGAGGAAGATGTTGTGGATCGTCCCGTTTGCGCTGCCGTCGAAGTAGTACGCGCCGAACACGCCGTGCACGCTGCCGCCGGCGTCGTAGTTCGCCTGGAATTCCTGGCTGAACTGGTGATCGCTGTACAGCGCGTTGACGTCGGTGAGCTGCGGCGGCAGCGTGTCGAAGTCGATGTTGGTGTCGGTGGACGAACCGCGCACCGCGGTGACCGATTTCAGCGACCATGCCTCGCTGGCGATCCAGTTCATCGTCAGCGAAGTGCCGTAGAGCTTGGTGTGGTTGAGCTGCGGCATGCCGCTGCGCGTGTCGAAGTCGCTGGAGAGCGGCTGGTAGGTCGGGTAGAACGAATTCACCGCCAGCATCTTCGCGCCGCGCGGATTGGAGTTGTCGCGCACGCCGTCGAATTCGAGCTGGGCATTGAAATTGTTCGACGGGTAGAAGCCCAGGGTGAGCCGCGCCGCGTTGGTGTTCTTGTTGCCGTTGCGGCTGCCGCTGAGCAAGTCCTTGCCGAAGCCGTCGTTGTGCATGCTGGCCATCGCGAGGCGGCCGCGCCAGACCTGGTCGGCGCTGGCGCTGCCGAGGCTGGCCTTGACGTCCTTCTCGCCGTGCGTGCCCACGGTGACCTCGGCCGAGCCCTCGGTCTTCACCGGCAGCGGCTTGGAGATGTACTTGATCGCGCCGCCGATGGTGTTCTTGCCGTACAGCGTGCCCTGCGGGCCGCGCAGCACCTCGATGCGCTCCACGTCGAACACGTCCAGCATCGCGCCCTGCGGCCGCGCGAGGTAGACGTCGTCGAGATAGATGCCCACCGCCGGATCGAAGCCCCAGGTGGGATCGGCCTGGCCGATGCCGCGGATGTAGGCGGTGAGCGTGGTGTTGGAGCCGCGCGCGGCGTAGACCTGCAGCGAAGGCACCTTGCCCTGCAGGTCGCCCAGGTTCAGCACGTTCTGCGTGCGCAGGTCGGCGGTGGTGAACGCACTGACCGCGATCGGCACGTCCTGCAGGGTTTCGTTGCGCTTGCGCGCGGTGACCACGATCTGGTCCAGCTGTTTGACCTTGGTGGGCGTGCTGCCGGCGGACGTGTCCTGGTTGGCCTGTTGCGCCGATGCGGACACGGCGAACACCGCTCCCATTGCCAGACCGATCGCCAGACTCAGATGCGTGCGCTTCATGAACTCCCCCTCATTGTGGACGCATCGCGCAGACGCGGATGCCGGTTTTGCGGCGAGCTTAGGCAGCGCCGGTGATGGCGACACTTGTACCTTCGTACAGTGCCGGCGCCGGCAAGCCATGCCGAATACTGCGTCCATCGCCATCGCCTGATGGCTGCAGGGGTGTTCGCGCATGGCCTTCCTGATAGTGCTGGCCGCACTGTGTTTCCTGATGCTCGCGGCCTACCGCGGCCACAGCGTGATCCTGTTCGCGCCGCTGGCCGCGTTGGGCGCAGTGCTGCTCACCGATCCCGCGCTGGTGGCGCCGATGTTCACCGGCCTGTTCATGGAGAAGATGGTCGGCTTCCTGAAGCTCTACTTCCCGGTGTTCATGCTGGGTGCGCTGTTCGGCAAGCTGATCGAGCTGTCGGGTTTCTCCAAGGCAATCGTGGCCGCCACCATCGGCCTGGTGGGGCGTAGTCGCGCGATACTGTCGATCGTGCTGGTGTGCGCACTGCTCACCTACGGCGGCGTGTCGCTGTTCGTGGTGGTGTTCGCGGTGTACCCGTTCGCGGCCGAGCTGTTCCGCGCCAGCGACATCCCGAAGCGGCTGATCCCCGGCACCATCGCGCTGGGCGCGTTCACCTTCACCATGGATTCGCTGCCCGGCACGCCGCAGATCCAGAACATCATCCCCACCGCGTTCTTCGGCACCAACGCCTGGGCGGCGCCGTGGCTGGGCACGCTGGGCGCGGTGTTCATCCTGATCGTGGGCCTGGCCTATCTGGAATCGCGTCGGCGCAAGGCGGCTCGCGCCGGCGAAGGCTACGGCAGCGATCTCGTCAACGAACCCGCGCCGTTCGAACACGGCAAGCTGGTGCATCCGTTGATCGCGCTCGCGCCACTGGTGCTGGTGGGCGTGGCAAACAAACTGCTCACCGACCTGATTCCGCGCCTGTACGGCAGCACGGCATCGTTCCTGCCCAGCGTGGTGGGCAAGAGCGTTCCGGTGACTCAGGAAGTTTCCAAGATCGCCGCGATCTGGGCGGTGGAAGGCGCGTTGCTGCTGGGCATCGTGTGCGTGCTGGCGTTCGCGTGGCGGCCGGTGCGCGAGCGCTTCACCGAAGGCAGCAAGGCCGCGGTGGGCGGCGCGCTGCTCGCCTCGATGAACACCGCCTCGGAATACGGCTTCGGCGCGGTGATCGCCGCCCTGCCCGGTTTCAAGCTGGTGGCCGAGGCGCTGCACTCCATCCCTAACCCGCTGGTGAACGAGGCGGTCACCGTCACCACGCTGGCCGGCATCACCGGCTCGGCCTCCGGCGGCTTGGGCATCGCGCTCGGTGCGATGGCCGACACCTTCATCGCCAACGCGCATGCGGCCGGCATCCCGCTGGAAGTGTTCCACCGCGTGGCGGCGATGGCCTCCGGCGGCATGGACACCCTGCCCCACAACGGCGCGGTGATCACCTTGCTGGCGGTGACCGGGCTCACCCACCGCCAGTCGTACCGCGACATCTTCGCGGTCACGGTGATCAAGACGCTGGCCGTGTTCGTGGTGATCGCGGCGTATGCGCTGACCGGGCTGGTCTGAGCGGCGACAGCGGCCGCTTTCGCGGCAGCCGGACAGGAGGACAGGCGGGGAGCCCGGCATGCGTCGGCCCCGCCGCATCGGCATGCCGGCAGTCAGCGGACAGGCAGGCAAGTACGGGCGAGTATGCGTATAATCGACCGATTCGCCTTCCGAAAACCTGCGTGACGACCCCACGTCGCCCGAGCCGATCCCATGTCCATCGAAAACCTGCGCAATATCGCCATCGTCGCCCACGTCGACCACGGCAAGACCACCCTCGTCGACCAGCTGCTGAAGCAGTCCGGCACGCTCAACGAGCGCACCGTGCTGGCCGAGCGCGTGATGGACTCGAACGACCAGGAAAAGGAGCGCGGCATCACCATCCTGGCCAAGAACACCGCGATCAAGTGGAACGGCAACCGCATCAACATCGTCGACACCCCGGGCCACGCCGACTTCGGCGGCGAGGTGGAGCGCGTGCTGTCGATGGTCGACACCGTGCTGATCCTGGTCGACGCGATGGACGGCCCGATGCCGCAGACGCGCTTCGTGACGCAGAAGGCGTTCGCGATGGGCTTCAAGCCGATCGTGGTGATCAACAAGATCGACCGCCCCGGCGCGCGCCCCGAGTGGGTGGTGGAACAGGTGTGGGACCTGTTCGACCGCCTCGGCGCCACGCCGGAGCAGATGGATTTCCCGATCGTCTACGCCTCGGCCCTGAACGGCTACGCCAGCCTCGACGAGAACGTGCGCGAGGGCGACATGACGCCGCTGTACGAGGCGATCATGCAGCACACGCCCAAGCCCGAGGTCGATCCGGAAGGCCCGTTCCAGATGCGCATCAGCCAGATGGACTACAACAACTTCGTGGGCGTGATCGGCATCGGCCGCATCCAGCGCGGCACGCTGAAGAAGAACATGCCGGTGGCGGTGATCAACCGCGAGGGCAAGAAGCGCCAGGGCAAGGTGCTGCAGGTGCTCGGCTTCATGGGCCTGGAACGCATCGAGCAGGACAGCGCCGAGGCCGGCGACATCGTGGCCATCTCCGGCATCGCCGAGCTGACCATCTCCGACACCGTCACCGCGCTGGACGCCCCCGAGGCGCTGCCGGCGCTGACGGTGGACGAGCCGACCATCTCGATGACCTTCCAGGTCAACAACTCGCCGTTCGCCGGCAACAAGGACCTCAGCGGCGGCAAGTTCCTCACCAGCCGCCAGCTCAAGGATCGCCTCGACCGCGAGCAGGTGCACAACGTGGCGCTGAAGGTCGAGCAGGGTTCGGACGCCGACAAGTTCCTGGTTTCCGGCCGCGGCGAGCTGCACCTGTCGGTGCTGATCGAGAACATGCGCCGCGAGGGCTACGAGCTTGCCGTGTCGCGCCCGGAAGTGATCATCAAGGAGATCGACGGCCAGAAGATGGAGCCGATCGAGCAACTGGTGGTCGACGTGGAGGAAACCCACCAGGGTCCGGTGATGGAGCGCCTCGGCGTGCGCAAGGGCCAGCTCAAGAACATGGAGCCGGACGGCAAGGGCCGCGTGCGTCTGGAGTACATGATCCCGGCGCGCGGCCTGATCGGCTTCCAGAACGCGTTCAAGACCCTCACCCAGGGCTCGGGCCTGCTGTTCCACGTGTTCGACCATTACGGTCCGAAGGAAGAAGGCCAGATCGCCAAGCGTCTCAACGGCGTGATGATCGCGAACGCCGGCGGCACCACGCCTGCCTACTCGCTGGGCCCGCTGCAGGAACGCGGCAAGCTGTTCGCCGCCGAAGGCGACAACGTGTATGAGGGCCAGTTGGTCGGCATCCACGCCAAGGACAACGACCTCACCGTCAACGCGATCAAGCCCAAGCCGCTCACCAACATGCGCGCCTCGGGCAAGGACGATGCGATCCAGCTCACCCCGGCCACCAAGTTCTCGCTGGAGCAGGCGCTGGACTTCATCGACGATGACGAGCTGGTCGAGGTGACGCCGAAGGAAATCCGCCTGCGCAAGAAGCACCTCACCGAGAACGACCGCAAGCGCGCCTCGCGCGGCGGCTGAGCAAGTCGTTCGACGCAACGCAACCGAAGGCCGCCGCAAGGCGGCCTTCGGCTTTCAGCGCACGACTTGCGCCCCCGACTATTCGTCTTGCATCAAATTGCGTGCGCGTCGGCTATGACCCGGCCAAGAACGAACGGACGCGCATGGCCGCCATGCTGGCCAGCCACGCGCCGCACACGAAGGCGCGGTGAGCGCCGGATTCCGGTCGAGTTGAACACCGACTACGGCAATCACTGGATTTGCCGCTGGTGCTGACCAGCGTCTGGTAACGCCATCCGCTTGCGCCAGCTTGTCCAGCCGACCGCAAGTGACAAGGTCGCCGCGACGAGTGGCGGCACGGCGTGCCCGTATTCGCCGTGGATGACGACGGTCGCGAGGGCGGCAAACATGACCGTGCAGCCCAGCGCCGAGCCCAACAGGCGACTCGGCGCCCGGAAAAGCAAGATGGCGGAAGTGAGTTCCAGCGATCCAGTCACGAAATGGAACCAGCGCGGGTATCCCCATCTCAGGTATTCGTCGTAGATGGATCCTGGGGCGATGATGTTGGTGAGTGAACCCACGACGAAGAAAGCGGCGAGAGCCAAGGGCAAGACTTGGCGCCAGGCGATTTTGGACATTGGTCCGACCTCAGATGATGAATTTGCTGCCAATGGGATGCGACCTTCGGAGTGGATTCCGAAAGTCGCATCGATGGCCGATCCGCAGACTTACGCAGTAGCGGCCTTCTGGGCCGTCGCGAAGACATCACGGGCGGATGTCGTGCCCTGGACGTGCTCCGTGCCCTCGACCCCGAGGTCCATCCAGCCGGAGTTGACGGCGTCGAACATCGCTTCGGCCGGCCCCGTCTGGCCCTTCGGAATGCCGAGCTGCTCGAACGCCGCCGACCACCCGGCCCGCGGAACAGCGAAAGCCTTGACGTCGACCTTCAGGATTTCGCCCAATTGGGTCGCTACGTCATCCGCGCTGACCATCGAACCGAGTTCGACGACCCGTTGCTCCAACCATGCCGGCCCGGTCAGGAGTGCTGCGATCTCGGCGCCGATATCGTCGGTCGCGACCATGGTCGATTTCCGATCGGTCGGGTTGTAGTAAACGGGGAGCGTGCCACCCTGGGCAACCTGCAAGCCGTAGAGGAAGTTTTCGAAAAATCCGCCGGCGCGCACATAGGCGATCGGCAATTTCAGGTCGCGAAACCCCTGCTCCAGAAGCGACAGGGCCATGATCATCCCCAGCCCGCTGGTTCTGTTCGCACCCATTGACGAGAGTGCCGCCACCCGCGGCGGTGCCGCCTTGGCAAGCGCGCTGACGTAGTTTGCAATCACGGCCTTCGCTTCTTTGTAATCCGGCGAGGGCGCCCATACCGCTGGCAACATGACAAACGCGCCTTCGACATCTCTGAGCGCCATCTCGATGGCAACCGAATCATTCCAGTCGCCGTCCACCAGTTGCACGCCTTGGTCGGCCCACTTCGCCGCCTTTCCACGATTCCGGACCAGCGCGCGTACTTCCTTGCCTTGCGCCAACAGATGTCTTGCCGTCGCGCCGCCAACTTTTCCCGTAATTCCCATGACCAAAAACATGAGCGTTCTCCTGATCTGTGAGGTTTCTTGTGCAAAGGCCAGCTAACAGGCCCGGGGTGGTCTACTATAGAGACCACCTCCGCGAGCCGTAAGGAGGCAGTTTTTTGTAACCAGCAGATCTCGGGGAATTCCGCATGAGCAACGCATCGAGCGCCATCGAAAGATTCAGCCGATATCCGTTGGGCAAATCCCAGTCCGTCTACTGCCCGGTGCGTGACGTGCTCGACCGTATCGGCGACAAGTGGAGCATGCTCATGATCATGGCTCTCGCGATGCGACCGCACCGCTTCAGCGAGCTTCACCGCGCTGTCCATGACATTTCCAAGCGCATGCTCACCCAGACCTTGCGCGATCTGGAGCGCGATGGACTGATCACCCGCCATGTCTTTCCTACCAAGCCGCCGAGCGTTGAATATCGATTGGCCCCGCTCGGCCTATCGCTGCTGGAACCGATGGCTAGCCTCATTGATTGGGCGGATCGTTGCCATGGCGACATCCACGCCGCACGCGCCCGCTATGACGGCACGCCCGATGACGCCCCACGTCAGGCTTTTACTGCTCGATCGAAGGCGCCGTCTCACAGCACCCACCGGCAAGGGTGACCCACTCAAACCGGCATGCCGTTCACTCCCTGCCTGCACCCGCAGCAAGCACCGTATCGACGCGTTTGACGCCGGAACCCGAAGGCCGCCGCAAGGTGGCCTTCGGGTTGATGGGGGTGCTTACGAGCGACGATGCGGAAGCGTAGGATGCAGCGCGCCTTCATCGAAGCATGCGACCGCGACTGCGCACGCGGACGGATCGCCCCGCCCCATCCTCGTCCGAAGAGATTGCCATGCAGACGCATATCCAGGGCACGACCATGCCCGTGCTCGAAGTGCAGCTCGATCCCGGCGAAAGCGTGTTCGCCGAAAGCGGCGAGTTGTCGTGGATGAGCGCTTCGGTGCAGATGACCACGCATACCCAGATGGGCGGCGGTGGCGGCCTGCTCGGCATGTTCAAGCGCGTGGTCGGCGGCGGCAGCCTGTTCATGACGGACTACCGCGCCGTCCAGTCCCCCGGCACCGTGGCGTTCGCCACCAAGGTGCCCGGCCATATCGTGCCCGTGCCGGTGGCGCCGGGCCGCGAATACATGGTGCATCGCCACGGCTTCCTCTGCGCCACGCCGCAGGTCAGCATCGGCGTGGGTTTCCAGCAGTCGCTGGGCGCCGGCATCTTCGGCGGCAGCGGCTTCCTGCTGCAGCACATCGGCGGCAGCGGCACGGCGTGGCTGGAGCTGTCCGGCGAACTCATCCAGAAGGACCTGGCCCCCGGCGAGACGCTGCGCGTGCACCCCGGCCATGTCGGCGCCTTTCAGGCCTCGGTGGGCTTCCAGATCACCACCGTACCCGGCATCCGCAATGCCATATTTGGTGGCGACGGCATCTTCCTCGCATCGCTCACCGGGCCCGGCACGGTGTGGCTGCAGACCCTGCCGATTTCGCGTCTGGCCCACCAGATCGCCGAATACCTGCCGCGCGAAGGCAACCGGGCGGCCTCGACCGGCATCGGTGCCGGCCTGCTCGGCGGTGTCGTCGGCTCGATATTGGGCGGCGACAACAACTAGGCGGCGCGCGATCCCGGCGATGCAAGCCGCCGGGTACGAAGCAAGACGCGTTTTCTGACGCAGCATGGTGTGTCGGCATGCAAAGCAGTCGACGCAAGAAAGCGCGTCGCGACGGCCAGGTCGTTGTGCCTGCTGCGCTGTGCGGAGGCCGCCAACGTGCGGTCCTCCACCCGCCGCGACCGCGCCGGCACACCACCTCGTCAGCCGCGATTCACGCCCCGGATTGCGGCGCTGCGCCATGCCTGTCCGCGACGATGCGCCGGCCCTCGCGATGGCTCATCCAAACGCGTTGACAGCCCGCCGGCCCGCGACTACAGTGCGCGCGCCCTCAGCCCGGCTGACGGCTTCCTTGGCCACTTCCAGCGAGAAATGGACAGTATTCCCAGTCGATGCGTCGGCGACCGCAAGCCCTTGCGGATGCCGGCATTGCACAACCCGATGAACGCCTGCGATCGCCTGCGGTCGGCCCGCGCTTTCCTCGACTGAGGAACGGGCCGTCTCCGTGCGCCGCGGGCGCATGCAGAGGCGAGCCCATGCTGCTTCACCGCTTCCCTGTATCAAGAACAACGCGCTCAGGAACAACGCGCTCAGGAACATCGTGCGCGACGTCAACGCGTCGCGCGTTCGGGCGCGCCTGCCATCTGTCCGCCACCTGCGCGCGGCACGATGCACTTCGCCATGCCACGGATCATGGAGGCCCCTGATGCCCAGCGACAGTCGACCTCCCTCCGCGCCCCGTCCGGGCGCATCCCCGACGAATCCACCTCCCACCGGGCCACGGCGCCCGGCGTGATGCACGGCTGAGTGCCCGCTTGCATCCGCCGCCGCCCGCCCGGCCGCCACGGATGCAAGCCATGTCCCACCACGTTTCCCGCCCGCGCGTCGCCGCCTGCACGCTCGCCATCGCCCTCGCCTGCCTGCTCGGTGGCTGCTCGCACGACACCGGCGAGCACGAAGTCGCGCCCGCCTTCGTCCAGCACGGATCGCGCATCGAGGTGCCGGCCGATTCGCCGCTACGCCAGCGGCTGAAGGTCGCGCCGGTCGAACTGCACCAGGCGCCGCACGAACTGGATTTCCCCGCCACGGTCGAGGCCGATCCCGCGCACATGGCCAACGTGCTGCCCGCGCTGGCCGGGCGCGTGATCGCATTGAAGGTCGACCTCGGCGACCGCGTCGAGCACGGCCAACTGCTGGCGGTGATCGATTCCGGTGACCTCGCCCAAGCCTATGCCGACACGGACAAGGCACGTGACGCGCTGGGCCTCGCGCAGAAGACGCTGGACCGCGCGCGCGGCGTGCAGCAGGCCGGCGGCGCCGCAGTGAAGGACTTGGAAGTCGCGCAGAGCGGCGTGATGCAGGCGCAGGCCGAATACCGCCGCGCGCAGACCCGGCTGGCGGCACTGGGCGGCAGCGCGGACGCCAAGGCCGGCGCGCGGCCGATGCAGGTACGCGCGCCGATCAGCGGCACGATCACCGCGTTGTCCATCGCTCCGGGCATGTTCGTCAACGATCCCACCGCGGCGCTGATGACGATCGCCAACATCGACAAGGTCTGGGTGACCGCGCAGGTGCCGGAGAACGAGCTGGGCCAGGTCGCGAAAGGCCAGGCTGCCACGGCCAGCGTGCCGGCGTATCCGGACCACGTGTTCCGCGGCACGGTGGCTTCGGTCAGCGCCGTGCTCGATCCCGACACCCGCCGCGACAAGGTCCGCATCGCCGTCGACAACGCCGACCACGCGCTGAAGCCCAACATGTACGCCCGCGCCAGCGTGGCCGTGCAGCAGCCCGCGCAGGTGTTCGTGCCCGAATCGGCGCTGCTGATGAACAACGACAGCACCACGGTGTTCGTCGAGGTGGCGCCGTGGACGTTCGAGCGCCGCACGGTGGAACTGAGCTACGACGAGAACGCCGGCGCGCGCGTGCTCAAGGGCCTCAAGGCCGACGACCGCGTGGTCGTGGCGGGCGGAGTGCTCATCCATGATTGACCGCATCATCGAGTTCTGCTTCCACAAGCGCACGCTGTTCCTGGTGGTCACGGTGCTGGTGGCGATCTTCGGCTGGTACTCCTGGACCCAGCTTTCCATCGAGGCCTACCCGGAGCTCGGCGCCGTCACCGCCCAGGTCACCACCCAGGTGCCCGGGCTCGCCGCCGAGGAAATCGAGCAGCAGATCACCACGCCGCTGGAACGCGCGCTGGCCGGCACGCCGGGCCTGGTGCACATGCGCTCCAGCAGCACCTTCGGCCTGTCGCTGATCACCCTGGTGTTCAAGGACGGCAGCGAGGATTACTGGGAACGCCAGCGGGTGATGGAGCGCATCGCCCAGGCGCAGCTGCCGCCCGGCATCACGCCCGGTCTCGATCCCGTCTCCGGCCCGGCCGGCGAGATCTACCGCTACACGCTGGAGTCGGACACGCAGAACCTGATGCAACTGTCCGAGCTCAACACCTGGACGGTGATCCCCGCGCTGCAGTCGGTGCCCGGCGTGGCGAACGTGGACAACTTCGGCGGCTTCACCAAGGAATTCCAGCTGGTGCTCGATCCCGCCGCGCTGCTGCGCTACGGCGTCAGCGTGGCGCAGGTGACGGCGGCGATCTCCGCGAACACCGCGAACGCCGGCGGCGGCCGCATCAGCCGCGGCGAGCAGAGCTACATCGTGCGCGGCATCGGCATGGTGCATTCGCTCAAGGACCTGGGCGACATCGTGGTCACGCAGGCGCACGGCGTGCCGGTGCTGGTGCGCGAGCTGGGCGAACTGCGCTACGGCCACCAGGTGCGCGAGGGCATCCTCGGCAAGGACAACAACCCCGACACCGTCGAGGGCATCGTCGACCTCCTGAAGTACCAGAACCCATCGAAGGTGCTGGTGGACCTGCACGCGAAGGTGGACGAACTCAACAAGCAGCTCGCGCCGCAAGGCGTCAAGATCGTGCCCTACCTCGACCGCGACGACCTGGTGCAGGCCACCACCGACAAGGTGTTCCACACCGTGATGGAAGGCGTGGGCCTGGTGCTGATCGTGCTGATCCTGTTCCTGGGCAGCGCGCGCGCGGCGCTGGTGACGGCCACGGTGATCCCGCTGTCGCTGGTGACGGTGTTCATCCTGATGCACCTCACCGGCATGAGCGTGAACCTGTTCTCGATCGGCGCGATCGACTTCGGCGTGATCGTGGACGGCGCCATCGTGGTCACCGAGGCGATCCTGCTGCGCCGCGAGGCGAAGCCGCACGAGGAGCTGGCCGCTGCCGACGTGATGGCGGCCACCGCCCAGGTGGGCAAGCCGATCTTCTTCGCCACCCTCATCATCGTCACCGCCTACCTGCCGCTGTTCGCGTTCGAGCACGCCGAGGGCAAGCTGTTCCGGCCGATGGCCTTCACCGTGGGCTATGCGCTGCTCGCCGCGCTGCTGTGCACGATCACCCTGGTCCCGGGGCTGGCGTACCTGGCGCTGCGCAAGCCGCGCAAGCCGTTCCACAACCGGCCGCTGGAAAAGCTGCACGCGGGCTTCAAGTCGAGTCTTGATCTCCTGCTAAAGAATCTGCGCGTGGCCTACCTCGCCACCGGCCTGGCGCTGGTGGCCGTGGTCGTGCTCGGCGCCACCCTGGGTCGCGCCTTCCTGCCCACGCTGGACGAGGGTTCGCTGTGGCTGCAGGTGCAGATGCCCAGCGGCCTGTCGCTGGATGAGGCCAGCGCGATGGCCGGCGACTTGCGACGCGTGGTGCGCTCCTTCCCGGAAGTCTCCTACGTGGTCACCCAGCTCGGCCGCAACGACACTGGCACCGATCCGTGGACGCCTTCGCACGTGGAGGTGGCGGTGGGCCTGAAGCCCTACGACAGCTGGCCCGGCCACGAGAGCAAGGATGCCTTCGTGCAGCGCTTCCAGGTGCGGCTGGATCGTGAGTTGCCCGGCATGAGCATCGGCATCAGCCAGCCAATCAGCGACGGCGAGAACGACATGATCAGCGGCGCGCACAGCGCGCTGGTGCTGTACGTCTACGGGCAGGATTTCAAGCAGATGCGCCGCCTCGGCGGGCAGATCGTGGACCAGCTCAAGACCATCCCCGGCACCGAGGCGGCGATCTTCCAGGAGCCGCCGATCCCGCAGCTCGTGATCAAGGCCGACCGCGCCGCCGCCGCGCGCTACGGCGTCAACGTGGCCGACATCAGCGGCCTGATCCAGACCGCGATCGGCGGCGCACCGATCACCCAGGTCTACGTGGGCGACCGCATCTACAACGTCACCGCGCGCGTTTCCAATGCCGTGGCGAACAACGTCGAGGCGATCGGCAAGCTGCCGCTGACCACGGCCAGCGGCGCGCAGATCCCGCTGTCGCTGGTGGCGCACATCGGCTACCAGACCGGCGAGGGCACGATCGCCCATGAGGGCGGCAAGCGACAGCTGTCGATCACCGTGGAGAACCGCCAGCTGGCGCTGTCGAAGCTGGTGGACGAGGCGCAGGCGCTGATCGCGCAGAAGCTGCACTACGACCCGCAGACCTACCGCTTGCAATGGGCCGGCACCTTCCAGGAGGCCGAGCGTGCGCAGGCGCGGCTGATCGTGGTGCTGGGCATGGTGATGGCGATCATGGCGGTGCTGCTGCTGGCCGAGTTCGGCCGGCTGCGCCAGTCGCTGCTGGTGCTGGGCGTGGTGCCGCTGGCCACGCTGGGCGGCCTGATCGCGCTGCACGTGCGCGGCGAGACGTTGAACATCGCCACCGCGGTGGGCTTCATCGCGCTGTTCGGCGTGGCGGTGCAGAACGGCATCATCATGGTGGCCAACATCAACCGGCTGCGCGCGCAGGGCATGGCGCTGGCATCGGCGGTGGTGGAAGGTGCCGCCGAGCGCTTCCGCCCGGTGCTGATGACCGCCACCGTGGCCAGCTTCGGCATGCTGCCCGCCGCGCTCGCCACCGGTATCGGCACCGACGTGCAACGCGGCCTCGCCACCGTGGTGGTGGGCGGCCTCGCCATCGCCACCCTGCTCACGCTGTACCTGCTGCCGGCGCTGTACTACGCGCTGGAGCGCTGGATCGAGCGCAAACACCCGCCGCGCGCAGCCTCGCCCGTGCCCACCCAGGGCATCGCCCATTGATAGCCACGCGGCGCGCCGCTCGCCGTGCGCGCCGCCACCAGGTGTTCCGATGAAGACACTCGCCATTCGTTCCTTTCGCTCGCTGCCGCTCGTGCTCGGCGTGGCGCTGCTCGCCGGCTGCATGGTCGGCCCCGACTTCCACCGCCCCGCTCCGCCCAGGGTCGCGCGCTACACCGCGCAGCCCCTGCCCGCCACGCTGGGCAGCGGCGACGATGCGCAGCGCCTCGTCGCCGGCCAGGACGTGCCGGCGCAATGGTGGATGCTGTTCCACTCGGAGCAGCTCGACGCGCTGATCGCGCAGGCGCTCCAGGCCAACCCTGGACTGGTTGCCGCACAGGCCGCGCTACGCCAGGCACAGGAGGCGCAGGCCGCCGGCCGCGGCGCGCTGTATCCGAACGTGAGCGCGGACTACAACGTGAGCCGCCAGCGCGTCGCCGGCACGCTGGCCAGCCCCGCCGCCTCGGGCTACGACTACTACACCTTGCACACCGCCCAGCTCAGCGTGTCGTGGGCGCCCGACCTGTTCGGCGGCAGCCGCCGCCAGCTCGAAGCCTTGCGCGCGCAGACCGACGTGCAGCGCTACCAGCTCGAAGCCACCAAGCTCAGCCTCGCTTCGAACGTGGCGGTCGGCGCGATCAATGCCGCCAGCCTGCGCGCGCAGATCGCCGCCACGCAGGCCATCGTCGACAGCCAGCGGCAGACGCTGGATTCACTGCGCCGCCAGTTCGCGCTGGGCGCGGTGCCGGAGGCGGCGGTCGCCGCGCAGCAGGCCGTACTGGCGCAGGCGCAGGCAACGCTGCCGCCGCTGCAGAAGCAACTCGCGCAGCAGAACGACGCGCTCGCCGCCCTGCTCGGCCGCGCGCCTGCCGATCAGCCCGATACCACGCTGGATCTCGCCAACCTGCACCTGCCCGCCGAGCTGCCGCTCAGCCTGCCCTCGTGGCTGGTGGAGCAACGCCCCGACGTGCGCGCCGCCGAGGCGCAGCTGCACGCGGCCAGCGCGCAGGTGGGCGTGGCCGAGGCGAACCACCTGCCGAAGTTCACGCTCAGCGCCAATGCGGGCAGCTCGCCCACGAAGATCAGCGACCTGTTCAGCCACGGCACGGTGTTCTGGAACCTCGCCGCCGACGTCAGCCAGCCGCTGTTCGACGCCGGCAGCCTGAAGCACCAGCAGCGTGCCGCCGAAGCCGCGCTGGATGCGGCGAAGGCGCAATACCGCGGCACCGTGATAGCCGCGCTGCAGAACGTGGCCGACAGTCTGTACGCGCTGAAGTCCGACGCCGACGGCCTGGCCGCGGCGCAGCTCGCCGAACAGGCCGCCACGCGCAGCCTCGCCATCGCGCAACGCCAGTTCGCGCTGGGCGACCTGGACCACCTCGCCGTGCTGCAGGCCGAACAGGCGCAGCAGCAAGCCGTCGTCGCGCTGGTGCAGGCGCAGGCCAGCCGCTACGGTGACACCGTCGCGCTGTACCAGGCGCTGGGTGGCGGCTGGTGGGAACATCGGGAAACCGCCGTCGCCCCGGCGCACGCCGGGGCCCAGTGACACCTACCCGTCGAAACCAGGACACTGGATGCCTGCCTGCGCAGGCATGACGCGCGGAGAAGGAACCAGCCACACACCATGCGCCCGACTTCCCTTCCTCTGCTGCTCGCCAGCGCGCTGATGCTGGCCGGCATCGCGCATGCCGACGATGCGCCGCTGTTCGTCCCGCAATGGCTGGGCGCGCAGTACACCTTCGTCGACCAGCACCAGGGCCGCGTGCACTCGCCGTACGCCGGCGCGATGAGCCTGCACGCGCAGGGCGACACCGAACGCTCGCACACCTTCGGCGCCTACTTCGGCGTGGCCCTGCCGTGGCACCTGGCGTTCTATTTCGACGTGGAGATGTTCCGCGGCGAAGGCGTCAGCGGCGCCACCGGCCTGGGCGGGCTCACCAACGGCGACGTGATCCGCGCCGGCGTGGCCGGGCTGGGCCGCGGCGCCTACGTGGCGCGGCGCTACCTGCAATGGTCGCTGCCGCTGGGTGGCGACGGCGAGGCTGTGGAACGCAGCCAGGACCACCTGCCCGGCACACAGGCCACCCGGCGCCTCGATGTGAAGCTGGGCAAGCTGGCGGTCAACGACGACTTCGACCGCAACCGCTACGCGAACGGCACACGCACCCAGTTCATGAACTGGGACCTCTTCAACGCCACCAGCTGGGACTTCGCCGCCGACACCCGCGGCTACACCGACGGCCTGATGCTGGCCTGGGTCAACCCGACCTGGACGCTGCGCTACGGCGTCTACCGCATGCCGTACGAGGCGAACGGCCAGCGGCTGGAAAGCGACCTGTTCCACGCACGCGGCGAGCAGCTGCAACTGAGCCTGCATCCGCGACCCGTTGGCTGGGTACTGCGCCTGCTCGCGTTCCGCAACATCGCGCGCATGGGCAACTACCGCGATGCCCTTGCGCAGGCGCTGGCCACCGGCACCACACCGGACGTGCACGCCGACGACGCCCCCGGCCGCCGCAAGTTCGGCTTCGTCGTCAACGGCGAGCTGCCGCTGGCCGACGGCGGCGACACCGGCCTGTTCGCCCGCGCAGGCTGGAACGACGGCCACACCGAATCCTTCGTGTTCACCGAGGTGGACCGCACCGCAAGCTTCGGCTTCCAGCTCTCCGGCGTGCACTGGGGCCGCAGTGCCGACCACCTCGGCATGGGCTTCGCGTTCAACGCGCTGTCGCCCGCGCACCGCGACTACCTCGAAGCCGGCGGCAGTGGCTTCGTGCTGGGTGATGGCAAGCTGAACTACGCGCACGAGGAAATCGTCGAGCTGTATTACAGCTACGCGCCGTTCGCGCACCTCACGCTTAGCCCTGACCTGCAGTGGATCCGCCATCCCGGCTACAACAGCGACCGCGGGCCGGCGGCATTCGCGGGGTTGCGTGCGCACGTGGAGTTCTGACACCTCGCTCCCGTCTCCCACTCGTGGGAGAGGGGTTGGGGGAGAGGGAGCTTCTGCCTTCTCGCAAGCGACAGAACGGTTTCGGGCGCCGACAGGCGCACGAAACCGCTTTGAATCTCGCGGGACGGGAAGAGAGAGCCCCTCTCCCCTACCCTTCTCCCACAAGTGGGAGAGGGGAGAACGATCACGCGGGCATCTGCGCCCTCTCCAGCGCCGCGATATGCCGCTCCAGTCGCGGCCCGAGGTAGCAGTGCGAGCCGCACGGCAGCAGGCCCACCTCGCCGAACTCGTGCAGATACCAGCCCGGTGCGCGCGCCACGAAACCGTGGTGGTCGCCGTCCACGTCGTCGTGGCTGGTGAAGAGTTCGAGGAAGGCGATGCCTTCCAGCATTTCGGCTATGCCGATGAGGCCCGCACGGATCTCCGCTCGCTTCAGGTAGTGCAGCACGTCGGTGCACACGATCAGGTCGAAGCGCGTGTCGAAGCGCAGGTGTTCGAGCTGGCCGAAGCGCGCGAGGCCGAGGTTGCGGCTGCGCCGGTAACGCGCCACCGCGTACTCGCTGGCGTCCAGCCCGCGGTAGTCGAGGCCGGGCCTGAGCGCACGCAACGGCGCGCGCCAGGTGCCTTCACCGCAGCCCACGTCCAGCACGTTGCGGATCGGCCGGCCGAGGTAGTACTCCGCCTGCGCCACCACCATCGCGACCTTGCGTCTGAGCTCGGCCGGCGACCCCACCGCATGTGCGGGGTCGCGGTACCACTTGTCGAAATAGGCGCGGTCGTAGGTCTTGGGCATCGCATCGCTCCGGCGGGGAGCGCATGGTAACCGGCGCACCGTCACGCAAGTTGCTGCGAAAGATGAATCGCCAGCGAATCCGCCCGATGCGTCACGGCGGCATGGTCATCCGCTGCGGCATCCTCGCCGTTGAAGCCACCCGACACCCTCGCCGGAGAATGGACGCATGCCTGCCGCACTGCCACGCCGCCGCAGCCTCGCACTGGGCCTGTTGCTGACCTGCCTGCCGGTACTGGCCTGCGCCGGCCAAAGCACGCCGCAGCAGCGCATGCCAACATCCACCGTCACCGCGAAGGTGGACGGGCTGAGTCTCTCCGACATCGCCTGGCTGCGCCGCGACGGTTTCGGCCTGGACAGCGCCACGCTGGCGCATTACCGCCAGCTCGGCCGCACGCGCTTCCTCGACGAGCAGCTGGCCGGTGGCGACGACACGCTGCCGCCACAGGTCGCCGCGCAGATCCGCGCCTTGTTCGTGGTGAACACGCCGCTGCCCGAGTTGTGGGCGGATTTCCGCGAGCGCCAGAAGCAATACAAGGACACGCCCGCCGGTCCCGCCAAGGACACCGCGAAGAAGGCGCTTGCGCAATATCGCCGCGGGCTCGAACAGCAGGCCGCACAGGCCGAGCTGCTGCACGCGATCTACGGCGGCGACCAGCTCAAGGAGCAGCTGGTGTGGTTCTGGCTGAACCACTTCAGCGTGTACGCGAACAAGGGCCCGGTGCGCGTGTTCGCCGCCGACTACGAGGAGAACGTGATCCGCCCGCGCGCGCTGGGCAAGTTCAAGGATCTGGTGATGGCCACGCTGAAGAGCCCGGCCATGCTGGTGTTTCTCGACAACGTGCACAACGTCAAGGACAAGACCAACGAGAACTACGCGCGCGAGCTGATGGAGCTGCACACGCTGGGCGTGGGTTCGGGCTACACCCAGGCCGACGTGCAGCAGCTGATGCGCGTGCTTACCGGCGCCGGCATCGTGCCACCCAGGCTCGCCGCGCGCGAGGGCCGCTTCGCGCGCATGCCGCCCGGCGTCGTGCGCGAGGGCCTGTTCCAGTTCAACTCGCGCCAGCACGACTACGGCGACAAGAGCTTCCTCGGCCAGACGATCAAAGGCAGCGGCTACGCCGAGATCGAGCAGGCGGTGGACCTCATCACGCAGCAGCCCGCTTGTGCGCACTTCGTCTCGCAGCAGCTCGCCGAATACTTCATCGCCGACCAGCCCTCGCCCGCCTTGGTGGACGCGATGGCGCAGACCTTCCAGCGCACGGACGGCGACATCGCGGCGGTGCTGCGCACGATGATGCTGTCGAAGGAGGCCGCCGCGGTGGGCGGGCAAAAGTTCAAAGACCCGACGCGCTTCCTGGTTTCGGCGATGCGCCTCACCTACGACAGCCAGCCCATCCCCAACGCCGTGCCGCTGGTGAACTGGCTGCGCCAGATGGGCGAGCCGCTGTACGGGCGCATCACGCCGGACGGCTGGCCGCTGGATTCGGCGAGCTGGACCGGCTCGGGCCAGCTGAGCAAGCGCTTCGATTTCGCCCGCGTGATCGGCAGCGGCCGCAACCGGTTGTTCGTGGATGACGGCGGCGACGCGAATGCCGCGAACGATCCGCCGCCCGGCGCGCCCGACCTGCAAGGCTCCACGCTGTACCGCGACGCGATCGCGCCACGACTCTCCGATGCCACCCGCGACGCGCTCGCCAAGGCGAAGTCGCCGATGGAATGGAACACCTTCCTGCTGTCTTCGCCCGACTTCAACTATCGCTGACGCCCCTTCCCTGCACACAGCCATGCCCCGTACCCAAGCCATCTGCCGAGACGTCATGCCCGCGAACGCGGGCATCCATGTTGATCTTCGGCGAGACCGGAAATGGATGACCAGCGCTTTGCGCTGTTGTGAGTCGCCTCCCGCGTTCGCGGGAATGACGTCATTCAGAGTCGGGGCATGGCTGCAAACAGGGGGCGCCAAACCATCATCGAGATATCCGCCATGAACCGTCGCGAATTCCTGCTTGCCGCCGCCGGCGCAGCCGCCGCTTCCACGCTGTCGTTCTCCGGCCGCCTGTTCGCCGCGCCCGCGAACACGCCACGCTTCCTGCTGGTGTTCCTGCGCGGCGGCTACGACTGCAACAACCTGCTGGTGCCCTGCGGCAGCGACTTCTACTACGCCTCGCGACCCACGCTCGCGATCAAGCGCCCCGACGCCAACGATCCCGACAGCGCGGTGGCGCTGGACCCGAGCTGGGGCTTGAACCCGGTGGTACGCGACTCGCTCTACCCGCTGTGGCAGAAGAAGCAGCTCGCCTTCATCCCGTTCGCCGGCACCAACGATTTGAGCCGCAGCCACTTCGAGACGCAGGACCACATCGAACGCGGCCAGCCGGTTGGCGTGAGCGGCAACTTCCGCTCCGGCTTCCTCGCACGATTGTCAGGCGTGCTCACCGGCGTGCCGGCGATCGCCTTCACCGACAACCTGCCGCTGTCCTTCCAGGGCGCCGCGCGCGACATTCCCAACATCGCGCTGAAGGCCGATCCCAAGGCGCACTTCGACGAACGCCAGGCAGCGATCCTCGCCGGCATGTACAAGGGCACGTCGCTGGCCCAGGCCAGCGCCGACGGACTTGCACTGCCGCAATCCATCTCGAAGGATCTGCGCGACGAGATGGTGGCAGCCAGCCGCGGCGCGCCCAGCGCGCACAACTTCGCCGCCGAGACGCGGCGCATCGCCACCTTGATGCGCGACCAGTACCGGCTAGGCTTCGTCGACGTGGGTGGCTGGGACACCCACGTCAACCAGGGCAGCACCAAGGGCGGCCTCGCCAACAACCTGAAGAACCTAGCCGAAGGCCTCGCCGCCTATGCCGACGCGCTGGGCGACGCCTGGAACGACACCACCGTGGTGGTGCTCTCCGAATTCGGCCGCACCTTCCGCGAGAACGGCGACCGCGGCACCGATCACGGCCATGGCACCGTGCACTGGGTGCTGGGCGGCAAGATCGCCGGCGGCAAGATCGCCGGCGAGCAGATGGCGGTCACGCAGGCGAACCTGTTCCAGAACCGCGATTACCCCATCCTCAACGACTACCGCGACGTGCTGGGCGGGATGTTCGCGCGGCTGTGGGGACTGAACGCCAACCAGTTGCAGACGGTGTTTCCGCAGGCGAAGGCCAGGGACTTGCGGCTGGTGTGAGCGCGCCATGCCGAGGCAGGTCTGAACAATCGGCCTCTTGTTCGTCATTCCTGCGAAAGCAGGGTATTCAACAGACGCAGGTCTGGCCATCCAGTGCTCTTGCCTTCAATGACTTGAAGGCACTGGATCCCGGCTTGACCAGCCCTTCGGCTGTTGAAAAGCGCTTCGCCGGGATGACGAGCAAAATCAGAGCATCTCCAGCCCCGTGCGCGCTACGGATTGCCGCCGCCGGCCGGGAGGATCGGACGCAGATGCCGCCACAGTTGCGGACGTGGCCACCGCGACGCACCGCGTGCCCTGGAGCACTTACAAACCCGCAGCCTGTTTCGAAGCGCCCGGGAAATACCGCATCGCGACGTCGCACCGTTCGTACTCCGCGCCGTACCTGGCCATGATTTCCTTGTCGTGCCGAAAGCCGAGCTTCTCGTACAGGTGCACGGCGGCGGCGCAACGCTTGTTGGTGAGCAGATACAAAGGATCGGCATGCATGGCCATGGCGCGACGGATGATCTCGGCCAAGAGGAACTCGCCGGCCTTCAGGCCGCGCGCACTCTCGCGCACGCCCATCTTGGTCAGCTCATAGGCACCAGGACCGGAGCGCAGCAGCGCGCACGCACCGACGATGCCCAACCCGCGCGCCTCGACGAAAAGGATCACGCCGCCGGTGTCGATGATCTTCTCGCGCGGGTGGTTCAGGACTTCGTTGTCGACCGCTTCGAGGCGGAACATGGCGTTGATCCACTCGGCATTGATGTCGCGGAACTCCGCCGCGAGCGTATCGTCGTACTCGCGGATCGTGAGGACTTCGCGGCTGCTGCGTGCGGCGAGGACATCGATGGGCGCCGTGGACAACACGTTTTCCAGCTGGCTGATCTGCTCCATGAAGGCGTCGAGCCTGCCATCCATCAAGGCATGAACGGCATCCTCCACCGCCGGTATGACGTGCAAACGGGCGCGCGCCAGCGCGGTGACTCCGGCTGGCGTCAGCGACACCGAGCGCTTGCGCTGATCGACACCTTGCTGCGATTGCACCAACCCCATCTCGACCAGCTGGCGCACGCCACGCGTGACGCCGGGCTGGCTCGTGCCCACGGCCTGCACCAGCTCCCCCACCGTCAACGCCTGTCCATCCAGCGCGGAAAGCAGGGGCATATGGCTGGGTTGCATCGGCAGGCCCGCATCCGTGGTGAGTCGCGCCGCACCCGCCTGCATACGCTCGCCGAGACGCTTCAGGCGACTGCCCAGATAGGCAGGCCCAAGCTCGCGCAAAACATCGGTAGCCATGATACATATCCCGTTATATACCGTTGCATGTTTGTACTCCACGCCTTCGCTGCCTGCAAGCCACCGCAGGCGTCGATGCATGGCGCAGCGCTGGCCGAGCCGGGATGTTCCGATGGCCTCGATACATCTGCGCGGCCACCACGATCTTCCGTCCGTATCCGCTTCCGCGTGACGGCTTTCGCCCGATACCTGCTCGCCGGCGCAATGCGAGAATGCGCCGATGACCCCGCTGAAATATCTCCAGGCGTATCCGCCTGCCCTGCAGGACAAGGTGCGCCAGCTGATCGCGCAGCAGCGCCTCGGCGAACACTTGGCCACGCGCTATCCGGGCCGCCACGACGTGCAGAGCGACAAGGCGCTGTACGCCTACGTGGCCGCGCTGAAACAGCAGCACCTGAAGACCGCGCCGGGCATCGACAAGGTGCTGTACGACAGCAAGCTCGACGTGGTGCAGCGGGCGCTGGGCCTGCACACCGCGATCTCGCGCGTGCAGGGCACGCGACTCAAGGCGAAAAAGGAGATCCGCGTGGCCAGCCTGTTCAAGGCCGCCGCGCCGGAGTTCCTGCAGATGATCGTGGTACACGAACTGGCGCACCTGAAGGAAACCGAGCACAACAAGGCGTTCTACCAGTTGTGCCAGTACATGCTGCCGGACTACCACCAGCGGGAATTCGACCTGCGCCTGTACCTCACCTGGCGCGAGTTGCCCGCGACCGAATTGCCTTCAACACACGCCACCGACCCACGGGAATGACGATGGATAGCGCGGCACTGCAGAAATACCTGTTGCGACTGTTCGAGCGACACGACGTGGCACTCGATGCCGACGAGGATGGCTGGCTGACCACCGACGGCGACTTCCCGACCGTGCGCGCCCAGTGGCACGAAGGCATAGCCAGCGCACCGGGCCACCTCGATATCGACGTGGTGCTGAGCGAGGAACGCTGCATCGAGGAAAGCTTCGCCGGCTACGGCATCGGCGCGGACGGCTGCATGGCCGCCCTACGTGCGTTCGAGCACAGCGCGTTGCATCCGCTGCTCGCCGCCTGCTGGTACGTCACCGACGAGCGCAGGATGACGATCGCGGCATGGGAGATCGGCGTACGCACCTGGGACGTGTTCGCCGGCCCCTACGCGCTGCACGGCGCGGACATCACCGACCTGGAGATGCTGGAACAGGTGCCGGCGGCCATCGAGTCCGCACTGCAGCGCGAAGCATTGTCTCCCGAACTGCACTGGCTGCGGCTGGTGTGCCGCCGGACAGCAGAGGCCGAAGCGCGCTGCGAAGTCCTGCTCGACAACGAGTTGTGGGCGGCGGGGAGCTATGCGCTGACCGCCCTGGCATGGCCGCAGGACGGCGACTACGGCGCGCATGGGTTTGTGATGTTGGATGTGCGGGATTATTGAACGGGAGGTACGGCTTGGCGGGGACTTTATTGCCCCTGACACCTTTTCCGTGACACCCTTTTCGAACTCGCAGCAGGAATTGAACACCTTTCTGCAGGCTTCGCCGGACATCAACTACCGCTAAGCATGACTATCTCCATGTCCCGAGCAGAGCTACTTGGTTGGGCTGGAGAGTCGGCCGCGTTCTACGGACTTGACCTCACTCGAATGAGCACTGTCTTGCTTGCCCAGTCATATTCGTTCGAGGCAAGGGGCATCTTTGACACGTTCGATCTGACCCAACCAATTAAGGTTCTGGAAGGCACCAGTTCATCAGACGCAACGCCCCCGGCAGATCAATTCCATCACGCACCACTTGCCGGTCTCTACAAAAAGCACTTCAGTAGCCCACGATTTCTTCCGAAGAATTTGCTTAATTTTCTTCGCAGCAAAAAGGGTGGCCGTCATTTCAACAAGACCTGGGATGAAGCAGCCAAAGCAAGCGGCGCTCAGTACATCGATGAAACTTTTATCAAGCATCTATCTCATCACATGGTCTTTGATTCTATCGAGTCCAAGAACGCCTCAAGTGAAATGACGGGAGAATGGGTGGTGTTTCACAAGCACGAGGGCGCGAACTACTACCTGACTTTCGCCTCCCACACGGAGACGAACGATGAAATCCACAAGAGAGTCGTTACCGCCTGCGAATTCGACAACCTTCCGTTTCGCCTATGAGGCTACCGAGCGGCCAAAAACGTGGACGGGTTCAGCCTCCTCAGTTCACATGATCGAACTCCGGCATGGCCTTGAACAACTGCCCACTGCGCCACGCCTCCGCTCCCTTGCGCTGACACACCACCTTGCCTCCCACCACCGTGTACAGCACCCGGGTGCGCAGGATCTGGTCGACTGGGATGGTCAGCAGGTTGCCGGAGAACACCGCCAGGTCGGCGAGCTTGCCGGGGCTGGGGTTCGAAAATGGTGTCGGAGACAATGTCTGGGCGCAATACCTCAAGCCGCCTTCAAGGTGAAATCCACATGCACGGCGTCGTAGGGGAAGCACACGCCCTGCGCCGTGCGTTCGAGCACGCCCGCGTCGATCAAGGCGGTGACGTCGCCGTGCACGCTCTTCACGTCGCGCTCCACGCGGCGCGCCACTTCGCGGATGGACAGCTCGCCCTGCCCGGTCATGGCGCGCAGGATTTCCCAGCGCTTGGCGGTGAGCACCTTCCACAGCAGTTCGACCGTGGCGAAGGTGATGAACTCGCCCTGTGCCTGTCCGGCCAGCGCAGCAGCGAGGCGCCGCTTGCTGGCGGCACGCGAGGAAACACCCAGGGTCACGGTTTTCATGCTTTGGCCTCCCATGCTTCCACGTCCGCCCAGAAATCGTCCTGCAGTGCCGCAAGCTCCCCTACCCCGTTCGTGCTGAGCGTAGCCTGCGACAGCAGGCGAAGTCGAAGCACCGCGTCGCGGTGCCCTTCGACTCCGGCGCTGCGCGCCTACGCTCAGGGCGAACGTGAAATTTCCAGACTGAGATTCGACACAGGTGAAAGGTAAGAGATGCCGAGCTCAATCCCTTGAGCCAACCATCACTCCGCCCCTCAATTCACATGATCAAACTCCGGCATCGCCTTGAACAGCTGCCCGCTGCGCCACGCGCTGGCATCCGGCCGCTGATACACCACCTTGCCGCCCACCACGGTGTACAGCACCCGCGTGCGCAGGATCTGGTCGTCGGGGATGGTCAGCAGGTTGCCGGAGAACACCACCAGGTCGGCGAGCTTGCCGGGGCTGAGTGAGCCGAGTTGGTGATCCTCGAACAGGGCGTAGGCGTTGTTCCAGGTGTAGGAGCGCAGCGCCTGCATGCGCGTCTTGTCCTGGGCGGGGAAGAAGCGCTGGCCGCGGCCGTTGTCGCGGGTTACCGCGCAGTAGAAGCCGGCGATGGGGTTGGTGTCTTCCACCGGCGTGTCGCTGCCGTCGAGCACCATCGCGCCGCTTTCGATCAGGGTGTGCCACACGTAGGCGCCTTCCTTCGCTCGCTGCTCGCCGAGGTGGGGCACCACGTAGGGCGCGTCCGAGCAGGCGTGGATGGACTGCATCGAGGCGATCACGCCCATCTGCGCGAAGCGCGGGATGTCGGCAGGCGCCAGGTGCTGCGCGTGTTCGATGCGCCAGCGCAGCGCGTGCGCGGCGGGGTATTCGTCGAAGATCTGCTGGTACATGTCCAGCACTTCGCGGTTCGCGCGGTCGCCGATCGCGTGGATCGACACCTGGAAACCGTCGCGCGCAGCGATGCGCGCGATCTGCGCCAGCGTGGCCATCGGCGTGACGTTCTTGCCGGTGACGCCCGGCGCGTCGTTGTAAGGCTTCAAGAACCACGCGCTGTGCGTGCCCAGCGCGCCATCGGACACATCCTCGCCCACGCCGCGCACGGTGAAGTGGTCGTCGGCATAGCCGATCGTGCGGTACTTGGCGAGGTTCTTGTCGAGGCTGGCGACGTCCAGCACGCCGACGTTGACGTACAGGCGCAGTGGGAAGCCCTTGGCCGCCTGCTGCTTCAGCCAATCGATCGTCTGGAAGTCCTGGCCCATGTCGACGAAGCCGGTGATGCCCTTGCTCACCTCGTTCTGCATGGCGAGCTTCAGCGACTGCTCCCTGCGCGCGGCCAGCTCCTGCGGCGGCAGGCTGGCGAGGTAGCGGTTGTAGGCGGCGTACACCGGGTCGCCCGCAGTGTCGCGCAGCGCGCCGATGGCGTTGCCTTGCGCATCGCGCACGATGCTGCCGCCGACGGGATCGGGCGTGTCGCGGACTATGCCGGCGAGCTTCAGTGCCGCGGCGTTCGCGTAGATCGCGTGCCCGCTGGTGTGCGCGAGCAGCACGGGGTTGTTCGGCGACACCGCGTCGAGGCTGGCCGGCAGCGGCAGGCCGTCGATGTTGGGCTGCGGCACCTTGTCCCATTTGCTCTGCTGCCAGCCCTGGCCAACGATCCACTCGCCCGGCTTGGCCTTGGCCACCGCGGCCTTGACCATCGCCACGATGGCGTCCCAGTTCGGCGCCATGCCCACGTTGAGTTGCATCAGCGAGTCGCCGGTGTCCATGAGGTGGCCGTGGCCCTCGATGAAACCGGGGGTGACGAAGGCGCCGTGCAGGTCCAGCACCTTGGTGTGCGGGCCGATGTAATGCGCGATGGCCTCGTCGCTGCCCAGCGCGGCGATCTTGCCGCCCTTCACCGCCAGCGCCTGCGCGTGCGGCTGCAGCGGATCGAGCGTGGCGATGCTGGCGTCGCGCAGCACCAGGTCGGCGGGTGTCAGCGCGGGCGGGAAGCCCTTGATCGGTGCGTCGGCGGCGGTGGCCGCCAGCGATACCAGGAGAAAAGCCGGAAGCCAGCAGCGACGGAAGCGCATGGTGTTCCCCGATGAGCGCACAGGTGCGCCGGGGCAGCGTAGGAAGCTCGCCCGGCGGGGTCAACCGCCATGGGTCATCGAAAGCACCCACTCCAACCCTCCCCGCACGCAGGGGAGGGAACAGGGCTGATGGCTACGCGATACGCCGGTAGCTGCCCTGCATCACCGGCTCCCAGTGCACGCCGCCGTCGAACGAGCTCTCCAGCGTCAGCTCGCAGGCATCGTCACGGAAGGCATAGGTGTGCCTTGTCTGCCCGCGCGGCGAACTGCGCAGGAACACCAGCCGCGCGCCGTCCCAGTGCCCCGGCGCTGGTTGCGCGGGCACGAAGCCGTAGCTGTCGAACCAGTAGAGCGCGTACTCGTCGTGCCCGGGGCCGGCGGTGAACACGGCGTGCGCCTGCAACGCGGGCTTGCCGTCACGCTCCTCGCGGTAGTCGTGCAGCAGCGCGCGACCTCCGAGATCCAGGCGGGCGGAAAAGCATCCCCGCGCCTGGCCACCTTCACCCCAACGCGTGGTGGCGATGGTCTCATCACCTTCCCATTCGCCAGCCAGCAAGCCCAGCGCGTTCTCCATCGCCATGGTCACGCCCTCTGCACCAGCAGGTGCTTGGCGAGCTGGCCGTGCAGGTAACCCAGGCCACGCACCACGTGCAGCAGCGCGAAGAACAGCAGCAGGCCCAGCAGGCACAGCACGGTCGCGCCGCCCCAGCCGCTCAACCATTCGACGCCGCCGCAGATCCACTCGGGCGCGCCGACGCAGGTGCCCACGTCCCAATGCCCCAGCACGGCGACCAGCTTCACGATGGGTGCAGCGATGAAGCTCAACGACACGGCAAGCCAGGTCACGATCAGCGTGAAGTAGAAGATGCCCAGCGGCAGCAACAACAATGCATACAGCATCGAGCTCCAGCTGCGCGGGTCGGTGAACATCGCGCCGATGCGCTGGAACAACGACATGTGCTTCTGCGGGTACGGCGGCCGGCGCGGCATGCGCACGCCCAGCATGGTTTCCACCAGGCGCCCTTCCAGCAAGGCCAGGCCACGCACGCTGCCGAAGAACAGCACGATGAACGGCAGGCCGATGATGAGTACCGAGAAACCCGCCGACATCGAGAGGCCGGCGACCACCCAGGTGAAATACGCGATGCCGGTGACCAGCCCGAACAGCAGGTAGAACAGCGCGCCCCAGGCACGCGGGTCGGCGATCACGCCGAAGAAGCGGCCGGCGGCCGAGCGCCGCTTCGGCGGCGGCGGCGGGCGGATCGCGCGCTGGATCCTGATCTCCTGGTCGCGGTAGATCTCGGCCACCTCGTCCGGCGCGCCGTAGCTTTCCACCACGTGTTCGAGCATCGCCGCCTCGTCGCGACCGGGGCGCTCGTAGAGTTCGGCGCGCAGGTGTTCCTCGGCGTCGTACAGCGCGTCCTGGATCAGCGCGGGGTCGGCGCCGCGCAGCGCGGCGCGCAATTGTTCGAGGTATTCCGCGATGGTGCGCGGCGGATGCTGGCTCGATGCGTTCATCACCACTCTCCCTGCAACAGCTTGTCGACGGAATCGCGGGTGGCGCTCCACGCGGCAACCCACTCGCGCAGCACCTCGCGGCCCAATTTCGTGATGCGGTAATAGCGACGCGGCGGGCCGCTCACCGAAGGCTCCACCTCGCTGGCCAGCAGGCCCGCGCCCTCCAGGTTGCGCAGCACCGGGTACAGCGCGCTCTGCTTGCCGGCCAGCACGCCCTCGCCCGCCTCCTCCAGCCGCTTGGCGATCTGGTAGCCGTACAACGGCTGGCGCGACTGCCCCAGCACCGCCAGCAGCACCAGCGACACGGTGCCGGCGGACAGCTCCTTCTGGAATTTCTTCAGTTGGCCGTCGATCTCGTCCACGCACTCGCCTGCACTGCTGCTTAGCTTGGACTGAAGCATAGTGTTGACTTCGACCTAGTGCATGCGCCGGAAGTCATGTGCACGCGCCATTGGCGGGAATCGGGGCTTTCTTCTATCGTGGCGACCCGTCCACGACCTCGGCGCCCGCATGACCGCACCCACGCAGCAACCGGAGCACCTGAGGCGCAGCCTCTCCAACCGCCATCTGCAATTGATCGCGCTGGGCGGCGCCATCGGTACCGGCCTGTTCATGGGCTCGGGCAAGACGATCAGCCTGGCCGGGCCGTCGATCCTGCTGGTCTACCTCATCATCGGCGTGATGCTGTTCTTCGTGATGCGTGCGATGGGCGAGCTGCTGCTGTCGAACCTGGAATACAAGTCATTCATCGACTTCTCCACCGACCTGCTGGGGCCGTGGGCCGGCTTCTTCTGCGGCTGGACGTACTGGTTCTGCTGGATCGTCACCGCGATCGCCGAGGTGATCGCGATCGCCGCCTACGTGCAGTTCTGGTTGCCGCACCTGGCGCCGTGGATACCGGCGCTGCTGTGCGTGCTGCTGCTGCTCAGCCTGAACCTGGCGACGGTGCGGATGTTCGGCGAGCTGGAGTTCTGGTTCGCGCTGATCAAGATCGTGGCGATCATCGCGCTGGTGGTGGTGGGCTTCGCGCTGGTGACGTGGGGCTTCCACTCGCCGGCGGGGAACAAGGCTTCGCTGGCCAACCTGTGGAACGACGGCGGCCTCTTCCCGCACGGATTGAGCGGTTTCTTCGCCGGCTTCCAGATCGCGGTGTTCGCCTTCGTCGGCATCGAACTGGTGGGCACCACCGCGGCCGAGACGGCGGACCCGCGGCGCAACCTGCCGAAGGCGATCAACTCGATCCCGGTGCGCATCATCATCTTCTACGTGCTCGCGCTGGCGGCAATCATGGCGGTGACGCCGTGGCGGCTGGTGGAGGCGGACAAGAGTCCGTTCGTGGAGCTGTTCGTGCTGGCCGGCATCCCCGCCGCGGCCAGCCTGATCAACTTCGTGGTGCTGACCTCGGCCACCTCCTCGGCGAACAGCGGCATCTTCTCCACCAGCCGCATGCTGTACGGCCTGGCCGGCGAAAACCACGCGCCGAAGGCGTTCGCGCGGCTGTCGAAGGCGGCGGTGCCCTCGCTGGGCCTGCTGTTCTCCTGCTTCTGCCTGCTGCTGGGCGCGGCGCTGATCTACCTCGTGCCCAACCTGATGACCGCGTTCACCCTGGTCACCACGCTGTCCGCCGTGCTGTTCATGTTCGTGTGGTCGCTGATCCTGTGCGCTTACATGGCCTACCGCCGCCAGCGCCCGCAGCAGCACGCGGACTCGGCGTACAAGATGCCCGGCGGCGTGGTCATGTGCTGGGTCTGCCTGGCGTTCTTCGCGTTCGTGCTGGTGCTGCTGTGCCTGCAGTCCGACACCCGCGCCGCCCTGCTGGCCAGCCCGGTGTGGTTCGTGCTGCTGGGGATCGGCTACGCGTGGAAGCAGCGGCGCGCCGGCAAGCCTGCGCTCGGCGGGAAGTGAGCGCGCGCCACGGAGCGCGGCCTCAAGCCAAGTAGAATGGCGGGTCATTCGCCGCCGGGAAGACGCATGCAGGGTTCAACGGAACTGTCGATCATCCATCCGCGCGTGCTGGAGTCCGCGGATACCTGCCGGGCCGAATTCACCGCGGCGGTGCCGTTTCCGCACGTGGTGATCGACGATTTCCTCGCCCCGGATTTCGCCGCGGCGCTGCTGGACAACTTCCCCGCCTTCGAGCGCGGCAACGCGGTGGGCGACGACGGCAAGCCGGGCGGCAAGTCCACGCTGGCGAAGATCCGCCAGCTGGGCCCGGTCTGGCAGCGGCTCGACGACGCGATCCAGAGCCCCGGATTCCTGGAAGCCGTGGGCAAGCTCACTGGCATCGAAGGGCTGATCTACGACCCGTGGTATCTCGGCGGCGGCACCCACGAGAACCGCGACGGGATGAGCCTGGACCCGCACGTGGATTTCAACTACCACCCCAGCGAACGCTGGCACCGGCGGCTCAACCTCATCGTCTACCTCAACCCGCAATGGGAGGAGTCGTGGGGCGGCTGCCTGGAACTGTTCCGCGACCCGCATGCCGATGCGCGCCCCGCGCGTTCGGTGGCGCCAGCGTTCAACCGCTGCGTGATCTTCGAGACCTCCGAGCGCTCCTGGCACGCGTTCAACCGGATCGAGCTGCCGCCGGAGCATGCCGCGCTCACCCGCCGCTCCATCGCGCTGTACTTCTACACCAGGGATCGCCCCGCCGCGGAAACGGCACCCCGCCACACCACGTATTACGTGAGCCGCCAGTTGCCGCCGCACCTGGATGAAGGCCGCACGTTGACGCGCGGCGACGTGGCCGAGATCCGGCAGCTGATCGAGCAGCGCGACGGGCACATCCGCCTGCTCTACGCCGAGAACACCGCGCTGCGCCAAGCCCAGGACGCCGGCCTCACCGGCCACCTGCTGTACCTGGCCAAGCGCGCCTTCGTGCGCTTCCGCAAATAGCGCACACGCGAGCCGGCTCCTGCTACCGTGCCGCGACACCAGCCATCCGGGGAGACCAGCATGCGCCATCACCTTTCCGCCGCCGTCGCGATGGGGCTCGCCTTCGCGGCGACGTCGGCCTTCGCCGCGCAGGACAAGCCCACGCCCAGCGCGAAGGACATCCTGGCGGCCTCGAAGCCTTCCGAATGGCGCACGCCCGACCCGGCCAACCTGCTCTACATGCAGCTGCCCGCCGGCCGCGTGGTGATCGAGCTGGCACCGGACTTCACCCCGCTGCACGCGGCGAACATCCGCACCCTGGTGCGCCAGGGCTACTTCGACGGCCTCGCCATCGTGCGCGTGCAGGACAACTTCGTCACCCAGTGGGACGACCCGAACGGCGACGACGGCGGCGACAAGGCGAAGATGCATCCGCTGGGCAAGGCCAAGGCCACCTTGCCGCCGGAATTCACCCGCGAGATCGATCCGAAGCAGCCGTGGACGCCGCTGCCCGACGGCGACATCTACGCGCCGCAGGTCGGCTTCTCCGGAGGCTTGCCGGTGGCGCGCGACCCGGCCAAGGGCAAGGAGTGGCTGGTGCAGTGCTACGGCATGGTCGGCGTGGCGCGCGACGTGGCTCCCGACAGCGGCAACGGCAGCGCGCTGTACGCCGTCATCGGCCAGGCGCCGCGCCGGCTGGACCACAACCTGGCCGTGGCCGGCCGCGTGCTGCAAGGCATGCAGTACCTGTCGGCGCTGCCGCGCGGTACCGGGCCGATGGGCTTCTACGAAAAGACCGCCGAACGCACACCCATCCTGTCGGTGAAGCTCGCCGCCGATCTCCCGCCCGCGCAGCGCGAAAACATCCAGGTGCTGCACACCGGCAGCCCCAGCTTCGCCGCGCTGATCGACGCCGCACGCCATGGCCACAACGCGTTCTATCCAACGCCAGTGGGCAAGCTGGGCATCTGCGACATCCACGCGCCGGTGCGGGTGGACGGGAAGCCGTTGTGACAAGGCAAGCCATTGCGATACGCAGGCACCCGCCTTGTCGATCCTCGGCGATTGGGGCCAAGCGATCAACTGCAAGTGATCGATGTGAATCCATCACGAAGCCGATCGTTGATGATCGGCTCGCCCTCCGGCCAAGAGTGACTTAAGACACTCCCTTTGTCGGCTGGCGTGACTCTATGTTGATTCATCGAACAGGGTGCCTATCAACATGAGTGCAAACACGGCGATGGACAGCATTGATACCGGCCGGCGGAAAGCCATTGGAGTGTTGGTCGGTGCGTTTGCTCTCGCTGCAGGCATAACGCCGCCAATCACGGCACTGGCCCGCGCTGAGCCTCGGAGCTGGCCTCTCTGGGCAATCCGCCGGGGCGCCAAAACGATCTACCTGACTGCCGAAACGCCGCCGCAGCCTATTGACTGGCATGACACTCGCATCGAGCAGCTGCTGACGCATTGCTCGGCCATCTGGACCGAAACCAACAGCGTCTACAAGCAGAACCAGAACGAGCTTATCCGTCGTTACGGCATCGATCCCAAGCGCCCGCTCGATTCGTGGCTTAACTTGCACGACAAGGCTCGATTGGCGAAGGCTGCAGCGTATTGCGGATTGAAGCTTGATGACCTGGCGCCATACAGGCCATGGCTTGTCGGCTCCATACTTGAAGATCAGTTCTATCAGGCAAGCGGATGGAAGGGAAAATCCGCGAGGGACGTTCTTGCCGATCGCGCCGTGCACGTAGGCATTCCATGGCATAGCGAGTTCGAGACCAAGGACGATGTCTTCGCGTGGTTTGGGGCCTTTACGCCAGTGCAAGACATCCAGTACCTGCGTTACATGCTTGACGAGGTACTCGCTGGCCCCACATCTGATGCGGGAATCTTCAAGGACTGGGCCGCCGGCCGTCTTGAAGCGACCGCTGCGGAAGTAATGCGATACAGCCATGCCTACCCCGAGCTTGCCCACAAGCTCACCTTCGAGCGGAGTCAGGGATGGCTGGCTCGATTTGATGAAATGCTTGCTTCCGAAGGTACGTCCCTGGTTGTTGTCGGCCTTTATCACATGGTTGGCCCCACCGGCATTCTCGCTCTCGCCAAGCACAAAGGCTTGGTGGTGGAGTCACTCCTAGACTCCTGAAGCGCGGAATAAACAGGCGGGGCAACCAACATCGACGCTCCAACGCGCGACGGCGGCTAGCCTGTGACGCCGTGAGCGCGATGCCGGTCACGGCCGCATAACCGTATCCGAACATCCGCGCCGGCCGGTGCGGTTATGGTGGTGGCCGGCAAACCACGGTCCAGCCATCGATGCCCCTGAACGACAACCTGCATCTGCTGCGCGCCTGGTTGCGTGACCCACGCAGCGTCGGTGCGCTGGCGCCGTCCGGCCCCGCGCTGGCGCGGCTGATGACCGCCCACGTCGACCACGCGCACGGCCCGGTGATCGAACTGGGCCCCGGCACCGGCGTGTTCACCCGGGCCCTGCTGGAACGCGGCCTGCCCGGACACCGGCTGGTGCTGGTGGAGACCGATCCGGTGCTGGCCGGCGCGCTGGCGCAGCGCTATCCGCACGCGCGCGTGCTGCGCATGGATGCCGCCGGGCTGGGCCACGCCTCGTCGCTGTTCGGCGACGAGCGTGCGAGTGCCGTGATCAGCGGGCTGCCGCTGCTGTCGATCCCGGCCGACAAGGTCGCCGCCATCGTCGAGGGCGTGTTCGAGCGCCAGCTGCAGCCCGACGGCGTGCTCTACCAGTTCACCTACGGCCTGCGCTGCCCGGTGCCGCGCACGCTGCGGCAGCGGCTAGGGCTGGAAGCGGAACGCATCGGCGGCGCCTGGCTCAACCTGCCGCCGGCCTGGGTCTGGCGCATCCGCCGCAGAGGCTGAAGCCTGTGTAGGAGCGCACCCTGTGCGCGAATGCTTTTGCTCTGATCAGCGCCAGAACATTCGCGCACAGGGTGCGCTCCTACATAAACAGCGCGTTGCATGCTCTTGCGAAAGACATATCTACGATATATCGTTAGAACACTTTCGATATATCGGAGTCAGTCGTGCGCATGCATTCGCTGTTCCATCATTTCAGGCACCACCCTCACCACGGCTTCCACGCCTTCGACATGGAGGGCGGCGAGCACGGCTGCCATGCCGGCCGCCACGGGCCGTTCGACGAGCCACGCGGCGGCGCCGACTTCGGCGGCTGGGGCGGGCTGCGCGGCGGCGGTCGGCGCGGCGGCGGCCGCATGTTCGGCCACGGCGACCTCAAGCTGCTGCTGCTGGCGCTGATCGAGCAGCAGCCGCGCCACGGCTACGAGCTGATCCGCATGATCGAGGAGATGTTCCACGGTCAGTACACGCCCAGCCCCGGCGCGATCTACCCCACCTTGTCCATGCTGGAAGACATGGGCTACGCGCAGGTGGAGAGCGAAGCGGGCAACCGCAAGCTGTACGCGATCACTGCCGAGGGCCGCGCCTTCCTCGACGAGAACCGCGCCGCGGTGGACGCCGCGACCGCGCGCACCGAGCACAGCGCGAAGCTGGCGGCGAAGATGGCCGCGCCGCTGCGTGTGCGCAAGGCCATGCACGCGCTCAAGCACGCCCTGCTGATGCGCACGAGCTGGGACAAGGCCGAAGCCGAGCGCGTGGCCGCAGTCCTCGAACGCGCCGCCAGCGAGATCGCCGCCGGCCGTCCGCAGGACTGAACCACGCCACGCCACCGCGCCCCACGGCGGCGCTTCCCCACGCGCCAGCCATCGCCACGCGCCCGCTCCCCACGAGGTATCCCGTGATGGCATCCCACATCCACCGGCGCCTGCGCCACGACGTCGTGCTGCGCACACTGGCCGTGCTGCGCGTCGAGCCTCTCTCCCCGCACATGCGGCGGGTGACGTTAGGCGGCCCCGGGCTGCACGGCTTCCGCAGTGCCGCGCCCGACGATCATGTGAAACTGTTCTTCCCCAACCGCGACGGCGAGCTGGTGCTGCCCGCGCTCGGTCCGAATGGCCCGGAGTTTCCCGCCGGCCGCGAACCCTCGCCGATGCGCGACTACACCCCGCGCCGCCACGACGCCACGCGCGGCGAGCTGCTGATCGACTTCGTGCTGCACGGCGACGGCCCCGCGTCGAACTGGGCCACGCAAGCCGCGCCGGGGCAGTGCCTGGCTGCCGGCGGCCCGCGCGGTTCCCACGTGATCGCGGACGACTTCGACCGCTACGTGCTGATGGGCGACGAGACCGCCCTGCCCGCGATCGGCCGCTGGCTGGAGGAACTGCCCGCCGGCGCGCGTGCCACCGCGCTGATCGAGATTCCCGAGGCCGCCGACCGCCAGTCGTTGTCCTCGCGCGGCGAAGTCGAGATCCGCTGGCTCGCACGCGACGGCGCCGAACACGGCGAACTGCTGGAACGTGCGCTGCACGAACTGCCCGCCATCGAAGGCGACACGTTCTACTGGATCGCCGTCGAATCGCGCCGCGCCCGCGCCATGCGCCAGTGGCTGGACCAGCGCGGCGTGCCGAAGGACTGGATCAAGGCCACCGGCTACTGGCAGGCCCACCCGGAGGATGCGGAAGACGAGTCACGCCACTGAGCACGGCGGCATGCGGGCCGCGACGCTAGAATGCCGGTTCCTCCTCCCGACACACCGCATCCATGCAGTCCGTCAGCAAGGCCCGTCTGCAGATCCACTTCTGCGTCCTGCTGTGGGGCTTCACCGCGATCCTCGGCAAGCTGATCTCCCTGCCCGCGCTGCCGCTGGTGTGGTGGCGCATGCTGCTGGTGACGCTGGCGTTGCTGCTGATGCCGCGGGTGTGGCGCGGCCTGCGCGCGATGCCGGCGCGGCTGCGCTGGGCCTATGCCGGCATCGGCGTGCTGGTGTCGCTGCACTGGCTCACGTTCTATGCCGCGATCAAGCTCGCCAACGCCTCGGTGGGCGCCACCTGCATCGCGCTGGGGCCGGTGTTCCTCGCCTTCGTCGAGCCATGGATCGCCAAACGCCGCTTCGACCCGCGTGAGCTGCTGATCGGCGTCGCCGTGGTGCCCGGCGTGGCGCTGGTGGTGGGTGGCGTGCCGACGGACATGCGCCTCGGTATCGCGGTGGGCGTGCTGTCGGCGCTGTTCGTGGCCTTGTTCGGCTCGCTCAACAAGCGCCTGGTGGAGCACGGCGACCCACTCACCGTCACCTGCATCGAGCTGGGCACCGGCGCCGTCTTCCTCACCCTGCTGGCGCCGCTGCTGCCGCACGCGGGCCCGGCCTTCGTGCTGCCGAACGCGCACGACGCCGTGCTGCTGCTGGCGCTGGCCTTCGGCTGCACGCTGTTGCCGTTCACGCTGGCGCTGGTGGCGCTGCGCCACATGAGCGCGTTCGGCACCCAGATGGTGACCAACCTGGAGCCGGTCTACGCGATCGTGCTGGCGATGCTGCTGCTCGGCGAGCAGCGGCAACTCGACGGCTGGTTCTACGCCGGCGTGGCGGTGATCCTGGCCGCGGTGTTCGCGCATCCGCTGCTGCATCGCGTGCGGCGCGGACCGCGGCAGACCGAGCTGCTCGGCACCACCGAGAGTCACAGCATGGTCGACTGACGCCGGGGCGTCGACGCGATGCCCGCGCGCAGATGGTCGATGAAGGCGCGCACCTTGGCCGATGGCGCGTGACCCGGATACACCGCGTGGAAACTGCCCTCGGGCAGGCGCTGCGCAGGCAGCAACGGCTTCAGCCGGCCGGCCTGCAGGTCGGCCTCCACCATGAAGTCGGGCAGCACGGCCAGCCCCGCTCCGGCCAGCGCCATCGCGTGCACCGCCGCCGCGCTGTCGGCCTGTGCGCGCGGCGTCAGGCGCACGCGCTGCTGCGTGCCGTCGCGCGCGGTGAAGTTCCAGCGCAGCGGCGAGGACAGCACCGACAGCACGACCGCGTCGTGCGCGGCCAGCTCCTGCGGCCGCCGCGGCGTGCCGCGCGCGGCGAGATAGGCCGGCGCCGCCACCAGCAGCTGGCGGAAGCCCGCCAGCCGCACCGCGCGCAGGCCGGAGTCGCGCAATGGCCCGCCGCGGATCGCCAGGTCGAAGCGCCCGCCGATCAGGTCGCTGATCCCGTCGTCGAGCACCAGTTCGGCTTGCACCTGCGGATGCAGGCGCAGGAAGCCGGCCAGCGCGGGCGCCACCACCGCGGCGCCGTAGTTCACCGGCGCGGTGAGGCGCAGCGTGCCGCGCGGCGTCTCGCGGTTCTCGCCGACACGCTCAATGGCGGCCTCGGCCTCGCCGAGGATGCGCGCGCAGTCGGTGTGGAAGGCGGCGCCCGCCTCGGTCAGCGCCATGCGCCGCGTGCTGCGCACCAGCAGGGTCACACCCAGCTCCTGCTCCAGCCGCGCCAGGTGCTGGCTCACCATCGCCTTGGTCAGGCCCAGCTGCGCCGCTGCCGCGGTGAACGAGCCGGCGCGCACCAGCGCCACGAACACCGCCAGCCGGTTGAGATTGATCCCGTCCATCGTCGCTCGCCACGTTGTAAAGCATGACTTTACAGTGAATTGTCATGGCGATGGTTTATCGCGCCAATCATCCGGCGCATGCTGTGCGTCGCCAGTTGATCCCATCCGGAGCATTCCATGAAAATCGCACTGTTCGGCGCCACCGGCCATCTCGGCCAGGGCATCCTCGACGAGGCGTTGTCGCGCGGCTGCGAGGTCATCGCGATCGTGCGCGATCCCGCGCGCCTCGCCACGCACCACGACAGGTTGACCGTCGTCACCGGCGACGTCGCCCGGCCCGCCGGCTGGCTCGATGCCGCGCACGGCAGCGACGCCGTGATCGCCAGCCTGTCCGCGCGACGCGACGGCAACAACGACAGCGTGCCGGCCGCCGCGCGCATCCTGCTGGACAACCTGCCGAAGGCCGGCGTGCGGCGCCTGCTGTGGGTAGGCGGCGCCGGTTCGCTGGAAACCGCGCCGGGCGTGAAGGTGATCGACGATCCGAACTTCCCCGCCGCGTGGAAGCCAGAGGCCGAGGCACAGGGCCGGGCGCTGGACGTGTTCCGCACCAGCCACGCCGACGTGGACTGGACCTATGTCAGCCCGGCCGCGCTGATCGAGGATGGCGAGCGCAGCGGCAAGTACCGCGTCGGCGGCGACCAGTTGCTGGTCGATGGCAACGGCGTCAGCCGCATCACCGTTCCCGACTACGCGGCCGCCCTGCTCGATCGCATCGAGAAGCACGACGCGCTGCGCCAGCGCATCACCGTCGCCTACTGAGCGCGGCCCGTCGCGTCGGCGTCATTTCAGGTAGCTGCGCAACACCGCCATGACCGGCTCCAGTTCGGCCTGACCGCGCCGGTTCGCCGGCGCAACGTGCTCGCGCAGGTGCCCTTCCAGCACCTGCAGCATCAGGCCGTTGACCGCGCCGCGCACGGCCGCCAGCTGGTGCAGCACGGCGCCGCAATCGGCGTCCGGCGTCAGCGCGCGTTCCAGCGCGGCGACCTGCCCGCCGATCCGTCGCACACGCGCGACGAGCTTTCGGTTGTCCTTCGCCAGATGAGCCATCGCGTTCTCCCACAGGTTTCACATACCATAGGGGGGTATGTTACAAGGAAAGTCGTGAGCGCCCTGCCCGACATCTCGAAATACACGCACAGCCACCAGTTCAACGAGGGCAATCCGCTGGCGGAGCGCAACACGCTGCGCGTGGTGGTCATCACCGCGGTGATGATGGTGGTGGAGATCGTCGGCGGTTACCTGTTGAACTCGATGGCGCTGCTGGCCGACGGCTGGCACATGAGTTCGCATGCGCTGGCACTGGGCCTGTCGGTGGGCGCGTATGCGCTGGCGCGCCGACTCGCGGACGACCGCCGCTTCGCGTTCGGCACCTGGAAGATCGAGGTGCTGGGCGGCTACAGCAGCGCCCTGCTGTTGGGCGTGGTGGCCGCGCTGATGCTGTTCCAGTCGGTCGAGCGGCTGTTCGTACCCGGCGTGATCCACTACAACGACGCGATCGTGATCGCCACGGTCGGCCTGGCGGTGAACCTGACCTGCGCCTGGCTGCTGCGCGGCGGCCATCATGGGCACGACCATCATCACGGGCGCACGCACGACCATCACGATCACGCGCATCACCACGACATCAACCTGCGCTCCGCCTATCTGCATGTCGTGGCCGATGCGGCCACCTCGGTGCTGGCGATCGGCGCGCTGGTGGGCGGCAAGTTCCTCGGCGCGGCGTGGCTCGACCCGGCGATGGGCATCGTCGGCGCCGCCCTGGTGGCGAACTGGGCCTGGGGCCTGCTGAAGCAGTCCGGCGGCATCCTGCTGGACGCCGAGATGGACTGCCCGGTGGTGCAGGAAATCCGCGATGTGGTGTCGGAACGGTTTCCCGCCGCCGCGGTGAGCGATCTGCACGTGTGGCGCGTGGGCAAGGGGCGTTACGCCTGCATTCTCGCGCTGGTTTCGACGGCACCGCTTGCATCGGACGAGGTTCGCCGGCAGCTGGCGATCCACGAGGAACTCGCCCACGTCACCGTCGAGGTGACGCTTGCCGCGCACTCGGGCGCCGAGCCCACCTCGCACTAACCGCAGCAGGATTTCTGCAACTGCACCGGCGGGCACGGCACGCTGCCGTAGGAACAGAACACGCAGCAGTCGCCCGTCCTGGGCTGCAGCAGTACGCCGCAGCCGGCGCATTCGTGGAAGTAGATGCAGGCATCGGTCGGCATGGTCTCGACCGATTGATGACCGCAATGCGGGCAGGTCAGCGTGCTCTGCAGGATCGGCTCAAGGTTCATGTTGCGAATGTCCGGCATCGCCAGCAGCGGCTGGCTCGGGATTATGGCCGGACATGTCCATCCCCCGCATGTGCGCCGCATCGTGCGCATGCGTGGCGCCGTGGTCATCGTCCATGTCCTCGTCCGGCGGCGCCTTGGCCACGATGGCCTTGTATTCGGCCGGCGTCATGCCGGGCAGCTTCTCAAGGAAGGCCACCATGCTCCAGATGGTGGGATCGTCGTGGCCGGCCATGCCCCAGGCGGGCATCGCGCTCATCTTGATGCCGTGCTTGATGACCCAGAACGCCTCCTTCGGATCGACGTGTACCCTTGAGAGGTTGGGCGGCTGCGGGTACATGCCGGCCCGCAGCTCGGTGTCGTCGACGCCCGGCGAAAGGTGGCAGCCGGTGCACATCGCCGCGTACTGGCCGGCGCCTTTCAGGATCAGCTGCGGATCGTCGAGGTTCGGCACGGTGAGATCCTCCGAGCGCAGGCGGATCGAACGGTCGCGCAGGGTTTGCAGGAACGCGAACACCGGCCTGGTGTGGTGATCGTCCGCGCCGATGTTGTAAAGACCGGACCAGGCGAACGCGCCGGCGCCGATGGCCAGCACGCCCAAGGTGACGGCGATCGTGATGAGGTGCGCGGTGGGGGTTTTCATGGGTGCCTCTCAGAACCAGATGCGGACGCCGGCCACGATCTGCCGGTCGATTACGGGTTGGTGATCCTGCCGCGCGTAGTCGGCCGTGGTGCCGATGCGGCGGATCCAGTTCACGCCGATGTAGGGCGCGAACTGGCGGTGGAACTCGTAGCGCAGGCGCAGGCCGAACTGCACGTCGGACACGCCGCTGCCGATGCGGCGCTGCGGATCGTCCCTGCCGTACAGGTTGACCTCGGCCTCCGGCTGCAGGATCAGCCGCTGGGTGAGCAGCAGTTCGTAATCGGCCCGCAGGCGCGCGGCGGTACGGCCGTTGGCGCCGATATAGCCGGTGGCTTCCAGCTCGAACCAGTACGGCGCCAGGCCTTGCACGCCGAACGCGGCCCATGTCCGTTCCGGGCCTGCGCCGAAGTCCTGGCGCACGCCGAACTGGCTGTCCCAGAACGCGGCGACCGCGTGGCTCCAGAACGCCTCCACATCGCCGTCCTCCAGCCGGCCGCCGCTGCGCTCGCCTTCCGTGCGGACCCACAGCTTGTTGGTGTCGCTGCCGTACCAGCCTTGGGCTTCCCAGGCCTGGCCGTTCGCGTCGCGACCGTGGAAGGCTTCCAGCTGATCGATCAGCAACATGCCCAGCGGCCTGGCGTCATGCCGTTCCATGCCCGCCATGTCGCCGTAGCCCACGCCGTCGGAGTAGTCCGGGCTGCGCGCATCCGGCGGCGCGCGGCTGCCTTGCATCGGGCCCATCGGCATGCCGGGCATAGCCTGCATCCCCGGCATGCCGCCATGCATGGCGTGGGCCGCTTCTTCGTGCTGCATGCCGGGCTTGGCCGAATGATCCATGCCTTGCATGCTGCCCGATGTATCGCCTGGCGCGGCGGGCGCCGGCGGCATGCCCGACACCGCACCGTGCGCCATGCCGGGCATGGCATGCATGTCATGGCTGGATGCCGCCGGTTTGGCCGTCGCGGGTTTCTTGCCGGCCTTCTTGCCGGGTGTCTTCGTCGGCTTCGTCGTCGTGGCAGGCATCGCCATGCCGGGCATGGCGCCCATGTCCATCGTCGAGGTGCTGCTCGACGGCGCGGGAGCCGTTTGCGCCGGAACAGCCTGGGGCAAGGCCAGCAGCAGGGCCGTCAACCACACCGGACGGCACCAGGCACGTGAAGTGCGGCGATGATCCGTCGTCATGACACCACCACCTCGCGCATCATCCCCGCCTCCATGTGGTAGAGCATGTGGCAGTGGTAGGCCCAGCGCCCGAGGTTGTCGGCGCTCACGCCACAGGCGATGCGCTGCGCGGGTTGCACGTTGATGGTGTGCTTGCGCACCTGGAATTGCCCATCCGGGTTCTCCAGCTCGCTCCACATGCCGTGCAGATGGATCGGGTGGTTCATCATGGTGTCGTTGACCAGCACGATGCGCAGCCGCTCGCCGCTGCGGAAGTGGACCGGCCTGGCGTCGGAGTACTTCACGCCGTCGAACGACCACATGTAGCGCTCCATGTTGCCGGTGAGGTGCAGCTCGATCTCGCGGCTCGGTTCGCGCGGGTCGATGGAGCCGCCGATCGTGTGCAGGTCGGCGTAGGTGAGCACGCGGCGGCCGTTGTCGCGCAGGCCCGTGCCGGGGTCGTCGAGATTGGTGCGCGGCATGTCCACATGCATGTCGACGCCGGGGTTGCGGTATTCGGTGCGGGCGTGGCGAACGTCGCTCCCCTCTCCCATCAGGAAAGCATGCCGCATGACACTCCCCTCTCCCTCCGGACGCGGGGAAGGGGCAGGATGCCCCTGCTTTGAGGAGCGAGGAAGAGGGGTTGGAGGAGAGGGTTCGGTGGAACCGGCGACGCCACGCTCCGCCCTTACCCTCCCCCCAGGGGAGAGGGGAGAAGATCCCATCGCACCCATCATGTCCACCATCGCCAGCGGCATGCGCGGATCCATCGCCGGCACCACGGCTTGCATGCCGGGCCGTGGTGCCAGCGTGCCGCAGGCGTAACCGGTACGGTCGATAGCCTGGGCGAAGATCGCGAACGCCCGATCCTCCTGCGGCTCGACGATCACGTCGTAGGTCTCCGCCACCGCGATGCGAAACTCGTCCACCGGCACCGGCTCGACATCCTGGCCATCGGCGCTGACCACGGTCAGCTTCAGGCCCGGAATGCGCACATCGAAGATCGTCATGGACGAGCCGTTGATGAAGCGCAGCCGGATCTTCTCGCCGGGCTTGAACAGGCCGGTCCAGTTGCCGGCCGGGGCGGTGCCGTTCATCAGGTACGTGTAGGCGCAACCGGAAACGTCGCTGAGATCGCCGGGATTCATGCGCATCCCGTTCCACATCCTGCGCTCGGCCAGCGCGCGTCGCAGCCCCTGCTCGCGCACGTCGCGGAAGAATTCGGGCGCGGTGGGTTGCGCGTAGTTGTAGTAGTCGCTCCGCCGTTTCAGCGTGGCATAGATGTGCCCGGGGTTCTGGTCGGTCCAGTCGTTGAGCATCACCACGTAATCGCGCGCGGTGGGGTGTCGCTCCGGGCCGGCCGGCTCGATCACCAGCGGGCCGTACAGCCCGGTCTGCTCCTGCCAGCCCGAATGCGAGTGATACCAGTAGGTGCCACTCTGGCGCACCGGGAAGCGGTAGGTGAAGGTCTCGCCCGGTGCGATGCCGGGGAAGCTGATGCCGGGCACGCCATCCTCGCGGAACGGCAGGATGATGCCGTGCCAGTGGATCGACGTGGGCACGCGCAAGCGGTTGGTGACGCGCAGCGTGATCGTGGTGCCTTGCTTCCAGCGCAGGATCGGACCTGGAACACCGCCATTGACGGTGGTGGCGAGGCGCGGCCAGCCGGTGAAATTCACCGGGGTCTCGTCGACGACGAGCGCGAACTCGGTGCCGCTCAGTACCTGTGGCCGGCCGGGGCCGTTCGATGCCCGGACGTTCGCCGAACGCAGCAGACCGAGGCCGGCAACTGTACCGCCCAGCGCGATGCCCTGGACGAAACGACGGCGCGACAGGTCGGTCGCGGTGGGAACAAGCGGTTTCATGGAATCTCCGGGATACATCGGCATCGCGCGGGGCACTGCCGAGCGCGGCATGGTTCGTGCGCGCCGGCAGAGCGGCGAGCGCGCGCAGCACAAGCTGGGAGAGTCAGGCCGCCGGCGGTCGCAGCGGCGGCGAGGCCGTCGGCGACGGCGCGTGCCGCGGCAGCGGGCGGTCAGGCACGACGGCCACCGCCATCGTGCCCGGCATGGCGGCGAACACCGGCAGCAGCAGGCCGCCGCTCATCGCCGCGCAGTGGCAATCCGGGGCGAGTTGACCGCCGCAACAACCGGCATGGCCATCGTCGCACGCGGTGTGCGGCATCGCCGCCTGCCCGGTGTGCGTGCCGGCCAACACATGCGCGACACGGTTCGGCGATCCTGCCGGCATCGCCATCGGCATCGCGGCGTTGACCACCAGCAGCAGCCACGCCAGCGCAGCCATCACTCGCAGGCGACGTGAACGGGCAAGCTGGCGCAGGGAAAGCGGCATGCCGCGAGCCTATCCACTGCCTGCCGGCACCTCAACTCTGGAGCAGGCTCCGACACGGCTGCCGGAGGTTTCCGCGGCGCGACCTCTATACTCGTGCCATGAACTATCGCCATGCCTACCACGCGGGCAATTTCGCCGACGTCCTCAAGCACACCGTGCTGCTGGCGCTGATCGATGCGCTCAAGCTCAAGCCCGCGCCGTTCTGCGTGGTCGACACCCATGCCGGCAGCGGCTGCTACGCGCTGGACGGCGCCGAGGCCGGCAAGACCGGCGAGTACAAGGACGGCATCGCCCGCCTGCTCTATCCCGACCTGTATGCCGACACCCGCACCGCCGCCGCGCTGCCGCACCTGCTGCGCCGCTGGCTGGACGGCATCCTCGCCGTGCCCGGCAACGAGGAGACCCTCAAGCTCTACCCCGGCTCGCCGCTGCAGGCCGCGCTGGCGATGCGCGACATCGACAGCGCTCAGCTGTGCGAACTGCATCCGGAGGAAGCCGCACGGCTGCGCGAACTGTTCCACCGCGACGCGCGCATGCACGTGCACGAACGCAACGGCTACGAGGCGCTGAAGGCGCTGCTGCCGCCGCAGGAGAAGCGCGGCCTGGTGCTGATCGACCCGCCCTACGAGGCGCAGGAGGCCGAATACCGGCTGATCGAGCAAGCCCTCAAGGAAGCGCTGCAGCGCTGGCCCACCGGCATCTACGCGATCTGGTATCCGGTCAAGCGGCGCAGCCAGGTGCAACCCTTCCTGCGCTGGCTCGGCCACTGCGGCGCGAAGCGTGTGCTGCGCGCGGAACTGCTGGTACACGGCGACGACTCGCCGCTGCGCCTCAACGGCTCCGGCATGGCGATCGTCAACGCGCCCTGGCAGCTCGACGAAACCCTGCGCGAACCGCTGCGCGCGCTGGCCCGCCTGCTCGCGCAGGAACGCCCCGCCGAATGGAAACTGGACTGGCTGGCGGCCGAATCCGCCGCCGCGCCCGCAAAGCCAGCCAGGCCCACGCGGCTATCGCCCACGCCGCGCCGCCGCTGACGCACGGCATCGACGATGCCCGTTCGTGTTGAGCGTAGCGGAACGGAGTTCCGCGAAGTCGAAACACACCAGCCCGGCGACAACGCCCCCTTCGACTTCCTCGCTCCCCAAAGCGCGGACATCCATGTCCGCTCCCCGCGTCGCGCCTGTGGCGCTACGCTCAGGACGAACGGAATTGAGGTAGCCTCCGACAAAACCTCGGCCCTACGCCCCGGAGTCCGCCATGCGCCACGCCGCCACTGCCACACGCATCATTCTGCCCGCTTTGCTGCTCGGCCTCGTCGCCTGCGCCCCCGCACCGATCTACAAGGCCGCGCCCGGCACCGTCGCCGCCTCGCCGATGCAGGTGGCGCAGGCGCCCGAGCAATACGCCCGCGGCCAGGTGATCTGGGGTGGCCGCGTGGTGGCGGTGAACAACCTGCCCGACCACAGCGAGATCGAGATCCTCGCCTATCCGCTGGATTCCTCGCAGCGGCCGAAATTCGGCGCCGGCGGCAGCGGCCGCTTCATCGCCCTGCTGCCCGGCTACGCCGAACCGATGAACTACCCCAACGGTGCACCGATCACCGTTGACGGCCAGCTCGCCGGCAGCCGCGCCGGCAAGGTCGGCGAGGCCGACTACGTGTTCCCGCTGGTGCAGATCGCACAGTCGCACGTGTGGACCGCCGAGGAAATGCGCAGCGGGCATCCGAACATCAATTTCGGGGTGGGGTTGGGCGTGGGCATCCGCTGATGCGGGCGTGATCGAGGCGCCGGCCTCGACAACCTCTGCTGGAGTTTCCGCCAGCCCATGTCATCGCGCTGAACCATGGACGAAACCGCCCCCTTCGCCTTCCGCCCCATCGCCCACGTGCGCTCGCCTTACGCGCGGCGCATCGACGCGCCGCACCAGTCCACCGTGGTGGCGGGCACCGAGAGCGGTGCCGAGGCGGAGGCGCGCATCGAGTTCGTGGACGGTTTGCCGGCCGAGGCGTTTGCCGACCTCGCCGGTTTCGAGCGTATCTGGCTGCTGTTCGTGTTCCATCGCAGCGAGGGTTGGAAGCCGCAGGTGCGGCCGCCCCGTGGCGGCGGCAAGCGCGGCGTGCTGGCCACGCGCTCGCCGCATCGGCCCAACGCGATCGGGCTGTCCGCGGTGGAGCTGGTCGCGGTGGAGGAACGCGCGCTGCGTGTGCGTGGGGTGGATCTGCTGGACGGCACGCCGATCCTGGACATCAAGCCCTACGTGCCTTACGCCGACGCCTTTCCCGCCGCGCGCGCGGGCTGGATCGACGCGATCGACGCGACCCAGGGCCGGCACTCCGCGCCCGGTCCGAAGCGGCCACGGCGGCCGGCCAAGGGCGATCCGGGCTGAACAGCAGGTTTGCGCGACTGCGGCAAAGCGGCGCAAAGGCTTGCATCCAAGCTGGCTCCGGATCATGCTGCACTGCACACAATACGCGAAAGTATTGAGATGATTGCCGCCAGCCTGCGTTCCACCACCCCGCACCCGCCGCTGCCTCCGCGCAGCCGCGAGCGCTACGCCCCCGCCTTGGCCGTGCACACCGCCCACGGCGAGCGCATGCGCACGCGCGACGGCCGCGAACTGTGGTTGCGCGATATCGAGCCGGGCGACGTCGCGGCGCTGCGGCGCTGCTTCACCCGGTTGTCGCCGGAGGATATCCGCCGCCGTTTCCTGCACGCGATGTCCGAGCTGCCCATGCCGATGGCGCAGCGCCTGTGCAACATCGACCCGGCACTCGAAACCGCGCTCGTGCTGGCGGACGAAGCGGTGCGTCCCGCAGAGATCCGCGGCGTCGGCCGCATCTACGTGGACGAGGCGGCCGACAGTGCCGAGTTCTCGGTGATCGTGGAGCGCGACTGGAGCCGCATCGGCCTCGGCGCGCTGCTGATGCAGCGGCTGGTCGACGACTGCCGCCGCCGCGGCCTCGCCGAACTCTGGGGCTACGTGCTGCTGGAAAACCGTCCGATGCTGGAACTGTGCCGGGAGCTTGGCTTCACCCAGCGCCTGATGCCGGACGAGCCGGGCACGGCGCAGATCACGCTGAAGCTGTAGGTCGGGCTTCAGCCCGACACGCCATGCCACACCCGTCGGGATGAATCCCGACCTGCGGGCATCGCGGGGAGGGACCAAGGCGCATCGCGTTACACTTGGCCGCTTTCCCGGCGCGGCTCGACGTTCGCGCTCCCAGCGCCAACGAGTCCATGCCCGCTCCGATTCCGCATCCCCCGCTTCCCACCACCCCGAAACAGCGCCGTTACTGGACGCCGCCGCACGGCTCCGCGCGCGCCCTGCTGCTGGCCGAGGCGGCGCGTTCGCACGAAGGCCTGCTGGTGGCGGTGACGCGCGACACGCAGCGCGCCTCGGCGCTTGAGGATGAGTTGCGCCTGTTCGCGGGCGAGCTGCCGGTGCTGCATTTCCCCGACTGGGAAACCCTGCCCTACGACGCGTTCAGCCCGCACCCGGAGATCGTCTCGCAGCGCATCGCCACGCTGTACCGCCTGCCCGGCGTGAAGCGCGGCGTGCTGGTGGTGCCGGTGGCCACGCTGATGCAGCGCATCGCGCCGCGCTCGCACATCACCGGCGCGGGGCTGATGGTGGCGAAGGGGCAGAAGTTCGACCTCGCCACCGAGCAGCGTCGGCTGGAAGCCAGTGGCTACCGCAACGTGCCGCAGGTGGCCGAGCCGGGCGACTTCGCCGTGCGCGGCGCGCTGATCGACATCTACCCGATGGGGGCGGACCAGCCCTACCGCATCGAGCTGTTCGACGACGAGGTGGACTCGATCCGCAGCTTCGACCCGGAGACGCAGCGCTCCGCGCAGACGGTGGAGAAGGTGGAACTGCTGCCCGCGCGCGAATTTCCGCTCACCGACGAAGCCGCCAAGGGCTTCCGCAACGCGCTGCGCGAACGCTTTCCGATCGACGTGCGCCGCTGCCCGCTGTACCAGGACATGAAGGAAGGCGTGACGCCCGGCGGCATCGAGTACTACCTGCCGCTGTTCTTCCCTGCGAAGAGTCCGTACATGAATGGGCGGGGCGTTGCGGAGGATCCGCTCACAGGTACGGCCACACTTTTTGATTATTTGGCCGACGACGCGCTGTTCGTGCTGGGCGAAGGCGCGGGCGAGGCCAGCGAGGCGTTCTGGACACAGACCGCCGAACGCTACGACCAGCGCGCCCACGACATCGAGCGCCCGGTGCTACCGCCGGCCGAGCTGTACCTGTCGCCCGAACAATTGCGCGAGCAGCTCAACAAGCGCCTGCGCGTGGAAGTGGTGGAGCCTGGCCATGCGCACGCGGTGGATGCCGGCACGCAACCGGCGCCCGAGCTGCCGCTCAACCGCAAGGGCGAAGAACCGGGCACCTCGCTCAGGCATTTTCTCGAAAACTATCGGGGCCGCGTGCTGGTCGCCGCCGACTCGGCGGGGCGGCGCGAAGCGCTGCTGGAGATGCTGGCGGGTGCGGGCTTGAAGCCGGAGCCGGTGGCGAGCTGGCAGGGCTTCCTTGTCTCCCCAGATACGACTGTAGGAGCGGCTTCAGCCGCGACCTCTTCCGAGAAACAGCGAATCGCGGCTGAAGCCGCTCCTACCACATCTGGCGCAGCGCGCTTCGCCATTACCATCGCCCCGCTGGAGCAGGGCTTTGCGCTGACCAGACCCGCGCTCACCGTGCTCACCGAGCGCGAGCTGTTCGGCGAGCGCGTGCGCAGCGAACGGCGCCGGCGCCGCGGCGCGGCGCGCGATCCCGACGCAATCATCCGCGACCTCACCGAGCTGTCGATCGGTTCGCCCATCGTGCACGTGGACCACGGCGTGGGGCGCTACCAGGGCCTGCTGTCGATGGAGCTGGGCGGCATGGAGGGCGAGTTCCTGGTCATCGAGTACGCCAAGGGCGACAAGCTCTACGTGCCGGTGGCCCAGCTCGGCCTGGTCAGCCGCTATTCCGGCACCGCGCCGGAGCTGGCGCCACTGCACTCGCTGGGCGGCGACGCCTGGGAACGCGCGCGCAAGAAAGCCGCCGAAAAGGTGCGCGACGTGGCCGCCGAACTGCTGGCCATCTACGCCCAGCGCGAGGCGCGCGGCGGCGAATCGCTGTCCATCGATCGCCAGCTGGTGGAGGAATTCGGCGCCAGCTTCCCGTTCGAGGAAACGCCCGACCAGGAACAGGCGATCGACGCCGTGCTGCGCGACCTCGCCGCGCCGCGCGCGATGGACCGCGTGATCTGCGGCGACGTGGGCTTCGGCAAGACCGAGGTCGCGCTGCGCGCCGCCTTCGCCGCCGCCACCGCCGGCAAGCAGGTGGCGGTGCTGGTGCCCACCACCCTGCTCGCCCAGCAGCACTACCGCAACTTCGCCGACCGCTTCGCCGACTGGCCGGTGAAGGTGGACGTACTCTCGCGCTTCAAGTCCACGAAGGAAGTGAACGAGGCGCTGAAGCGGCTCGCCGACGGCCACATCGACGTGATCGTGGGCACGCACAAGCTGCTGCAGCCGGACATCAAGTTCAAGAACCTGGGCCTGGTGGTAGTAGACGAGGAACAGCGCTTCGGCGTGCGCCAGAAGGAGCAGCTGAAGAAGTTGCGCGCGGAAGTGGACCTGCTCACCATGACCGCCACTCCGATCCCGCGCACGCTCAACATGGCGATGAGCGGGCTGCGCGATCTGTCACTCATCACCACGCCGCCAGCGCATCGCATGGCCGTGCGCACCTTCATCTCCACCTGGGATCCGGCCACGATCCGCGAGGCGTTCCAGCGCGAACTGGCGCGCGGCGGCCAGGTGTACTTCCTGCACAACGAGGTGGAGAGCATCGAGCGCAGCGCGCGCGAACTGGAGGAACTGATTCCCGAGGCGCGCATCGGCATCGCCCACGGCCAGATGCCCGAGCGCGAGCTCGAACGCGTGATGGCGGATTTCCACCGCCAGCGATTCAACGTGCTGGTGTGCACCACGATCATCGAAACGGGCATCGACATTCCGACGGCGAACACCATCGTCATCGACCGCGCCGACCGTTTCGGCCTGGCCCAGCTGCACCAGCTGCGCGGGCGCGTGGGCCGCTCGCACCACCGCGCCTACGCCTACCTGATCGTGCCCGACCGCAAGTCGATCACCGCCGATGCGGAGAAGCGGCTGGAGGCACTGGCCTCGCTGGAGGAACTCGGCGCCGGCTTCACCCTGGCCACGCACGACCTGGAGATTCGCGGTGCCGGCGAGCTGCTGGGCGACGAACAATCCGGCCAGATCCAGGAGATCGGCTTCGGCCTCTACACCGAGCTGCTCGATCGCGCCGTGCGCGCACTGAAATCCGGCAAGGTGCCGGATTTCGATCTCAGCAGCGAACACGAAACCGAAGTGGAGCTGCACCTGCCCGCGCTGATCCCCGACGACTACCTGCCCGACGTGCACGCACGCCTCACGCTGTACAAGCGCATCGCCAGCGCGCGCAGCGAGGATCATCTGCGCGACCTGCAGGTGGAAATGATCGACCGCTTCGGCCTGCTGCCCGAACCGACCAAGACCTTGTTCGCGCTGTCCAGCCTGAAGCTGATGGCCACGCCGCTGGGCATCCGCAAGCTGGACTTCGGCGCCAACGGCGGCCGCATCGTGTTTCGCGACAAGCCCGAGGTCGACCCGCTGGCGATCATCAAGCTGATCCAGAGCCTGCCGCGCGTGTACAAGCTGGACGGCCAGGACAAGCTGCGCATCACGCTCGACCTGCCCGGCGCCAGCGAACGCATCCGCAGCGCGCAGGAAGTGCTGGTGCTGCTGGGCGCACGCCGCCCCTCCTGAGCCGTCGGCAGACCCCTCACCGGGGAGCAAGGCCTGCCTGCGCAAACCTTACCGATCGGTAAGTGCGCAGCAATCCAGGCGTCATTTCCCGCGCCTAGCGTGGGCGAAGTCAACCGCATTCCCATCCGCCGCATGGTGGATCGGGCGGCCCTTCCCCCACCAGGATCCAGTCGATGCACAGCGCGAAGTTACGCAAGGCCATACTCAACGCCACCGCCCTCGTGAGCCTCGGTGCCTTCGGTGTGCCCACGCACGTCTTCGCCTTTGCGCTGGCTGCCCACGATGGCAAGCCGAATGCCGCTCGCGATGACGCGAAGCCGGACGCGGCAAACGGCAAGAGCGCCGCTGCCGATGCACCGGCAGCGGAGGTGGACGGCGCCGTCAAGAACCTGCAGGGCGTCCACGTGGTGGCCCCGCGCACGTCGGCACAAGTCGCGCGCGATACGCAGAAGGATGCGCCCAACCTGATCGACATCCGCACCGAAGCGCAGATCCAGGCGCTGCCGGACAGCAACACCGCCGAGGCGGTCCGCCGCATTCCCGGCATCATGATGGAGACGGACGAGGGCGAGGGGCGCTACGTCAACATCCGCGGCTTCGATTCGGATCTGAACAGCACCACCTACGCCGGCGTCCGCCTGATGCCGACCAACAACGCCTCGCCCTTCGGCGGCTACCGCGCCGTCGCCCTGGACTCCATACCGACCGGCTTCATCGGCGCCGTCCGGGTGACCAAGTCGAACCTGCCCAACCAGGACGCCGAAGCGCTGGGCGGCACCATCGAGGTGCTGCCGAGAACCGCCCCGGCCGAGCAGGGCTGGTTCTTCCAGGGCAATGCCGGCCTGGGTTACGAACCGCTGCGCAGCAAGCCGCTCTCCGACTTCTCGCTGACCGGTGGCGGCCGGTTCGGCCCCTTCTCGATCGTGCTGACGGCATCGGGCCATGTCGACTCGCGCGGCATCGACGACGTCGAACCCGCCTATTTCAACGATGCCGCGCACCCGTACCAGGCCGTGAACGTCATCGAACAGCGTGACTATGAATTGCATCGCCGCCGCCACGGCTACGCACTCGAACTCGGTTACCAGCCCGACGACAACGACCAGTGGTATTTCCGCGCTTTCGACGCCGGCTACACCGAGCGTTACAAGCGCCAATTCATGGACGTGACCGCCGACGGCAACACCACCGCGCTGGCGAACGGCACGCTGCTGGACACGCTGACCGTCCCCGGCGCCATCACCCGGTCGCTGCGCGACGAGAGGGAAACCTCGCGCGAACGGTTCTACATGCTCGGCGGCGAGAACACGTTGCCCACCCTGGCCGGAACCACGCTCGACTATCACGTGGCCTACGTCGAGGGCACCTACAAGAAACCGTACGACTACAACTCCAGCTTCACCTACAACCCGCCCTCCGCGCCCGCGTCGGCTCCGACGATCTCCTACAGCCCTTCCGGGCCGGGACACGTTCCGCTGTACACGATTTCCGGAGCGCCGGGCTATCTCGACCCGGCCAACTACACGCTGAGCAGCTTCGTCAACGGCACGGCCCGGAACTTCGACCGCGAAATGTCATATGCCGTCAACTCGAAGACCCCGGTCGAATGGGGCAACCTGAGCGACCAGAGCCTGCAGTTCGGCCTGGGCGTGCAGGAGCGGCACAAGCGGACGACGGCGCAGCCATACTCGTACGACAACCTGCCGCCGCTGCCGCTCACGGCGGTGTCCGGCGGCAGCAGCGAGACCTACTACGACAACCACTACCAGAATGGCGTGGACATCATCCCCGGCGCGCTGCAAGGCATCTTCGGGCCCGGCGCGATCGCTCCCGGCGACGTGACCAGCAGCCAGCAGCAGTACCTCGATTCGCACGAGGACATCTATGCCGCCTACGGCCAGTACAGCGGCAGCTACGGCAAGCTCGGGATACTCGGCGGCGTCCGCTTCGAGGAGACGCGCAACCACAGCGACGCGTTCTCGGCCGGCGTGGATGCGGCGGGCAATCCGTTCGCCTATCCGATCAGCTCCCGCCACAGCTACCACAATGTCTTCCCCAGCCTGCAATTCCGCTACGAGCTGGCGCCCGAGCTGATCCTGCGCGCCGCGTATTCCTCCACCATCGCCCGCCCCGGCTTCAACCAGGCCAATCCCGCACTCGCGGTCGATGTCGGCTCGGGGCTGGTCACCACCGGCAACCCGAGCCTCAAGCCGGCGACGGCCAACAACTTCGACTTCAGCATCGAGAAGTACCTGCCGGACGCGGGCATCCTGTCGGCGGGCATCTTCGACAAGGAAATCTCCGACTACATCGTTCCGATCCAGACCACGCAGACGCTGCCCAGCGCCAATCTGTACCCCGGCGGCGCGCTGCCGTTCCGCATCTTCACCTTCAAGAATATCGGCTCCTCCTATGCCCGCGGCCTGGAACTGAACTGGCGGCAGAAGTTCCGGAATCTGCCGGGCTGGCTGGGCGGCCTGGGCGCCGGCTTGAACTACACCTGGGTCGACTCGCGCATCGAAATCCGTCCCGGCGAGTATTCGATGCTGCCGTCGGCATCGAAAAACACCTGGAACGCGACGCTGTTCTACGAACGCGCGGGGCTGAAGCTCGCCCTGGCCGCCTACTCGGCGTCGGCCGACCTGTTCGGCATCGGCAACGATCGCTCCAGCGACATCTACAACGCGCAGCGCACCTCGATGGATTTCAGCGCGAGCTACGAACTTCCGGGGGACTGGACCATCTACGTCCAGGCCAAGAACCTGCTCGACACGCCGCACGCGTTCTACCAGGGCAGCCCGAGCCGCCCCATCCAGCGCGAGTTCTACGGACGGACCTATCTGGCGGGAGTCCGCTTCAGTTTCTGACCCGGGCGGCACGCGCCGCTGTCATCGGATTGACACGTGTTTCTGGGCAAGTGCCCCAGGACCAGGCAAGGGCGACCAGGTAGCCGCGATGGACATTCTGCTGATCGAGGACGATGCCGAGACCCGCGACTACGTGGCCATGGGACTGCGCGAACTCGGCCACGTGGTCGACCAAGCCGAGGATGGCCTGGGCGGCCTGCGTCGCGCCCGCGAAGGAAGCCATCAGGTGCTGGTGGTCGACCGCATGCTGCCGCGCCTGGACGGCCTCGATCTGCTGCGCGCGCTGCGCGAGGTCCACATCAGTACGCCCGTCCTGATGCTGACGGCGCTCGGCGAGGTGGATGCACGCGTCGAGGGCATCGAGGCGGGCGCCGACGACTACCTCGCCAAGCCGTTCGCGTTCGCCGAACTGGTCGCGCGCATCGGCGCGCTGGCGCGGCGCCCGCCCCTCGCGGCACCCGTCGCGCTCCACCTGCGCGTCGCCGACCTGGAGATGGACCTGATCCGGCGCGAGGTCCGCCGCGACGGCAAGCTGATCGACCTGCAGCCCCGCGAGTTCCATCTGCTCGAATACCTGATGCGGCATGCCGGCGAACTGGTGACCCGGACGATGCTGCTGGAGCAGGTGTGGGAATACCATTTCGATCCCCAGACCAGCGTGGTGGAAACCCACATCAGTCGCCTGCGCGGCAAGATCGACCGCGGCTTCGCCGGCGGCGAACTGCTCGGCACGCTGCGCGGCGTGGGCTATGTGCTCCGCACGGCAGCGGAGTCTTGATGACGGGTTCCGCGCCCACCACGATCCGGGCCCGCCTGCTGCGCAGTTCGGCCTTCCGGCTCGGCGCGCTGCAGGCGGGCCTGTTCGCCCTGGTCGCCCTGCTGCTGTTCGCGGTCACGTGGTGGTCGGTGCGCAACTACGTCGTGGCGCAGGTGCAGCGCGCCATCGCCGACGAATTCGGCGAGATTGCGGCCATGCCGGCCGGCAGCCGCGCGGACGCGATCGCCGGCATCGTCGCGCAGGCACCTCAGGGACCGCTGTACTACGGGCTTTTCAACGGCGCGGGGCATCGGGTCGCGGGCGACCTGTCGCGGGCGCCGAGCCGATCCGGCTGGAGCACGCAAACGCAAGACATGCTCGCCGGCGGCAGGCAGGCATCCAGCCTGGACGTGCTGGTGCACGCCGCCCGACTCGATGACGGGCGGCTCCTGGCGGTGGGGCGCGACCGGCGCAGTGCCGACCGGCTGGACGAAGAGCTGCAGGAAGCCTTCCTGTGGGCCGGTGCCGCGTCGGTGTTCCTGGCGCTGCTGGGCGGCGTGTTCACCGCGCGCAGCTACCTGCGGCGGGTCGAGGCGGTCGCCACGGCTGCCGCACGCATCGCCGCCGGCGACCTCGGCGTGCGCGTCTCTGGCAGCGGCCGCGGCGACGAGTTCGATCGCCTGGCGCAAGCCCTCAACGGCATGCTGGAACGCATCCAGGCCCTGATGGAGAGCGTGCGCCAAGTCTCCAACGACATTGCGCACGACTTGCGCACACCACTTGCCCATCTGCGCCAGCGGCTGGAATCGGCCACCCGCGCGGCGACGGACGTGGCCGCCTTCCGATCGGCCGCCGAACGCGCGCTGGCCGATGTGGACGATGTACTGGCGACGTTCGCCGCCCTGCTTCGCATCGCGCAGATCGAAAGCGGCCGACGCCGCGCGGGATTCTGCCAGGTGGACCTTTCCGGCCTGCTCGACAGCCTCGTCGGCGACTACGCGCCGCTGATGGAGGATCAGGGCCGCCCGCTGCGCACGCGGCTGGCCCAGGGCATCCGCATACACGGCGACCACGCGCTGCTCACCCAGATGTTCGTCAACCTGATCGAGAACAGCTTGCGCCATACGCCGCCGGGCACGCCGGTCGCGCTCGCAATGGAGCGGCGAGCCAGCGGCTGCCGCGTCACGCTCGACGACGCCGGCCCCGGCATCCCTGCGGAAGCGCGCGGCCGCGTGACCGGCCGCTTCGTGCGGCTGGACGCCGCGCGCAGCACGCCCGGCAGCGGGCTCGGGCTGGCGCTGGTCGCCGCCGTGGCCGACCTGCATGGCGCCGCACTCGCGTTCGGCGACGCCTCGCCCGGCCTAAGCGTGCAATTGGATTTCGTATTGCAGAATTCACCCAGCCTTGCCGCTCCGGCAGCGAGGCCATTCCCCGCTATCGATCCCATCGAAGGATGATGCAATGAAGAAAACGACCTGGACTCTCCTGCTTGCGACTGTCGTGGGCATGCCCTCGCTTTCGGTTGCCGCCACCACCGGAACCGGCTACGCCGTCACACGACATGTCGCACTCGGCGGCGCCGGCGGCTGGGACTACCTGAGCCTCGATGCAGCCACGCACAGGCTGTTCATCGCGCGCGACAACCGCGTGATGGTGGTCGATGCCGACAGCGGCAAGCTGGTCGACGAGATTCCCGGCATGCAGCATGCGCATGGCGTGGCGCTGGCGCCTGCGCCCAAGCGCGCCTACGTGAGCAATGGCCGCGGCAACGACGTCAGCGTGGTCGACCTCGCGACGCTGAAAGTGGTCGACACCATCCCCGTCAGCGGCAGGGATCCCGATGCCATCATCTACGACGAGGCCAGCGGCGACGTGCTCGCGATGGATGGCGACAGCAACGAGATCAGCATCATTGACACGAAACTCGGCAAGGAAGTCGCCACCATCGCGTTGGGCAGCAACCCCGAGTTCCCCGTTATCGATGGCAAGGGCAGGCTCTACGTCAATCTCGAAGGATCGAGCCAGCTGGCTGAGGTCAATCTGCGCGAGCGCAAGGTCGAGCACGTCTGGCCGCTGGCGCCGTGCAAGGGGCCGACGGGCCTCGCAGTAGATGCTGTCGGCCATCGACTGTTCTCGGTCTGCGCCAACGGCTGGATGATCGTGACGAATGCCGACGACGGCAAACAGGTAGCCAGGTTGCCGATCGGCAAGTCGCCCGACGCGGTGGCCTACGATGCCGGCTTGCACAATGTGCTCGCTTCCAGCGGCGAAGGCTCGCTGGGCGTGGTCCACCAGATCGACGCCGACCACTACGCACCGGCGATGCGCGTGCCCACGATGCGCAGCGCGCGCACGCTGGCGCTGGATTCGTCGACCCACCAGGTATTCATGGTCGGCGCCGCCACGCACGGCCACGGCACGCCCGTCACCGGCTTCAGCTTGCTGGTGGCTGCTCCGCACTGATTTGCGCCGCCGCATGCCATCGGCGTGACAGCTGTCACTGGATCGCCGTACCTGCACGCCGGGAAGATGGCCGGGTCGGGCACACGGAGTACGCGCCATGCAGGGCAACACCCACGAGATCGAATGCCACCACGCCAACGCCAAACCGCGGTTCGGCATCGACGCGCCCACGCTGGTGCTGGGTTTTGCCGTCGGTGGCCCGGCGCTGTTGCTGGCGGCGATGGTGTTGACCCATGGTTTTCCGACGACGGCGTCCAGCGGCGCGGCACGCTCGGTGCTCGGGGCCATGATGCTCACCGGCTTGATGATGTGCCTGGAAGCCATCGCGATGACGTTGAGCAGCCGGGTCGGCAAGCGCCTGCTGCTGCGCCGGATGATCGCTTCGCTGAACCTGCGCGGTGACGAGCAGGTGCTGGAAGTGGGCTGCGGCCGCGGCATGCTGTTGCTTGAAGTCGCCCAACACCTGCCCCAGGGCCGCGCCACCGGCATCGACCTGTGGAGCACCCGCGACCAGAGCGGCAATGCCGCCGCGGTCACGCAACGCAACGCCGAGTTCGCCGGCGTCGCGGAGCGCGTGCATATCGACACCGGCGACATGCGCCACCTGCCCTACCCCAACGCCAGCTTCGACGTCGTCGTCGCCAGCCTCGCCATCCACAATCTGCCTACGCAAACCGACCGCGAGCAGGCCGTGCGCGAGATCGCCCGCGTGCTGAAACCCGGCGGCCGCGTGAGCTTGCTCGACTTCCGTTGCACCGCCGCCTATGCACGCACGCTGCGCGCCGAAGGCCTGGCCGACGCGCGTCGCCGCGGCCCCAGTTTCCTGATGTTCCCGTGGGTGTGGATCGTGCGCGCCAGCAAGCCGACGTGCTGATCAGAAACCGGCAATCAGAAAGTCCAGCGCCGCAAGGATGGTGTCGCGCTGTGCGGAAAGATCGCCGACCTGCACACTGAGCTGCTTGCTGGCGATACCCGCCAACTGCGGGGTCACCATGACATATGACTTGCCGCCGATCGCAAACACCGGGGTGAGTGTCTTCATGGTTTTTCCCTTCATCGCCGCCTCCGTGTAGAGCGGCACCACTACCCGCGTGCCCAGTTCGGCGATCAGGTCGCCTTGCACATCCAGCAGCAATGGCACGGCCGCGCGCGTGGCCGGGTTGGCATTCCGGTGCACGGCGAATTGCGGCATCAGAAGTTCCGCTGGCCGTCGCTGAACACGCCGATGGCTTCCACGTGCTCGTTGTAGGCGCCGATGGCCTTGCGGTTTTCCGTCAGCCATTGTTCGCGCCGCGCTGCATTCAGCGCTTCGACCAAGGCCTGCTCGAGCGTGGCCGAGAGGTTGATGCCATGCTCCTTGGCCTTGTCGAGCAAATCCCCGTTGACGCTGAGGTTGGCGGCCCGCTTGGAGGCTTCGATGTCGTAGACCGGAGACATGGCGGCTCCCTCGTGACATGTGATGCGCATAGCCTATGCGTATCGATACGCGCAGTCAAAACACGCACGCAGCGCGCGAAGCGCCGCGCTTGTCGTTCACGAACTGCAGGACAGCATCGAACAACCCGGCTTGTGCCGCGCCCAGTCGGGTCGCTTGCGTGCATAGGCCTCGCGGCCGGGCTGATCCTCGTATGGATGGCGCAGCACGTCCAGCAATTCGTGGATGCCACCGTTGTCGCCCTGCTCCGCGCGTTCGATCGCCTGTTGCGCGAGGTAGTTGCGCAACACGTAGCGCGGGTTGGCGGCGCGCATGCGGGCGCGACGCTCCGTGGTGGGCAGCGAGTCGTCGGCGAGGCGCGCCGCGTAACGCGCCAGCCAGTCCGCGAAAGCCGGTTCACGCGCCTGCCGTTTCGCCTCGTCGTAGAACGCCTCGTGCAGCGGCTCCAGTTCCGGCCGCTGCGGATCGAAGTCGGCAAGGCCGCGGAACCACAGCGTCATGTCCACCTCGGCCTCGTGCAGCAGGGCCTGCAGCGACTGCATCAGCGCCACGTCCTCGTCGCGGCAGGCGGCCAGGCCGAGCTTGGCGGCCGTGTTGGCACGATCCACTTCGGTATAGACCGCAACGTAGCGATCCAGCCCGGCCTGCAGCGGCGCGATGTCGCCGAACAACGGCGCCAGCGCGGCGGCGAGGCGCGACAGGTTCCACCACGCCACGTTCGGTTGCTGGCCGTAACGGTAGCGACGGCGATGCGCGTCGGTGGTGTTCGGCGTCCAGTCCGGATCGTAGTCGTCGATCCAGCCGTAGGGGCCGTAGTCCAGGGTGAGGCCGAGGATGGACAGGTTGTCGGTATTCATCACCCCGTGCACGAAGCCCACCCGCATCCAGTCGGCCATCAGGCGCGCGGTGCGCACGCAAACCTCGCCGAACCAGTCGCCGTACAGCGTTTCGCCCTGCCCCGTGAGTTCGGGAAAATCGCGGCGGATGGTGAAGTCCACCAACTGCCGCAACAGGTCGATGTCACCGCGCGACGCGGGCAATTCGAAGCTGCCGAAGCGGATGAAGGACGGCGACGTGCGGCAGACGATGGCACCCGGCTCCGCACGCGGATGGCCGTCGTAGAGCAGGTCGCGCACCACGTCCTCGCCGGTGCCGAGCAGGCACAGCGCACGCGTGCTGGGGATGCCGAGGTGATGCATCGCCTCGCTGCACAGGAATTCGCGGATCGAGGAACGCAGCACCGCACGGCCGTCGGCACCGCGCGAGTACGGCGTGGGGCCGGCGCCCTTGAGCTGCAGTTCCCAGCGTTCGCCGTTCGCCGCGACCGCTTCGCCCAGCGAGATCGCGCGGCCGTCGCCCAGCTGGCCCGCCCACACGCCGAACTGGTGGCCGCCATAGTTCGCCGCCCAGGGCTGCATGCCGGGCAGCAGCGCGTTGCCGCCGAACACCTGCGCGAAAGCATCGCTCGCGAGTTCCTCGGCGTCGAAGCCCAGCGTCAAAGCCATCTCGGCCGAATGCGCGAGCAGGCGCGGGGCAGCCACGGGCGTGGGCGTGACTCGCGAGTAGCAGGCGCCCGTTACTTCACGCGGACCAGGCGCGTCGGAGGGGTCGCCGGGAAGTTCGCGGAGGAAGCGATTGTCGAAACGCAGCGTGTGCATGACGCGATGGTAGCTCGCGGCATCCAACAGGCTGCAAAACCCGTTTCCTGATGTCCTGGAAGTGCAGTCCTGCACTTCCAGGACTCGCCCGATCCGACCTTCGGCCGGATCGGGCTCCGCAGGCCGATCACCATGTGATCGGCCTGCGTGCGGGTCATCCGTGGCCCGCGGGCTGTCTCGCGGTTCGAGGCGCCCGGCAACCGGTTACTTCGGCTTGCGGAAGCGGTAGATGAACTGGTCGGTGTGGCCGCGTATCGACTTGTCGAACACCTTGTTGGTGTGCGGGTCGGCCGGATTGCGCAGCGCATGGCTTTCGCCGTCGAACACGAAACCGGCGGCCTCGACTTCCTTCTTCACCACCGCGGGGTCGATGCGATGCAAGGTGTCGGTGTCGGCCAGCCCTGAGCCGGCCGGCGCCACGTGGTCGATCACCACGAACACCCCGCCGGGCTTCAGCGCGTCAAAGACCTGCTTGTCGAACTTCGCCATGTCCACCGGACCCATGAACGGGTCGTGGTAGTCGTGGTAGTTCTGCGCGGTGAACACCAGGTCGGCCTTGGCCGGCACGCTGAACTGGGCGGCGGCCTGCTTGAGCAGGCTGACGTTCTCGTAGTGCGGCGTGGTGATCAGCTGCTGCCAGTTCGCGTAGTCCTTGGCCGAGTACTTCGCCATCTCGTCCGGCCACACGGTGTAGACGTGGCCCTTGGGACCCACGATGGCGCTGAACACCCGCGTCCAGTAGCCGCTGGCAGGCACCAGTTCGACCACCGTGTCGCCCGGCTTCACCTGGGCGAACGTCATCACCGCGGCGATCTGGCGACGCGCATCGTCATGGTGGTCGGCGGCGCGCGCGGGGTCGTTGATCGCGGCGGTGACATAGGCAGGCACGGCCTGGCTGCCGGACGGCGCGGCCATGGCCGGCACGGCGGGAAAGGAGAACACGAGCAACGCGGCAAGAACGGTCGGACGCATGACGAACTCCGTTTTCAGCGAGGGGAAGGCACATTGTGCGCCCGATCGGAGCGCGGCGCGGCCATGACTTGTGGCGCAGAGCCTGCTCACGGCCTCCACATGGCCTGCGCCGGAAGCGGTTTGCGCGCAGGCCAAGGAAGAACGAGGAAGTGGACGTCCGTCCACGACCGAGTGATGACGCAGGCATGCGGGCAAACAGACCCGGCCCCGAAATTGATGGGTGCAGGGGTTGCCTTGCCATGGCCGCCATGCGGCAGCGCGCGGCTTGACCCCCGCTTTCGCGGGGGCAGGCTCTGCCAGCCAGGCAGGCGCTGCGCCACGCACTACCACCTGACGGCCATGGCAAGGCAACGCGGGCTATGTGGAGGCCGTGAACAGGCTCTTAATCCTGCAGCGGCCAGCTCGCCAGCGTGCGGTAATCGTGCTGCCCCACCACGCTCTGGATCAGCGCGATCCCGCTCACCCGCCAGTGCACGGGTTCGACCGCCGTCTCCGGCAGCAACTCGCGGCCGTAGGCCAGCGTGACGTGCGGCACGAAGCGGCTCTCCAGTCGCAGCCCCGGCACCGTGCGCAGCAAGGCTTCGCGCCAGTGCACCCACAAGGCCTGCAAGGGCTCGGGCGACACGCTGCCGCACAGCACCCGCGGCGGACGCCGGCCGTGGAAGCTGCGTACGCGGTCCAGCGTCCAGTCGAAGGCCGCGCCGCGCACCAAGCCGGCGACACGTTCCGTCGCCGCGACGAGATCGGGGCGCGGCGACGCGTGGTCGCCCAGGAAATGCACCGTGACGTGGTAGCGCAATGGGTCCACCCAACCGGCACCCGCCCCCGGCCGGGCCCGCAAGCTGGCCGCCGTCTGCGCCAGCGCGGCACGTACATGCTCATCCGGCAGCAATGCCAGAAACAGGCGATGGATGGTCGGGGCGAGCACGTGCGCGCCGCCGAACAGGTCATGCTGCGATGCGTGCGGGTGATTCATGAGGTGCTCGTCACCGGGAATGCCGATTCTGCCTGCCCACAGCGCACTTTCCACAGCTTGCGCTCACCCGGAAGGCCGGCGCTGGCTCATGCACCGCAGCATGCGATGGCACGCACAGCCGGCTAGCGGCAATTGTGTAGGCCACGTGAATGCGATTAAAGTGCGCCCGACGGCCGCACAGGGGCGGCCGAGGGGTGAAGCATGCACATGCCGCTGACCCGCTCCGCAGTGGAACGCGGAGTATCGAGGGTCGCAGGGATGCTCGCCGGAAAGACTCCCGCCGTACCGACACCGCAGCGTCCGCCCGTGACGGCGCCCACGCTGGTGTCGTGGCTTTCGGAAACGCACTCGCGCCGCGCCGACGAGGATGCACGTCGCGCTCAGCTGTGCGAGGTCGACTGAGTTCGACGAACCGGCTCGTCAATGCGCCGGCGCGGTCGATGGCGGCCGTGCCGTCAGCAGATCACGGATCGTGCGCAGCTTCGCCTTGAGTTCGGTCTCGTTGGCCGGACCCACTCGCAGCATCAGCTTCTGCCCCACCGACAGCGATTCCAGCGCGGGATCGACGTAGACGTAACGCCCCTTCTCCAACTGCAGCGCGGGCGGTTGCGCCGGCATGGGCGCGGCCAGCATGTCGTCGATCGCCACGATCAGCCGGTCGTTGAAATAGCCCTTGGGATAACCCAGTTCGCGCCAGGCTTGCTGGAACAGCGGGTAGCTGTGCACGTACCACGCCACCAGCGCCTGCGGGTCGGCGTGCTGCACGATGGCCATGTATGGCGCGTAGCGCTCGGCGTTGCGCGCATCGGCGGTGAGGATGCCCTGGGTCTCGCCGACCCGGAACGCGCCGCGCGGCGTGTGCAGCGGCAGGATGAAGCTGCTGCCCAGTTCGTGCCGCGGCAATGCGTCGACGGTGGCCACGATGTGGTTCACGACGGATTGCGGCAGCAGCAGATCCTTCAGCCCGTCGCCGCCCAGCGCGACCAGCGCCGAACGCACGCTGGCATCGCTGTCGCCCAGCGCGGGCAGCGGTGCGGTGGAAGCGGGGGCCGGTACCGAAGCCTGCGCGATCGGGTGCTGGATGCCGGCCACCGGGGGTGGCGCCGTCGCGCTGGCAGTGGCCGCGGTGGACGCCGATGCCGGCCCGGCGCCTGCATTCGGCTGCGTGGCGCGCCATGCCACCCAGGCACCCACCGCCACGATGACCGCCACCACGATCACCGCCGGCACCCAGCCGCTGCTGCCCGATTTGCGCCGATACGTCACCCTTCACCTCCACGCCATCGTCCCGATCCGGATTCGACTCGCGCGCGGCCGAATCGTTCAGTGCCGCCTCAGACCTTCAACTTGTAGCCGGTCCGGAAAATCCACCATACCGCGGCCAGGCACAGCGCGAGGAAGCCCAGGGTGACGGCAAGGCTGATGCCCACGCTGACGTCGGCCAGATCGAAGAAGCTCCAGCGGAAGCCCGAGATCAGGTACACCACCGGATTGAACAGCGTCACCTTCTGCCAGAACGGCGGCAGCATGTGGATGGAGTAGAAACTGCCGCCGAGGAAGGTCAGCGGCGTGATCACCATCAGCGGCACCACCTGCAGCTTCTCGAAGTTGTCCGCCCAGATGCCGATGATGAAGCCGAGCAGGCTGAAGGTGATCGTGGTGAGCAGCAGGAAGGCGATCATCACCAGCGGATGCGCGATCGAGTAGTCCACGAAGACGCGCGCCGTGGCCAGGATGATGAGCCCCACGATGACCGCCTTGGTGGCGGCCGCGCCCACGTAGCCCAGCACGATCTCCAGGAACGACAGCGGCGCCGAATGCACCTCGTAGATGGTGCCCACGAACTTCGGGAAATAGATGCCGAACGAGGCGTTGGAGACGCTCTGCATCAGCAGCGACAGCATCACCAGGCCGGGGATGATGAAGGCCGCGTAGCTTACCCCTTCCACGCTGGTGATGCGCGAGCCGATCGCCGAGCCGAACACCACGAAATACAGCGAGGTGGACACCACCGGCGAGGCGATGCTCTGCATCAGGGTGCGCCCGGTGCGGGCCATTTCGAAGCGGTAGATCGCGCGGATGCCGTACCAGTTCATGCGCCCTCCTTCACCAGTTGCAGGAAGATCTGCTCCAGCGTGTCCTGCCGCGTACTGAGGTCGCGGAAGCGGATGCCGGCCGCGGCCAGGTCGGCCAAGAGCGCGGTGATGCCGGTGCGCTCACCTTGCGTGTCGTAGTTGTAGACCAGCTCGTTGCCGCCCGCAGCCAGTTCCAGCCGGTGCGGCGCCAGCGCGTCGGGCACCTCGTCCAGCGGATCATGCAATTGCAGGCGCAGCTGCTTGCGGCCGAGCTTGTGCATCAGCGCGGCCTTCTCCTCCACCACGATCAGCTCGCCCTTGTTGATCACGCCCACGCGGTCGGCCATCTCCTCGGCCTCCTCGATGTAGTGCGTGGTGAGCACGATGGTGACGCCGCTCTCGCGCAGCCGCCGCACCATCGCCCACATGTCGCGGCGCAGCTCCACGTCCACGCCCGCGGTGGGCTCGTCGAGGAACAGCAGCCGCGGCTCGTGCGACAGCGCCTTGGCGATCATCACGCGCCGCTTCATGCCGCCGGAGAGCATCAGCATCTTGTTGTCGCGCTTGTCCCACAGCGACAGCTCCTTCAGCAGCCGCTCGATGTAGGCGTCGTCCGGCGCCTTGCCGAACAGGCCGCGGCTGAAGCGCACCGTGTTCCACACCGTCTCGAACGCGTCGGTCTTCAGCTCCTGCGGCACCAGGCCGACCAGCGAGCGGCTGGCGCGCCAGTCGCGCACGATGTCGTGGCCATCCACCGTGATGCTGCCGGCGCCGAGGTTGACGATGCCGCAGATGATGCTGATCAGCGTGGTCTTGCCCGCGCCGTTCGGGCCGAGCAGGGCGAAGATCTCGCCGCGGCGTATCGTGAGGTCGATCGGTTTCAGCGCCTGGAAGCCGCCGGGGTACACCTTGTCCAGCCCGCGCACGACGAGGATGTCGTCGCTCGCCGTCTGTGCCACTGCATTCATGCGTGCCTCCGCGTTCGACAGGTGAAAGACAATCACCGCTTGTTCTTCTTGCCGTCATTCCGGCCTGCGCCGGGACGACGGCACACATCAGACCTGCTCCACCGCCACGCCATCCATGGTGGGCTCGTCGTCCCGGCGCAGCGTAACCCGCGCCAGCAGGAACGCGACCACCGAGCAACCGGCGATGCCGCCCACCATCGGCAAGGCGCTGCCGTCGAGGAAGCGCCCCACCACCGCGATCACCACCGCGCCGGTGACGAATTGCAGCGTGCCCATCAGCGCCGAGGCGGTGCCCGCGATCGGGCCGTGCCGGTCCAGCGCCAGCACCGCGGTGGTCGGGATCACCAGGCCGAGGAAGCCGTAGCCCACGAACAGCAGCGCCATCAGCAGGTCCAGCCGATCCATGCCGGCAGCGACCAGACCGAACAACGCCAGCATCGTGGCGGCATAACCCGTCACCGCGCTGCGTACCACCCGGCGCAGGCCGTAACGCTCGCCCAGCCGGCCGGTGAACTGCGCCGCGCCGATGAAGGACACCGCGTTCACCGAGAACGCCAGGCTGTACTGCGTGGGCGTGAGCCCGTAGTGCTCGATCAGCACGAAGGAGGAATTGGCGAGGTAGGTGAAGAAGCTGGAAATGCCGAACGCACCGATGAACACCAGCCCCAGGAACGGCCGGTCGCGCAGCAGCGTGCGGTAGGAAACCAGCGCCGAGCGCAGGCTGCTTTCCATCCGCTGCGTCTTCGTGCGCGTCTCCTTCAGCACGAACACCGCCAGCGCGAGGCCCAGCACCGCCGCAGCCGCCACCACCCAGAAGATGCCGCGCCAGCTCGCCAGCCGGATCACCAGGCTGCCGGTCAGCGGCGCCAGGATCGGCGACACGCTGAACACCAGCATCAAGAGCGCCATCAGCCGCGCCGCCTCGGTGCCGGTGTGCATGTCACGCACGATGGCGCGCGGGATCACCATGCCCGCGCAGGCGCCCAGACCTTGCACGAAACGGCAGGCGATCAGGCTGTGGATGTCCGGCGCCAGCGCGCAGCCGATGCTGGCCAGCGCGAACAGGCACAGACCGAAGTAGATCGGCGGCTTGCGCCCCAGCATGTCCGACAGCGGCCCGTAGATCACCTGGCCCGCCGCGATCGCCGCGAAGAACGCCATCAGGCTCATCTGCGCCGCGTCCACGTCGGTGTGCAGTCCGCGCTGGATGCCGGGCAGTGCGGGCAGGTACATGTCGATGGCGAACGGACCGACGGCCGACAGCAGGCCGAGCACCAGCGCCGTACCGAACAGGCGGGACGTCATGGCAGAACCTCGATGAAGATGCGGGGACGGAGCCGAAAGCGCCGCGGACGGCGCGCCAACGTGCGGAATCACTGGGGCTGGCAATATTAAACCAATGGGTTCTGAAATCAACCCGCCGCGTGCAAGACACCCGTGCCGCGAGCGCAGGAATGGACGATTATTGCTGCGTCCGTGCGCCAATTCCGCCATACGCCGGCCTTGGCGATCACGCAACCTGAAAGTTGCATTTCTCCAGGAACCACTCCAACATGCAACCTCAAGGTTGCCTTTTACCGGCCACGGAGAATTCCCATGAGCACCAGCGCAAACAGCGACCGCATCGAACGCCAGATCCTCCTTGCGGCCCCGCGCGGCAAGGTCTGGCACGCCCTCGTCGACGCCGAGTCCTTCGGCGACTGGTTCGGCGTGAACCTGAAGGGCCAGCGCTTCGTCGTCGGCGAAACCACGCGCGGCCACATCACCTACCCCGGCTACGAACACCTGGTGTGCGAGATGCAGATCGAACGGATCGAACCCGAGCAGCGCTTCGCGTACCGCTGGCATCCCTACGCGGTCGATCCCGCCGTCGACTACACGCAGGAGCCGACCACGCTGGTGGAATTCGCGCTGGAAGAGCATGCCGACGGCATCCTGCTGCGCCTCGTCGAATCCGGTTTCGACCGCGTCCCGCTGGCGCGCCGTGCCGAGGCCTATCGCATGAACAGCGGCGGCTGGGACGAGCAGATGCGGAACATCCAGAACTACCTGGCCCGGCACTGAGCACGCCATGCCGAAGCAACCCGCCTGGCAGAAGAGCGCGCCGGTGTTCGCCGCGCTCGGCGACCCGACCCGGCTGCGCCTGCTCGCCGCACTGTGTGCCGGCGGCGCACTGTCGATCGCGCAGCTCACCGCCGGCACCGCGATCACCCGCCAGGCCGTCACCAAGCACCTGCAGGTGCTGGCGGATGCCGGACTGGTGCGCAACGACTGGCAGGGACGCGAGCGGCTCTGGGAACTGGAACCGTCGCGGCTGGCCGAGGCGCGCCGCGCGCTGGACGCGATCGCTGCGCAGTGGGACCAGGCACTGGCGCGCCTGAAACGCCTCGTCGAGCGATGATGGCCGCGACTCACGCCGCCTCGGCGCAATGCTCCATCACCTGCCGCACCTCGCACTCGATTTCCCATTCCTCGCCATGCACGGCAAGGAAGCGACGGGTAAGCTCCAGCGCTTCGTCCATCGAAGCGGCCTGCAACATCGCATAGCCGGCCACCACCTCCTTCGCCTCGGTGAACGGGCCGTCGATCACCGTCTGCCGGCCACGCGACAGGCGCATGCGCTTGCCTTCGGTCGTGGGCTGCAGGCCGGCGGTATCCAGCAGCGAACCGGCCGCCGTCATCTCGGCCATCAGCTTGCCCATGTCTTCCATCAATTGTGCATTGGGCTTCTGGCCAGCGCGTTCGTTGATCCGCACCATCGAAAGGAATCGCATCGCGTCATCTCCTGTGGGTATCGACACCGCGGCATGCGGCGCTCGTCTGGACGACGAACGGCGCCATGGCGGATCGACAAGCCGCGGAGCGCTCCGAAAACCCGCCGTTTTGCCTTCGGAAGGCCGTACGCGATACAAAGCGCACACGCCATCGACCCCGGGTATCCCCATGAGCAAGGTTCGCGTCGCCGGTTTCTCGCTGTCACTCGACGGTTTCGGCGCAGGCGTCGAGCAGAGCCTGGACGACCCGCTGGGCAAGCGCGGCAAGGAGCTGTTCCAGTGGTACTTCGGCACCCGCACGTTCCATGCAATGACCGGCCAGCCCGGCGGCAAGGAGGATGTGGACGACGCCTACGCGGTACGCGCCATGGCAGGCTTCGGCGCCTTCATCCTCGGCCGCAACATGTTCGGCCCGCAGCGCGGGCCGTGGCCGGACGATGGCTGGAAAGGCTGGTGGGGCGACAACCCGCCCTACCACGCCCCCACCTTCGTGCTCACCCATCACCCGCGCGAACCGATCCCGATGGCGGGCGGCACCACCTTCCATTTCGTCACCGAAGGCATCGAGGCGGCGCTGGCGCAGGCGCGCGCCGCGGCCGGCGACAAGGACGTGAAGATCGGCGGCGGCGTGAGCACGGTGCGCCAGTACCTGCAGGCAGGCCTGGTGGACGAGCTGCATTTCGCGATCTCCCCGGTGGTGCTGGGCCGGGGCGAGGCCCTGTTCGCGGGACTGGATTTGCCGGCGCTGGGCTTCCGCGTGGTCGAGCATGTGGCCACCGCAGCGGCCACCCACGTGACGCTTGCCCGTCACGTCCGAGCGTGAGCCGATCACATCACTTGCATGTAAAGGTTATTTATCTTGACATGATGTAAAAAATATTTAACATTGAGTTCGCCACAGCGAACTCAATGGGGAAGCATCATGTCGTCGCTGGAAAAACGCGCCTGGCTGACCTTGTGGAGCCAGTGCCCGCCTTACCTCGTCTATTTCCTGATCCAGGCCGTCTGGCCGAACTGGCTGACCACGTTCCAGCAGCGCATCGCCTGCCTCGCCGTCGTCGCCGGCGTCCACGCCATCGCCTACGTGACCGGCCTGCTGTGGATGAAGCGGCAGGAGCGCGGCGAGCCGCTGCTGCTGGACGAGCGCGACCGCGCCATCGACGGACGCGCCACCCGCACCGCCTACTTCGTGATGCTGACCGGCATGATCGTGGTCGGCGTGGTGATGCCCTTCAGCGACAGCGGCTGGAAGCTCACCAACACCGCCCTGCTCGCCATCGTGCTGGCCGAGACGGTGCGCTACGCGCTGATCGTGGCGGGTTACCGCAGGACGCCTCGCCTTGCCCACTGAGTCGCTCACCAACGAAGTGCGCCTGCTGCGCTTTCTGGCGCAGGACATGACCCAGGCCGAACTGGGCCGGCGCGTGGGCCTCACGCGCCAGACCATCGCCGCGATCGAACAGGGCCGCTACTCGCCCTCGCTGGAAGTGGCGTTCCGGATCGCCGACGTGTTCGGCAAGCGGCTGGACGAGGTGTTCCACTGGAACCCCGGCGGGCGCGAGGACGCCGAGCGCGACGCGGGCTGACTCCCTCTCCGGCCAGCGGGAGAGGGGAGCGGCCACGGCGCTACTTCCGCGCCGCGATGATCTGGTCGAGGTAATCCGGCGTGCCGGCGATGCGCTCCAGGTGCGGATACTGCAGGCCGCCGTGGTAGTCCACCGGCACGGTCTGCAGATTGCCCTGGTATTTCAGCAGCAGCTGGATCGGCGCGGTGCCGGCCTTGGCGGCGGTGATCGCCTCCTTCAGTGCATCGCTGGAATACGCCTGCCCGTTCACCGCCACCACGGTGGCGCCGGTGCTGACGCCGGCCTTGAACGCGGGGCCGTTCCAGCGCACGTCGTTGATCTCGCCGCTCTTGGTGAGCGTGAGGCCGATCGACCAGGCGAAGTTGTACATGTGGCGCGAGGATTCCGGCCGGCTGTTGTACTGCTTCTCGTATGCGCTGGGCGTGTCGGTGTAGATCAGCTTCCAGCCAGACGCCGCCAGACCGTCCAGCAGGGGTGGATCCAGCGCATCGGCGCGGGCGCGCAGGAAGCCGGCCCAGTCGTATTTCGCCACGCCGTTCAGCGCGGCGACCACGTCGTCGAAGGTATAGGTCTTCGTCACGTAGCTGCCGTTGTCCACGCCGAAGAAGGCCTGCGCGAAATCGTCCAGCGACTGCTTGCCATGGGTGAGCTCGCGCAGCTTGGCGTCCGCCGCCAGCCACAGCATCTGGCCGCCCGAGTAGTAGTCCTCGCTCATCTGCCAGCTGCGGTACGGCAGCGCCGAGCGGTGCGCCGCGGTGGCGTCGTTGGTGGTGTCCTCCAGCGTGCGCCACTGGAAGCCGGGGCGGTTGCGGTCGTAGTTGGCCGCCACCATCGCCAGCGCATCGCGGAACTGCTGCGGCGTCCACAGGCCGGCGCGCGCGGTGAGCACGAAGCCCCAGTACTGGGTCTGGCCCTCGTACACCCACAGCAGCGAATCGCCCATCGGCACGTTGAAGTTCGGCGTCGTGAGGTCAGCCGGGCGGCGAAACTTGCCGTTCCAGGAGTGCACGTATTCGTGCGCCAGCAGATCGCGGTTCGGCGCGTTGTCGGCCCAGGCGGTGAAGTAGTCCGCGCCCATGCCGTCCTCGCTGGACTGGTGGTGCTCCAGGCCGTTGCCGGCCAGCTCGTCGGACAGCGAGAACAGGAAGTCGTAGTGGTCGTAGTGGTGCGAGCCGAACAGCTTCACCGCCTGGGTCACCAGCGCGCGGTGCTGCTTGAGCTGCTCGGGCGTCATCTCCAGGTACTTCGGTGCGTCGGCCACGATGTCCAGATGCACCGGCGCCTGACCGGCGTCGTTGAGCTGTACGCGCTTGAAATACTGGCCCGCGTACATGGGTGAGTCGACCAGATTGTTGTAGCTGACCGGCTTGAAGGTCGTGGTACTGTCCGACTGCGCAGCCGTCTCCAGCGCGCTGCCGAACTGCCAGCCCGACGGCAGCGTCACGCTGGGCGTGACATGGATGTCGCGGCTGTAGTGGCCGGCGGGGTACAGGGAAAGCTTGTCCCATTCCAGCATCAGCATGCGGTCGGTCATCTCGTAACCACCGTCACGTGGCGACAAGTACTGGAAATCCGCATCGAGGCTGGTGACGCCCGCGGGCACGTCGAGGTGGAAGGCGTACACGTCGTACTTGTCGCGCTTCCACGCGACTGGCTTGCCGTTGGCGCTGAGCTTCAGGCCCGCGAGCATGGCGACCGGGCCGCTGGGCGAGTGGTTGCCGGGAATCCACTCCGGATACAGCAGGGTCAGCTTGCCGGCCTCGACCGGAATGGTCTCGTGCACGCGGAAGATACCCTGCCGTGTGTCGCTGGCGTCGACATGGATCGCGATGGTGCCCGGATACGGCGTGTCCTGCGGCACCGGCACCTGCGTGCTGCGCGACACCTGGGCGCAGGCGGAACCGCCGGCCAACGCTAGCGACACGGCCAAGGCGAGGCGCGCCACGACATGGCTACGGACGGGTTGTGGACGCGCGAACGTGGCGATGGGCATGGCGGCACCTGTGGTCGGGTCGAGGGATTTCTTCAACTTAGCACCAGGTGCGCGCCGCGCGAGGGTGACGACTGGCACAGGCCGGCGCTGTGCAACCATGCCCTGCTTCCATCCAGCAAGGCATTCGCGATGACCGAACCTGTCCAACCTCATGAAGTCGTCCGCTTCTGGCGCGAGGCCGGTCCCGACAAGTGGTTCGACCAGGACGAGGCGTTCGATCACGAGTTCACCATGCGCTTTCTCGACGCCCACATGGCCGCTGCACGGCGCGAGCTTGACCACTGGCTGGACGAGGCCGAGGGCGCGCTGGCGCTGCTGATCCTGCTCGACCAGCTCCCGCGCAATGCCTTCCGTGGCACCGCGCACATGTTCGCCACCGATCCGTTGGCGCTGGCCTTCGCGCGCGAGGCCGTGGTACGCGGCCATGACCGCGCCGTCGACCCGGTGCTGCGCGTGTTCTGCTACCTGCCGTTCGAGCACAGCGAGGCACTGGCCGACCAGGACCGCGCGGTGGCGCTGTGCGAGGGGCTGGACACTTACGCCAAATACGCGCGCATCCACCACGACGTGATCGCCCGCTTCGGCCGCTTTCCGCACCGCAACGCCGTGCTCGGCCGCGCGACCACGGCGGAGGAGCAGGCGTTTCTGGATGCGGGCGGGTTTGCTGGGTAGCGGGGTTCCGGTAGGAGCGCACCCTGTGCGCGAATGCTTTGGGCTTTGATCAAGCGCCAGGACATTCGCGCACAGGGTGCGCTCCTACAACAGCGAAGCGTCAAGCCAGCTTGTGTGCCGCGGCCACCACATCCGCTTCGCCCGGCAGCACCAGGAACGCCGCGCCGGCTAGCGGGGTGAAGGTGTCGGCACCGACCACGCGCTCCAGCGGCGTGGCACCGAGACCGGCCTCCACGATGGCAGTGATCACGCCCTCGCCTACGCCGGCGCTCTTGCGGCCCTCGTCCAGCACGATGATGCGCTTGGCGCTCTTCGCCTGCGCCGCGATGAAGGCGTCGTTGAGCGGCGCCAGCCAGCGCAGGTCGACCACGCGTACCTTCCACTTCAATTCCTTCTCGATGGTGCGCGCGGCGCGCAGCGCCATCGGCACGCCATTGCCGAAGGTGAACACCACCAGGTCCTTCGCCTTGTCGTCGTAGACGCGGCCTTCGCCCAAGACCATCGCCTCGCCCGGTGCGGGATAGGCGAACTGCCAGGCACCGTCGCCGGCCTCGTACAGATCCTTGGCCATGTACAGCGCAATGGGTTCGAGGAAGGCGCAGACGCGGCCGTCCACCTTGGCCAGCGCGGTGAACGTGCGCAGCATCGTCGCGGCGTCGTCGCCGCGCGAAGGGCAACCCACGATGAGGCCGGGAATGTCGCGCAGCGCGGTGATCGAGTTGTCGTTGTGGAAGTGGCCGCCGAAGCCGCGCTGGTAACCCAGGCTGGCCACGCGCATCACCAGCGGATTGCGGTACTGGTCGTTGGAGAAGAACTGCAGGCTGGCCGCCTCGCCGCGGATCTGGTCGCCCGCGTTGTGGAAGTAGGCGAGGTACTGGATCTCCGGAATCGGCAGCATGCCCATGTTCGCGTAGCCTTGGGCGAGGCCGAGGATGACGGTCTCGTCCAGCAGCGTATTGAACACGCGCGTGTTCTTGAACGCCTTGTGCAGACCCTTGGTGACGGTGTACACGCCGCCCTTCTGCGCCACGTCCTCGCCGAACAGCAGCGACTCGGGGTACTTCGCCATGACGTCGTGCAGCGCCTGGCCGATCTGGATGGCCAGATGCCGCGGCGGCTGGTTTTCCGGCAGCTTTGCCTCGCCCCCGAAGGCCTTGAGGCGCGCCTCCGCATAGTCGCTGCGCTCGGCTTCGGCCTTCACTTTCGCGGGCGTGTACGGCGCCAGTGGCTTCATCACCTCGGCCAGCGTGGTGATGCGCGGACGGCGATCTGCGTCCTCGGCGGCGGCGAAGCAGCGCTTGCGCGTCGCTTCGTTGAGCGCCAGCAGCGCGTCCTTCGAGTACAGCCCCGACTCCAGCGCGATCGCCGCCGAACGCAGCAGCGGATCGGTGGCTTCCAGCGCCACCAGTTCCTCGATGCTGCGCCACTCGATCTCGAAATCCGTGCCGGCATGACCCATCAGGCGAGTGGTGCGCAGGTGCAGGAAGGTGGGGCGGCGCGTGCCACGGCAATGCTCCACCGCACGCTGCACCTGGGCGTAGCCCTCAGCGAGATCGAGGCCGTCGGCGTAGAAATAATCGAGGTTGGAACGCGACTGGAAATTGCTCGCGACCCAGCCGGTCGGCGTCTTCACCGAGATGCCGATGCCGTTGTCCTCGCACACGAACAGGACCGGCGCGGGCAGCTTCTGGTAGGCCGTCCACGCCGCCGCGTTGAATGCGGTCTGCGCGGTGGCGTGGTTGCTGGACGCATCGCCGAACGAGCAGATCGCGATGGAATCCTCCGGCACCGGCAGCGTGTGGCCGATGCGCCGCGCGTGGTCGATGGCGACGGCGGTGCCCAGCGCCTTGGGCAGGTGCGAAGCGATGGTCGAGGTCTGCGGCAGCACCCACAGCGGCTTGCTGCCCCACACCTTGTGGCGGCCGCCCGAAGCCGGATCTTCCGCGCTGGCGGCGAAGGACAGCGCCGAATCCATCACCGGGTCCATGCCCGGCAGCTTGCGGAAACGCTCGGCCATGAAGCCGCCCGAGCGGTAGTGCAGGAACGCCGGATCGGTATGCCGCGTGAGCCGCGCCACCATCGCGTTGCCCTCGTGGCCCGAGGAACCGATCGTGTAGAACACCTTGTTCTGCACGCGCAGCACACGCGCCATCAGGTCCAGGTGGCGCGAGATCAGCTGCGACTCCAGCAGATCGCGGAAACCCCGCGCATCCAGCGCACTGCCCGGCAGCACTGGCGCATCGTCGCGCGGCGCGGCGCGCACCTCGCCCCGCCATTCGCCGACGAACTCGGTGAAGTTCTGGTCGACGATCTCGGCGCGGTTGAAACCCTTGTGGCGGGCGGCGATGGGGGTGGCGGACATGGTGGGGTGTCTTCCGTAGCGGGAAGCCGCGGTGCGGCGAAAGGAGGATTATCGATCGGGCGAGTGCACGGCCGCCAGCAAGGCGGCGCGCTGCAGATCCTTGGGTCGGGCGAAACCCTGCAGGATGCGCACCTGTTCGGCCGGCGCGGGAATCGGCACCGCGATGCCGCCGCAGTCCGCCCGCACCGTCTCGCGCACCCGCACCGGCTGCCAGCCCTGCGGGCCGTGCAGCTCCAGGCCGCCCATCAATTCCAGCGGCAGGCCGGGGAAGCGAAAACGCGCGAAGCGCGAGCGGAAGCGATCCGCGCCGGTGACGGGCAGGTACGCGGCATCGAGCCGGTCGTGCCACAGCGCGATCAGCACCTCGGCATCGCGCACGCTGGTCAGCACGTCGAGGTCGGCAACGCTGACCTCGGCGCCGGCCAGCGCGGCAGCGGCGCTGCCGATCACCGCCCACGGGTCGCGGCAATGGCGCTCAAGATCCGGCGCGGCCGCTGCCAGCGCTTCGCGCAACGCCGGGTTCATGCGCGACGGCGCTGCCATTGCTCGCGCGTCTGGCCCCAGATCTCGATGGGCGCGTCCTCGAACGGCGCGGGCAGCTTGCCGGGGCCGCGCAGGGTCGAACCCAAGCGCTGCGCCAATTTCTGGGAGGCGTGGTTGCCGGGGTCGATGGAATGGATCATCTCGCTCCAGCCCAGATGGGCGAAGGCCCAGTCGGCGGCCGCTACGGCTCCTTCGTAGGCATAACCCTTGCCCCAGGCCACGCGCGCCAGGCCCCAGCCGATCTCGGTACCGGGCCAGCCTTCCGGCCGCCAGGGGCCGAGCCGCCCGATCCACTGGCCGCTGGCCTTCTCGATCACCGAGAACATGGAGAAACCCTGGATCACCCAGGCGCCAGCCGAAGCCAGGAAACCGCGCCAGGCCACGGCGCGCGCCTGCGCACCACCGATGAAGCGGGCACCTTCGGCATCGGCCATCTTCTCCGCATACGCGTCGAAGTCCTCGATGCGCGGCGGGCGCAGGATCAGGCGTTCGGTTTCGATGCGGATGTCTTGCCAGCTCATCGTTCACTTCCGGCGTGACGGTTCGAGCCCTCTCCCCCGAACCTGTTCGGGGGAGAGGGAGTCAGCGGAGCTGCAAACCCACACGCTCCACTCTTCAATCGAGGAAGGCAGTCAGAACGCGTTGATGCCGGTCAGCTCACGCCCAACCACCAGCTCGTGCACCGTCTCGGTGCCTTCATAGGTGATGACCGATTCCAGGTTCAGCGCGTGGCGGATCGCGCCATGCTCGGTGGTGATACCAGCGCCGCCAAGGATGTCGCGGCACTGGCGCGCGATGTCGATGGCCATGCGGCAGTTGTTCCACTTCGCCAGCGAGACCTGGGTGGGCTGCATCTTGCCGGCGTCCTTGAGGCGACCCAGTTGCAGCGACAGCAACTGCGCCGTGGTGATGCGGCGGGCCATGTCGGCGAGCTTGAGCTGGATCGCCTGATTGGCGGCCAGCGGTCGATCGAACAGGATGCGCTCGGCGGTGTAGTCCAGCACTTCCTTGAGGCAGGCCTGCGCCGCACCGATCGGGCCCCAGGTGATGCCGTAGCGCGCCTGGGTCAGGCAGCCCAGCGGACCCTTGAGGCCCTTCACGTTGGGCAGGCGGTTCGCATCGGGCACGCGCACGTTGTCGAGGAACAGCGCGCTGGTGACCGAGGCGCGCAGGCTCATCTTCTTGTGGATCTGCTGTGCGGTGAAGCCTTTGGTATCCGTGGGCACGATGAAGCCCTGGATGCCGTCGTCGGTCTGCGCCCACACCACGGCGACCTGCGCGAGGTTGCCGTTGGTGATCCACATCTTGGCGCCGTTGATGACCCAGTCGCCGCCATCCTTCTTCGCGTGGGTCTTCATGTTGGCCGGGTCGGAGCCGCCGTGCGGCTCGGTGAGGCCGAAGCAGCCGATGATCTCGCCCGCCGCCATCTGCGGCAGGTATTCCAGCTTCTGCTCTTCGCTGCCGTAGGCGTAGATCGGGTACATCACCAGCGAGCTCTGCACCGACGCGAAGCTGCGCAGGCCGGAATCGCCGCGCTCCAGCTCCTGGCAGATCAGGCCGTAGCTGACGCCGCTCATGCCGGCGCAACCGTACTTCTCAGGGATCGTCGCGCCGAGCAGGCCGAGGCTGGCGATTTCCGGGATCAGCTCGGTGGGAAAGCGCGCCTGGTCGAAGGCGTCGCCGATGATCGGCAGAACCTTCTCGTCGACGAAGCGACCGACGGTGTCCTGCACCATGCGCTCCTCGTCGGAGAGCAGCGAGCGGACGTCGTACAGGTCGAGCGGGTTCAGGCGGGCGGCAGCCATGGGCGTTCCATTAACGGACAGGAAACCCCGGATTCTACCCGGCCCGCCCCATGCCGGTCATGACCGGGCGCAGCAAAGAACGCCAATCCTCAGCGCCCGCGACACATGGATGGTCGCACGCAATCGAGCATTCAAATGCTCGGCTGCGGAAGCGAGTCTGGACACGCGCCAGACTCGCTGACTCGATTGATCGCCCGGACGGCGATCAATCGAGATTCCAGTACCGGCTGCGCAGCAGGCGCGTCGTGCGATCATGCGGGACAATCCCCTTCCCGCCACGGAAAACCCATGCTCAAGGGTGTGCTGCTGGGTTTCGCCAGCTTCGCGGCCTTCGCCATCAGCGACGCCTTCGTGAAGGCCTTGCACGGCAGCGTGCCTCCATACGAATCGGTATGCATCGGCGCCGCGCTGGGCCTGGCCGCCCTGCCCTTCTTGATGGACAAGGGCGACCGCTGGCACGAGGTGTTCGCCGCGCGCCGCCCGAAACTGTGGTGGGTGCGCGCGCTGGCCGGTGCGGTCGGCAACATCGCCTCGGTCACCGCGTTCACCCTGCTGCCGATGGCCGAGGTGTTCTCGATGATCTTCCTGATGCCGATCTTCGTGACCATCCTCTCGGTGCTGCTGCTGAAGGAGCACGTGGGCTGGCGGCGCTGGACCGCGGTGTTCACGGGTTTCGCCGGCGTGCTGGTGGTGCTGCGACCCGGCTTCCGCCACTTGGGGCTAGGCCATTTCGCCGCGATCGCCTGCGGCATCGCCGCGGCGGGTTCGGTGGTGGCGCTGCGCATGGCCGGCGCCGAGGAAAAACGCATCAGCCTGTACGGCGCCGGCATCATCGGCCCGCTGGTGGCCGGCGGCGTGTTGATGCTGCCGCACTTCGTGTGGCCGAACCTGGCGCAATGGGGCCTGCTCGCCGGCTACGGCCTGCTCGCCGGGCTGGCCAGTGTGCTGCTGATGTACGCCACGCGACTCGCCCACGCCAACCGCGTGGCGCCCACCCAGTACAGCCAGATGCTGTGGGCGATCGCCTTCGGCTACTGGCTGTTCGGCGACAAGCTCGACTGGCCGATGGGAGTCGGCATCGTGCTGATCCTCGGTGCTGGCCTGTTCACCTTGGTGCGCGAGGAGCGAGTCACCTCATGGTGGAAGCGCACCAAAATGGTCTGATTCCGCCCCCACCCCTGCAGCCTTGCGAACCCACATGACCATGCCGCACACGCCTCGTCCCGACCTCACGCTCTCCCCCATCGTCGCCGGCCTCTGGCGCATCCGCGACTGGAAGCTCGACGTGGCGGCGCGCGTGCGCTGGATCGAGCAGGCGCTGGAGCTGGGCATCACCAGCTTTGACCACGCGGACATCTACGGCGACTACCAGGCCGAGGCGCTGTTCGGCGAAGCGCTGCAGGCCGCGCCCGCCTTGCGCCAACGCATGCAGCTCATCACCAAGTGCGGCATCCGCCTGCGCTCGGCCAGCCTGCCCTACCGGATCAACTACTACGACACTTCGGCGGCCTACGTGCGCGCGCAGGTGGAACAATCGCTGCGCAAGCTGCACACCGATCGACTCGACCTGGTGCTGATCCACCGCCCCGACTACCTGATGGACGCCGCCGCGCTGGCCGACACCTTCACCACGCTCAGCCGCGAGGGCAAGGTGGCGCACTGGGGCGTGTCCAACCATTCGGCCAGCCAGTTCGCCCTGCTCGATGCCCGCCATCCGCTCGCGACGAACCAGATCGAACTGTCGCCGCTGCAGCTGGGCGCGCTGGACGACGGCACGCTGGACCAGGCCCAGCAACTCGGCGCGCGGCCGATGATCTGGTCGCCGCTGGCCGGTGGTCGCCTGTTCAGCGGCGAGGACGAACAAGCCGTGCGCGTGCGCGCCGAGATGCAACGCATCGCCGAGCGCCTGGGCATCAGCCTCGCCACGCTGGCCTACGCCTGGGTGCTGCGCCATCCCTCGCGGCCGCGCCCGATCACCGGTACCGGCCGCATCGATGGACTGCGCGAGGCCGTGGCTGCGCTGGGCGTTTCGCTGGACGCCGAGGACTGGTACGCGATCTGGACGGCGAGCAAGGGGCATCCGGTGCCGTGATCCAACGGATCACCGATAGGACTGCGCGCGATTGTCTTTCGCTCCGACCGTAGCGCCAAGGCCATCGCGCACAGGGTGCGCTCCTGCAGCGAAGGGTTTGCTTCAGCGGTTTGAAACCCCGTGCGGCACATGCCCCGTAGCCACGTGCTTGCGCGCGGATTCCACGTTCGCCGGCGAGTCGTCGAAGAAAATGTCGGCGCCGAATGCGTCGAGGAAGGGTCCCTTGTCGCGACCGCCGAGAAACAGCGCCTCGTCGATGCGCACGCCCCACTTGCGCAAGGTGAGGATCACGCGCTTGTGCGCGGGCGCGGAGCGCGCGGTGACCAGGGCGGTGCGGATCGGCGAATTCTCCGCGGGAAACGCGGCCTGCAGGCGATGCAGCGCGGTGAGGAAGCCGCGGAACGGGCCGACCGACAGCGGTTCGGCGGCATGCTCGGTCTCGCTGCGATGGAACGCTTCCAGGCCTTCCTCGCGGCTGACGCGCTCACCTTCGTCGCCGAAGATCACCGCATCGCCGTCGAAGGCGATGCGCAGCTGCTCGCTCATGCGCGGCGGTGCGGTGCTGGGCAGGATCGTCGCCGCGGCCACGCCGGCCTTGAGCGCGCGGCCCACGTCCTCCGCATTGGCGGAAAGGAACAGGTCGGCCTTGAACGGCGCGATGTAGTCGGAGGTGGGCGCGCCGCTGGTGAACGCGGCGCGGCTGATCTCCAGGCCGTAGTGCTGGATCGCGTTGAAGATGCGCAGGCCGGTGTCGCCGGAGTTGCGCGAGAGCAGGATCACCTCCACCGGCGGCACGTCGCCCGCCAGCTTGTTGAGGTCGAGCAGCTTCTGCACCAGCGGAAAGGCCACGCCGGGCTTGAGGATCTCGTCCTCGTGGGCGATCTGGAAGCTGCGGTAGGCATCCAGTCCCTCGCGCTCGAACAGCGCGTGGCTGTTGCCGAGGTCGAACAGCGCGCGCGAGGAGATCGCCACGACGAGGCGGTTGTCGGTGGTGGCGGCAGGGTCGTGGATGGTGGATGGGGGCATGTGGTCAATCTAGCGCAAGCGATGCGCACAGCGTGAGACTGGCTTTGCTGTAGGAGCGCACCTTGTGCGCGAAGGCTCTGGCGCTGACTGGAGCAAAAGCATTCGCGCACAGGGTGCGCTTGTATGTCGATGTAAGCGTACGGTGGCGGTGAGAGCCGGGTGCAAGAGCCCCTTACCCTGACGGTCAGTCGGCAGCAAACTGCTCGTCGAGGATGCGTTGTTCGAGGTTGTGCTCGGGATCGAACAGCAGGCGCACGCCCTGCTCCATCGACTGGCTCACCAGCACCTCGCGCACGTCGCGCACTTCGTGGAAGTCGGCGGTGGCGCTGACCGGGCGTTTGCCCGGATCGAGCACGCGCAGGCTGACCCGGGTGCGGTGCGGCAGGATCGCGCCGCGCCAGCGGCGCGGGCGGAACGGGCTGATCGGGGTGAGCGCGAGCACGTTCGCATCCAGCGGCAGGATCGGGCCGTGGGCGGAAAGGTTGTAGGCGGTGGAGCCGGCTGGCGTGGCCACCATCACGCCGTCGCAGATCAGGTTCGGCAGCTTCACCGTCTCGTTGAGCTTGACTTCGATGTGCGCGGCCTGGTTGCTCTGGCGCAGCAGCGAGACTTCGTTGAAGGCCAGCGCGCGGCGGGTGTCGCCTGCGGCATCGGTGGTCAGCATTTCCAGCGGAAACAGTTCGGCCGCGTGCGCGCGCGCCACCCGCTCGGACAGTTCGTCCACGCGATGCTTGTTCATCAGGAAACCGACACGACCGAGCTTCATGCCGTACACCGGCACGCCCAGCGCGAGGTGCGCATGCAGGGTGCGCAGCATGAAGCCGTCGCCGCCCAGCGCCACGATCAGCTCGGCCTTGTCGACCGGTGCGTCGCCGTAACGCTCCACGAGCTTGCGCCGCGCCTGCTGGGCGACGCTGGTGTCACTGGCGACGAAGGCGAAGCGCATGGGCGAGCGAGCTCCGAAGGCTAATGCCGGGAGCTTACTGCATGGGCGCGGCGGCACGTCGGAAAAGCGAAGCCCCGGAAGGGCCGGGGCTTCAAGTACTGCATAAAGTCATTCGCGAGGTTGCCCTCTCCCCAACCCCTCTCCCGCAAGCGGGAGAGGGGAGGAAACAGGACATCAACCCACCGGCACCTGCGCCAACTGCGCAAGCCGGCGCACCGCCACCGAGGCGATCGGGTAGTCGGCGTTCTGGGTGAGGATCTCGGCCAGCATGCCGCGGGTGTGTTGCAGCGTGGCGTCGTCGCGCTGCAGCCAGACCTGCACCGGCGAAGCGCCCTTGCTGCCGCCGGCCAGCGTCAGCACCTGCTGGGCCAGCGCGCGATGCTGGTGGTTGAGCTCGTCCAGCAGCGAACCGCGCGCCTGCGCATGCCAGTGGCCTTCCACCGGCAGCGCCTCGATCTGGCCGCGCAGCCACTCCAGATCCAGCGCCTCGCCCAGCTCGTAGAACACGCCGGCGACCTTCTCGATCGGCTGGCCGCTCTGCTGCGCCACCTCGACCATGTCCAGCGCCGCGCGCAGTTCCGAGACGCGCGCCAGCCGCACCGCCAGCGTGGCGGGCAGGCCCAGGCCTTCCCACTTTTCCTGGCTGCTGGCGAAGTCGCCCTTGCCGGTGGCGGTGAGCACCTCCGGCAACGCCTTGCGCAGGGCGCTGACGCCGGCCTGATAGCGCTCGACGTTGGCGGCGATCTCCAGCGTGCCGCCCGGGCGGTTGAGCAGCCAGCGGGTCATGTGGCGCAGCAGCGACCACACCTGCATCACCGCGTCGACCTGGGTGCCTTCGGCCACCTTGCTGTCCAGCGCCTCGATCTCGGCCCACAGCTCGCGCGCCTCCAGGATCTCGCGCGCGGCGGTGTACGCCTTGGCGATCGCCGCCGGGCCTTTGCCGGTGTCCTCCTGCATGCGCATCATGAAGGTGGCGCCCATGCGGTTGATCGTCGAGTTGGTCACCGCGGTGGCGATGATCTCGCGCTTCAGGCGATGGCGCTGCATGTGCTCGGCATACTTCTCGTGCAACGGCGCGGGGAAGTAGCGCACCAGTTCCTTGGACAGGTACGGGTCTTCCGGCACGTCGGAGTCGAGCAACTGCTGGAACAGGCGCATCTTGTCGTAGGACAGCAGCACCGCCAGCTCCGGCCGGGTCAGCCCCTGGCCGCGCGTCTTGCGCTCGGTCAGCTCGGCCTCGCTGGGCAGGTTCTCCACCTGGCGGTCGAGCTGGCCCTCGGACTCCAGCGTGCGGATGAAGTGCGCCATCGAGCCGATGCGCTTCACCGACTGGTGCTCCATCAGGGTAATCGCCTGGTTCTGGCGATAGTTGTCCCACAGCACCAGCTGGCCGACCTCGTCGGTCATCGCGGCCAGCTGCTTGTTGCGGTCGGCCTCGCTGAGCTCGCCACGATGCACCGCGTCGTTGAGCAGGATCTTGATGTTCACCTCGTGGTCGGAGGTGTCCACGCCGGCGGAGTTGTCGATGAAGTCGGTGTTCAGCAGCACGCCCTTCTGCGCCGCCTCGATGCGGCCCTTCTGGGTCATGCCGAGGTTGCCGCCCTCGCCCACGATCTTGCAGCGCAGCTCGCCGCCGTCCACGCGCAGGCCGTTGTTGGCGCGGTCGCGGGCGTCGGCGTGGGTCTCGCTGCTGGCCTTGACGTAGGTGCCGATGCCGCCGTTCCAGAGCAGGTCCACCGGCGCCTTGAGGATGGCGTTGAGCAGTTCGTTCGGCGCCATCTGGGTGACTTCGGGCTTGAGGCCCAGCGCCGCGCGCGCCTCCGGCGAGACCGGGATAGCCTTCGCGCTGCGCGGCCACACGCCGCCACCGGCGGAGATCAGCGACTTGTCGTAGTCGTCCCAGCTCGAACGCGGCACCTTGAACATGCGCTCGCGCTCGACGAAGGAACGCGCCGCGTCCGGGTTCGGGTCGATGAACACGTGGCGGTGGTCGAACGCGGCGACCAGGCGGATGTGCTTCGACAGCAGCATGCCGTTGCCGAACACATCGCCGGACATGTCGCCGATGCCCACGCAGGTGAAGTCCTGCGACTGGCTGTCGCGGCCCAGCGCGCGGAAGTGGCGCTTCACCGATTCCCACGCGCCGCGCGCGGTGATGCCCATGCCTTTGTGGTCGTAGCCGTTCGAGCCGCCGGAGGCGAACGCGTCGCCCAGCCAGTAGCCGTGCTCGATCGAGATGCCGTTGGCGATGTCGGAGAACGTGGCGGTGCCCTTGTCGGCGGCGACCACCAGGTACGGATCGTCCGCGTCGTGGCGCACCACGTCATGCGGATTCACCACCTTGCCCTCGACCAGGTTGTCGGTGATGTCGAGCAGGCCGTTGATGAACAGCTTGTAGCAGGCGATGCCCTCGGCCTGCTGTGCGTCGCGGTCGCCACCCACTGGCGGCTTCTTGACGAAGAAGCCGCCCTTCGAGCCCACCGGCACGATCACGGTGTTCTTCACCATCTGCGCCTTCACCAGGCCCAGCACCTCGGTGCGGAAGTCCTCGCGGCGGTCGGACCAGCGCAGGCCGCCGCGCGCCACCGCGCCGAAGCGCAGGTGGATGCCTTCCACGCGCGGCGCGCACACCCAGATCTCGCGATACGGCACCGGCTTGGGCAGCTCGGGCACCGCGTGCGAGTCGAGCTTGTAGCTGATGTAGTCGCGGTATGCGCCGTTCCACTGCTGGAAGAAGCTGGTGCGCAGGGTGGCGTGGATCGCCGCGATGAAGCTGCGCAGGATGCGGTCCTCGTCGAGGCTGGCGACGTTCTCCAGCAGCACGTTGATCGCGCCCTCGATCGTCTTGATCTGCTCGGCGCGCGGCTGCGCCAGCGCGGCGGCGAGGCCGTCGACCAGCGCCGGATTCGCGGCCTGCACGTGCGCGGGGATCAGCGCCGACATCTCGCCGTGCAGCAGCGCGGCGGCGGTCTTGCGCTCGTCAGTCGAGAGCGTCTCGCGGCGCGGGTCGAACTTGGCCAGGAACAGCTCCACCAGCAGGCCGGCGATCGCCGGATAGCGGTTCAGCGTGTCCTCCATGTACGGCTGCGAGAACGTGCTGCCGGCCTGCAGCAGGTACTTGCAGTAGCCGCGCAGCATCGCCACCTGGCGCCAGCTCAGCTTGGCGCCCAGCACCAGCCGGTTGAAGCCGTCGTTCTCGGCGTTGCCGCGCCAGATCTGCTCGAACGCGTGCTCGAACAGCGAACCGACCTGCTCCACGCTGAAGGTGAGCTTGCCCACCGGCTGCACCTCGAAGTCCTGGATCGACAGCGGCACGCTGTCGCCGGGGATCTCGTAGACGTGCTCGGTGAGCACGCGCAGGCCCAGGTTCTCCAGCTGCGGCAGCACTTCGGACAGCGCGATGTCGCCGCCGGAACGGTAGACCTTGAAACGCAGCGTCTCCGGCGCCTTCGGCGGGTGGTAGAACGACATGCGCAGCGCGTTGTCGCCCTCCAGCAGCGACAGCTGGTGCACGTCCTCGGCGGCCACCGCCGGGCTCACGTCGTCGATGTAGCCGGGCGGCAGCACGCGCGCGTAGCGGTTCGCCAGCGTCACGCCTTCATGTTCGCCGCGCAGCCTCACCAGCGCGTCGCGCACGTCGTCGTGCCAGTTGCGCGCGATGGCCGCCACGCCCTGCTCCAGCGCGGCGAGATCGTATCCGGGCTGGTCGCCGATCTTCGGGCGCACCACGATGTATAGGCGCGCCAGTGCGTCCTCGCCCATCAGCACCGACGAATCGACCTGCTCGGCGTGCAGCACCTCGCCCAGCAGTGCCTCGATGCGCTCGCGCACCGAGGTGTTGAAGCGGTCGCGCGGCACGAACACCTGGCAGGTGAAGAAGCGGCCGTAGCGGTCGCGGCGCATGAACAGCCGCGTGTGCGCGCGCTGGCGCAGCTCGAGGATGCCGACGGCGATCGCGAACAGCTCGTCCTCGCTGCTCTGCAGCAGTTCCTCGCGCGGCAGCGTTTCCAGGATGTGGCGCAGCGACTTGCCGGAATACGAGTCGCGCTTCAGGCTCGAGCGCGCCAGCACCGCCTCCACCTTGTGCCGCACCAGCGGCACGTCCTGCGGGCGCGCCATGTAGGCGCTGGAAGTGAACATGCCGAGGAAACGCTGCTCCGACACGGCACGGCCGCCGGCGTCGAACTTGAGCACGCCGATGTAATCCATGTAGCCGGGACGATGCATGCGCGAACGTGCATTGGTCTTGGTCAGGATGATCGCGTCGACCGCGCCGGAATGCGGCAACTCGCTGGCCGCCAGCGTCTTCAGCGAACGCGGCGCCAGCGACTGCTCGCTCTTGCGCAGGATGCCCAGGCCCGAGCCGTCGACCGCACGCAGCACGCGCTCGCCGTCGGCATCGGCCACCTCGTATTCGCGGTAGCCGAAGAAGGTGAAGTTGTCGGCGGCGATCCAGCGCAGGAATTCGCCGGCCTCGCACGCCGAGGCCGCATCCAGCGCGGGCTTGCGCTGCGGCAGCTCGTCGGCGATCGCCAGCGCCTTGTCGCGCATCGCCGCCCAGTCGCCGACGGCCACGCGCACGTCCTCCAGCGCGGCCTCCACCTGCGCGATCAGCTGCGCCTGCTCGGCCGCGTCGGCCACGCGGTCGATCTCGAAGTGCATCACCGACTCGGCCGTGCCCGTGTCGCCGCCGAAGCTCTGCAGCTTGCCGGCCGCGTCGCGCCGCACCGCCAGCACCGGATGGATCACCGCGTGGATCTGCAACCGCGCCGAGATCACCATGCTCACCGTGTCGACCAGGAACGGCATGTCGTCGGTGACGATCTGCAGCCAGCCGCGGCCGGCATGACCCACTTCGGGATTCAGCACGCGCAACGCCGCGCGACCGGGCGTGCGCTGCTGCATGAAGTCCAGCAGGCCGCCGGCCAGAGCGGCCCATTGCGCCGGTGTGTGCAGACCGCGATCGCCCTCCGTTACCCGCGCGAAGAAGGCGCCGATAAAAAATTGCGCCTCATCAAGGCGCTGGGTGGGGTATCCGGCTTGCTTCAGAGCCTCGAACACGGCGGACTGAAGCGGAACTTCATGGGCTGCACGAATGGCATTCATGGCATCTACTGGTAGTGGGAACGAATTGACGCGATAAAGCCCCAAAAGGATACGCTCCGCGTCAGGGTGAATCCACCGTGCCGCCGTTGTGCACAGCGTCATGAAACGTGGTTTGTCCGTACCCGTGCGTAGCGTGCACGCGCATCGCCAGCACCACGACGCGAGCACGCGCGACGGACCCGCCAGTCGCGCGCGGCGGCAACCGACAGATGCGTCGTCACGACATGTGCACTGGCATGCTCCGTCCGGGTTCGCGCAGAGGCAGCCCGGATCTGCGCGCCGGCTCGGCTTGTGCACACGCAAGAAAGTCGCGCAAGCCCTTCAATAAATTGTGAACTGTACGGTATAGTAGCGCTCCTCAAGCCCGCGCCCGCCTGTACGGAGCACGGGACGTGCTCAACTTTTGACACACGACATGCAGGCGGTGGCGCCGTCATGCTCTGCGCTTGGCGCAGGCTGGACGCGCTCCCCTCGCGATACCCCAAATCACGATCAGCACGCTTCGGAGTCCCCATGAAATCCCCGTCCCTGCGCGCACCCGCGTTGTGCCTTGGCCTGCTGGCCCTGACCGCCTGCGGCAAGAAGGAGCAAGGCCCGCCGCAAATGCCGCCACCGCAGGTGGGCGTGATCACCGCGCAGCCGCAGAACGAGCCGCTGACCAAGGACCTGGTCGGCCGCTTGTCGGCTTTCCGCAGCGCCGACGTGCGCGCCCGGGTGGCCGGCGTGCTGCTGAAGCGCGACTACGTCGAAGGCAGTGACGTGAAGAAGGGCCAGCCGCTGTTCCAGATCGATCCTGCTCCGCTCAAGGCCGCGCTGGCCGCGGCCGACGCCTCACTGGCGCAGGCGCAGGCGACCTACACCAACGCCAAGGTCAACGCGCAGCGTTCGCGTGAGCTGGCGCCGAAGGGCTACATCTCGAAGTCCGACCTCGACAATGCGCTGGCCAGCGAGCGCACCGCCGCCGCCGCGGTGCAGGCGGCCCGCGCCAACGTGCAGAGCGCCCGCATCAACCTCGGCTACGCGAACGTGACCTCGCCGATCGACGGCCGCGCCGGCCAGCAGCAGGTCACCGAGGGCGCGCTGGTGGGCAGCGGCAGCGCCACCCTGCTCACCACGGTGGACCAGATCGACCCGCTGTACGTAAACTTCACCATGAGTGTGGCCGACATGGAGCAGCTGCGCCAGGCGCAGACCAGTGGCGGCGTCACCCTCGCCCAGCCGAACCAGGCCAGCGTGCGGGTGACCCTGCCCGACGGCAGCGCCTACGCCGAACCGGGCACGCTGGATTTCACCGCGGTCACGGTCGATCCGTCCACCGGCGCGCTGAACCTGCGCGCGCAGATTCCCAACCCGAAGCACAGCCTGCTGCCCGGCATGTACGTGACGCTGCAGGCGAAGCTGGGCGAACAGCACAAGGTGTTCGTGATCCCGCAGCAAGCCGTGCTGCGCGACACCGTGGGCGCCTACGTGTTCGTGGTCGGTGCCGACGGCAAGACCAAGCGCCACGACGTCGTCGCCGCCAGCATGAGCGGCGGCAACTGGGTGATCACCAGCGGCCTCGCCGCCGGCGACCAAGTGGTGGTGTCCGGCGTGCAGAACGTGCGTGAGGACGCTCCGGCCAAAGCCTCGCCGTGGCAGCCGCAAGCCGCTGCGGGCGGCAAGCCGGCCAGCGGCAAGTAACGGAGTCCGATCATGCCGAGTTTCTTCATCGACCGCCCGATCTTCGCCTGGGTGGTGGCTATCCTGATCTCGCTGGGCGGCGTCCTGGCGATCCTCAACCTGGGCGTGGAGTCGTATCCGAACATCGCACCGCCGTCGGTCACCGTCAGCGCCACCTACCCCGGCGCCAGCGCGGACACCACCGAGAAGACCGTCACCCAGGTGATCGAGCAGCAGCTCACCGGCATCGACCACCTGCTGTACTTCAACTCCTCGTCCAGCGCCAGCGGCCGTGCCAGCATCACGCTGACCTTCGAGACCGGCACCGATCCGGACATCGCGCAGGTGCAGGTGCAGAACAAGGTGGCGCTGGCCACCCCGCGGCTGCCCTCCCAGGTGACCCAACAGGGCGTGGTGGTGGCCAAGGCCAACGCCGGCTTCCTGATGGTGGTGGCGCTCAAGTCGGACAACCCGAACATCGACCGCGACCGCCTCAACGACATCGTCGGCTCGCAGGTGCTGGACCAGATCTCGCGCGTACCCGGCGTGGGCAGCACCCAGCAGTTCGGTTCCGAATACGCGATGCGCATCTGGCTGAACCCGGACAAGCTGCAGGGCTACAACCTGTCGGCTTCGCAGGTGTTCGCCGCGATCTCCGCGCAGAACGTGCAGTTTGCCGCCGGCTCGCTGGGCGCCGACCCGGCCGTGCCCGGCCAGGGCCTCACCGCCACGGTGTCCACCGAAGGCCGCTTCACCAGCCCCGAGCAGTTCGCCAACATCATCCTGCGCGCGAACCCCGACGGCACCACGGTCAAGCTGGGCGACTTGGCGAAGATCAGCTTCGGCCCCGGCAGCTACGGCTTCGACACCACCTGGGACGGCAAGCCGATCGGCGCGTTCGCGATCCAGCTGCTGCCCGGCGCCAACGCGCTGGACGTGGCCACCGCGGTGCGCGCGAAGATGAATGAGCTCGCACCCAGCTTCCCGCCGGGCGTGAGCTGGTTCAGTCCCTACGACAGCACCAGCTTCGTGACCATCTCCATCAACGAAGTGGTGCACACGCTGGTCGAGGCGATCATCCTGGTGTTCCTGGTGATGCTGCTGTTCCTGCAGAACATCCGCGCCACCATCATCCCGACCCTGGTCATCCCGGTGGCCCTGCTCGGCACCTTCCTGGGCCTGTCGCCGCTCGGCTTCACCGTCAACCAGCTCACCCTGTTCGGCATGGTGCTGGCGATCGGTATCGTGGTCGATGACGCGATCGTGGTGATCGAGAACGTCGAACGCATCATGTCGGAGGAAGGCTTGCCGCCTGCCGCCGCCACGCGCAAGGCCATGGGCCAGATCACCGGCGCCATCGTGGCTATCACGGTGGTGCTGGCGGCGGTGTTCGTGCCCTCAGCCCTGCAGCCGGGCGCCTCGGGCATCATCTACAAGCAGTTCGCCCTGACCATCGCCGTGTCGATGGGCTTCTCGGCGTTCCTGGCGCTGTCCTTCACGCCTGCGTTGTGCGCGACGATCCTCAAGCCGACGCACAACGACAAGAAGAA